>Ga0335070_10001137_pt1 | contig 30356 bp, 25 predicted proteins | sample Lox_Sample_13_FD_206722 | JGI IMG/M metagenome (GOLD analysis project Ga0335070, IMG submission 206722) | Soil microbial communities from Loxahatchee National Wildlife Refuge, Florida, United States - Lox_Sample_1.3 | ecosystem: Environmental > Terrestrial > Soil > Wetlands | place: USA...
TCGCCAGTCCCTCCGTCTCCAAAAAGAGGGAGGATCCCCTTCGAGTCGGCGGACAGGCCGTCATCGAAGGGGTGATGATGAGATCACCCCGCTCAATGGCCGTCGCCGTCCGGAGGCCCAATGGCGAAATTGTCGTGAAACGTGAGAGGTTGAATTTCTTTTCTGAGAAAAGACTCTTCTCTAAACTTCCTCTGGTCAGGGGGGTGATGAACTTACTCTCCGCCTTGGTCTTAGGGATGAGGGCGCTCAACTTTTCAGCCAATCAGTCCTTGGAGGAAGAGAAAGAGATGAGCTCCTGGACGATGGGGCTAACCTTCGCCTTCGCCCTCTGTTTCGGCGTCTTGCTTTTCTTTCTCGTCCCTCTCTTTTTGACGAAGTGGTTGCGGTTCGCCATCCCGATGGTTTCCACGAGCGGGATCCTCTTCAATCTGGTGGACGGAATCCTTCGGTTGGCGATCTTCTTAGCTTACCTGCGGGCGATCTCTTGTTTCAAAGAGGTTCGGAGAATCTTTGAATACCATGGGGCCGAACACAAGTCGATCTTCGCCTTCGAGTCCGGTGAGAGGCTAATGGCAGATCGGGTGAAAGGCTACAGCCATCTTCATCCCAGATGTGGGACGAGCTTCCTTCTGATCGTCATGGTGGTAAGCATCGTGGTCTTTGCTCTGATTCCACACCAGCTTGCCTTTGGATATAAAGTGGCCTCCCGGGTGATTTTTATTCCTCTCATCGCAGGCCTCGCTTATGAGATCATCCGGTTCGCCGATCAAAAGCGAGAGAGGAAGAGTATGCAATATTTCATCAAGCCTGGCCTCTGGCTCCAACGGATGACCGCGCGCGAGCCCTCGGAGGATCAAATCGAGGTGGCCCTTCGTGCCCTCCATGAAGTACTCGAGTTGGAGGGACATCGCTAAAGGAGAAGGGGTTATCTGAAATTTCAAAGCTCGAAGTTGAAATGAAAGGGGAGGCTTAAAATAACAAGGTTTGCCAAGAACGAAATTTCGACATTCGTCAGTGATTTAAGGGGAAAGAGATGTTCCAGAAATTAGAAGAGGTAGAGCGTCGGTACGAAACCCTCTCCCATCTCCTCGGCCAGCCTGAGTTGATTGCGAAGCAGGATGAGTTCCAGAAGACCGCCAAGGAATGCGCTGACCTCGGGAAGGTGGTCGACCTCTATCGAAGGCTCAAAAAATTGGAAGAAGAGATCAAGGGAAGCCAGCAGCTCCTCGATCACGAAGAAGATGAGGACATGAAGCGGCTGGCCAAAGAGGAACTGAGCCGACTGACCCAGGAAAAGGAAAAGGTCGAGGGAGAGCTAAAGACGGCTCTTCTTCCCAAAGACCCCAATGATGAAAAAAACATCTTGCTCGAAATCCGGGCGGGAACCGGAGGAGAGGAAGCGGGCCTTTTCGCAGGTGACCTTTTCAGGATGTATTCCAAGTTTGCGGAAAAAAAGGGTTGGCGTCTGGAGATATTGAGCCGTCATTATTCGGGAGCAGGAGGGTTCAAAGAGATCATTGCCCAGATCGAAGGAAAGAGGGTTTACAGCCAACTGAAATTTGAAAGCGGTGTCCATCGGGTTCAGCGAGTTCCCGTAACAGAAGCGCAGGGCCGTATTCACACTTCTACGGTGACGGTGGCCATCCTTCCAGAAGCAGAAGAGGTGGACGTTCAGATTGATCCCAGTGACCTACGGATTGATATCTTCAGGTCGTCAGGACCGGGCGGCCAGAGCGTGAATACCACCGATTCCGCCGTCCGGGTCACCCATCTCCCCACGGGAATAGTAGTCTCCTGTCAGGATGAAAAATCCCAGCACAAGAACAAGGCGAAAGCCCTTAAGATCCTGCGAGCGAGGTTGATGGACAAGGCCACGCAAGAAAAACAGATGGAGATTTCAGAGAAGAGAAGAAATCAGGTAGGGACGGGAGACCGGAGTGAACGGATCCGAACCTATAATTTTCCTCAGGGGAGAGTGACGGATCACCGAATCGGTTTAACCCTATACCGACTGGAATCCATTCTCGAAGGAGAGATCGACGAGGTGATTGGTGCCTTAACCACACATTACCAGGCAGAAGCCTTAAAAGGAGAGGTGGAAAACTCTAAGCCCCAACTTTCCATCGCCAAATGAAAAGGGAATGAGCGAACCTCCATGTCCAGATGTCACGGCTCTATGTCCTATGAACCTCCATCTTCGAAGAAAACTCTTGTAACGGATCCCTCTCCCGATCGGAGCGAGGGAGCGAGTCAGGGAGAAGGTTTGAAGATGACAGGATCTGAACTCCTCCAGTGGTCGACGAATATCTTAAAGGATCATCGGGTTGAAAACCCCCGGTTGAATGCGGAACTCCTTTTGGCCCACTCCTTGAACCTTAACAGAGAGGAGCTTTATGTCCGTCTCCGTCGAGACGTTAAGGAAAGGGAGAAAGAGGTTCTGGAAGGGTTGATTCAAAGGAGGATCTCGGGGGAACCCCTTCAATACATTTTGGGTCATCAGGAATTCTGGTCGATCAATTTTAAAGTGGATCCCCGCGTGCTCATTCCAAGACCGGAGACAGAGCTTTTAGTTGAACAAAGTCTTTCGGTTCTCTCCGAAAAGACTTTCGAGCACAATCCATCTGTTCTCGAAATAGGGACGGGAAGCGGGGCCATCGCCATTGCCCTCGCGAAGGAGGCGAAGCATCTCTTCCTGGTAGCCACCGACATCTCACGAGACGCTCTTATCTTAGCAAGGGAGAATGCCAAAACGGCTGGGGTCGAGCGTCAGATCGAGTTTGTCAACGGCGATCTCTTCGGTCCGCTTCGTCCTTCGAGAGAGAAAAAGCCTTTCAACCTTATCCTATCCAACCCTCCCTACATTGTTCGGCATAAGATCTGCACGCTGGCGAAAGAGGTGAAGGATTATGAACCGACGATCGCCCTCAACGGAGGAGAGGATGGATTGGCATTCTACCGAAGCATCATTCCAGAGGCCCCTGGCTATCTTCAGGCAGGAGGATGGCTCCTGTTGGAAGTGGCTCTAGGCCAGGGGTCGGACGTTTCTGATCTGATGGAGGAGGAAGGCAGCTTCTTCAAGCCCGAGTGTATTCCGGACCTGTCCGGCATTGGAAGAGTCGTGAAGGCACAGCGGAAGTAAAGAATTCGAAGCACGAAATCCGAAATTCGAAAAAAACCTGCATAACCGAAACACAAAATCGAAAGCTCAAAAATAATCGTATTCAATTTGATCATTTGAGTTTTGGATTTATTTCGGATTTCGATAGTCGGATTTCGGATTGGAGATCTTAAATGGATAAAATCGTTATACGGGGAGGGGAAAGATTAATCGGCGAAGTCGAAGTGAGCGGTTCAAAGAACGCGACCCTTCCGATCTTCGTTTCCTCCCTCTTGAGCGAGGGAGAGAATTTATTCAGCAATGTTCCCAAACTGAGAGATGTCCAGACCATCATCAAGGTTCTTAAGAATCTTGGTGTCAAAGTATCGGAGGAGGAAGGGATTTGTCGAATCGATGCGACGGAGATTTCCAGCGAGGAGGCTCCCTACGAGTTGGTGAAAACCATGAGGGCCTCGATTCTCGTTTTGGGCCCATTGTTGGCCCGCATGAAAAAGGCCACGGTTTCTCTTCCCGGAGGATGTGCTATTGGTGCACGACCGATTAATCTTCATCTGATGGGGCTGGAAGCCATGGGGGCGGAGATCGAGCTCCGTCATGGCTATATCGAGGCCAAAGCGGATGTTTTGAAAGGAGCGAATATCTCTTTTGACACCGTCACCGTCACGGGCACTGAGAACCTCATGATGGCGGCTTCCCTCGCGAAAGGAAAGACCACGTTGCAGAATGCCGCCGTGGAGCCTGAAGTCGTCGACTTGGCCAACGTCCTGAACAAGATGGGTGCAAAGATCAGTGGCGCGGGAACAAATGTGATCGAGGTCGAAGGAGTGAAGTCGCTTCGCGCTGCCGAGCATCGCATCATCCCGGATCGGATCGAAGCCGGGACGTTGATGGTCGCGGCGGGCCTGACGCGTGGAAGTATAAAGATTCTCCATTGTCCTCTCTCCGAAATGGAAATGGTCGTCCATAAATTAAGAGAATCGGGTATGGAGATCGAGCCTGACGGGGACGGAGTCAGAGCCGTGGGCACAAAAAGAATTCGAAGCGTGGATGTCAAGACACAGCCTTACCCGGGATTCCCAACCGATATGCAAGCCCAGTTCATGGTCTTGATGTCGTTAGCAAGGGGGTTGAGTGTCATTTCTGAAACCATTTTCGAAAATCGATTCATCCATGTAAGCGAGCTCAGAAGGATGGGAGCGGATATTCGTATTCAGGGCGATTCAGCGATCATCCAGGGGGCAGAAGGCTTGAGCGGAGCGCCGGTCATGGCGACCGATTTGAGGGCCAGTGCCTCCCTCGTTCTGGCTGGATTGGCTGCTGAGGGTTTGACGGAGATCTCGAGGGTCTACCACCTCGACCGGGGGTATGAAGGACTGGACAAGAAATTGGCCAACCTCGGAGCGAATATCAAGAGGGTGAAAGAGGAAGACTGAGATTTCGGATTGGCCATTGCGGGTTGGGAATGAAAAACAAGCCGTACGAAGAGGCTCTGCCATGAAGATCCTTCGAGCAGGGGAAAAAGAATTTGAGCGATATCTCTCCGAGGTGGAGGGAAGAGGAACCCAGGATGTTTTTCGCTTTGAGAGGAAGGTTCGTTCTATCTTAAAGGATGTGAAGAAACGGGGAGATGACGCTCTCGTTCATTATACCCAAGTCTTCGACGGCTTGAGATTTCCAATTCATCAGCTTCGAGTGAAAAAAGGCGAGGTGAAAGCAGCCTACAGGAAGGTCCATCCGGATCTTTTGGGGACAATCAAAAAAACAGCTCACCGCATTCAAAAGTTTCACCGCCTTCAGAGCAGGAGATTAATCCCGTCGTTGAAGGGAGGGGAGCCAGGGATCCGTCTGGAGCAATTGCTAAGGCCGTTAGACAGGGTGGGGATCTACGTCCCGGGCGGAAAAGCTTCTTATCCTTCAACGGTTCTGATGGCTGCGATTCCTGCAAAGGCGGCCGGAGTTGAGGAAGTGGTCATGGTCACTCCGCCTCAGAAAGAAGGAGTAAACCCTGCCGTCCTGGTCGCAGCGGATTTGGCAGGGGTGGATCGAATCTATCAGATAGGGGGCGTCCAGGCGATCGCGGCTCTCGCCTACGGGACGAAATCAGTTCCCAAGGTAGATAAGATTGTTGGCCCGGGAAATCAATATGTGGCGACAGCCAAAAGATTGGTCTATGGGGAGGTCGATATCGATATGGTGGCCGGGCCGAGCGAGATTGTGATCGTCTCGGACAAAGATATGCCTCCATCCTTTGTCGCGGCAGACCTCATCTCACAGGCTGAACATGATGAGATGGCATTGGCTGTTTTGATAACGAATTCTGAGGTATTTGGAAGGATCGTCGATCAGGAGCTGAAGAGACAACTTTCGTCTTTGAAACGAAGGAAGGTCGCCTCGAAAAGCCTTCGTCGAAGAGGTGCCATTCTCATCGTCAAGAGTCTCGCACAGGCCATTCCGTTGGTGAACCGGATTGCTCCGGAGCATTTGGAACTTCTTGTCTCGAGACCCTTCTCTCTCCTCAAAGGTGTAAGGCACGCGGGTGCCATCTTTCTTGGACCCTATACTCCCGAGGCGATTGGAGATTATATGGCAGGGCCGAATCATATTCTTCCAACTGCCGGCACCGCCCGATTCTTTTCACCTTTGGGTGTTCAGGATTTTGTCAAGAGGACCAACCTGGTGAGCTTTACACTGAGGGCATTGGGGCGGTTCGGGGAGGACGTGAAGAGATTTTCAGAGTGGGAAGGATTGGAAGGACACTCGTCTGCGGTTCAAATGAGAATGAAGAAGGCTTGAAGGAGGAGGATAAGGGTAGGGGGATTTCACGGGGGGGGCCGACGGGGGAGAGAAGATGAAGAATCATCGCAAGGCAGAAATTCAGCGGAAGACCAAGGAGACAGGGGTCGTCTTAAAACTGAATCTGGATGGAAGCGGAAAACATTCAATCCTCACTGGAATTCCTTTCTTCGATCATATGCTGAGTCTCCTGGCGTACCACAGCCGCCTGGATCTGTCCCTCAAGGCGAAGGGCGATATCGCCGTAGATGCACACCATACCGTAGAAGATGTGGGGATCTGTCTCGGGGATGGAGTCCGAAAGGCCCTGGGGGATGCGAAAGGAATCCAGAGATACGGAATGGCCATGGTTCCGATGGACGAGACCCTGGTCTCCGTTGCCTTGGATTTCTCAATGAGGCCCTGGCTGGTTTTTCAGATGAAGCTGAGAAAATCGAAAATCGGGACCTTTGACACCGAGTTGGTGGAGGAGTTCTTCAGGGCTCTTTGCACCCACGCGAAGATGACCCTTCACGTCAATCTCCTTTACGGCAAAAACAGCCATCACATGGTAGAGGCTGTGTTCAAAGGAGTTGGGAGAGCGTTGAGAGAGGCGGTCTCGTTTGATGACCGTGCCTCACGAATCCCTTCGACGAAGGGGGTTTTATAGTGCGGAATTCGCCTGCCTGTCGGCAGGCAGGGCATGCGGATTTCGGAATTAATTCCGAAATCCGCAATCTACATTCCGAGATCGGAAAAGCAATGACGCCAAAGATCGTGATCGTTGATTATGGCATGGGAAATCTTCGAAATGTCCAGAAGGCTTTTGAGAAGATTGGCGTTGAAGCCAGATTGACCCGTAATAAAAACGAGATTAGAGGGGCTTCAGCGGTGGTCCTTCCAGGGGTAGGAGCCTTTAAGGATTGTATGGAGAATCTGGAGAAATTTGGGCTGGACGAAATCTTGCTCCGATCCGTGGAAAAAGGAATACCCTATTTAGGCATCTGCCTGGGCCTCCAAGTTCTTTTTTCGGAAAGCGAAGAATTCGGATCGCACAAGGGGTTGGATCTGATCAAAGGGAAGGTCGTCAGATTTGTGCCCGACCCGGAGCATAAGGTTCCCCATATGGGCTGGAATACGATTGAGAAGGAGAAAGAAGTTCCCCTGCTTCGGGGGATAGAGACAGGCGATTTTTTCTATTTTGTCCACTCCTTTTACGTCATTCCGGACACGCCAGACTGCGTTTCGACTTTCACGACCTTCGGTAAACCCTTTGTCTCTAGCATTTGGAAGGAAAACCTTTTTGCAACACAATTTCACCCCGAGAAGAGTCAGCAGAAAGGGTTGAGGATATTGGAAAACTTTGTCAAGTCCATTTGAAAGCGGAAAGCTCAACGCTGAAGGTTAAAGGGTTTTCCCTTAAGCCTTAAGCGTTGACCTTCGAGCTGGATGGTGGTGAGGAGCAATCCATGAATGTCGTCCATGTAGGAGAGATTCGTATTGGAAAAGGAAATCCGTTAGCGTTGATTGCAGGTCCCTGCGTGATCGAGAGCGAAGAAAACGCTCTCGAAGTGGCTCGGGAGATGAAGAAGATCTGTTTAAACCTGAAGATCTCTTACATCTTCAAGGCCTCTTACGAAAAAGATAACCGGGGCTCGGAGAAGTCCTACACTGGACCCGGACTGAAGGAGGGTTTAAGGATACTCGCCAAAGTAAAGGAGGTGGTCGGGGTCCCGGTTCTCTCCGATATCCATCGGAGAGAGGATGTGGATTCAGCCAAAGAGGTCCTTGATATTCTCCAGGTCCCTGCTTTTCTCTGTCAGCAGACGAGCCTCCTTCTGAAGGTGGGAGGGGCAGGCAAAGTGGTTAATATTAAAAAGGGGCAATTTATAGCCCCTGAAAATATGGCAGGGGCGGTCAAGAAAATTCAGAGCACGGGGAATCATCAGGTTCTTCTCACGGAGAGGGGAACCTGTTTCGGCTATAACAAATTGATTTCGGACTTCTGTTCTATTCCGGTCATGCAGGCGATTGGCTGCCCTGTGATCTTTGATGCAACCCATGTCATCCGAAATTACGGTATCCCGAGTGAGGATCCAAGAGGAGGAAGTCCTCAATATGTCCCCCATCTCTGCAGAGCCGCGGTGGCCGCGGGCTGCGATGGCCTTTTCCTCGAGACCCATCCCGAGCCGCGTCAAGCACTCTGCGATGCCTCCAGCATGCTTCCTCTTCGCGAGATGGAGCACCTTCTTCGCCAGACCAAAGCGATTCATGATATGATGAGGAACTGGGAAATAACCTAATTGCAGATTTTCGACTGCAAATTTCAAATTGAGAAATCGGAAATCAGGGAAGAGAGGAGGTTGAAGAGTGAAAATCTTTATCGATACGGCGAATCTCAATGAGATCAGGAAGGCAAAAGCCATGGGCCTAGTCGATGGCGTGACGACCAATCCTACCCTTCTCGCGAAAGAAGGAGAGGAGACGGAGAAACTGATCCGCAAAATCTGGCAAGAGGTGAAAGGGCCTGTGAACGTGGAGGTGGTCGGCGTCACCTCTGAAGAGATGGTCAAAGAGGCAAAGATCATGGCCGCCTGGGGAGATGAGATTGTCATCAAAATTCCCATCACTCCGGAAGGGTTGAAAACCGTTAAGATTCTTTCATCGGAGGGCATCCGCACCAATGTCACGCTTCTTTTCTCCGCGAGCCAGGCCATTCTGGCTGCAAAAGCGGGGGCGACTTATGTCTGTCCTTTTTTGGGAAGGCTCGATGATATTAGCGCCAACGGACTGGAGCTGATCCGACAAATCAGAGGCATCTACGAGAACTATCCGGACATTGAGACCCAGATTATTGTCGCAAGCATTCGTCATCCTATTCACGTCATCGAATCCGGGATGATGGGGGCGGACATTGTCACCATCCCCCCTACCATCATCGAACAGATGGTGAAACATCCGCTGACCGACAAAGGAATTGCACAATTTCTCGAAGACTCCAAGAAGATTGGCGCGAGGAAATGAACCTCCGGAATCTCCGAAATGAAGGTCGGGACGGGTCAAGATTAATCCTCCACTTCGATAAACTCCGTGTCCGGGGCTTGTCGAAGGAAGGCTTGCTCCTGTGCCCTCGGGCTGATCAAAGAGGGTTCAGGAAACCGAGGGGTGAAAGGAAGGACAAAGTATCCGAAGGAGGGTGGAGATGAGAAGATTCCTGCTGCTGTTCTTCATGTCGGGGATGCTCCTTTCAGGGAACGTGGAGGTCGATGCAGAGACAGAGGCAAAGCCTACACTGGCGATTCTGCCCTTTTTAATCGAGAGAATGAATGACCCGTCGCGAGGAGCCGTCTGCCCTGTTTGTGGAGGGGTGTACAAGAGGGGAGATATTCTTTACGGCTCACAGCATACCCTGGCTCAACTTCTCCAGCAGAAAATGGAGACCCTGGAGACATTCAAGGTTCTTCCCTTGGAAAAAGTGGAAGATGTCTTTTTGAAGGCCGATAAGGGACAGTTTGAGTTAAGACCCACTCGTTCGGCGATCCAGCTGGCCAAGGAGTTGAAGGCAGATTTCATCTTCGTCGGATATCTTTTTCGTTTTGAGGAAAGGGTTGGATCTCGCATTGGTGTGGAGAAACCTGCCTCGGTGGGTTTCGATGTCCACCTCCTCCGGGTGAAGGATGGGAAAAGGGTCTGGGATGGGAAGTTTGATGAGACCCAGCAGGCCCTCAGCGAGAACCTTCTGAAGATGGGCTCTTTTGTCAGGAGAGGAGCCGCCTGGCTGAAGGCGGAAGAACTTTCCAGCGTGGGAATGGAAGAAATGCTCAAACGACTCCCGGGGCCGAAGGAGCTGGAGGAAATGCATTGATCATCATTCCTGCGGTGGACTTGAAAGAGGGACGATGTGTCAGGCTTTCTCAAGGCAGAATGGATCAGGAATCGGTCTATTCAGAACATCCTGTGGAAATGGCCAAACACTGGGAGTCAAAGGGAGCGGAAAGACTCCATGTGGTAGACCTTAACGGAGCGATGGCGGGAAAACCCATTCACCGCTCTCTGGTTAAAGAGATCACCCAATCCCTTCGGATTCCGGTAGAGGTGGGTGGAGGTATTCGTGATATGGCCTCCATCGAGGATTACCTCTCTTCAGGAGTGAGATGGGTTATTTTAGGGACAGCCGCATTTCAAAATCGCTCCTTCGTTGAAGAAGCCTGTCGGCAATTTCCTGGCAGGATCATCGCTGGAATTGATGCCAGGGGTGGAAGGGTAGCGATCCGCGGCTGGAAGGAAGTGGTTTCTTTAGACGCCGTTGACCTGGCAAAGCAGTTCGAAGAGAAAGGCCTCTCGGCAATCATATTTACGGACATCGAAAGGGATGGAATGGGCACGGGTCTGAACTTTGAGTCAACCCAAAGACTGTCCCGGTCTACTTCCATCCCAGTGATTGCCTCAGGAGGAGTATCTCGCATCGAGGACATTGAGCATCTCCTGGAGTTAGAGTCGGAAGGAATCATCGGAGTCATTGTCGGCCGGGCGCTGTATACAGGGCAACTCGATTTGGAAGAAGCGATGCGATTAGAGAAGAAGTCAGAAATCAGGAGTCAGAAGCCAGAAGAGAAAGGACCGGGTTCATTCTGAATTCTGGCTCCTGGCTTCTGGATTCTGAATTAAGGGACTTAGGATGTTGGCAAAACGAATCATTCCCTGTCTGGATGTGAAGAACGGGAGGGTGGTGAAAGGGACTCAGTTCGTCGACCTGAAGGATGCCGGAGATCCGGTTGAGAATGCAAAGGTTTATGACGAACAGGGCGCGGATGAGATTGCCTTTTTAGATATTACAGCCTCGTATGAGGAGAGAGACATTCTCATTGATATCGTCCGAAGGACTGCAGAGGAAATCTTTATCCCTCTCACAGTCGGCGGGGGCATCAGACGTTTGGAGGATATCCGGAGGCTTCTTAATGCAGGAGCGGATAAGGTGTCGATCAATACGGCTGCAGTGAAGGATCCGCATTTTGTAGAGAGAGCCTCAAAACGTTTTGGGAGCCAGTGTATTGTGATCGCGATTGATGCGAAACAGAAAGGGAAGAGCTGGGAGGTTTTCACGCATGGGGGGAGAACCCCCACAGGCATCGATGCCGTCCTCTGGGCAAGGCAAATGGAGGACATGGGGGCGGGGGAGATCCTGCTGACAAGTATGGACCGGGACGGGACGAAGGATGGCTACGACATCGAATTGACACGAAGGATTTCAGAGCAAGCAAGTATTCCTGTCATTGCATCAGGAGGAGTCGGCCAGCTCGAGCATCTATACGAAGGATTGGTTTTTGGAAAGGCGGATGCCGTGCTCGCAGCCTCCATCTTTCATTATCGGGAATTTACGATCCAGCAGGTTAAGTCATATCTCAAAGAAAAAGGCGTTGTCGTCAGACTCTGATGAACAAACGCGGAATGCGGATTGTAGGATGCGGAATCTTTTTGGTATCGGGTACGAATTTCTTCCCTTGCTTTTAAAATTCCGAAATCCGCACTCCGAATTCCGCAATACGTGATGATGAAGCATTTCATCCTCTTCTTTGCTACCGGGTTCGGAGTCGGATACTCTCCGGTCGCCCCGGGGACGCTCGGAACCCTCGTCGCCATTCCTGTCTGTTACTTTCTTTCAAATATCCTGTCCCCTGTCTATGAAATCACTGTCGTCGGTTTATTCTTCCTCTCGGTTTGGATTTCAGAAAATGCCGAGAGATACTTTGGGAAAAAAGATGATCAGCGGATCGTCATCGACGAGGTGATCGGTTTTCTGATCACCATGCTCTGGATTCCCAAAACGCTCCTTTTCTTAAGCATCGGTTTTTTTCTCTTTCGGTTTTTCGACATTCTGAAGCCCTTTCCTATCCGTCGTCTCGAGAAAGGATTTAAAGGAGGATTTGGAATTGTTCTGGATGATGTTGTAGCAGGCGTCTACGCCAATATCATTTTCCGTCTTATCTACCCGATGGCGAGGTGAGCCTATTCAGATTCCGCCGGCATCGGTATCAACGGTGAGAGTTGAGCCATGAAATTAGAGAACCTGATTGGGGATCTTTTGAGAGAAAAGGGATGGACGCTTTCGATTGCAGAATCCTGTACTGGAGGACTGATCTGCGATCGTATTACCGATGTGCCGGGAAGCTCGCATTATTTTGAAGGAGGAACGGTCAACTACAGTAATGAATCGAAGGCAAAACACCTGGGGATTCCGTTGGATTATATCAAAAGGTATGGAGCCGTAAGTCCACAGGTTGCGAGAAGAATGGCTCAAGGAGTTCGGAAAACTTTTAATACAACCTTCGGGTTATCCACCACGGGTGTGGCCGGGCCCACGGGCGGAACGAAGAAAAAACCGGTCGGGCTCGTTTTCATCGGGCTGGCCAAAGGCAAAAGGACATGGGTGATGAAATTAAATTTAGAGGGAAGCCGCAGACAGATAAAAGAAAAGGCCACTGAGAGAGCCCTGGGATTTTTTTATCGAGAGGTAATTCACGGGGACCTTTCGAGGAAACAGGCCACTCCCAAGAAATAAAATGAAAAAGGAACCTTCGAAGAAGAATCTTTTTGAAAGATTAGATTGGGATGATCTCGAGCAGTGGGCCGGAAGCAGGATTCTTTCTCGGGGCCAAGGCTACCAACGTAGCCATCGGGTTAAGGAACTGGCTCAAACGGAAACTGGTGCGCTGCTTGCCTGGGTTCATGGAGGACAAAAGTACGCGACAGAGGTTGATTTTGAAGACGGGGAGTTGATCTCAGTCTGCACTTGTCCTTACGGGAATAACTGTAAACACGCGGTGGCAGTAGTGCTCGAATATCTCGATCATCTAAAGAAGAATTGTGAAGTCCCTCAAATTACAGGGCAGGATCAACGCGTTGCATTATTGCAAGGATTTGCGGATGAAGAGGACAGGGAAGTTGATGATGATGAGGGGGAAGAGGTGGATACCATTCACTTAGTTTCTTCAAAGAGCGGTGAATTAATCCCCCCTAATTTGAAAGGTTTTCTGGAGGGGCAAACGAAAGAACAATTGATTACCTTGATTGAGGATCTGTCAGAAAGATATCCGAGTGTTCGGAAAGATCTGCAAGACCGAGAAAACCTCTCAAAGGGATCAGCAAAAAGAATTGTAGCTTCTGTGCGGAAAGAAATCCAAGAGTTGAGTTCAGAACCCGGCTGGAGGAATCATTGGAACAATGAAGGATATGTTCCGGATTACTCGTCGGTAAAGAATCGGCTGGAGTCTCTCCTGGCAAATGGACATGCAGATCAAGTCGTTGCTTTGGGGAAAGAGCTTTTAGAAGCAGGGGTAAGGCAGGTGGCAATGAGTGATGATGAAGGAGAAACGGGCAATGAAATCTCCTCCTGTCTGGATATTGTATTTCAGGCCCTTCCTCAATCTTCTCTTTCTCAAGTAGACCAGATGCTCTGGGTGATTGATGCGGAATTAATGGATGACCACGAACTCTGCTACGGATCAGAGTCCTTCTGGGAGAATGAACAGAAGGCTTCAGACTGGAGTGCTGTAGCTGATAAGCTGATCGGACGTTTAAATAAATTCAAATTGGAAAAAGGCGAAGATGGTTTTTCAAGAAATTACCGAAGAGATCGATTAAGTGATTGGATTATTCAGGCTCTTGAAAATGGAGGCCGACACGAAGAGATCATCCCCATCTGCGAGCAGGAAGCAGTGAAGACAGGAAGCTATCCTCGTCTCGTCGATGCACTGAGAAAAGCCAAACGTCATCAGGAAGCTGAACAATGGATCTTCAAAGGGGTGAGAGCCACCCAGAAACAATGGCCTGGCATCGCCAAACAATTGAAAGATACTTTACGAGAAATGAGAGAAAGAGAAGGAGATTGGGTTAAAGTTGCAGCTTTTCGGACCGAGGATTTTCTTCAATCGCCCTCGCTCCAGACCTGCCTGGATATGAAAAAAGCAGCAGAGAAGGCAAAAGTGTGGCCAGAGGTCCGGACGGCGGCGCTCCATTATTTGGAGATAGGTGAGGTTCCTCAATCAGATCCCTCATGGCCTTTGCCTGAAACGGGTGTAAAGGAAGATCGAGAGACCAGAAAGAATGAATTTCCAATAACCGACGTACTGATTGACATTGCGATTGAGGAAAAGCGGCCCGACGATGTTCTCAAATGGTACGATCACAGCAGATCGAAGAAGCGGATCTTCTGGGGAGGAAATGGTTATCAAGAAGATAAAATTGCGGGTGCAGTAGTAGACCTTTATCCTGATCGAGCTATTGCCATCTGGAAAAAACTAGCTGAAAAACAGATTGCCTTGACGCAGCCAAAAGCCTATGAAACCGCTGCTGTCTATTTGAGGAAGGTCCACAAATTTCTGAAAGAATTGGAAAGAGAGAATGAGTGGAAAAGCTATTTGTCCAAACTCCGGGAAGCCCACGCACGGAAAAAGAGGCTTGTCCAAATCCTCAACCGCCTTGAGACTCGTCGAATCATCGATGGAAAATAGGATTCTTGACGCTTCGTACGGGGCATAGTTGCAAATCAACGCCAATTGAACAAAGGTAGTTACCCTAAACGCGCCAAGTCTTAAGGGATCTAAGCCCTGTACTATTCGATAATAATACCTATTTTGCGGACGATCCCGTCTTCTTTAAAACACTCTTTACAATTCCGGTACAACGCCTTTAATTCAGATATCGCTTGCGGTAGGCTATCCACTTTAAAATCCTCAAACCAATATTCCTCACTTTCTAGGAATATTCTCATTTTTTTACCCCCTTCCTTGGAAACAAACACTAAAGCTGCTAAGACATATAATGCTATGCCGTGACAACCCAGGCGCGAGTAGAGGGCAAGCTCTACAAGTGCCACCTGGCCGTGTATGCCTTGCAGATGCGGTCGAGCATGCTGCTGTACTCAGCATCGACATCAATGCCGAGGGCATTATCGCGCTCCACACGAGGCGGGCACACATTGTCGATAAAAACGGGTACCAGAAGAACGTAATCGTAGGCCACGAGATCCGTTCTTCCGGGCGGTCGGGTCGGTAGTTCGCGAAACTTATCTACGGTGCGCGCGGCGTCCTGCGGTCGGTTGCGACTCACGGCATGGGGGAACTCGGCCCACAAAGTCTCGTCGCCGGTAGAAAGGCGCGGCAGAACTCGCTTGGTGAAATCCTCGGGTGGTACAAATGGCCTCACACGATCAGGCACGTTGAGTACGTTCTCAGCCACACCAACGAGCACAGTCGCGACCAGGATGGCGTCGGGCTTCTTCTGATGGAGCACGCCGAGCACGTCACTCAGGTCGTCGTAGCGGTTTGTACGGTTGCGATGTGCTGTGACAACGGACTTGTTCTCGACGCAGAGGCGCAGACGGGAGAGGTCGGGCCCGGTTGCCTCCTCGCCGGGCTCTGCCACGACGAGGTCCAGCTTGCGTGATCGCCCGCCAGGTGATGGGAAGTCAAGCCACTCGCGGATGAGGCCTGCCGTAAAGTCCCTCTGGAAGGGCTCGCATGTCGCGCGCAAGTCGCGTAAGATACCGCGACTCATCGTGCCGGAATGATCTTCGAGCCGGTGGTTGTGAAAGCCTCGCGTCCTGATGTCGTCGATCGTCTGACCAAACGGAGTATTCATCCGGACCTCATGACATGAAGGACAGCTCCGCTTGCCGTATCCGTGAACGTACCCGCGGCAGCGGCCGTGTTCCGGAGGCCGCGAGGGCTACATCGTCGGGAAGGGGCAATCGCTGCAGTGCATGGCTCTGGAGCCGCAAGAATCCTTTGGCCGCACGCTGGCAATTCCGGGTCAGCCACTCGTGCGCGCGGGGCGATTGGAGAAAGTCGGCGATTGCGTCGATGGCAGCTGGCTCACGTGGGACGATGTAGTATACCGAGTGACGTGGCACGATTCGGCCGCTGCGATCCACCCAGAAGTGTGGCTTCTCGCCGATGTCCTTGCACAGGATTTTCGGGCGCAGGATGTCCTGCAGCACCGGCGTTTCATGAAAGGCATACCACGGCTTGCGCCTAACACACGTCCGTGCGAGGAGTCGCCGCCGAATGTCGTCGCGCATGAGGTAGTGACCCAGGGGCCCGAGTCGCTCCAGCGGCAAGAGCCGGCAATTCGTGTCGTAGGGTATCAGAATGACGAAACGCTGCGGAAGGTCGCCCGTCACAGGGATGAGCTCTCGACCCGCCAACGTCGGATGCGCGAAGCGACGAAGCGCCTCGTCGAGGCCGTCTGCCGGGAGTACGAACACGCCGTCTGCCCCTGTCGCGACACCGCAACTGATTCGCAGGCATACATCAGCGAGCATCACAGCCGCTCGTGACGGTGTTGCACCTTCCAGGAGTGGGAGCCACGGGTCCCGGCCGGGCGGCAGGCTCACTGTGATCATGCTGCCATCCCGATGCACGACTTGAGTTGGGCCTGGTGCCGTGTTGTCCAGCACGGTGACTGTTGGATAAGTCACGAGTTTGCCAAACGTATCCTCGCGTACGAGCCGGATTTCCTCAACGTGGCAACGCGCAAGCAGATTGCGTAGGGGCCCGGCGGTCTCGACGTATAGGTACTTCTCCGGCGTGATGAAGACGAGCCGCCCGCCCGGTACAAGACTACGCAGCGCCTTCTCGAAAAAAAGGAGATAGAGATCGAATCGCCCGCGTGCGGTGGCGTAACGCGCTCGGTACTCCGCCTTCTCGTTCTCTGACAGAGCCGTAATCGGGATGTAAGGAGGGTTGCCAACGACGAAGTCGTACTTCGCGTGGTCATCCGCAAGAAAATCGGCATGCTCCACCCGCACGGTGTGTTGTCGCTCGTATTTCGCGCGCAGCACGGGCAGGTGCCGGGGATCAGATTCGACTCCGGTAATGCGCGGAGCCGCGATGCCTCGACGCTCGCACCACCGGAGGACGCCATCGATGAACTCGCCCGTTCCACAGCCTGGGTCAAGCAAGGTGTTACCCGGCACGGGCGCCCGCGGCCTGAATAGCAACTCGACCATCGTGTCGACGGTCTCTCGGGGTGTAGGCACGAAGCCTTTCATCGTGGTCTTATCCTACTGCCAAGCGGTACCACCTGGCGAGGTCCGGTTTGAACCCACCGCGCCTCCCGGTGCCCGCAATATTCCATCAAACGTCTCTGTGCGCCTGCCTTATCCATGGTCCCTTTGAGATGGCGACCCGAAGCCTGCCTTTGGGTCTTTGATGGCAACGTCGAACTCAATCAGTTTTTGTCCAGAAACGATACTTTGACCTGTCATGCTGCTCTTTGATTTCCTATTCGGTGCAATGTGGCGATGACTTTGCCCAGGATCTTGAAGTCACTTGCTTCACTAATCCTCATGGGTTGCATCGTGTCATTTTCCGGTTGTAAAATAATGACCTTGCTCTTGCGATAAAACCTTTTCACTGTGGCTTCATCGCCAAGCAAGGCAATAACAATGTCTCCGTGATCTGCGACGGATTGTTGTTTGGCGATGGCAATATCGCCATCATAGATGCCGGCCTTTATCATACTGTCGCCGCGAACATGAAGCGCAAAGAGTCTTGTTGCTCGACCAACGAGAGAACGATCAACGGAAACCGTTCCTTCAAAATTTTCATGAGCCAAAACGGGCAGCCCCGCAGCAACCCGACCAATCAATGGGACGGATACTGTGGAATATTTAGCAGTTTCGTCCCTATTCTTGTTGGAGACCACAAGCTCCAATCCCCTCCACTGATTTGGGTTCCGGCGAATCTGCCCTTTCCGTACGAGGGCCCTCAGGTGCTCTTGAACAGCATTGGGGGATTTAAAAGAGAATTGGCCTTGAATTTCAGATATGGTGGGTGAGAAGCCCGAATGTTGGATATGGGTTTTTATAAAAATTAGGATTTCCGCTTGGCGTTTTGTTAATATAGATTGTTTTATCGCCATGGTTACATTTTACAAGAAACCTGAAGATAAATCCCTTATACTGTAAATTTGTACAGGTGTCAAGAAAAAATTGAATTTGTGAATCTTTTCCTCTTGCAATTCTATTCTTTTGCTTCATAATAGGAAAATACATTTATGTAGGGAGGAGGAGGCCGGAATGAAGCTAGAGAGGTTTGAGGGTTGCTGGACAGCCATGGTGACTCCCTTTAACCGAAAAGGGGAGGTTGATTTTGAAGGTTTCGAGAAGAACATCCTGTTCCAGATAGAAAATGGGGCAAACCTTGTCCCCACTGGAACGACGGGGGAATCTCCTACGTTGGATTGGAGGGAGCACGATCGGGTCATTACGAAGACGGTTAAGCTGGCAAAAGGAAGGGCCTTCGTGATTGCAGGAACAGGTTCAAATTCAACTCGTGAAGCACTGAGAGGGTCAAAACACGCCGTTGAAGCCGGTGCCCAGGGACTCCTTCTCGTAGATTGTTATTATAATGGACCTTCCTCCCTTGAGATGAGGACGCAGTATTATGAAGTGATTACGAAGGCATTCCGGAAGTCATTCGTTATACCTTATGTCATCCCCGGTAGAACAGGGACGAAATTGGAGGTGGAGGACCTGGCCATTCTTCATCGTAAGTTTAAGAATATGCGATCGGTGAAAGAGGCCACTGGGGATCTCGGACGGATGGCCAAAACCAGGACGCTGTGCGGAGAGGACTTCGATATTCTCTCCGGAGACGACGATAAGACCTTTGAGATGATGACCCGGGATGACGTTCGGGCTTCTGGTGTGATCTCCGTCATGTCAAATATTGTTCCAGGGCCCGTGGGTGAGATGGTCAAGGCCGTACAGAATGGAAATATGGAGAGGGCCAATCGGCTAAAGGATATTCTTGATCCTCTTTTCAAAGTGGTGACGGTTAATACCGTCGAATCTTATGAAGGATTCGAGGTTCCATGTAAATTTAGAAATCCGTTGGCAATCAAGACCATGATGAAAGGTCTCGGGTTACCGTCTGGGCCGACCCGTCCACCGCTTGGAAAGATGACGCCGAAAGGAGTGGAAATTGTAAGAAATGTCCTAAAAGAGGTTTATGAAAAGGATAGAGAAATATTCAGACCTCTTCAAGAGTTCTACAGAGTCAATATCGAGGAGCGGCTCTCCAACGATCGTTATTGGAAGTAACCGCCCGATAGTACTCAGTGAAAGAGTTAAAGGGCCTGCCATAAGAACAGGGGACAGGCCTTTTTATTAGTACTTACAGGGGCTTTTCTCATTGACTTTTTTAATAGGTGTGTTAACATCAAAACGTAATAATTCCCTTTCGTCCTCGAAGTTATAAGTCATTTGCAGATCTGAGCTGGCAAGGAGAGGGTGAGGGAATTGTGAGAGGTCTTTGATTGGTTCGATCCTTTCTGGCCATTGAGATTCCCGGACCGATTCTAAGAAAGATCGGGGAGGTCCAGGGAGGCTTAAAGTCAAGTCGCGCAGATGTGCGGTGGACGAATCCCGAAGCGATCCACCTCACTCTTAAATTCTTTGGAAATATTGAAGAGTCGAGAATTGATCCTATCTTCAAATCGATTGAAGAGCCCATTCGGAGCACTCCACCCTTTTCTCTCAAAGTCCGGGGGGTAGGGGCCTTCCCCCATTTGAAAAACCCAAGGGTGATCTGGATAGGGTTGGTGGACGAGAGGGAAGCCCTCACCTCGCTTCAGAAGCAAATAGAAACTGATTTGGAGAAAATTGGATTTCAACCCGAAGACCGTCCCTTCCATCCTCACCTGACCCTGGGAAGGATGAAATCGAGCCGAGGAAAAGAGGAGTTGGCGGGAAGGATGGAGAGATACAGAGAAGAGGAGTTTGGAGATTTTGAGGTGGAGAGGGTGGTCTTATTCAAGAGTGATTTGAAACCTTCCGGTCCGATTTATACGCCCCTCTGGGAATTGAGATTAGGAGGCTAATTTTCGGAAGTAAAATGTAAATACGAAGCACGAAATCCGGGCGAAGCATCCCGTTAGGGATCAATTTGGAACAAATTCCAAATAACCGAAATATGAGATTCAGAACGACTTAGTTTTGGAAATTTGAATTTTGCGGTTGCTTCGGATTTCGATATTCGGGTTTCGAATTTGCCCGGCTAAGCCGGGGAGGGGGATTCGATGACAAAAGGTGAAACGAAAGCCGAGACGAAAGTAGATTCAAGTAAAAGTAAGGCAGTGGAATTAGCCGTCACCCAGATCGAAAGGCAGTACGGGAAAGGCGCTATCATGAAAATGGGTGAGGAAGCCATGCTGGGAGAGATGCCGATTATCTCCACGGGATCCCTATCCCTGGACCTTGCCCTAGGGGTTGGAGGATTACCCAAAGGACGGGTGATCGAGATTTTCGGCCCCGAAGCGTCAGGAAAGACAACGTTAGCTCTCCATGTTGTTTCGGAGGCGCAGAAGAAGGGAGGGATTGCTGCATTCATTGATGCAGAGCATGCTTTGGATGTTCAATACGCGAGAAAGCTGGGTGTAAAAATCGATGATCTTCTTATCTCCCAACCCGACACGGGAGAGCAGGCCCTGGAGATTGCAGAGATTCTGGTCCGGAGCGCCGCGGTAGATGTGATCGTCGTCGATTCTGTAGCGGCTCTGGTTCCCAAAGCGGAGATTGAAGGGGATATGGGCGATGCCCACATGGGACTTCAGGCAAGGTTGATGTCTCAGGCCCTGAGGAAATTGACCGCAACGATCAGCAAGTCGAACACGATCGTGATCTTCGTCAACCAGATTCGGATGAAGATCGGGGTGATGTTCGGAAATCCGGAGACGACCACCGGAGGCAATGCCCTCAAATTTTACTCTTCCGTTCGGTTGGATATCCGACGAATCGCCTCGATCAAACAAGGCCAGGATGTCATCGGCAGCCGGACAAGGGTTCGCGTGGTGAAGAACAAAGTGGCCCCCCCGTTCAAAGAGGTGGAGTTCGACCTCATCCATGGGGAGGGCATTTCAAGAGAAGGAGATGTCCTCGACCTGGCCGTGGAAAAGAATATCGTGGAGAAGAGCGGGACCTGGTATGCCTATGGGGGGCAACGCATCGGCCAGGGAAGGGAAAATGCAAAGCAGTTCGTTAAAGAGAATCCGAAAGTCCTGGAGCAGATGGAGAAGGAGATCCTTGAGAACTTTCACATCGCCAAAACGGGATCGGTAGGATAACGCCTGGGAGGAGAAGAAGATGGACTTGAACCAGATCCTTTTGGATGCCCTTTCCCAAGAAGCCTCTGATGTTCACATCAAGGAAGGGGCTCCCCCGATCTTCAGAGTCAACGGCACCTTAAGGCCTTGGACCAAATTGAAGCCCTTCGATCATAATGATTTGTCCAAGATGGCATTTGGTTTGATGAATGACTGGCAGAAAGAGCGGTTTATCAAGAATCGAGAAGTGGATATGGGCTATGAGGTCTACGGCCTGGGACGGTTTAGAGTGAATGTCTTCCAGCAGAGAGGAAAGCTCAGGATCGCCCTCCGCATCGTACCCTATCAGATCAAGAGCTTGGAAGACCTTCATCTCCCTTCTGTGCTCGCCACCATTGCGTTAGAGCAGAGAGGTCTCATCCTTGTGACGGGGACTACCGGAAGCGGGAAGTCCACGACCCTCGCCTCGATGATCGATATCATCAACACCGAAAGAAACTGCCACATCATCACCGTGGAGGACCCGATCGAATTTGTCCACGAAGATAAGAAATCGATCGTCGACCAAAGGGAGATCGGCTCGGATACCAGCACGTTTTCCAGCGCCTTGCGCGTCGCCCTCCGGCAGGATCCGGATGTGATCCTCGTCGGTGAGATGAGGGATTTCGAGACGATCGAGACCGCTCTGACCGCCGCGGAGACGGGCCATCTGGTTATGTCCACGCTTCACACTTTAAATGCCACGGAGACGATCACTCGAATCATCTCCGTCTTTCCCCCTTACCATCAAAAACAAGTCAGACTTCAGCTTTCGGGCGTTCTCAAGGGTGTCGTCTCCCAAAGACTGGTGCCGAGGGTAGACGGCATGGGAAGAGTCCCTGCGGTTGAAGTCCTCGTCTCTACGGCAAGGGTAAGGGAGTGCATCGTCGAAAAGGATAAGACCAGTGAGATTAACGACGCCATCGCCCGGGGAGCGACGAGTTACGGGATGCAATCCTTCGATCAGTCCCTGATGTTTTTGATGAAGGAAGGGTTAGTCACTTACGATGAAGCTCTCAAGCATTGCACCAATCCGGATGATTTTGCTCTCAGGGTGAAGGGAGTTCTCGCGGCGAGCGACGCGGGTTGGGAGGGTTTTGAGACGTTAGAGAAAGAGAAGCAGACGGTTAAAGAGAAGGAGAAAGGCGAAGAGAAAAAGTTGAAAGTCGCGAAACCTTCGGATGTCAAAGTGGACAGCCGAAGGGGACCGGGTTTGAAACAATGACCTCTGACGAGATTCGAAGGGCCTTTCTCAATTACTTCGGGGAAAGAGGACACCGTGTGGTTCGAAGCTCCTCATTGGTCCCTCAAAATGATCCCACCCTGCTATTTACCAATGCCGGAATGGTCCAATTCAAGAGGGTTTTCTTAGCCGAGGAAACCCGGGACTACCCACGGGCCACCACCTCCCAAAAGTGTGTTCGCGCCGGCGGAAAACATAATGACCTGGAGATTGTTGGAAAGACCGCCCGGCACCACACCTTCTTTGAAATGTTAGGAAACTTCTCCTTCGGGGACTACTTTAAAAAAGAGGCCATTGAGATGGGATGGGACCTTCTTATCCGCCAATGGGGCCTGCCCGAGGAAAAGATGTGGATCACCATCTTTTTGGATGATGATGAATCCTTTCACCTCTGGAGGAGAATGGGCGTGAGGGGAGAACGCATCGTCCGGTTAGGGGAAAAGGATAACTTCTGGGCCATGGGTGAAACAGGGCCGTGCGGTCCTTGCTCCGAAATTGTGATCGATCAAGGCGAGGAAGTGGGTTGTGGTCGGCCTGACTGTCGGGTGGGATGTGATTGCGACCGATTTTTAGAACTCTGGAATCTCGTCTTCATGCAATTCAATCGTGATTCAGAGGGTCAGCTTCGGCCTCTGGCCAAACCCTGTATCGATACGGGGATGGGTCTGGAAAGAATCTCTGCCGTCCTTCAGGGGGTCAAAAGCAACTATGAAACAGACCTCTTCAAGCCCCTTTTCAAGGAAATCGAAGCGCTTAGCCAGATCTCTTATGGGCAGGATGACCGAACCGACACCTCCCTTCGAGTGATCGCCGACCACAGCCGAGCGGCGACGTTTTTGATCAACGATGGCGTTCTTCCTTCCAACGAAGGCAGGGGATACGTGCTTCGCCGGATCATGAGAAGGGCGATGCGACATGGGAAGATTCTTGGAATCGAAGGCCCTTTTCTCTATCGAACTTCTTCGAAAGTCGTGGATCTGATGAAGGAAGCCTATCCCGAGCTGAGGGAAACGGAAGCCTTTGTTTCAAAGGTGATTCAAAATGAGGAAGAACGTTTCTCTGAAACCCTGAATTCAGGCCTCAACATCCTGCGAGAGGAGTTGGAGGGACTGCAGAAAGAAGGCAAGGCCATTCTTTCCGGAGAAGTGGCCTTTCGGCTCTACGATACCTATGGATTTCCCCTGGACCTGACCGCCGAGATTCTACAAGAAAGAGGGATGAGTTTTGACGAAGAAGGCTTCAGGGTCCAGATGGAGGAACAGAAGCATAAGAGTAAGCAGTCATGGCAGGGAATGGGCGAAGGAAAAACAAAAGAAGTGTACCGGCGGCTGGCCAGTGAAGGGGTGAGGGCGGCCTTCGTGGGATATGACGAGATTCAATCGGAATCGAAGATTCTGAAAGTGATCCAAGGCGATGAGATCGTTCCTTTTGCGAAAGAAGGGGACGAAATCGAAGTGGTCACAGAGAAAACACCCTTTTATGGGGAGGCAGGAGGCCAGGTCGGGGATCGAGGCGTAATCTTCCATGAGGAATTCTCCTTGGAGGTTGGGAATACGATCAAACCCATGGAGGAGTTGATCATCCATCAGGCGAGAGTAAAACGAGGAACGGTGAAGGGGGGCGTATCAGCGGTTCTCCGGGTCGACGGGGAACGGCGGAAAGCCATTGCCTTGAACCATACGGCGACCCACGTCCTTCAGGCCGTGTTGAGGGAAGTGCTCGGAGATCATGTCCATCAGGCAGGCTCTCTTGTTTCGCCAGAACGATTGAGGTTTGACTTCACTCATTTTGCCCCGATGGAAAAGGAGGAACTGGAACGGGTCGAAGCCCTGGTCAATCGAAAAGTTCGAGAAAACCTAACCTTAGAGACGAAGATCATGGATGTAGAAGAAGCTCTTCAAACAGGAGCGATGGCTCTCTTTGGAGAAAAGTATGGCGAGAAGGTCAGGGTGGTGATGATCTCGGACTTCAGTATGGAGCTCTGCGGAGGCACCCACAGTTCGAGGACGGGCGACATCGGCCTTTTCAAAATTGCGAGTGAATCGGGGGTCGCTGCGGGCGTGAGAAGGATTGAAGCCCTGACCGGGGAAGGGGCCTATCAATTCATCAAAGGGGAGGAGAAGGAACTTTGGGAAATCGCCTCCTCCATCAAATCCGTTCCGGGGAATCTTTCATCGAAGATAGAGCGACTGCTCGAAAGGCAGAGAGAGTTGGAGCGGGAACTCTCTTCCTTTCATGACAAGTTATCCTCTCAAGAACTCTCGAATCTCCTTCCTTTAGTCAGAGAGGTCAAAGGTGTGAAAGTCCTTTCCGCCAAGGTGGACGGGAAGGATATCAAGCGGATGCGAGAGTTCGTCGATCAATTGAAGGGAAAGGTCGGATCGGGGATCATCCTTCTGGGGGGCCACAGTCAAAATAAAGTCTCCTTATTGATGGGGGTGACGTCAGACCTCACCCATCGTTTCAACGCGAACGAGATGATTAAAAAGATAGCGGTTCACATCGGAGGAACCGGAGGGGGTCGCCCTGATTTTGCCCAGGCGGGAGGAACGGATTCTAAGAAATTGGATGAGGCATTGAACGCCCTTGAGGATCTTATTTGAGTCGCTCACTTGGAAACACGATCCCCCCGACTCTCTTCACCGAGGGAGAACAGGGGGGATTTTTTTGTAATTCATTTTAAGATAACCCTCCCTCCCTAGGAGGGAGAACAGGCGGCATTTCTTCGACGAGGCTTGAAAGCGTGATGTCAAAAGTGAGGACACGGTTTGCACCCAGCCCAACAGGCGATCTCCATATCGGAGGAGCACGAACGGCATTATTTAATTGGCTTCTGGCACGCCATTCCCACGGGGTGTTCGTTCTTCGGATCGAAGACACAGATGTGGCTCGTTCCACCCAAGCATCGATCCAAGTGATCCTGGATGCCATGGCCTGGTTGGGAATGGATTGGGATGAAGGTCCTTTTTATCAGACTCAACGAATGTCGTTCTATCAGCAAGCTGCGGAGAAACTGTTGAAAGAAGGTAAGGCTTACCCGTGCTGCTGCACCCCGGATGAATTGGAGAAAAAGCGGGATGCCGCGCTGAAGGCGGGAATCAAGCCCAAATACGACCGGACGTGCCTTCATCGAAAACCCTTTCCTCCCGGAAAGCCCTATGCCATCCGCTTCCTCTCTCCGGACACCGGGAAAACAGTGGTGGAGGACCTTATTCAAGGCCGGGTGGAATTTGACAATACGGAATTGGATGACCTTATCATTATGAGAAGCGATGGGCTCCCCACCTATAATTTTTCAGTAGTGGTGGACGATGCAACGATGGAGATCACGCATGTCATCCGGGGAAATGATCATCTCAACAATACCCCTCGCCAAATTCAGATCTACCAAGCCTTGGGGTATCCTCTCCCCCAATTTGGCCATGTCTCGATGATCCTGGGTCCGGATAAGAAGAAACTTTCGAAGAGACATGGGGCCCAGTCAGTCATGGAGTATCAGAAGATGGGCTATCTCGGGCAGGCGGTCGTCAACTATCTGGTGCGCTTGGGATGGGCCTACGGCGACCAGGAAGAGTTCAGCCGTGAAGAGTTGATCGAGAAGTTCAGCTTGGAGGCGGTCGGGAAGTCTGCTGCGGCGATCAACCCTGGGAAATTGGACTGGCTGAATGCGCAGTATATCAAGAAGATAGAGCTAGACGAATTGGTACGGAGGGTTCGGCCTTTCGTTGAGGCCAAAGGTTATTCGAACGTTAACCCGGATCTTCTGAGAAAAGCCGTCCTCTCTCTTAGGGAACGCGTGAAAACCTTAGTCGAGATGGCGGAGGTCTCCGAATTTTACTTTTGTGAAGAGATCCCTTATGATGCAAAAGCCGCTGCGAAATTTTTGAATCCAGAGACCCTGCCCGTGCTCCATCAGGTGATCACCTCTTTATTCAACGAATCAGTTTTTGAAAAAGAGAGGGTTCATGTTCTCCTTCACCAGCTGGCTGAAACGCGAGGAGAGCCCTTGGTGAAGATTGCCCAACCCGTTCGGGTGGCCCTCACCGGACGAACCGTTAGCCCCCCGATTGATGAGGTGATGGATGTTTTAGGCAAAGCAGAGGTGCTCAAGCGACTCCAAAAAGCAATCGAACATGTTCAGAAAATGTCAAATTCCAAAGCCCAAAACCCAAACGACAAATAAAGGGATCCTCTTTTCAGGATAGTTGACTTTGATTTGACATTTTGGCTTTGACATTTGGGTTTAACATTGTTACATCCCTTTCCAAGGGGCGGAGGACGAACAGGATTCATGAAACTCAAATCACTTGAAGCGATTGGATTCAAATCCTTTGTCGATCGCCTCCATCTCACCTTTCCGGGCGGAATCACGACGATCGTCGGTCCCAATGGGTGTGGGAAGTCCAACTTTGTAGATGCGGTGCTCTGGGCCATTGGTGAACGAAGCGCAAAACACTTACGGGGAAAGTTGATGGAGGACGTCATCTTTAACGGGACGGACGGCAGGAAACCCTTGGGGATGGCGGAAGTGAGTTTGACCTTCTCGAATGAAGATGGATTGGCTCCAAAAGAATATGAGCAGTACAGTGAGATTACTGTGACACGGAGACTCTATCGGTCGGGAGAAAGTGAATACCTGATCAATAAGACGCCCTGTCGATTGCGAGACATCACGGACCTCTTTTTGGATACGGGCATCGGAATCAATGGTTACTCGATTGTCGAACAAGGACGCGTGGAGTATCTGATTAATTCCAACCCACAGGATCGACGCCTACTGATCGAAGAGGCGGCGGGCATCGCCAAATACAAAGAGAGGAAAAGGCTCGCCCTGATGAAGATGGAAGCGACTCAGCAAAACCTTCTTCGGATTCAGGACATCGTCGCTGAGGTGAAGCGACAGATCGTGACCCTGGAACGTCAAGTGAAGCGGGCAGAGGAGTATAAGGCCGTACGCAAGGAAGTGAAAGAGATCGAAATTCGTTTTGCCCTTCAGGAGTACGCCGAGCTTTCGGACAAGGGGGAGGCCGCAAGAGGTTATCTCAAAGCCCTTCGAGACCGAGAGATGAACGTTTCCAGCCAAACGGCCCAGAAGGACGCTCTCGTTGAAACCAAGAGACTGGAGGCAACGGAAGAAGAAGAAAGACTCCGAAGTCTCCAGGAAGGACTTTTCGAACTGGGAAAGAAAATTCAAAAAGGGGAAAACGAAATTGAATTTTTCAAGAGAGAAGAAGGCGGCCTTCGGAAACAGGAAAATCAGTATAGGGAAGAGGTCAGGCAGGCGCTTTATGCTTGGCGAGGAACGCGAAGAGATCGAAAGAGAGCAGAACAGGCCAGGCAGGATTCCGGGGAAGAACGCCGTGAGACCGAAGAGATTCTGAGAGAGTGGGAAAGCCTTTTCAACGATTTTAGGACAACCCACCACGAGCTTGCAGAGGAATTGGAAGCTGAGAAAATCAGTTTGATTGATACGCTCACTCAGCTCACCTCTCTCAAGAACCGCCTGGCCCATCTCGAGGAGAGGAAAGAAGATCTTCAGAAGCGCATTCGGTCCAACGGCCAAGAGTTCGAAGAAACGAGCGTGAAGCTGAAACAATTAGAAGAGGCCCTGTCCGAGAAAATAAGGGAGAAAGAAGGAAACCTCTCCATCCAGTCGGCCCATCGGGAAGAGAAGGTGCGATGGGAAGAAGAGATCGAAAAGCTCAAAGAGACCTTGGCGGAGAAACAAGCCGAGCGGTTAGCCTTGGATGAGACGTTGAGACAAGACCGCTCTCGATACCTCTCTCTCAAAGAACTCCAGGAAAATTTTGAGGGGTTCGAAAAAGGCGTGAAGTCTCTTCTTCTGAGAAAGAGGGAGGAGCAGGAAAAGTGGGAACGTATCTTAGGGGTGGTTGCCGATATTTTCGAACCGGAACCGCGACATGAGATTTCTTTGGAAACCGTCTTGGGACAACGATTGCAGTACATTATCGTAGAAGGAGAAAAGGAAGGCCTGGAGGCGATGACCTTCCTGAAACGGGAGTCTCTCGGTCGGGGAAGTTTCATCCCGAAAGGGGTTCCAGGGATCGGGAAGAGAGATCACTCTCATGAGGAGGGAAGACCCGTTCCTCTCTTGCGTTTCGTGAAGGTGAAGGAAGGGTTTACTCCCTTGGCGGAGTTCTTGATCGGAGGAGTCGGTGTTGTCGAGGGTCTGGAGGAAGCGCTCCACTGGATCAAGGAAGAAGAAGGGTTCACAACCCTCGTCACCTTGGAAGGAGATATGGTAGAGCGCTCCGGAGTCTTATCCGGCGGCAGCCACGATCAAGGCCTTGGGATTTTAGAGAGAAGGAGGACGATCAAGGATCTGGAAAAGAAAATTGGAGAGGGGGAAGAAATCTGCTGCAGGGCCAATGAAGAAGAGGACCTCCTCCGTCGGGAGATTGCTGGAAGGGAAGGCCAGCTTGCAAACAGGAAGAGAGAGATTCAGGAAAAAGAGATTGAACTCCTCCATCAAGAAAGGGATTTGGAAGGGTTGAATAAAGAGATTCTCCAATTTCGGCAGCGGAAGGAAGTCGTCCAATTTGAGCAGAACCAACTCGAAGAGGAAAATCAAGATGTAGAGAACGAAAAAAAGGAAGTCTCGGCTCAAATGGAGACCGGGGAGGCGACGAGGAAGCAAAGGGAAGAGCAGGTCCAGTCCTGGAAAAAGAAGGCAGAAGAGATCGGTGAGGGAACAGAAGAACTGGGAGAAAAGATCACGGAGAAGAAGGTTGTCTTAGCCTCCCTCGAGGAGAAACAGAAGGGGTTGGAAAGCCAGATCCAGAATCTCACAGAGAGCCAGAGGGCTTTAAAGGAACAGATCCTTAAGAAAGTCAACGAGATCAGGGAATGCCGGGAAGAAATGACTTCCCTTCGTGAGAAAGTCCAACAATGGGAAAAGGATTTGGAAGAGGCCCTGAAACAACACCAGGTTGAAGAAGAAAGGCTTTCCACCCAAAAAGAGAAGGTGGAGGCCCTTCTGAACGAATGGAAAGAAATGGAAGCCTCCTCAAGATATCTCCGTCGAGAGTTGGAGGAGGTGAGGCAGAAGATCCATGAGGAAGAGATCTTGGCCGCCGAGGTCCAGTTGAAACTCACCCACCTCCAGGAGTCGATGAAAGAGCGATACGGTGCGACACTCTCCGCATCGATCGGGGCCCCTGCAGAATTCCCGAAGGAGGAGATATCCAAACGGTTGGCGGAGTTAAAAAAAGCCCTGGAAGGGTTTGGAGAAGTCAACCTGATGGCCATCGAAGAATATCAGGAGTTGAAACAGCGGCATGACTTCCTGTCAGAACAGCAAGCCGACCTCCACCAAGCCCTCGATTCCTTGAAAAAGGCGATTCTCCGGATCAATCGGACAACGACCAAACGATTTTTGGAGACCTTCCATCTCGTTAATGAAAAATTCAAGGAGGTCTTTGGAAGACTCTTCAAGGGCGGGCAGGCGAGCCTCGTCCTGTTAGACGAGCAAGATCCTGCCACCACAGGGATTGATATCATTGCTCAACCTCCTGGGAAGAAACTTCAGAATATCGACCTGCTCTCCGGCGGAGAGAAAGCTCTGGTCGCAACGGCCTTGCTTTTTGGGATTTTCATGATCAAACCGACTCCTTTCTGTTTACTGGATGAGGTGGACGCGCCGCTGGATGATGCGAACATCAATCGTTTTATCGAATTGGTCAAGGAATTTTCAAAAACTTCTCAGTTTATCATGATCACCCACAACAAGAATACCATGGAAGCTGCCCAAACCCTTTACGGGATTACGATGGAGACCCCCGGGGCATCGAAGGTCGTCTCAGTCCGATTGAACTAACAGGGGTCATTTTGCTCAATTGTTTTCAGAAAAACAGTAGAGCATTTTCAGGCTTACACTTCGTGGTTACATACGGCAATTCCCTTATCCCGCCATCATAATGAATCCATTTATTTAGACCCAAGTTCAATAAGCAAGTGCAACACTTTAGGTTTTGAGGCTTCCGCATTATGATTGCGGATGATGCCAAAAACCTACAAACAACTAAACCCACATGAACGAGATATTCTCGCAGTCTTCAG
>Ga0335070_10001138_pt1 | contig 30347 bp, 42 predicted proteins | sample Lox_Sample_13_FD_206722 | JGI IMG/M metagenome (GOLD analysis project Ga0335070, IMG submission 206722) | Soil microbial communities from Loxahatchee National Wildlife Refuge, Florida, United States - Lox_Sample_1.3 | ecosystem: Environmental > Terrestrial > Soil > Wetlands | place: USA...
AACGGCTCGCCACGTGGATCCACAATCAGCCCCATCACTCACCTCGCTTTCTCATGGTTCACCCCAGCAGTCTTTTGCGTTCGCGGACCTGAAGGGTCCTGATGGCAATCTCCTCGGGAGTCGGGTCGTTTTCTCGCGGACCACTCATGTCCCCCATGATGACCGCGTTCTGGACCTTCACCGTCGGTTGGCCCATGGTCCAACGGAAAAGAAACTCGCACGCCTTCAGGTCTCCCTTTTTGGCGCGTGTCGCGACGGACCGCACGATCTCGGCGATGTCGGACTCGGTCACCCCGTCGTACATCGCCGTCCGCATCGCGGCCTGCCAGCATGTGACCTCGTTGCTGCGACGGATTTCACCCGACATCGGATCCTCCCTTTTCAATGGCCATGTCGAGACCATAGAGGTGCACATTGCGCCCCCTTCCTCCCATCTGCACGCAGCGACCGAGATCCATGACCAGCCCCGCGCGCATCAACTCGGCGAGGTAAGACCCGCCGCCGCCATTCGACTTGAGTAAATGTCGCTGCCCTCGATCTACTCTCCAGCCGATCCGCTCGGCGATCTGCTGTCGTGTCTGCGGGCCATGAAGGTAGAGCGTGTCGAGGATCGCGATGTGCCGGCGGCACACGCGACGGCCGTTGACGACTTCAGGCCAGCCCCGCTCGGCCGCGAGCCGACGCCAGGAGTCCATTCTCAAATCCGTAAGTCGCGGGATGCCGAGCCGCTCGAGCTGACGCTTGACGCCGGCGGACACTGCCTTGCGGGCCTGTAAACCGTGGCTCTGGTCCGGCAGCCCGAGAGCACGCCTCCGCCGCGTGATGTGATGACGATCGTAGCCCAGCCGACGCGCGACCTCGGTATCCGACACTCCCTGCCCGTTGAGCTCGGTCAATCGCGCGTCCATCTCGGGTGTCCATCCCTTCTGCGGGCAGGCGACCTCCAGGTTGCGAGCCCGCATGTAGACCATGCGTTTTGTCCGACCGAGTTCGGCGGCGATCGCCGCGGCTGAGATCGTCCGGTAATGTTGGCGCACGACGTCGTCCTCCTCCGGCGTCCAGGGTCGGCGTGGGAATCGAATACCGAGCTTGTAGGCCCGATTATCGATCGACGATCGCGACCGACCCATGGCGCGGGCTATCGACTGGAGGTCGCTCCCCGCCGCGATCAAATCGCGCACACGCGAGTCGTCCTCTTGCGTCCATCGCCCCATCACTCACCGCCTTTCTCACGGAGATCAAGCTGCTGAAGGAGGGGCACATGCTCCGCATCTTGCTTCACCGCAATGCAGAGCTCGGTCAGTGCCTTCATGCCGCCGAGATCCAGGATCGAATCGAGGTACAACACCGTAGAAACAATCGCATGCTGAGCCGGCGATTTGAACATTTGCCCGCTGTCAACGCCCAGGGCGTCGAACAGAAACCGCTTGGCCTCAAGATGTCGTTTAAACATCGGCACACTCATTCTTCACCTGCTTTCGGTAACGGGCGTCTCCGCGCCGCCCGCAGCAGCTCCGTCAGGGCGACCAGACGCGGGCCGTTGAATCCTGACGTCACCTTTTCGACCAGGGCGAAGATTCGCTCGGCACCATCGGGCAGACATGCCGGCTCATCGCACCCCAGCTCCCGCAGCACGGCATCGAGTGCGGCTCGCCGCTGCTCGCCGAACGTCGCTCGATTCTTCCGCAACGCCTCACGCGCCATGGTTCACGCCATCCTTTCTTTTTTTCTCGGGGCGTAGGGCATCCGGCTCGGCCGCTTTCGCGTGCACGCGATTGCCCCCTCCTCGTCACCCAGCAGCTCCGTCAGCCGCTGCGGCGATGGCGCCACCTTCCCCTTGATCCGGGCCTCCAGCTTCCCGGCCCGCACCGCCGCGGTCCGCCGCTCGATCTCCCTCTGCTCCGCCTCGTTCACGCTTCCCTCCTGGCGGAATCCCGCCGTTAATAAACTCAATCAGTCTCCTCTTCTTCGCTTGCCCCAGGATTAACCTGATTCAACCGTCAGCACCGTCAGCACCGTCAGCACAATATGCGTCGGATGCGTTGATATGGCTTGCCTCCCTTCGACTTAGAACCACAAAATCCTCTGACAGCCGTAAGAATCGCCCCTTACTCCAACCGTCAGCAACCGTCAGCAATCGGCAGCACCTCCAGAGCCCAACCGTCAGCAAAAAAGCCCAACCGTCAGCAACGTATTCGAACCGTCAGCAGACCCACCCATGCACTCAGAAATCCTCATGTCGATGCCTTCGCTCGGTTTGCGGAATTCGATAGGGCCTGAAATCCATCAACACCGTTGATTGCTGACGGTGCTGACGGTTGAAACGGGATAATCCTTTGGACCCGTCAAAGCGGCGCGCCGCTGCTGTTCTCGCGATTTCGCCAGGTGATCGTAAATAAGCGTGATGCGCTGCTCTCCTCGGTCCGGGTCCGATGTCCGGGGAACTCCACCTCCACGCCCACCCGGCGCATTGCCGGGGCCAGACGGCGGAGCTGGCCCGACAGCCCTCGGGGAGTTCGGGGGAAGCCTCCCCCGTCCCGTGTCGCCGCCGTCGCCTTCTCTCGGAGCAGCTCCAGCAGGTCCAGGCACGTGCCCCGCCACTCGCCCCCCGGCATCCGTAGATTCTGTAACTCCACGGCGACCGGGCTCTCCTCCAGCACAAGCGCCGTGGCCTCGTCGCGGTTCGATCGGACGATCCGCGAGAACTCGCCCGGCGCCGCGCCGAGGTGCCGGCAGACGGCCTCGCCCCATCGTTCAAAGTCCGCCATCCGGATCATCCCGGGCAGTTCCACGCTCGGGTGCAACTTCATCGCCCCCACCGCCGCGTCGAGCACCGCGCCAAAGATCCGCGGATGCCGCTTCTCGAACTCGCCCCAGAGGACCTTGTCCTCCTTGCGCCGCTCGTCGGGTATCGGCGGGCACGTCACCAGCAGGGCCCGGTTCAAGAGGTCCGCCCGGTGGGCGAAGTCCTCGATCCCGTTCAAGATCATGGGCCGGGTCGCCTCGAAGATCTGCGACTCGTCGTTGCTGTAGTGCTTCCGCACCTGGAACCCCGCTCCCGTCGCCAGACGTGAGAGGCTGTCTGAGAACCATGGGGGAAGCTTGGAAATGTTGTCGACCGTGAACACCCAGCCCGAATTGGCGATCACCATGAAGTCTCGCTGGCTCTCGGGCTGAGACCCCAGCTTAGGTCGGGACGGGTCGATCACGTGCTTGAGGAGTCGGCATGTCGTGGACTTGGCGCTTCCTTGCTCGCCGGTGACAACGATCACGGGATACGGGCCGCCAGGGACCATCGCCCAGGTGAGCGCCGCGATCACCAGCTTCCGCGCGTCTTCCCCGTCCAGGTTTAGCAGCTCCCAGAGCTCGGCCAGCTCGGCGCCCGTCGCCGGTTCGGGAAGCGGGCCCAGTCCACCCGGCCGTCGAAACTTCACCGCCGGGTTCGTGACGATCTCCCACCCCTCGGCCGTGACCTGCACGGCCTGGCCCTTGTCGTTGCCCATGTCGACGTAGAACTCCAGGCCCGTCGGTCCCTTCGCCGGCCCGATCCGCACCTGCGCCTCGACCTGGGCGTCTCCCTCGAAGCACGCCCGCGCCACCAGGATGTCCTGGATCCGCTGCACCGCCTCGCTGGTGCATGGCTTCTTGTTCTGCGACCAGAACCGGAAGTTGAGCCACCGGTTCACCGCCAGCGAGGTCGCCGGATGGTTCTCCTTGTGGCCGTTGATCGGCAATGACACCCACGGATCGCCCGACGGCGTCCGGAAGACTTCCACGCCGTCGGTGAGCCGCAGCAAGACGTCGGCGTGCGTCTCGATCTTGAACAGCTCGCCATCACCGTTGCCGTTGCCGTTGTGGTGACCGTTCTTCTTCTCCTCCTCGGGCGGAGGCGGCTCCCACTCCGCCGTCTTCTCGGCCAGGATCACGAGCTGCTCGACCGTTCCGCCGGCCGCCAGGAAGTCACTGACGTCTCCCTTCTCCGCCAGGCCGGGCATGATCTCGACCAGGTCGACGATCTTCACCGTGGCCCCGTGCTCCTTCAGCGACTTCGCCACCATCCGGGCGTGCGCCCGGCCCTTGCCGCCGGGAAAGCGCTTCTCCGCCGTATCGTTGTCGGGGATCACGTAGCAGATCCGGCCGCGGAGGTCCTCCGCGTATCGGTCACGCCACTTCAATGCCCCCATCACATTGCAGGTCGCGACGAGCCCGCGCTTGACCAGGTTGTCGACATCCTTCTCTCCCTCGACGATCCAGACCGGTTTCACCGGGTCGGCCGCGAGCAGCTCGGGGAGACGGTAGAGGACAGGATGGATCTCCTCGAACACGTCCTTGGTGATGAAACCGCCATTACCGTCGGGCCTGCGCTGGCTGAATGACTTCGACCCGTCGGGCCGCTGCCATCGCAGGGTCTCGTGCAGCAGCTTGCCGTCGCGATCGTGGTAACGGTAGATCGCCACCACGTTGCCCCGGCCGCTCTTCTTGCTTCCCTGCCCACTACTCACCGCCTCTCCGTGCGTCGATCCGCAGTCGCACGCCCCGCGCCGCCGGTGGCTGAAGGTTCGTGAGCCCTCGTGGAACTTGCACCCGGGAGAGCAGTCCTCCCGGGTGCAGTGGATCCAGTCATCCGTCAAGAAGCCGAAGCATCGCTTCCCCTCGCCGCGAGGCTCGTGCTCGCTGCCTCCGCAAACCGGGCAGGGATGATCGGCCGTGAATCGCTGGATCCCGTCAGACATGACCATTGACTCCATTGCGCTCCGTCGCGCCGTTGGTGCCCTTTGGAGGCCGGCTGTCCGTTCCGGCCGCCCGGAAATGCTCCGCCGCGATCTGCCAGCCCTCCGCGGCCTGGCTCGGACTCCACTCGATCAGCCGTTGCGGCCATCGGCGATTTGCGCCGAGGTCGCGTAAGAACCGCATCGTCTCGTTGCTGCCCAGCTTCGTGTCCCGGGCGCGGGCCTTGCGGTATAGCTCCTTGCCGTCTGCCGGCGCTGCCACCTTCGGCAACCCATTGAGCACCAGCGGCTCACCGACTGATGTTTGGCGAGGGTCTCCTGGCCCCGCCGTCCGCCCACCGACTGATGTTCGGCGCGGGTCTCCTGACCCCGCCATCCGCCCACGGTCGACTGCCCCTCTCGCCGCCGCCCCGTCGTCGTCCTCGCACGCCAGTGACAGGATCGCCAGCAGGGCATAGCGGCGAATGTAAGTGATGGCCGACCCCAGGCGCTGGGGATCCGACCAGGCCGCCACCACCGGGATTTCGCTGGCGATCCACTGGCCCGACTGGTGCAAGACCGTGGTTCGCAGGTAGCTCAGATGCTGGATCCGACCGTCGGTGTGCTGCGTCTTGCACGGCACAAACGTCTGCGTGACTGCCAGCCCGGCCTGGGCAAGCGCCGGGCGAATCGTCTCCATCACCGCGGCCAGGTCGGCGTAGCGGTACACCCGCGTGCCCGCCTGGGCCTCCTGGGTCTTCGAGACAGACTCGACGTGCGACTGAAACTGCACGAGTGCGGCGCTCAAAATTTCGATCTTCTCAGAGCTGTTCATGGCGCATCTCCAACGACGCGCGGCTACAATGGCCGCGGCCGGTTTGATTCCTCGGGATCAGACCTGTCCAATCTGTGTATGCAAGGCACGGCGTGCTCCCCGGGAAGGAAGGCACGCCGTGCCGTTTTCATCGACCGGGTGAGTGGGAAGGAACCCCGATCGATGAGTCCACCTGGTTTGGCTCGCGGAGCATCCGCCATGCTCCCGCCAGTCGATCGCGGCGATTCTTGATGATCCACATTCGCTCGAACGTCCGGGCCGCAGCGTCGAGCTGGTTGTCCGCGATCTGCAATGCCATCGTGACGCCGAGCTGGCGGCCCCGGGCACCCAGACGCAGGTGCAATCGCTCGATGCGCTGAACCGCAAAGTAGGGCGGCCGGAACGACCCCTCGCTCTGCTTGTCGCCTCGCATGGCCGGCTCCTTAAACGATGATGCAGCCGGGACCCAGCGTCACGCCCTGGCCGTACACCGACCACGACGTCTCGGTCACATGAGCAACGCCCCAGGGCAGCCAGTGGCTGCCATCCAGCAGGTGCACCTCGTAGGCGCCCGCCGGCAGCTCGGCGATGGCCTCTCGCAGCGCGATCAGGCCGTCGCACGGCCCGGCCACCGCCTCCTCGATGTCGCCACCGGGTGGCAGCACGGCAAACGAAGCGTCCCGGTCCTCGTGCAGGTCGTCCGGATCCACCGGCCGGAGGATGGATGAGTTGGCCTCATCCCAGGCCGCATCCGTCGCGCCCAGGGCGGCAATCACGTGTTGCAGCCGGCTGTCCATCTCCCGCAACCGGTCCACGACCTCGTCTCGGGGCATCGCCCCCGGCCCGCGAATCTCCCGGAGCGCCGTGCGCACCTCCAGCAGCTCGGTGAGCATCTCGGCCAGCTTGCGCGTATTCATCGCGACCTCCCCTGGCGGTCGTAGTACTCCGCCCGCAGCCACTCCAGCCGGCCGACGTAGTCTTCCGGCGTCCGCGCGTCCAGGTAGCCGCACATCTTGACCATGTCGCGGAGCTGCCCCGCCAGGAACCCGGCAAACGCGCCGCCGATCTGGGCGTACGCCGCCGCCTGCACGTCCAGCCAGCGAGCCAATGGCGTGAGCTCCGGCTCCGACCGCTCTGTCCTCTCGGGCTGGCTCATCAGCCACTCCCAGTCCGCCGGCGTCGGCGGTGTTTCCACGTCGGGCACCTTAGCCCCGGTCGCGTGTCCATTCTGCCTGCTCGCCCACGGCGGGCGTTCACTCTCGCTGCGCGCACGGGCCGACCGGCCCGGCCATGCCGGAAATCTCATGATCATGTCCTTTCTAAACTACTGCCTCGCCCGTCCCTACTCGCCAAAGTGAGGATTCAGGCGTGACAATCTCCGAGCCTAGCAAGTCTTGATGGTTTGTCAATCGGGCACATTTTGTTCACGCGTTTCTCTCACCTGGACAACTGCTTGGCATAAGCAAGCAGGCGCCGGAGCCGGGGAATCTCGTACTCCTCACCGCTCCAACTGCCCACCAGGTCGGTCACCTCTTCCCAGAGTGCGTCGGCCACCTCGGTGTGCTGGTCCTCCTGACAGTCGCAGCAGACGTCCGGAAATTCCTCGCCCATGTCGTCAACGTGGTAGTGGTCATGGCACCGCGCACAGACGCGGAAGAACTTGCCATAGCACCTGGGGCAGTAGCCGCCGTGCTCCTCCACCTCGGCCAGCGTGATCCGCTCGCCGCACTCCTCGCACTGCTGAAGCTCATCGAGCTCCTCATCAGTCACTTCCGCTTCGGTCGTCTCGATCGTGGACATGGTTGTGTCCTCCTCTACCTGTAGTATAGCGTCCGTCCATACGCAAGTCAACAGCCTGTTGAAAATTCCGGATCCCGGGGTATAGTGGGAGTATGGACGCTGATCAAAATTGGGTCGACCTGAAAGGAGACGCTGTGATGGCCAAGGCGAGGAAGCCCGCGGCGAGGGCAGATTCGAAGGGGGTGGTTCAGCTCGGCGTGCGCGTGACCAGGGAGTATCGAGAATGGCTGGAGGATGTGGCCTCATACGACCGCCGGACCATGGCCGGCCTGGTGGACGCGGCCGTGCAGCACTACGCCCAGGCCATCGGCTTCAAGAAGCCGCCCCCCGAACGTGTGCCTTAACCTGTTCCGCGCATGAAAAAACCCCCGCGGAGGCCACTTTGAGTTTGGCGAGTAACCTCCGCGAGGGCGAGTTCAGAAAGAACTCCCACTCAACCGCAACTGTACAGGATCTCTCCTGCGAGTTGTAGGTCAAGCGGGCCAGGGGCCGGCCTTGCGACCGCCCCATCGCGCCTTGCGGGAATCGAACCCGCCGCTACCGTCAGGCGCGCGTTACAATCGCGGCGTGTTTTCCTCCTTTCGCTGTCTTGAAAGGACCCGAAGATGAACCTTCACTCTTTTGTGGCTTCGGAGGAGATCCGTGTTGATGCCTGCCGGGCCATCTCCGTCGCCATCGCGAGGATCGTGGCCAGTCCGGAAAAGGTCTGGAGTCCGGAGTCGCTGAAGATCACGGCCGAAGCCCTGGGCGCGGCGATGGCCGCCGGGCATGAGGCCTTCATGTCTGGACCTCTTCGAAGTAAGCCCGAAGAGCCTTGTGAAGTTCAGTAAGGTATTCGGCCTGCTGTCTGGCGTTCTGCTTGGGATCGTTGGCGCCGGCAACAAAGATCCGCCCGGCCTTCACCATCTCCGTTAGCAGGTACAGCGCCTTCTCATTCGCCTCGGATTTCGTCATTGATTCGGCCCCTCGGCCAGCGAGAGAGGAAAAGCCCGCCAATATGCCCGGGGGGATTTGAACCCTCAACCTTTGGCTCCGGAGGGTTGTGGTTATTTGTGAGCGCCCGGGACGTTTGGGCGATCTGCGGGTTAGGTCTTCAGGGAGACCGACACACCTGGGGATCTGATGATGCATAAACGCCACACATGGGCGGCGTTCGCCGACGACGTGCTTGCCCTGTACGCGCCGCCGATCCGCCGCAAAGCGACCTGGCGAAAGCTCGAACACGTCCTGCGTGAGTTTCAGCCGCTGTGCCGCTATTCCGAGGACCTCACGCCCTCCGTCGTTGCCGCCTGGATCGCGGCCCACCCGGGACGGAGGCCCGCGACCGTCGATTCCTTCTTGCGGAGCTTGCGGGCCGCTTGCAATTACGGGATGTCCGCAGGGTATCTCCGCGAAAGTCCGTTTGCCTTTCGGTCGCCCCGACACTGGGTTGATTGGAGTGTTGAGCCGCTCCCTCCGGCAGTGCACACCGCCGAGGAGATCGCCCGGGTGCTGGCGCGGGCTGATTTCGAAGCCCAGGCCGGCCGCTGGCGCAATCTCAGGCTCAGGGCGGTGATTTATACCGCCGCGTTCACGGGGGCCCGCAAACGCGAGATTCTTGCCGCTTGCGTGGCCGATTTGCAACTAGACCAGGGGCTGATGACGATCCGGCCGAACGCCCGACGGCCGCTCAAGACCCCGAGCTCGGCCGCGCAGATCCCGCTGGCGCCCCCGCTGGTTGCCGTGCTGGAGGGGTGGGTTGCAATCTGCGGGTCCCCCTGGCTCTTCCCCGGCATCCGTCGTCAGGGCCCCTGGCTCGAGGGGCCGGCTGGCGCCAAGGCGCTCGACCAAGTCAAAGGCCTGGGATTGCGGGCCGGCGTGCGGGGCCTGACGTTCCAGAGCTTCCGCCACAGCCTGGCATCGCTGAGCGAGGGGTGGGGAATCGGCGAGCTGGCGCTGCAGCGACTGCTGCGCCATTCGAGCCCGAGGACCCAGGAATACTACCGCCACGCGATCCCCGCCGTGCTCCGTGATGTGGCGGCGCGGATCCACTTTCCTTGAGGCGACCCCTCATCCGCCCTCCGGGCACCTTCTCCCCGGTGGAGAAGGGCGCGCGGAAACGGCCGTGCCCCAGGGAGAGCACGGCCGAATCTTGAACGCTGGTCCCGGGCGGGTCGCCGCAACGGTCGGCACGACGACGCTGTCGTTCTAAGCCCTCACTCTACTCTTGCAATCGTGTGGATAAAAGAGGACATTGAGGCAGGAAATGCCGAAAGGAGGGCCGATGACGGGCATTGACGGGAGAAAACGGTTCATGTGGCTTCAGCAGACGCGTGCTGCTGTGAGCTACGATGGCGACACGTGCCGCGTCTTGACGACGACGCGCAAGGCGCCATTCACAGGCGCGAGCCTTACCGAGGCCGTGAACGCTGGGATTGCCGCAATCCCGCTCAAGGCGGAAGCCCGGGGCGGGACGAAGAAGCCGGCACGGAAGGCGACCACGAAGCCGCGACCCGCGAGGGCCGGGGCGGGCACCTGACCAAGGGCCCGGGCGCGATCCCCTTTGCGTCCGGGCCCGCCCTGCGCGCGGATCAGGGCGCGGCGTACCATTCGACGGTCGACCAGTCGACGTCGCCGGTCTGCGGGTCGCCATCGACGACCTGGGCGGCGACGATCGAGCCGTCGGTCACGGCCAGGAGCACGATCGACCCGGTGATCAGCCCGTCAGGCTCATCCGCGCCGTAATAGCCGCCGGCCCGCCAGGGAACGATGGGGGGCGGGATAAGGGTGATCGACCCAGGGGCGAACTGAGCGGGGCAGTCAGCCACAGCAGCCTCCCACCGCAACCGGCGCCGTCGGCGGATCGGCGGCGATGAGCGCCGCGGCGCGGGCGGCGTCGTCCTGCGGTTCATCGGGCAAGGATAGCCGCCACACGGCATGGCGTCGCCGCGTCTCGACCAGGTCGTCGCCGGGCGGCGCATCGCGCCAGGATTCGAGTTGTGCGCGGAGTTCCGGGGTCATTCGGTAATTGCCCAAGGACCGTTCCAGTTAGCCCCGAGCCCCGTCAATCCCGAGAAGGAACCGGACGCCGTGAATGGAATGGGGCACGTGTACGAGCCCGAGTTCGTGACGCCCAGGGTGTTACTACAACATCCAAAGCCGCACGTCCACGCCGCGGTGCAACCGCTCCCGGTTATCGTTGCGCCGTCTCCGAACTTTGTGGGGTCGGTCTGGTTTATCACCCACGCTGCGGTGAAGCCCAGCCCCGCCCCAAAGGCCCACTGACCGGACCAGCTTACGGTACATGAGCCCGTTGGCGCGGCATTGCAATTCTTGCAGGGACCGCCCGTACACGTGCCCAAGCCTTGCCATATACTGTTCCCGGCGATTGGGCAGTAGAGCAGCGTAATCGATCCGACCGCGCACGTCGCATAAAGAGTCGTCGCAATCGGGTAGGCGCAATTGTAGTTTGAGCCGGCGCACGTGTAGCCGGTTGCTGGCAGGAGGTTAACGATATTCGGGAGACCAGACCCAATGCATCCCGCGTTTATCGTGAACGTGCCGGATTGAGGGACGAATCGGGGAGCCGAAACGCTCCAGGTGTAGGTTCCCGGAGTGCAAAGGGGGAAAGTTACCTGACCCGAACTATTTGTCGTTCCCGACACGCAACCAGCCGAGACGGCCGCGCCGGGCAATGGTAGACCATTGCAACCATAGACCGTCACGGTATAGCCCGTGCCCGTCGGGCTGTCCGTCACGTTGACGTTAGTCGTTCCTGGGCATGTCACATTGACGGTTGTGCTGCCGCCGATGAATCCGGTTTTGCCCCACGAAATCGTGTAGCTGCCCGATCCTCCCGAGGTAATGTCAATGCAGCAAGAGCCACCGGAGCCCGTCGTGCAAGTGCCCCCGGCTGGTCCGGTGACGGTGACGGTCTCGCCGCTTACGGGAGTCCCGTTGCAGTAAGTAATCCCCACGCAGAGCGTGCACGTCGAGCTCGACCCGCACGTGCAAGGCGACCCGGCGACCGTCCCGATTGCGAATCGATCGAACGCCATTGGTCAGCAGCTCTGGGTGATCGCCAGGTAGGACCCGTCGCCGTTGGGTCCGCAGATGATGTTTTTTCCCGAGGTTGCGACGGTGGCTTGCGCCATGACGTTGTACACGGTCGCCGTCGTCGTGACGGTGTACGTCGTGCCGCCGATCAGGGCGTAGACGGTCTGGTTCGTGACGCTGTTTCCGGCGGCGATCACGACCGGGGCGATGTAAAAGATCGTGCCCAGGCCGCCGCCAGGATAGCCGCCGGGGCCCATCTGATTGTTGGCGATCTGCTGGAGGGCCTGCTTGAGCTGGCGCTGCACGTCCTGAAACGCAAGCAACAGGCGTTCGAAACGGGCCTCGAGCTGATCCAGCCGGCCGAGGAAGGCGCTCATGAGAAGGCGTCCAGGATGTCTTGGGCCTGTCCTTTGCCGACGTCGGAGATCGAACTGCCCATGTCCTTGACGTCGCCGGCCGCACCGGTGCCGATGGCTCCGCGCAGGTCGGCTGTCCAGTCGGCCGCGGCCCCGCGCACGCCGCCGGCCATGCCGCCGATCACGTCCGTCACCGCGCCGGTCAAGCCGCCGGAATTGCCGATCTGGCCCAGCGCGGCGACGGTGCGAGCGTAGGCGTTGGTCGCCCAGGCGTTGCCCCCGAGCTGCTGCCCGGTGATCGCTGGCCGGATGAACTGCTCGGCCGCGTACCGGCCGCGGCGATTCGACAGCCGGAGCGTGCTGGTGTACCACGTGCCCTCGGGGCCGGCGTTGAACTGGATGTCGACCGAGACGACAGGCAGGGCGAGCGATTCATAGCCCGTCGTGTACCCGTTGCCGGCGATCGACACGGCCTGGCCGGGCGTCAGGTAGGTTGTCGGCAGGCCGAGGTAAGGGAGCGAACCCTCGACAACCGTATCCTTCATGGACGCGAGCTGGACGTCGGCGAACGTCTGCATGTTCGGTGAGCTTGCCGAGTCGCGCCACTCGCGGACCGTGATGTACTTCGTGCGGGAGATCCCCTCGACCGAGTAAAGCGTGCCCGAATACCCACCGCCCGACGGCGAGACGACCTCGAGTGAGCCGTTGGCGACCGGGAGGAATATCTGCACGTCCGACGGAGGGGTTACCTGGCCGCCGCCGAAGACGAGCGCCGTGGGGATCTGCGTGGTGATCGTGCCCGAGGTCGGGTCGACGATCACGCCGACCGTCGCCTGGTTGTAGGGGGCCGATCCATTCGCGCTCCAGAACACGGTACAGACCGGCGAGGTCGTGACCGCCGCGGAGTTGCCGGTCGAGTTCCGATAGGCGTAAGGATAGGGGAACCACTGCTGCATGGCCGCGGCGATGTAGGGGTTGGCGACGTAGTACCGTCGCCACACGACGTTGCCCGCGGTCGACAGGGCGTAAAGCTGGTAGCTGTTATACGTCGTCGCCGGCAGCGGTCGATCAAGCGTGAGCGTGCTCGATCCGCCCGCCGTCATGGCGGTGTTGGCGGTCACCCTCGCCGTGTAGGACTGGGCGACGTTCGTGATGACGTCGCTGAACACGGTGATCTGGGCATGCAGGCCGGTCACCGTCTGGTCGAGCTGGTCGGCCGTGAGCGTGAGCGAGGTGTTGGAGCTGGTGATCGTGACCGACGTCGTCGACCCGCAGGTGCACGAGCCGTTGTCCTGGCCGGACGTCAAGGAAAACTGCTGGAAAAGCCCCGGCGTCCAGGCTGCCTTGGCCTGGGCGTTGGTGGTCCACCCGCCCCAGCCGGCGAAGTCCTCGACGAGCCCGCCGCAGGCGATGACGCCGCCTGATGGCGCCCAGTTGAAGGTGTACGACGAGCCCGGGAACGGCTTGAGGCCGAGCGTGACGCCCGTCACGTCCATGTCGCCGCGGACGACGACCTGGCTGGCACAGTCGGAGATGTCGCGGTGGAGGCTGGGCATCCCGGCCCGCGGGTCGGTGCCGAGGGTGATCGTGTTATTCGTGAACGCCGTGGTGTCGACGACCCGGATGTTGCCTGCGTTGTCAACATAGAGCCAGTGATTCGGGTGACAGCTCTGGATTGCCGACTCGATCGACTGCAAGATCCGCTCGCCGGCGAACGTGACCGGGAACGGCGGAATGATATTGAGGTTGGCCAGGTCGGTCGTCGTGACGGTTGGCAAGGTCGAGATGATGACCGTGGGCGGCGAGGTGTAGCCACTGCCCCCGCTCACCAGACTAAACCCGGTGATGGCGCCTCCCGACACGCTGGCCGTGAACACGGCGCCGGTACCGCCGCCGCCGGCCAGGACGACCGTCGGCGCCACGGTGTAGCCGCTGCCCGGGCTGGCCACCGTGATCGACGCGACCGTGCACGAGCCGCTGACGTCGGCGCCCAGAACCGCCGTGCCGGCGCCGCCCGAGCCGGCCGACGTGAAGTTGCCGATGCCGTACGACGCGAGCGCCGTCACGTTGCCGGCCATGCTGAGCAGGTCGAGCACGCACTGGCCGATCGTCCGGCCGAGGCGGGACGGGATCGCGTACAGGTCGTCGCCCTGCTGATCGAACCTGGCGATGTCCGAGAGCGTATTACTGTCGGTCACGGGCACGTAGTCGGCCCGGTTACGCAGGCCGAGGGCCCGGTACTCGCGAATCCAGCCGGCGTCGTGGTCGTAGTGGTCGGTGAAGCCGACGATGTCGCCGGCAAAATAGGTGGTTGATGTGCCGTACGTCGCACCGTTACTCCAGGCGCACGACTTGCCGATCCAGGGGTCGGGCAGGGCGATGAGCTTGCCCAGGATGCGGGAGACGGACATTGACGGCAAACCGCCGCGCACGTAGGGCGTGCACTGATCGATACTGGCCTGGTAGGTCGTCAGGTTGACCTGCGACCCGTTGACGGTGAGGTAGTCTTGGTTCGCCATTGATTTGGGAGGTGTGCTATGGAGCTCGTGCTCGTCGCCCTGGTCGTGAGCTGGATCGGTTGCACGGTCGCCGGCGCTTACGTGGCGAAGTCGAAAAACCGGGAGCCGATCGAGGGCGTGCTCTTTGCCGCGTTCCTGGGCCCGCTCGGGGTCGTCGTTGCCGCCCTCATGCCGACGCTTCAGCCTCGCCGCACGGAATGGATCACGCGGAAACGGCAGGTCGAGCTCGACGAGGAGCTGCCCGACGTGGCGAACTGGCGCGACTGGGTGGCGCGTAACTGATCAGTCAGTTGCCGCCCATGTTCTGCTGGGTGCGGTTCTGGTCCTGGAGCCTCATCCTGTTCCACTGGCTGAGCTGTCGTTTCTGCTCGGCCATGATTTGGTGGACCTGCATTTGAATGCGGGCGATCTGGGCCTGTGCTTCGCCCTGGGTCGTCTGGCCGTTGGCGGCGAGCTGGACGAACTCGTTCGACCTGGCGAGGAGCGCGGCGATCTGGGCGTCGCCCTGGCCGACGCTGCCAAGGAGGGATCGCTCTCTCTCCGCTCGCGCTTTCTGCTGATCTGCGAACGCCTTGCTAACCTCGCGAGCCAGGCTCATCGAGCGAGCCGTGCCCTGCTGGTGACCCAGTTCGATGCCCCGGGTCATGCCTTCCATGTGCTTCTCCAGCTCGGTCTCATGCTCGAGCTTACCCTTGACGTCCTTTTCGTAGGCCTTTTGTTTAGCCTCCGCGAGCGCCTTGTCCGCGGCGGTCATTCCACCGGGTTCTCCCCTGATGGCCGCCGCGACCCCACCCCCGCGATGCCGCATGATGTCCTGTAGGTACTGTGTCGCCCCGGCGTCGCCCCCCTGCACGCCGGCGACGAGCTGATTGACGAGCTGGCGATTCGCCTCGGGTCCGAAGTCGCCCCCCTGGCTCACCATGGCGTCCTCGATCGCCTTCCGTACCGCGCCGCCGCCGAACTGCTGAATAGCCTTGGTGATGTTGCCGCCGGGCGCCATCGCCGCGCCAGACTTGCCGGCGAGTGCTTTCTCGCCCTCGATCCGCTTCTCTAATGCCGCCTGCTCCTCAGTGAGCGTCTTGAACTCCTTGAGCTCGGTATTTGTGAGCGTCTGGGCTTTCTTGAGCTCGTCGAGCTTGGCCTTGTTCTTCTCCAGCTCGTCGGTGAGCCGGTGGACCGCCGTCGCCGCCTCGGGGATGGCGTGCATGTCCTGGAAGGCGCCCATGATGGTGCGCCAGTTTGTCGCGACAAGTGAGAGCGCGGTCGAGAGCCCCATGAGGCCGATGAACATGGGGCCGGACGCACCAAAGCTGATTGCCGACATCGCCAGGTGATTCGAGGTTCGCTCGAGGATCTCGCCGACGTCCTTCGAGGAGTGCAAGACCTCGTCGAGCCCCAGCGTCATCTGATGGAGGCCGCGGTGCGCATGGTGGGCGCTGATCTCGTGGCCCTCGAAGGCCTCCGACCCTTTCTTGACCTCCTGGGTTAGCTCTCGCTCGGCCTCGGTCACCTTCTTGACGCTCTCGACGCCGCCGAATTCGAGCTCGGCTCTGATGCGTTCCGTTTCGCTCATCGGTCACCCTGCCCTGATTTCGAGCTTCGCCCACCGCACGAGCGAGTCCTTGAGCTTGACGACGCCGCCAGGCCGCACGCCGCGGAGATCGTACTGGGGATTGTTTCCCTCGCCGTCGAAGTGACAGTGCAGAAACTTCTCGCCCTTCTGGTTGACGACCTCGAACCACGCGCCCTCGGCGTACCAGACGCTGGGGTTGTCGACGTTGCGGCCATGCCCCGTCAGCAGGTTGGTGATGACTCGCGAGAATTGCCGGCGGGGTGCGAGCCGCGGGCCGGTGAGCTTGCGGTACTCGGCGCTGGTCAGGTTGTTGTGCAGGCCCGACGCCGCCGGGCCGTGTCCGGCGAAAATACCCCGCCGCTTGCTGTGATGCTGACCCAGGCGCTGGGCCACGGTCAGCTTGGGAAGCGGTTCGCGGACGTGCGTGATCACGCTGTTGAGTCGCCCGCCCCGCGGCCCGTAGATCGCGACCCGGATGCGTCGCGACGTCGGCCGGTAGCGGAGCGGCGGCGCCGCGTGGCCGTCCTTGTCGGTGCCGGCGAGCACGCCCTCGCGGTTGTCGTCCTCGATCACCCGCTCCCAGTGCTCCATGAGCGGGCCGGCGCGGTCGGCGATATGCTCGATGCGCACGAGCCGCCGACGCAGACGCTCGAAGCCGGCCAGGGCGTTGTCAATGCGGAGCGTGAGCATGGCGTGCGTCCTTTGCCGCCGCGTTGCAGCGAGCAATCTCGTCGAGCGCCCGCTCGGCGGCGCGCTGCTCCGCGGCCGTGAAATCGGGCGACTCGCCTTTGGAATCATCGGGCTTGTCGGGCACGGAGATAAGCCTCCCAGACCTGCAAGGAATAAGAACCGGGCGTCAAATCGAATCGCATGTCGAGCGTCTCGCCGTATTGCTCCCACCACGCACGCCCCGCGGCGGTCGCGTAAAGATCGGAGACCCGCGTCGCGCCCGCGAGCTCGGGCGGGAGGTTGGCAATCGTTTCAAGCGGGAGCGGCGCGTCATAGCCAAACTTCGGCCAGACCTTATATCCGACGCCCGTGGTGCCGCTGGAGCCGATGAAATCATTGCGCAAGGCGGTCATGTAGAAATGGCTTGCCCCGGCCTTGGTTGCTGCCTCGACCTGACGACCCATGATCTCGGTCCCCAGGCCATGGCGTTGCTTCTCCTTGGCTATGAAGAGCTCGACGTCGTGAATCTTGAGCGGGGCGCCAGCGGGCCGCTCAAGCTCGCGAATCATAGAGATTCCTTCGCCCTTGACAGTCACTATGACATTCCCATAGTTCGTCCAGATACTGGCCGTTGTCCCCGCTGGCGCGCCGGCGAGCGTTGCGGCGTCTTGAGCTGTCGCATTCGGGCCGATCACCTGTCTGATGGATTTCAGGATGCTCCGCTTGCTGTCGGGGTCGATCACGACGCGGGCCGGACTCGCCCCGAATGTCGGTAGAGGAGGAGCCGCCGGCGTCCCTTGCCCCGGCTGCCGCAGGCGCGGGGGTTGGGGCGCCGGCGGTTTACGCGGTGGCTTCACGTAGCCGATGGCACCGTTGGGTGGCGTCCACTTCTCGCCCTGGGCGTTGAGACGGCGGAATCCGGTGTGCAGCCCGGCATCGATCGACGCTCGCGTGCGGGCCTCGTCGGCGTGCGCGCCGAGGGTCGCGTTCTCCAGGTCGGTCCGGCCGGTCACCTTGATCTTGCGGACGGGCGTCTTGACGAGCTGGCCAGTCGGCGTCCTGGCCGGCGGCGGCGCCGGTGCGCCCCTGGCCTTCCAGGCGTTCCAGCGCGAGAGCGCCGTCGCCCGGATCGACGCGACGCCCGCCGGCGACAGGCCGAAGACGTCACGGCCATAGGCGTCACGCTGGGCGATCAGGATCTCGGCGAACGAGCGACCCGAGACGGCGTCGAATTCCCACCAGAACTCTGCCGACGTCGTGTGAGCGCGTCCCGTCAGGAGTGACCGCACACGCGACCGCTTGAGCGCCGGCTCGAGCGGCGGCGCGGTCTTGTGCGTCGGGCCGACCTCGCTCTTGCGGTGCTTGATCGATTCGGGCTTGAGCGGGCGAAGCTTGGCGCCGTCCTTGTCGAGTCCGCGGGCGAGCTCGGCATCCTTGGCCTTGAGGCCGAGCTCGACGATCCAGCCCCAGTACATGAGCTTGACGCGATCGGGCTGGGTCGCGAGGTCCGGAGGCTCGATGCCGCGGATCCGGTAGCCGACCTGGGTTGATTGGACGGGCATGGGATCGGATCAGGTGAACGTCAGGGTGTAGTCTGCCGAGTTCGTCGAGTCGTACTGGTTGGTGACGGTGAGCGTCTGGAGGAACAGGTCGTTGAGCGCGAGCTGGTCCTCGACCATCGTCAGCAGAGAGTTGGTCTCGAAATTCCAGATCGCGGTGTGCGTCGTGTTGTTGAGCTCGAACGTGACCGGCGTCTGCACGGTGAGGGCCTCGTACGTCGATCGGTCGTTCGGCGTGACCATGTAGTAATTCTCGGCGACGAGCGACGTCGACCGGCCCAGGAGCCGCATGAGCTGGACGTACTGGTTCGTCCAGTACCGCCGGGCGATCACGTTCTTGCACGAGATCTTGAGCGACTGGAAGTTGGCCCGGGCGCTGGCGATCGTCAGCCCGGAGCTGGCGTGCGTGAACAGATAGGGCCCGGTGGGAAGCTGGGCGTCCGTCGGCGCCGAGGTCGACGGCGGACTGGCGAACGCGTTGGGCGTGCTCGCCGAGATGTCGATCGACAGGGCCGCAATCTGGCCGTCCTCGGTGACCTCGAAGTCGTAGCCGTCAACCTTGCAGCCGGAATAGGACCGCTTGAGGTACGAGCCGTCGGAGAGCTGCACGGCGTGGCACATCCAGGCGCTGGCCAGGTCGCCGGCCGGCTCGGTCGTCGTCCAGGGCGAGGTCTGCCCGGCGTTGATCCGCGTGCCGCACCAGCCCAGAAGCATTGCCGAATAGGGGCCGGCGTAGAGCTTGGTCGTGAGCCGCCCCTTGAGCTCGGTCTTGTCGCTCACCCGAAAGGCGTCGATCGCCAGGCCGCCGCCGTAGGGCACGGAGACCATGACTGGCCGCGGCCGCATGGTGAAGGCGTTGCCGCCGTCGAGCCGGACGTAGAACGCATTCGTGCCGACGGTCGGCGACCCGGTCGGCGTGTTGAATGCGGATTCGGTCTGCCAGTAGAGCCACTCGCGAGCCATGAGAATGGCCCTCCTTACGTGTTGAGCGGAACGCTGATCTCGATCTTGAGCTGGCCGGCCCCGGCGAAGAATACGCCGTCGGGGTCAGGGTCGAATGCCGGCTGACTGAATAGCACGAGCCCGGTGCGACCGCCGGCCTGGTTGAGCGTCTGGATGATCGCGTTGCGGGCGGCGAGGCCGGTCGACGGGTAGAAGCAGCGTTCCAGCGCGTACCAGAAGTTCTGCATATCATCGACGCACGAGCCGCGGGTGAGGATCTCGCAGTTGATCAGGAGCCAGCCGCGCATCTGATCGGGCGACGAGAACTCCTCGCCCATGTTCGACGGAGTCCACCGCATGCAGGGCGCCAGCTCGATGTTGAACTCCTTCGAGTCGTCGGGAATCCCCTGCCACGTCCGGAACGACCGCGGTTTCATCACGCGGCTCATCGTCGTGTCGGCGCGAACGATCGATTCCATCGCCCGGAAGACGGCGACGCGCGGCGAGACGTTGAGGTCGAGCGAGCGAACTGCCATCGTTGGTTACGCCCAGAGTGTGTTCGTGCTGGTGAAGTTGATCGGCACCTCGCCGTAACCGTCGCCGTTGACGTCGATCTCGACCGTCGACGACGCGAGCAGCGATTCCGCCTCGAAGCGGAACCGCGCCGCCAGCGCGATGTACTGGGCGCCCTTGGTGATCATGCTCTCGCAGATCCGCGAGAGGGCGTAATAGGCGCACACCTGCTTGACCCGGGCGGTGACCAGGAGCTGGTTCGCGACCAGGACCTGCTTGAGCCAGCGATTCGTGAGCGACGTGCGCCGGCCGCCGCCGGTGTACCAGGCGTCGAGTGCGAAGCCGTGATAGCCCAGCAGGCTCACGTTGCCGCCGCGATAGTTGCGGAGGATCAGCTCGTCGAGCCAGTCGCGGGCGTCGGCGCACTGGTCGTCGAACCCGGTGTGCGAGTCGGGGACCTGGATCTCGTCGATCCAGGGCGCGATCGTCCGCAAATCGGTGATCGTGATGTACGTCGGCCGGGCCGTGAACGTCGTACCAGTCGCGGCGAGGATCTCCAGCGTCGAACCACGCGGCAGGAGCGCGGCGGTGCGGGTCGGCGATCCGGCGCGGGTCGCGTACGCCTGGATGAAGTAGACCGCGAACGGCAAGGCGCCGGCGTCGGTGTTCTGGCAGGAGATCAGGATCTGCCCGGCGGGCGCGTTGGAGTTGTACCAGGTGCACGCCGGCGTCGCGACGGGCGTCTCGTTGGCGCCCGCCCAGACGTTGCAGACGAGCGTGTCGGTGTTCAGGAAGTTGGTCGCGGGCGTCCCGTCCGGGTTGTTGATCTGGAGTGGGAAGTCGCGCGAGCAGCCCTGGGTGAGTTCCAGCGAGAGCGCCATGTCAGTAAACCGAGATAGGTGTCGTTCGGTCGGGGTCGATACCGAACGGGTCGGCGTTGCCGGCCGTGATCAGGGTTGTCAGACCCGGAGCGACCGAAAAGACGTCGGCGTCGGGGCTCAGATGCATCGTTCGGTCGGGGTCGATACCGAACGGGTCGGCGTTGCCGGCCGTGATCAGGGTTGTCAGACCCGGAGCGACCGAAAAGACGTCGGCGTCGGGGCTCAGATGCATCGTTCGGTCGGGGTCGATACCGAACGGGTCGGCGTTGCCGGCCGTGATCAACGTCGCGGCGAAGTCATTGGGAAGGAAGAGCGCGACGATGCCGCCGGACTCGATCAGACGGTACGAGCCCGATTCGAGCAGTCGGCCCGAGCCATTTTCGAGTAATCTCCGATAGCTCACGGCCGCATCACTTCCAGGTAGCCGCGGTTAGCCGCGATCGTCGCCAGGATCGCGTTCGCTCCAGCTAATGCACCTTCGGCCTCGGCAACTTGCAGCGCCGTCGCGGCGGGGAGAACGCCCTGCACGTCCGCGTCGGTTAGCGCATTGGCGCCGCCAGTACCATAACCTTCGTTGGCGAATTCGGCGCAGAGCGCCGTCAGGTTATCCGCGTCGGTCATGAGGGCGACGACCGCCGGACCGAATCGGCCTAAGTAGTTCGTCTTTTTTTGCTGCCAGGATTGCGCCATTGCTTACCCCACTGTTTCGAGTGTGAGTCCGTAAAGCGTGAGAGATTGGCCGGTGACGGATTCGTTGGCCTGAAGATCGAAAGTTTGGGAGGCGTTGGTAGCAATTGATTTGCTGGCTAGACCGCCTGTGGTCGCGGGGTTAAAGCAGCCCTGGTTTCCGTTTATGGTGTTAGGGTTATTTGCCGCTTGGTACGTAAACTCGCCGACAGTCCAAAAGGTGCCAGTGCCGCTAGAAATGGCTGTACAACAGATTCTCGCTCTTACGCGCCACGAGTAAGAGGTCTTGCTTGCCGTCCAGGATATTCCGCCCGTCGTCCCTATCGTGGTCCCCGCCAGGAGCAACACGATCGTGATAGTCCCTTGGCTCGAGCTCGTCGTGAATGTGCCGAATGCTTCAACGACCAACTTTTGCCCGACGGCCCACCAGTTCGCCGGCAGAACGACCGTGCCGACCGCGCCGCTCGTGTTGACCAGCGTCGTCTGCCCGGTCGTCGCCAGCGTGACGCTCGTGGTCTGGCTGTAAATCAGTCCGCCGCGATAGACAGTAAGCCCATGCTGCCCGACCGCTTCGCACAACTGCGTTGAGTCGTTCCACTGGTCTCCGTCTGCTGGCGAGCCGGGCGCAGACTGCGACGCGCTGCTGAGCTGGCCTGAACTGCCGATTGTCCAATTCGCTGCCCCGGCGAATGAGCTGCTGCTGTTGTACTGGATCTGGCCGGACGACCCGCCCGGAGAACCAGAGCCCCCCGCCGGGACTGCCCAGGTCGCATCCTCGCGGAGAAAATGCGTCGTCCCGGCCGAGCTGCCCGGATCGGGCACCAGGCCCGCCGCGTGCGAGCCGCCCGAGGCCCCCATCGCCGGCAAGTACGTCGCGGCGATCGCGGTCCCCTGCCAGATACCAGAGCCGATCGTGCCCAGGGTGGTGATGGACGCCGAGCCCGCCCAACTGCTTAGATTGCTGATCTGGCTCGTCGTGATGCTGCCGGTGATGCTGGCTGCGTTGCCGCTGATGTTGCCCGAAACAATCCCGCCGCTGATGGCCGTCAGCCAGGAGGGGCTGCTGTAGCTGCCGGTCGTCAGCACGACGCCCGACAGCCCGGCGCCCGAGCCGGTGGGCGTCAAATAGTCCGTGCCGGCAGTCGCCGTCGAGACAACTCCCGCCGCTGCCTTGAGGAGCCCGGTAAGCCCGGTCGGCAGCGTGACCGTGCCGGTGAATGCTGGCGAAGCGAGTGGCGCCAGGCCGACGAGCGAGACCAGGCTCGATAGCGTGACGCGCTTGTTCGTGCCCGTCGCCGCAAACGTCGTATCGTGGACGTCGAGAATCTCCACCTCGTCGTCCGTGTGGTACGTCGTGTAAAGCGTCAACGATGAAATAGGTTCGTCAGCCACAACGAGACCTCAGTACGGCGCCGTGTCGGATAGCTTGGGGATGATGATCGCGGGCTGAAGCGTCACGGTCGTTCCCGCGGCCGTCCCCAGCGCCTGCTGGAAGAGCACGACGTTGCCGGCCGGGGCGACGGGGAAACCGCTCGTTCCCGAGGCCACCGTGAGCGTGGTCGACGCTGGCACGAGCTGGGCCGACCAGTAGGTCGTCCAGGTCGAGTTCGCGCCCGGACTGGTCGTCGTGCCGGCGAACGCGAGGACCGCCTGCTGTTGCTGCGGCAGGGACTGGCCGAACGACGGCGACTGATAGATTCCCTGGACCGTGATCTGCGACCCGGAGTCGGGTAGCTGGACGTTCATGCGCAGGGCGGCGTTATTGATGCCGTCTCCGGCCGCCGCGCTCACCGTGATAGGCATGGTCAGAACCCCGAGAGTTGGAGGTAGCCGCCGACATAGAAGTCCATGACCTGGTTTGCCGACGACGTGCCCAGAACCGCCTGGAGCGCGTTGCCGCCAATGACCATGGGCTGCGTCTCGAACATCTGGGCGGCCGGCGAGGTGGCGAACACGGAGGCGCGGGCGACCGGCATCGTGCCGCTCTGGAGCTGAATGTCGACCTCGCTGGCGCCCGCCGTACTGGCGTTGAAGTCGGTGATGTAGAGCACCATCCCGCCGGGCACCGAAACGATGGGATACGTTGCCAGGGCGTTCGTCGCGTTTGACACGCGCGCGGCACACGAGAACAACGATTGCCCCGGCGCGAGCGGCCCCGCGGATGATCGGCCGACGAGGGGGGCGACCTCGTACTGATTGCCGTACTGGTCAAACGCCGGTTGTTGCGGCGACGGATTCGGGTAGGGCATTGTCACTCCCCCTCATGACCTTCGAGTCGACCATCCGGACCTGGTTGATCCAGGCCCGGTCGTAATCTGCCATGGTCACGGGTGCGATCCGCAGGTGATGACACTCCACCTTCGGCGCACACACGACCGGAATTTCGAGCTTGCGGAGCCGCAGAAAGAAGCTGTGATCCTCGCTCAGCTCCTCGTAGCGGGCGAACGGCTTTTCCTTGAGCTCGGTCTTGATCCGGTCAAACACCTTGCGTTTCGCCCAGAGACACCCGCCGCCCGCGGAATCGACGATCATCGCCGTCGCCTGGCGGTCCCACTCGACGAGCGGATAAAAGCCGTCTTCCAGCCGCCGGTACAGGACCGGACTGTGCGGGTGCTGGCGGAACTGGTACATGCCTACGACCACGTCGGCCTCGGTCTGCGTCGCGACGTTGATCAGGCGGGCCAGGAGATCGGGCTCGAACTGGTGATCCGTGTCGAGCTGCAAGAGCCAGTCGCCGCGCATCTCCTCGACCATCATGTTCCTGGTGACGTCGTGGACCGAGCAGTGCGGGAATCGCGGGTAGTAGATGAACTCGTTCGGCTGGCAGAAGAACTGCTGGTTCCAGGCCATCATGTCGATGAACGAGTCGACGAACTGCCCCAGGTAGGCCGGGCAGCCGCCCATGCGGGCCACGGTGCCCAGGTATTTGGTCATACTGAGCATGCGAGAACTCCGTGGCCGTCAAACGGCGGTGCGCCTGTGAAGTCGTAATGAATCGGCTCGACCTTGGTCTCCTTGAGGCCAGCCGCGGCCAGCCACTGGCGTATCCGGGACAGCGGCACGCGGTGCGTGTGGTAGCCGGGGCTGTCACCGTCGTACATTCGTTTCTCGGCCCCGCCGCTCTGCTCCTCGAAAGTCCGGTGATCATCGGGGACCGTCAGCACGATCTGACCGCCCTGGGCGAGCACGTTTTTGGCGTTAAAGAGAGTCCTGATCGCTTCCTCGTCGGTGAAATGCTCGAGCACCTCGCCGATCACGACGCTATCGAACGACTCCGGCGGGAAGGGTAGCGGCTCACGGCAATCGTGCAGCACGTCGACCACGTTCTCCCAGCCGCACGGGTCGGTCTGCTGGATATCGAGATTGACCCCGCCGCGCTGGCCGAACCGGGGAAAGTCGCGGTTGCTGCCGATGTTGAGCACCCGGCCGTTTCCGTGCCGGATCTGGAAATCCATCTGACAGCCCCAGACGTCCGTCGCGTATTCCTCGTATTGCCTCGCGATCTTGTCCCAGGTGAACTTGTCGCGGGCCCAGGCCATCATGCCGGGGCGAATCTTCGCCTGGCGGTCGGCGTCGCGGGCCAGGGCGACCAGCTCGGCGACGTAGTTTGCCTTGACGAGCGGGTCTTTCGGGTCGCCCTCGATCCAGGTCCCGTGCCGCACGTTGTCGGCCAGGGCCCAGACGGGCGCCGTGAGCGGAATGGCGCCGAGCGCCTGCGCTTCCATGCACGTGACACAGCTCGTTTCGGTGAACTTCGTCGGATAGCACCAGATGCCCGCCGACAGGAATTCGCGGTAAAGATCGCGCTGGTTCATGCGGCCGAGCCACGTCGCGCCGGTCTCGGCGACCAGGGCCTCGCATTCCGCCTTGAGCCGGATGAGCTGCTGGTCGGCCGCGGCCTTGTCGATATTGTTGAAGCCGTACGCCGCACTGAGCTTAAGCCGCGGCTCGAACTCCCGGGCCCGCTTGAAGATCTTCAGCAAATCGGCCAGGCCGCGGTCGGGTGAGCTGGTGAAGACGACCTTGAACGGGTCGCGTTCAATTCCCTCTGCTTCGACCTCCTCGACCAGCTCGACCTTGAGCCCGTTGGAACTCAGGCCGATCTTGCCGTTCATCTCCGGGTATTCGCCCAGGAGGTAGCGCACATGGGCATTGCAGAGCCCGATCAGGATGTCGAGCTTCGCCGCCCGCTCGTGCGTCAGGCCCCACGAGGAGGTTGCGGGATAGGCCACGTCCTGGCAGACCAGCCAGAGCTTCTGGAACGGGTGCGGATCGGGAAACCGGTCGATGTCCGCGGGACATCGGGAGAGAACCCACATTCCGCGGGCGGTGAAATCCGCTTCCTCGCACCGGAACCACTTCGCCCCGCCCTTGTCGATGGGCGGGCAGTCGTCGCGGATCGGCGCGTAGACCTTGACGGCGTGACCGAGGCGAGCGAGCCGCCAGGCCAGCTCGACGACGGCCGTTTCGCTGCCGCCGATGCCCGTGTCGTCGGGCGTGCGATGATCCCACCGCTCGTAATAGAGCGGCGCGTAAAAGTGATAGTCCATGCGGCGTGAACTCCGGAGGGAATGACAGCCCCACTGGCGGCCCAGTGGGGCGGGAAATCAGATCAGGAAATGTTCTTGCCCATGTTCCCGTAGAACACGGACTGACTAACCGCGACGACGTCGATCAGGTCGACGTAAGCAGTCACCGAAGAAAGCGTCTTGGTACCGCCGACGGCGGTGAAACCACTCGGCCAGACCACGTAGGACAGTCCGCCGGTGGGCTGAGTGATGTAGAGGCTGATCTTCTGACCGGCCATCTGGTTGGCGAACAGGGGCCAGATCGTCTGCCCGGCCGTCGGCTGATACTGGAAGATCGACGCCGTCGACCAGTCGATCGTGAACGAGTTGGTCACGGTCGCCGTGCCTGCGAGGGCGCCGACGCCGGCCGGCTTGGCCTGCCACTGGCCGGCGTTGCCGACGGGCACAAAGCCCTGCGGCGGATTGTTGTCGACGGGGTCGGTCACGGTGAGTGAGCTGGGGCCGACTCCCTGGCTCGTAATGGTGCCTTGCACGATCATGGGAGCGACTCCTTACGACACGTTCTTGCCGAGGTTGCCGATGAACACGGACTGGCTGACGCAGTTGACGACGCAGAAATCGACGTACGCCGTGACGCTCGACAGCGTCTTGGTACCGCCGACGAACGTGATACCCGCCGGCCAGACGACGTACGACAGACCGCCGGTGGGCTGGGTGATCACCAGCGAGATCTGCTGGCCCGGGGTCTGGTTGGCGAAGAGGGGCCAGATCGTCTGGCCCGCGGTGGGCTGGTACGCAAACACGCTGGCCTGCGACCAGTCGATGTTGAAGCTGTTGGTGACGGTCGCCGTCGCCGAGGTGAGGCCGCAGAGCGAGGGTTGCATCTTCCAGCCCGAACCGGTCCCGACGGGCTGCGCGTTGGCCGTGTAGGGCAACGTGTCGCCGTTGGGATTGGCCGTCGAGATGAGCGTGTTCATCTGCCCCGCAATGGGTGCGGGGCCCTGCGCCTGGAGATTGGTCTGCATGGACAGGCCCCTTTCAGCAGTTGATGACGACGCCGAAGTCGGGACGGATCACGCCCAGGGCGTAGCCGAAATCGACGGTCACAAAGAGGGCCTGGTAGATGTGTACGTAGGACACCATGACGCGGAGGGGAATCCCCATGAGGTCGATGTAGCTCACGTCGACGACATTGCGGGCCTCGTCGGGCGTGGCGATCGGCCGCAGGGCCAGAGCGATGGCGTACTGGTGCAGCGCCAGGTTGGTGTAGCTCTGCACCGTCGCCGTCTGTCCGGCGCCGGCGTCCACGGCCAGGATCGGGGTCGCCAGCGTGACGCTCGTCGCCGAGCTGTAGGTGGCGATCTGGTAGAGGTTCGGGTTGGCCGTCGTGTTGTTGCTGAAGCTCAGCCACTGGCCAACGCTGGCCGCGGTGAAGTTGGTGCCCGATCCAGTGACCGTCGTGCTGCCCGCCGTGGTGGTCACGGTGCCCGCGACGTTGGTGATGAGCCGGGCCGTGGTCGTCACGCTGCCCGAGCTGACCAGGCTTGACGGGATCGACGAGCTGAGCACCAGGTTGGTGTCATTGCTGACGCTCGACACCTTGTACTGGGTCTTGGTCGAGTCGTTGCCGAACACCAGGTAGTAGCCGGCCAGAGAGGAACCGCTGGCGGCGGTGGTGAAGTTGGTGTTCAGGCCGACGACGGCGGTAGAGCCGCTGGTGATCGTCACCTGGCCGTAGAGGATCGTGCCCGATGCGGTCGGCATCTGCTGATCCCAGACGGGCTGGAAGTTGAAGGCGTTTTGCAGGCTGGCAGTTGTGCGGGCCTGCTGCGCGATCGCCGCGGCGACCAAGCTTTCCTGCACCCAGCCGGCGTCGCCGAGCATCTTCTGGTACACGCGGTTGTGCACGCACATCCGGAGCTTGTCCGGGTCGTCGAGGGGCACCTTCTGATCGGCCAGCACGCCCCAGGCGTTGAGCTGATCGGCGACCGTGACCTCGCCCTGCGTCGCCCCGTAGATGGGCGCGTTGGCGTTGAAGTTGGCCGAGGTGATCAGCGCGGCGATCTGACCGTTGAGGTACTCACGCGCCCTCTTGTAGAGCGGGTCGAAGAACTTCGTGGCCAGGTCGACGGCGGTCTGCCACTGCTCGAAGTCCTGGAACTGGAGCGCGGCGCCGGGGCGGTTCTGGAAGACCAGGGGCACGTAATTGGGCGCGACGCTCTGCCCGGACAGGATGCCATTTCCCACGTTGGACAGGGGTCCAAAATCTGGGAAATACACATCAACAGTTTTACCTATTCTTGCGGCCTCGGGCTTGACGTCCTTGTGCACGGCGTTCAGGAGCGCGGTCTGTCCGACCTTGGCCTTGTTGTATTCGTCGGCCCCGGCCACGAGGGTCTCGAAGAATGCTGAGAAATTGTTCGCCATGGTGGCGAGTCTCCGACCCTGCCGTTGCGGCGGACGGGACGGGGCACTACGGGTAAGGGATCAAACAAAAGGGACGTGCGGCGGGTGATTCGCGGAGCAGATCGAGTGCTCGACGATGGCGATCGCGACGTAACGATCGAAGTTGAAGTTGCACGGGTTGAAGCGAGGCAGTCGCACGGCGTCGTGCAGGGCCCGGGCGATCACCGCCCGGTATTGTTCGCCGTGGATCGCGACGTAGCGGTCCACTTCGGACGCGGGCAGATCAGCGAATGACTGGGCCACCGCTCAGGGCTCCGCTGGCATGCGAGACCGCGGCCTTGATGTACTCCTTGTTTCGTGGGTCGAGCATGAACTTGGGGTCGGCCATCTGGTCAGAGGTCAATCGCGGGACGGTCGTATTCCGGTCAGCCCGGCCGCCGCCGGCGGGCCTGGCCGCGGTCGCCGGGATCTCCAGCCCGCTGCGGGTCTTGGCAGGAGGAGCGGCTGCCGCGGGGCTGTCGGCAGCCTCGAAGGCGAAATCCGCCTCGGTCTTCAAACCGTCCAGCAGCTCGGCGAGCTTGGCGTCGTCGGGCTCATCCTTGTCGGCCTGGTACTCGGCGAGCTTCCAGAGGTGCTTGACCGCGGCGGGCTTGGCGCCCTTCTCGGCGGCGAGCTCGGCGAAGCGGTCGTACGCCGTCTTGTCGCGGAGCTGCTGCTTGAGCGCGGCGAGTTCCTTGGTCTGCTCGTCGGGGTCGGCGACCTTGGCCTTGAGCGCGGCGAGCTCCTTCTGGGCGTCTTCGAGCGCTTTCTGCGCGGCGTCTCGCTCGAGCTTGAACTCTCGCATTTTGCCGCCCATCTTGGCGATCTTGCCCGGAGAGAGCGTGACCGGCTGAGTGGCGGGAGTCTCCTTGGTGGGTGCGGCTGCGGCCATCACTTACCTTTCGTCATCTTGGACAGGAAGAGGGGTAGGCCCATGTCTTTGATCAGTTGCTGCTTGCGGTCGCCCTCGAGGTAGAGCTTGTCGAGGTCGCGGGCGTAGCCGTGGAACTTCTCGTTGATCGCCCGGTAGCTTGCCCGGTCGGCCGGGTCGCTGGCGTTCTTGCGCGCGGCGTTCGCCGCCTCGAACACGGCCTGGTGAGCGGCTCGCAGGCCGTCGATCGTGTCACATGCCTGCTCGAAGGCGTCGGGCGCGTTGTCGGCGTAGGACGTGTCGCCGAGGTTCGTGTCGACCGTCGCGCCCAGCTCCATCAAGGTCTTGCGGCAATCATGCTGCCGGCAAACCGCCTCGCGATGCCGCTTGTGAAACCACTTCTTGAGCTTCGGATAAGCGGTCGTACCGTCCTTGAAAGCGTGCTCTTGCTTGTGCCACTTCTCGCTCGCCGTGAACTCGGCGTCATGCGCGGCCTGGAGGGCGTCGATGAGATCAGAATCGGGGGAATCCACGTCAGAACCCTCTTTCTGGTGGGCAGGTCATTTCGCCCTTGATTGCGCAGTTCACGAAGAACACGCCGAGGGCAACTTTCCACCCGCCCGACCAGATCAGAAGTCCGTAGCCGATCACATAGAGGACGGCGGTTGCGATTAGCCTTTCGCGATAGGTCGGCATCACGTCGCGTCCTCCTCGGGATCGGTGTCATCGCTCTTGGTTGCCGCGGCGGCTTTCATCTGGTCAGCCTGGCGCGCGTCTTGCTCCTCGCTGGGCATCGTCGCCGAGCCGACTGGCGTCAGCTCTTGCGGGAGAATGTCCTTGATCTGCTCCTCGTCCTTGGCGACTTGCTTGATCTGCTCGACGGCCTGGTCGTGCGTGAGGCCGTACCGCTCCATGCAGACCGTGATCCGCGACTTGAGCCCCACCTGCATCTCCCACTCGTCGCTCTGGTCGCGTTCCGGGCCGGGCACGGGAATCCGCGGCTCGGCCCAGGCGAGCAGCAGTTGCAGGGTCTGGGCCTGGCTGACCAGGTCGGCATGCCCGTAGTGGTTGCCGGCGGCGGTCAAAATCACGCGGGCCAGGGCGAGCTCGACCATCTGGTAGAGCTTGCGGCGTTTCTTCGCACGCAGGAGGAGCGGCGCGGTCTTGATGATCAGGCTCACGCCCGACGGTGCGTCGCTGTACTCGAGCTCGAGGGCGCTCCATGGCAGGTCGATCGCGTTGGCCGTCTGCTTGATGTACTTCTCGAGGTCGACCCAGATGTCCTGAATCGCGAGCGTCGCCTGGAGATACTCGGCCGACGGTTCGCCCGTGTCGCCGTAACCCTCGCCGGTGTAGCCCGTGCCGCCGCGCACCAGTCGCAGGAACCGGCCGGGCCCCACCTCGGGCGTGAACGCGGGCCCGACGTTCTTGAACACGCCGATCGG
>Ga0335070_10001139_pt1 | contig 30347 bp, 27 predicted proteins | sample Lox_Sample_13_FD_206722 | JGI IMG/M metagenome (GOLD analysis project Ga0335070, IMG submission 206722) | Soil microbial communities from Loxahatchee National Wildlife Refuge, Florida, United States - Lox_Sample_1.3 | ecosystem: Environmental > Terrestrial > Soil > Wetlands | place: USA...
CCGGCGGAAAGATCTCCGAGGCGGAATTGGAGGACCAACTCACCGGAGCTCAAACGACGGTGAGGGCAAGGGTCTTCGTCAATTGCACCGGCCCGTATTCCGACCACATCCGTGCCATGGCGAATCCAGAGCTGGAGAAGCGCCTGCGGCTCAGCAAGGGCGTCCACATCCTGTTGCCGCTCGACGAAAGCGCGCGCGATGCCGTGGTCGTCCCCAAGACCGACGATGGGCGCGTGATCTTTGCCATCCCTTGGCTGGGACGGCTGCTGGTCGGTACCACCGACGACGAGGTCACGCACGATGACGAGTTGGTCGTGAAGCGCTCGGAGGCCGAATACCTGCTGCAACAGTTGAACCGCTATCTGTCACGGCCGTTTGCCATCAACGACATTGTGGGCGGTTTCGCCGGCGTGCGTCCACTGGTGAGCCAGGGCAAAGGCGCCAAGACCAAGAAGCTGATTCGTGAACACGAGGTCGAAGTGGACCGCGAGAGCGGGCTGATCAGCGTCTTGGGCGGGAAATGGACGACCTATCGCGCCATGGCGGAAGATGCGGTCGACGCGGTGCAGCAGCAGCTTGGTCTGCCGATGGGCGGCTGCATCACACGCGACCGCCGCTTGAGCGGGTCGGAAGGATACAGCGATGCCTATCCCCGGACGTTGGCGGATTCGTATGGCGTACCGAAAGCAACCGCGCGGCATTTGTCGGAGAAGCTCGGTACGCGAGCGGCGGCCGTGCTCGAGTTGGCCAAGCGGGAGCCGGAGTTGGCGCAGCCCGTGGTCGAGGAATACCCGGCGATCCTGGCGGAGATCGCCTACGCCGCTCGCTTCGAGATGGCCGCCACGCTCGACGACGTGCTGGAGCGACGCACCGGCCTGCAGTTCTATAGCTGGCAGGTTGCGATGGCCGCCGCTCCCGTAACCGCGCAGGTCATGCAGCGCGAAATGGGCTGGGATGACGCGCAAACGCAACGTCAGGTGAAGGACTACGTCAACAGGCTGGCGGCCTGGACGCAAAAGATTGGGCTGGCGAAGGGTGCGGCAATGGCGTAGAACCATCCTCTTGGATTGAAATTCAAGCGCAGTCAAAGGACAGCGAACTATGGCCGATTACGTCGGCGCTATCGATCAGGGAACAACCAGCACACGCTTCATCGTCTTCAGCCGGGCCGGGCAGATCGTGGCCACCGCGCAGAAAGAACACCAGCAGATTTATCCCCAGCCGGGATGGGTGGAGCACAGCCCGCAGGAAATCTGGTCGCGCACGCAGGAAGTCATGGCGGAAGCCTTGCAGTCGAAGGGGCTGGCGGCGAAGGACCTCGCCGCCGTAGGCATCACCAATCAGCGCGAAACCACCATCGTGTGGAACCGCAAGACTGGGTCGCCGGTGTGCAACGCCATCGTCTGGCAGGACACCCGCGTCAGCGGCTACGTAGACGAGTTGGCGAAAGACGGCGGGCAAGACCACTTTCGCGCCCAGACCGGCTTGCCGCTGGCGACCTACTTCAGCGGACTGAAGATTCGCTGGATTCTGGAGAATGTCCCCGGCGTGCGCGTGCTAGCCGAGGCTGGCGATGCTTTGTTCGGCAACATCGACACGTTCTTGGTCTGGAACCTCACGGGGGGTCGGAATGGCGGCGTCCACGTCACCGACGTGACCAACGCCAGCCGCACCCAGTTAATGAACCTCGAAACTCTGCAGTGGGACCCGCGGATCCTCTCGACCTTCGGCATTCCAGCGGCGATGCTGCCGCGCATCGCTTCCAGCAGCGAAGTGTATGGCCATATCGCGACAGGGCCGCTGGCCGGCGTTCCTCTGGCGGGCGACCTGGGCGACCAGCAGGCAGCGCTTGTGGGGCAGACCTGCTTCCAGCCGGGACAGGCAAAAAACACCTACGGAACGGGATGTTTCCTGCTGCTCAATACAGGTGAGAAGCCGGTGGCGTCGAAATTTGGCTTGCTGACCACGGTCGCGTATCAATTCGGTACGCAGCCCGCGCGTTACGCGCTCGAGGGCAGCATGGCCATCACCGGCGCCCTGGTGCAGTGGCTGCGCGACAACCTGAACCTTATCCAAACCAGTGCGGAGATCGAAGCGCTCGCTTCCACGGTGAACGATAACGGCGGCGTCTACATCATTCCTGCGTTCTCCGGGTTGTTCGCGCCATATTGGCAGTCGAACGCGCGAGGCGCGATCCTGGGGCTCACGCGTTACGCCACCAAGGCGCATATCGCGCGCGCCGCGCTGGAGGCGACGGCCTTCCAGACCCGCGAAGTCGTCGAGGCGATGGAGAAGGATTCCGGTATCCCGCTCCAGGTGCTACGCACCGACGGCGGTATGGTGGACAACGATCTGCTGATGCAGTTCCAGGCGGACATCCTCGACCGCCCGGTGGTGCGCCCGGCGATCAAGGAGACCACCGCGCTGGGTGCGATGTATGCGGCCGGTCTGGCGGTGGGTTACTACCGCGACCTCGACGACCTCCGGGCCAACTGGTCGGTGGGGAAGACATGGACGCCCAACATGCCCGCGCACCGGCGTGAGCGCATGTATCGCTTGTGGAAGAAGGCCGTCACCCGGACCTTTGACTGGGTGGAAGACACGGCCGAATAGGAATTTGGAGAGAACGAGGAAACATGCATTCACCATTCGTGGGCGAGTTTGCGGGGACGCTGGTGCTGGTCCTTCTGGGCGACGGCGTGGTGGCCAACGTGTTGCTCAAACGCTCCAAGGCCGAGGGTGCGGGTTGGATGGTCATCACGACTGGCTGGGCCTTCGGCGTGCTCTGTGGCATCTTCACTGCGATTGCGTTCGGCAGTGCTGATGCCCACATCAATCCCGCAGTGACACTGGCCTTCGCCATTACCTCGGGCAGCTACGCCAAGATTGTTCCCTACTGGAGTGCCCAATTTCTGGGCGCGTTCACCGGTGCCACACTGGTGTGGCTCTATTTCCTGCCGCACTGGCAGATCAGCGAAGACAAAGACGCCAAGCTCGCAGTGTTCTGCACGTCCCCCGCGATCCGGCATTATCGCGGCAATCTGTTTTGCGAGGTGGTGGGGAGCATGCTGCTCATCATTGTGGTGGCGGCCATTGGGTCGAAAACGCTGGCGCCGAACGGCCTGACCTCAGGACTGGGGCCATACTTCGTATCCATCCTGGTGTGGGCGATCGGCTTGTCGCTCGGAGGTACGACCGGCTACGCCATCAATCCGGCGCGCGACTTCGGCCCCCGCGTCGCCCACGCCCTGTGGCCCGTCGCAGGCAAGGGAAGCTCCGACTGGGCCTACGCGCCGATTCCCATAGTCGGCCCCTTGTTGGGCGCGGTGCTGGCGGCAGTGATCATCAAGGCAGCGGGAATCGCGTAATATTTCCGCCGCAAAACCAGCGGATTCTCCGGGCGAAGAGGAATACCCCCAATGCAGCTACCCACCCTCGACAAGTTCCCTCGCGGAGTACTCGGCGCGATTGACATCCAGCGCGCCTTCATCGTGTCCCGCGTAATCATCGCGGCCGAGCGGCTGCAACTCTTCCGCAAGCTCCACGGCAAACGCATGAGTGCCGCCGCGATCGGCCGTGCGCTGAAAATCCATGAACCATATCGCGAACCATTCCTCAACTCGCTGGTTTCGCTGGGGCTCCTGCACAAGTCAGGTGACACCTACCGGAATACCTGCTTTGCCGACAAGTACTTCATCACCGAACGCTCGATTTTCTGGACGCGCCAGTACTCCAGGGAATGTGCTGAGGCCTATGACACGTTGACGGTGCTTGAGCAGGCGCTCACCTCAGGACGGAGCTGTGCCTCGATCAAGGGGTTGAAGAAGCCTGGTTACGTCGAGGCCATGCGGCGCGACCGCCGCCGCGCCGAAGACTTCACACAGATGTTGTTCCACTTCCACCATGACGATGCCGACGCCCTGGCGAAGCACCTGCACCTCTCGCAGCATCGGGCGCTGCTCGACGCCGGTGGCGGCTCCGGCGTCATGTCCATCGCGCTCGCAAGAGCGAACCCGCACTTGCGCGCGTGCCTTCTCGACATTGCCCCCGTCTGCAGGATCGCCGCCGGAAATATCCGGCGTGCGGGCCTGTCCCGCCGCATCAACACACTATCCGGAGACCTCGAGGACAAGCTCCCCACAGGCTACGACGTGATCCTGTTCTGCGACATCGGGGCGGTGTCGGAGCAACTCTTGCAAAACGCCTACAACAGCCTGCCCCCGGGCGGACTCATCGTCGCTGTCGACCGCTACCTCTCCGACGATGGCACCAAGCCGCTCGATCGCCTCGTAGGCAGCTTCGCCGGCTCCGCGGTGCAACTGGCAACCCGCTCAGACATGGTGGCGAGGCTGCGGTCTTGCGGCTTTCAGGCCGTCAAGGCACGCAAGGTGTGGCGCGATCTGTGGTGTGTTACCGGCAGGAAACCCTCGAGCCGAGCGTCTCACAAAAACAACGGGCGCTTCTACGGGATTACCTTGGTCGCCACACGATACCGTTGATAGTCCGTATAGCGGTGCTCATTCCGATAACTGAGCTCATAGAACTCATCCAAGTCACCGTTATGCGTCGTGAATTCGACGAAAACCTTTACGCTACTCGGTAGCCATAGCGGCGTTGCGACGTCCGCCAGTTGAATCTCGCCGAGCGTCACTTCGGTCGTCTGCTGGTTAAGCCCGATGTCCCATCGCGGCACCAGCAGATCGGTCCGCATGCGGACGATCTGGAAGTTAGTCTTGTCAATCCACGCTATACCCTGCACCAGCAGGTGTGCCGCAGCGCCGTTGCGCCCCCGCATGGTGATCGACAGGGTTGCTTTGGCGGGTTGCTGGGCAAAGCCCACGACATAGGTGTCCCGGCCGCCGGCCTTCTGGTCGCCCAAATACCGGAAGGCGGACTCTGGTTGAAAGCCCGTCGAGAAGTAATTGCAGCTCAGCGCGAAGCCCGAGGTCACGAGATAGCCGTTCTTCACGACGGCGCGGTCGAAGTTCTCGCCCTTTCCATCGGTCCGGTATTCCACGATGTCCGCCCGGTTCCTGCTTCCGTGGCGAAGGATCAGGTAGCTGTCGTGAACATTCTCGCCTGCCAACTCGGGCCGCGCGAAGGGTGTCTCTTGTTTCAGCCGCACCAGGGAGATTTCTTCCCGCGCCGTGAGGTCCGTAATGTGGTTGAAGAAGTCGTCAACCCGCGCACCTGTCCTCTGCAGAATCGCAGGCAACTCATGTTGGTCCTGTATGGGCCGAAGGTCCTTTAATTGCGGGATGCGCTTGGCGAGTTGCTTGGGGGGCTCGTCGATGTACGGGTGCGCGTTGGCGTAGATGCCGTGGCCACCTTCGTTCGCTGAATCGAAGGCGAAGTTTGATGTCGTCTGTGCCCGAATCCAGCCGCAGTACGTCACAACCAGCAGCACGAGGAAACCACTGCGGCACGTCAGTCGTGGCCGATTCGGCTTCGCATTGTTGCAAAACGGCACAGCACAGTTTAATCCACGCTGAGACAGCACTTCTGCCGCGGCGCGACGAGCGCCGATCGGCACGCTAAATCTGGTAATCCATCTCAATCGCGGCTTCCAGCGACTCGCTTTCGACGTGCTCGCGGCCTTCTAAACGGCAAACCTGTTCCCGCAACATCTTCACCTCCGTCGCGACGGCGGCGAGTGCTTCCGACAACGGGTCGTTGATCTGCTTGGGATCGGTGATGACCACGCGCTTGCCGTTGCGGAAGACGATGTGTCCGGGCACGCCTACCACAGTGGAGTCGGCCGGCACGTCGCGCAGCACCACGGAGCCGGCGCCGATACGGCAGTTCTCGCCGATGGTAATGTTGCCCAGAATCTTGGCGCCGCCTCCGATGACCACGCGGTCGCGGACCGTAGGATGGCGTTTGCCCTTGTTGAGGGTTGTGCCTCCCAGCGTGACGCCCTGGTAGAGCGTTACGTCGTCGCCTACCTCGGCGGTCTCGCCGATGACCACTCCCATGCCGTGATCGATGAAGAAGCGGCGGCCAATCGTGGCGCCAGGGTGGATTTCCACGCCGCTGATCCAGCGGGCGAATTGCGAGAGCGCTCGGGCGGGGAAGAGCCAGCCATGCTTCCACAGCCAATGATGGATGCGGTACCACCACAGCGCGTGCAGGCCGGAGTACAGCAGCACGACCTCCAGCCAGGACCGCGCAGCAGGATCGCGTTCCAGCACCGCGGCAATATCTTCGCGCATGAGGCGGAAATACGAAACCATAACTACTCCGTCACCGGCTCCGTTGCCTGCGAAGTGACTTCGTCGCGCAACTGCTGAAAGAGGACGCTGCTCAAATAGCGCTCGCCGAACGAAGGTAGCACCACCACGATCAGCTTGCTGGCGTTCTCGGGCCGTGAGGCCACGCGCACTGCGGCGACCACAGCTGCGCCCGACGAAATGCCCATCAACAGGCCTTCTTCGGTGGCCAGGCGGCGGGCCATCACCAGCGCGTCCTCACTTGACACCTGCACCACCTCATCGATGTAATCCGTGCGCAGAATGCTGGGAATGAAACCCGCGCCGATGCCCTGAATCTTGTGCGGCGTAGGCGTACCGCCGGACAGCACTGCGCTCTCCACCGGTTCGACAGCGATTGCCTTAAACGAAGGCTTGCGCGGCTTGATGTACTCGCTCACTCCGGTGAGCGTGCCGCCGGTGCCGACCCCGGAAACAAGGATGTCCACCTTGCCGTCGGTGTCTTCCCATATTTCCGGTCCCGTGGTCTCCAAATGTATTTTGGGATTGGCCGGATTATCGAACTGCTGCGGAATGAATCCGTCGGGCGTCTTGGCCAGAATCTCCTGTGCCTTGGAGATCGCGCCCTTCATGCCCTTGGGGCCGGGAGTAAGCACCAGCTCCGCTCCGAAGGCCCGCAGCAGGACGCGCCGCTCCACGCTCATGGTCTCGGGCATGACGATGATCAGGCGATAACCCTTCACCGCGGCCACAAACGCCAGGCCTATACCTGTATTCCCGCTGGTGGGCTCGATCAGCACCGTCTTGCCGGGAGTGATCTTACCCGCCTTTTCGGCTTCGGCGATCATGCTCACGCCGATGCGGTCTTTCACGCTGGCGCAAGGATTGAAGCTCTCCAGCTTGGCCACGACCGTGGCCACCGCGCCCTTCGTGACCCGGTTCAGGCGTACTAACGGAGTGTGTCCTATCAGTTCGGTAACATCATTGGCAATTTTCATCAATCGACTCCATGCAGTAAAGACTAACCACGGGCCGGATAGGTTGCAGATTTCGTACGGTCGAGCAGCAGGGAGGCTAGCGACAACAACAACAGCAGCGGCGATTGGAGAGGACGTCCATACGGTTGCCAAGTATCGTAGCAGCAAACCGGCGGTTCGTGCCAGCGGTTCGTCCCACGGCCCTTGCAACCCGTCGCGCCGGCGTGCCACAATGCCGCGATTTCCACCTATGAGGACGCAATGATGCTTCGCGGCGTGATAGTGCGGTGTTTGTTAGTCGGGCTCGTCGCTTCAAGTGCCATCGCCCAGACGACGCCGCCTGCCAAGGCGACCGAGGGTCCGCTTACGCCGGTAGCATGGCTTGTCGGCGGAACCTGGGTGAGCGACGTGAAAGACCCGCAGGACGGGACGACGACGCACGTGGAAAACCACATTTCTTGGGCGCCCAACCATGCGGCCATTCAGTTCGTGACCGACTTCAACGGTAAGCCGCACTACAACGGCTTCTATGCGTACGATCCGGCGAAAAAGACAATCAACTTCTTTTACACTTCCGAATCTGGACAGCTCACCATCGGCACCGCCACGCCCGACCTGGACGGCAAGACGCTGCGTCAGGAATTCGACGTCATGCAACCCAAAGGCAGCACCGGCCACATCCGCTCGACCATTGTGCGCGACGGCGACGATGCCTATTGGTTCACCGTGTTTCTGCAGGACAAATCCGGCGGGTGGATGCAGGCCTTCAAGATCCGCTATGAGAGAAAGTAGGACCTCGCTGCTTGTGATCGGCGCTCGCGCAAGCGGCTATAATCGAAGTTCGCGCCTTCGATTCCAACCAGAATAGGTGTTCTCACGTGAGCTCTCACATACATGCACATGGCCCCGCACCGGCTGGACCGCAACCGCTGCCGGGTGTCGATTCCATCATCGCCGTAGGTTCCGGCAAGGGCGGCGTGGGCAAGACCACGCTGGCGGTCAACCTCTCTATCGCGCTGGCCCGCATGGGCTTCAAAGTCGGGCTGCTCGACGCCGACGTGTACGGGCCCAATGTTCCCACCATGCTGGGCACCACGGTTGCGCCCGAGGTCGTCAACGGCGACCGCATCCTCCCGCCCGAGCGCTACGGGCTGAAGGTCATCTCTGTCGGTTTCCTCAGCCCCGGCGACAAGCCGCTGGTGTGGCGCGGGCCCATGCTGCACTCCATCATCAAGCAGTTTCTCGGCCAGGTGGAGTGGGGCCAGCTCGACTACCTCGTGATCGACCTGCCTCCGGGCACAGGCGATGTGGTGATTTCGCTGGTCCAGACTGTGCCGGTGACCGGCGCGATAGTGGTCACCACCCCCAGCGACGTTGCCCTGCAGGACGCGCGCAAGGCCATCGAGATGTTCAAGCAGGTGAAGGTTGACATTCTGGGCATCGTCGAAAACATGAGTTATTTCGTCTGCCCGCATTGCCAAAAGGAGATCGACATTTTCTCCAAGGGCGGCGGCGAGCGCACCGCACAACAGTTTGGCGTGCCATTTCTCGGCGGTATCGAACTCGACCCCGATATCCGCAAGGGTGGCGACTCCGGCCAGCCCGTCGTGCTGGAAGGCGACCAGTCGGCGCACGCGCGTTCGCTGTTCAAGTTCGCGCGCCATGTGGTCGATCGGGTGAGTGAGCTGAAAACGACCGAAGGCCCGGTCATCGAGATTCAGTAGGAGCCCCCATTTGCACAAAGCCCCGGTCGAATGCTGGGGCTTTTGTATTGGAGCCCGTTCAATCTCACGTTCCGGTACCAGTCCGCGGTTCCACGACGTTAACAACAAATCTGCGCTGAGTAGCGGACGCGTGGGGAATTGCCGCGAGTCCGGCAGCCGGGCCTCCAAAAAGCGCTGCTGTTGCCCCTGCGGGGTGGAGGAGACACGGTATCGCTCCTCCCGCACATGCCTCCGCTCGCGAAGGGTCGGTCTGCGGCTGTTTCCTCGGCCTGGACACTCGCCTCCGTGCCATGGATCGCCGGCGCAGCCTCGTTCGCAACATCAACGCACTCCTCCGCGAAAAAAATTCTGCCGTCTCGTGTCGGTGCAATCCCTGTCGCGCATTCTGCGAGGTGCCGCGGTCGCCGGCGGCGTAAGTACTGCGCGCGCGCGCTGATGTCGCAAATCGCCAGTATCCATGCGGGTCTGGAGCATGCTCCAAAAAGTCCCGAACGGCTTCGTACGATCGCACGATGAATCCGGCGCCGGCTTTCGGGCAAACCGCTGCCTCCGCGTCGTCGATTTGCGCAAATCAGCACGCGTTTTTTTCTTGACTATTTTTTTCGTTGACTCTATACAAAGAACAAATTGCGATGATGTGATGTCGCAATGTTCCATGACAAATGGAAAGGGAGAATAGAAACATGGCAACCAAGAAGAAGGCTAAGGCCCCTGCAAAGAAGGCCGCGAAGAAGAAAAAGAAGTAACTTCTCTTCAGACCAAACCTAACGGGGACGCGCAAGCGTCCCCTAACTTTTTCCTCCGGGCGATCTGACCGTCCCCGTCCAGGTCCCCATTTTGCCGGACTCCTCTCACGTTGCCTTGATGTTCTGCCCGTCCGGCGTCGGAGCAGGCACCTCGATTGCCGGGCAAATCGCACGATGCGGGCACCAACTGCAGTGGCGTCCGGGTTTGGCCTCGAGCTGTCCCGCCGCGATTCCGGCCGCGACCTCTGCGACCTTGCCTTGGGTCTTCAGCAATTGCTCGGCGGAGCGCGTCGTCTCGACCGTGCTATTGTTCTCCAGGTTTTGGAAAATGAGCGCCTTCACCGGCTTCGCGTTCCCCATCGCCAGCGCATACACGGAGAGCTGCAAGCTGTCGTCCGCCGCGTCCTGTGACTTTGGATTGCCGGTCTTGTAATCCACGATCACCCAGCCGTCATGGTCCTCGTCCACGCGGTCCATGCGCCCAATCACGCGCGTTCCCGCAATCTCGAAGCTGAAGGAGTGTTCCAGCAGCGCAACTCTGCCCTGGGGCTGGGCGGCAGGCGACTCCAGGAACCCCTTCAACTGGCGCGGCCCCTCCTGCTCGTACAGTCTGCGTTGCGTTGCATCCTCGATCTTCGCCTTGCGGAATTGCTCCAGAAAGTAGTTGACCACCTCCCCCACCGCCATGGGACGTCCTTTGCGCACTGCGTCAAAGTGGGCCAGGAGCGCCGAGTGCATCGCCGCCCCGAACTGCCCGCTGGCTCCCGCCTCTTCGGGAAGGTTCCAGTCCAGCCCCAGCTTGTAGCTCAAGGGACAGCGTTCATAGCGATCGATGGAACTCGCGCTCAGCGTCCGGCCCGTGGTCTGCGGTAGCGGCGGCAAGGTCATCCATTCGGCGATGCGCGATATCGGTTCCGCAGCGGCGTGAATCTTTGGGATGACCACTTCCCCCGCAACCAGCTTAAACTCGACGCATCCCGGCGCCGTCTTCGTGTCCGCAATGAGTTCGCGCAGGTAACCCGGCGGCGTCGGGTCCTTCTTGCCGGTCCCCTTCTTCGCGCACAGCACGAGGTGGTCTTCGGCGCGGGTCAACGCAACGTAGAAGAGGCGGCGCTGTTCCTGCTCATGCGCTACTTTCGGATCGTCGTCGAATCGCGTGTCGGGATCGCGCAGGTCGGCCGGAAACTCGACCAGGTCTTCGCGATACATCGACGGGAACGACGGATGCCTCAGTCGCAGCACGAAGACCACGGGGAACTCCAGGCCCTTGGCGGCGTGCACTGTAAGCAGGCGGACGGCATCGTCCCCGCGCTGCTGCTGGGGAGGCTTGCCAAGCTCCATCTGCAATGTGGACGGCGTGCCATCGTCATCCGTCTCGGGGTTGGTTAGTTTGCCGCCTGCTTCGATGTAGTAGTCCAGGTACTCGAGAAACTCTCCCAGCGTGCCGCCGCCCGACACCTGAGACGGCTTGCGGCTCCAGCTCTCCACAAACCGGGTGAACACCTCCGTCGCCTCAGACCGCGCCAGGCCAAACTGCTGTTGCGCTATGCCGCACGCAGCGAGTGCCTTGCACTGCCGACGCTGCACCTCATGACGGGCCTCCGCCAGCACGGTAACAACCTCGGAACCCTCGGCCACCCTTTCGAGCACCGATTCGAGGTTGGGATTCTCCCCGGCCGCAGCCAGCCTGGCGCGGACCTCCTCGCCCTCCACGCGGAACCTCGGCAGCGCGGCGGCACGCAACATCGATACCGGCTCGCTCCTCTCGATGGCGTAGAGGGTCGCCACCAGGTCGCGCACGTCGGGCGTGTCCAGCAGGTCGAGGCCCTTCACCGTGAAAGGAATGTCGCGCTGCAGGAGCTGTTCCACCAGCGCATTGCGGTGCAGGTGATTGTGGTAGAGAACGGAGAAGTTGCGCCACGGGCGCTTTTGATCGCGATGGAGACGTTCAATTTCCTGCGAGACAAACGCGGCTTCGGACTCGACATTCTCCCAACCCCTCACCAGCACCGGAGAAACCGGGGCCGGCTCCGGCGTTGTGCGCGCGTGCTCCAGTGCCTCACGCTCCCAGCGCTCTCCGCCGGGCAATTCCACGCTGGTGATCTGGGGATTGCGCGAGATGACCTTATGCGCGGATTTCAGGATGACGTCGGTTGATCGCCGGTTCTCCGACATGGTGACCCGCTTGACGCGCGCGACGCCGAAGGTCTTCAGGAAGCGGTCGAAGCTCCCCGCGGTCGCCCCGCGGAAGCGATAGATCGCCTGATCGGGATCGCCCACGGCAAATACGTTGGCTGCATCGCCGCCCAGCAGGCGTGTCAGTTCGATTTGCGCCACATTGGAATCCTGGAACTCGTCGATCAGCACATAGCGGGCCGCCCGGCGCGCCTTTTCCAGTTGCCCTGCATTCTGCGGGTGGCGCAGCAGGCTGACCGCGCGCGTGATGACGTGACTGTAAGTGCCGAGGTTTTCCGCAGACAGCATGTCTTCCACCTGGCGAAAGACGCGGGCGATTTCCCGGCAGCGGCCCAGCACTTCCTCTTCGGTCATGGTTTCGGCTTCCTTGGTGCGGCTCACACGGGGAAGCGGAAGCTGCCTGCTCTCCAGCTTAGCGACGTAGGCGTCGTAATCATCGGGGGTGCGCAGCTCATCGTGGCAGCGCTTGAAGAACTGGTTCAGCCCATCGATGAACTGGCCTGGGCTGGCGGCTTTGACGTAATACTGCAGCTTCAAATCTTCGATGCGGCGGCGCAGCAGTACGTAGAGGTCGTAGTCATCGAGCAACTCGAACTGCTGCCCGGCATCGACCAGCAGCGAGTAGCAGTACGAATGAAACGTGCCGACCTTCAGTCCTGAACTCCCCACCCGCGCAACCGTAGCATCGTCGTCGGTGCCCTTCCAGATGCGCGCAATGCGTTTCATCAGGTCGCGCGCCGAATTGCGGGTGTAGGTGACTGCGAGAATCTCTTTGGGACTGGCGAGCTTGTCTTCGATCAGGCGCACCACGCGGTTGGCCAGCACCGTCGTCTTGCCCGTCCCCGCCCCAGCCACCACCAGGATGGGGCCTTCGTCGTGATAAACCGCTTTTTGCTGAGCGGCGGTGAGCTGGAACTCGCGCGGCTGCCAAGGCATGGAAGGTGGCCTCACATCCTACCGAAGAAAAAGCGAAGGCATATTATCCGCTCCCGAGTGACTTGAGACAAGTGGTGCATCTTTGCGGAACTCTGCGAACTTCGGGCAGACCCTAAGGAACTCACCTCGAACATTACGCCGTATGCCCTTCGAAGGGCGATGCTCTCATGCAGCCCGTGCCTTTCTAACGCAGCTTTGAGCCGCTCTCAGGCGCGTGGCCGCGGAAGTACCGATTCGCCGCCGCACGGAAAAGCACCACCGCGAATGCGACCAGCACAACCGCATGGAATGCCACCTCTTGCATTGAGTGGAAGTAGCTGATTACCACGTGAAAGGCAATCCAGGCCATCGCAACCCAGCGTGCCCAGTCGCTGCCGCGGAGCAAAAACACTCCGCAGACAATCGCCGTGAGCCTGACAAGGAGGACCCAAATGTACTCGTCCAGACGGGAGCTTTTGAACTCGGCGAAGTGGTAAGCGATCCCAATTGTGCCCATTGCAATGAGCAGGTAGCCGAGGATTGTCACCGAGATTGGACGCTCGTTCATAGGGCCTATGCGGTCGGTGTTTTCCGCACCACCGAGTGCCGTCTGCGAGGAAGACTCACCCCGCCCGAATCTTAGCGCAGAACGTCGATGCGCGTGACCGGATGAATCTCCCTCCACCCATTGTCGCGATCCGTCACGTATGCGCCCGTTACGCGGACACGATCACCCACGCCGGGGATCGTCACCTGCGAACGGAAATCACCGCAGGCAGCTTGGTTAGCAGCGTCAGCCGGCGGGTGTTCGCAGATCACTTCGACCACGAGCGTGCGACGGCCGTGAACGACGTTGATCAGATTTAGCACCGATTTGTCTTCGGGATCGAGTGCGATATGCAGGTCCCCATCGCTGGCACGGTGCCGAGAAACCACTTTTCCTTCGACGGCTGTACATTCCTCGATGACCTCCAGCCGCTCTCTTTCGTTCACATGACGCCAGAGTTGACCGTCACAGTTTGCGGCTGGAAGCCTCGCCGGCGCGCGTCCCGCATAGCGAAGCCTCGCCACCACGAGCAGGCCGGCTAGCGCCAGCAGCACAACCATTGTGATGCGTGACCTTCGGCTCACGGCGTACTCCCGCAAGGACCTCTAGCGTTATCGCGTCCTCGGCCAGGTTCGCAGAAAACATGCAATCGCAGGTTACTCCATCTCCGCCCGCGCAATCGCCACCGCCGCGATCGCCGCCGTCTCCGCTCGCAGGATGGTCGCCCCCAGCGACGCGCTGACCCATCCTGCCTTCTCGAACTGTTGCAGTTCGTCCGGGGCCCATCCGCCTTCCGGCCCAACCGCCAGCGCCAGTGATGCCAGCGCAGGACGTTCGCGCAAGACGTCGCTGAGCTGCGCCTCTCGCTCCGTTTCCGCCAGCACAACGCGCAACGCCGCGCGGCTGTTCAGCGCCTCCGCAACCTTCACCGGATTGCCGATCTCCGGCGGCGACACCCGTCTTGCCTGCTCCGCCGCCTCGCGCCCAATCCTTCGCCAGCGTTCCACGCGCTTCTCGGCTGCCAGCGCCAGATGTTTCTCCGTCCGCCGCGCAATCACCGGAACGATCGACGTCACATTCAGCTCCGTACACTTCTCGAGCGCCCATTCCATGCGGTCGAACTTGAACACCGCCAGCACCAGCGTCACCGGCGCCACAACCTTCGCAGCTACCTCTTCGCCCAGCGCGAACTCGACCCGCTCCTCGCTGATCCTCGTTACCGTCGCTCGCCGCACCACCTCGCCGCACGCCACCTCGAACTCCTGCCCCACGCGCGCCCGCAGCGCACGCGACAGATGCGCCGCATGCGCGCCCCTCAAGGCTGCCCGGTCATTCGCAAATTCATCGGCAATCCAGCGGCGGCGGGTCATCGGGTGATCAGCAACAGCGCGACGGCAATCGCGATCGCAGCATACACGCCGCCGAAATTGCGGTTCTGGCGGACCAACTCCTCCTCGCCGAGGGTGCGGCTGTTTATTAGGAGCTCCACCGCTGACACCGCGCCCACCAGCAGCGCCAGGATCAGCCAGCGCTGCTGATGCGACTGCGACCGCAGCAGGTACGGTATCGCCAGTAGTGCCAATGACAAATACACGCTACCGCCGATGCGGGCCCGCTTGCGGCGTTTGGGGTTCTGATAGCGTATGAGCATGATTTGCGCCAACTCGCGCGGTCGCGCCAGCCGGGCAATCGCCGGCAGCGCAGTCACGATCAGCAGGAACCACGCGTAGATGCGGAACCAGTTGTCCAAGGGAACTTTAGGTGGAGCACAGTTCTGACGGGCACGGCGTCAGCCGTTACGATCTTCGTCTTAGACTCGCCGTGCGAACTTTAGTCCGCGTGCGGCGCCCTACCCGAACATCTCCCGCATCTTACTCAGCAAGGTCCGGCTGACCGGCTTGTTTTCCACCGCCAGTGTCTGCTGCAGCTCCTCCAGCAACTCCCGCTGCCGCTTGCTCAGCTTAGTGGGCGTCTGTACCTTGACCTGCACATACAGGTCGCCGCGCCCCCGGCTATTCAGCTCCGGTACACCCTTGCCTTTGATCTTGAAGGTTGCACCCGTCTGCGTGCCCTCAGGTACTTTCAGGGTATGCTCGCCTTCCAGCGTCGGCACCACGATCTCGGTCCCCAGCGCCGCCTGCACCACCGACAAGGGAACCACGCAGTGCAGATTTCTGCCATCGCGCTCATAGAATTCGTGCTCCTTGCAGTGCAGCACCACGTAGAGATCGCCCGACGGCCCGCCGTAAACCCCCGCCTCGCCCTCGCCCGAGTACAGCATCCGCTGCCCGTCCTCGACCCCCGCCGGAACCTTCACCGTCACCGTGCGCTCCCGCCGTAGGCGTCCATGCCCTTTGCACTGGCTGCAAGGATCGACAATCAGTTTGCCGGTTCCTCCGCAGGTGCTGCATGCCCGCGCGATGGCAAAGAACCCCTGCTGATAGCGCACCTGCCCCTGGCCGCCGCACGTAGTGCATGTAATGGGAGCCTTGCCCGGAGCCGCGCCGCTGCCCTTGCATTGGTCGCACTCTTCCAGCCGCCGGATCTGTACCTGCTTGGTGGCGCCAAAGACCGCTTCTTCGAACTCCAGCGTGATGTCTTCGCGCATGTCGGCGCCGCGCTGCGCCCGCGAACGCCGTCCTCCCCGCCCCCCGCCGAAGATGTCGGCGAACCCGAATATGTCTCCGAAGATGTCCTGAAAGTCGGTGAACTGTGTCGGATCAAATCCGACGCCGCCGTTACCCCCGACTCCCGCATGACCGAAGCGGTCGTAGCGTGCGCGCTTCTCCGCATCCGCCAGCACCGCGTACGCCTCGCTGCACTCCTTGAACTGCTCCTCCGCCTCAGGATTGTTGGGGTTGCGGTCAGGATGGTACTGCATCGCCAGCTTGCGGTAGGCGCTCTTGATCTCCTGGTCGCCGGCCGTTCGGCTCACCCCCAGGACTTCGTAGTAGTCGCGTTTTACGTTGGTTGCCAGCGTCGTTTCCCTTGCTCTATCCGATGTTCGTTTTGCAATGCCGCAGCCTCAAAGCCTGCCATGAGTTCGTATGAGTCTGCGGGTTGTTGAAGCGAATGATCGTATTCTTTGGGGCGCAGAGTTCACAGCTCAAATTGACCAGCCATTCTCCGTGCCCTCCGTGCCTCCGTAGCGAACGATCTTCGTTCCTTCTGCGCGACCGCAACGCCTACTTCTTCGCATTGTGCGCCACTCGCACCATCGCCGGCCGCAGCAACCGGTCCTTGATGCGATAGCCCCGCTGCAGCTCGTCGATCACGTGGTTGTCCTCGACCTCGTGAGTGTCCACCATTTGCACCGCCTGGTGCAGGTTGGGATCAAACACCTCGCCCTCGGCCGGAACCGGCTCGACTCCCAGCCGCGCCAGCGCATCATGAAACTGCTTGTCGATCAGCTCGATGCCCGAGCGAAAGTCCTGCACCGACGCCTCGCTGGTCTTCAGCGCCCGGTCCAGGCTGTCAAGAATCGGCAGCAGCGATTTCAGCGCCTCCGCCAGCGCATAGTCCCGAAACTCCTGCTGCTCTTTCACACTGCGCTTGCGGAAGTTGTCGAACTCGGCCTGTAGCCGCGCCAGTCTGTCCAGATAACCGGCACGCTCGGCCCGCACCGCCTCCAGTTCGGCTTCCAGCGCGCTGGCGCCGGTCTCGCTGGCCTGTGGCGCCGCTTCCTCGCTTTCTGCCGAAGGCAACTCGTGCTCGATGTCGAGTTCTGTGGCTTCTCCATTTCCTTTATTCGATGCCATATGCGTCTCTACGTCGTTTCGTTCCAGAATTTGTCAAACAGCCGTGCGATGTATGACACCGCCGTGATGGTGTGCTCGTAGTCCATGCGCGTGGGACCTATGACGGCCAGCGATCCTATCACTTCATTCCCTACACGAGCCGGAGCCCCGATCAGTACGAAGTTATTTAGATGCGGCACGGCCTCCTCAAGACCCACTACTACGCGCACCGCCTCTTGACGCGCGTCGAGGTATGCCGACAGCAGGTCAACAATACGTTGCTTCTCCTCCAGTGTCGCCAGCAGTTGCCGCAGGCGCTCCTTGTCCTGCTCGCTAATCACTAGGTTCGCCGCGCCTTCCACGAACACCGTCTGCGTCGCAGCTTCGGTGGCCAGTGCCCCCTGCGCATACAACTCCTCCACGGAGCGCATCAGCCGGTCGTACTCCGCGCGCTCCTGCTGCAACCGGCGGGCGATCTCGTTGCGCACTGCGTCCATCTCCCAGCCCCGGAAGTTCTGGTTGATGTAGTTCGCCGCCACTTCCAGATCGCTGACCGTCAGGTCATCCGTCAAACGCAGCACCCGGTCGCGCACGATGCCGTTGCGCATCACCACCACGGCCAGGACTTTCTTGTCGCCCAACCGCTGGAAATACACATGCTCCAGCGCATGGCCCTGCCCGGGCACCGAGGAAACCGTAACCCCCACGCCGTGCGATATCAGCGACAGCACGTGCGAGGTGCGCTCCATGAACTCCTGCACATCGATTAGTCCTTGCAGCGTGCCTTGAATCAGGCCCTCGTCGGCCGGAGACAATCTCGCCTCGCCGGTCAGTTGATTGGCGTAAAAGCGATACGCCTGTGCAGTGGGCACGCGGCCAGAAGACGTGTGAGGCTGCTCGAGGAACCCGGCATCCGCCAAGTCCGACATCACATTGCGAATCGATGCCGGACTCAGGTTCTCGCGGTTCGAGCGCGCAAGAGTACGCGATCCCACCGGCTCGCCCGTCGAAATATACGTCTGGACGATGGCCGTGAGGATCTCGCGTTCGCGCTGGCCGATGCCGGAAGCTTGGCCCATAATTCCTTCGATTGCACTAACCCTTGATTTTACAACTATTTACGGTACACTTCAGCGTACACACTCGCAATCTAATTCTAGGAAGCCGAGCGGTAGCTGTCAAGATTGGCACTCCGCGCATAAGAGTGCCAGACCTCTCATGATTGTCGGGGGTTACTATAAGTTTTTTCCGCCGCTCGATTTTCCTCGCTTTGCGAATTTCGCCGCGATATATGTGATCTGTGAGGCAGGGTATTGGTGTCCCTTGCCCTTCCGCGCCCAGCGCGCGCGCAAAACGGTGCTCTTTGACAACCAGGATTCAATGAGCTTGCAACAATTTCCTGACTCCCTAATTTCGCCAGTGTTGATATGGCTGTATGGTGTTGTAGCTATCTATAACCATTATATATGATTTGTGTGTATTGCGTATATAATGATTATAAGCAGCATTAGTTATGTCAGGCAGTGTTATAGTTAGGTATATCAACTTGGAAACATGCTTGTTGGATGGGCATGGACGCTGGGAGGGATCCTGCGTCCCCGGAAAAACACCTCCGAGCCACCCTAGGCCTGGGACACCCTTCCTCGGAACTTCTCTGTGCCTCTGTGGTGAGTGCTTTTCCGGACCGCGAGCTAGCGCTTACTGCCCCAACAGGTACTTCTGCATGAACAGCACGGTCGTGTAGAACTGGAAGTCGGCGTTCTTTTTTTTCGCGAAGCCGTGGCCTTCGTCCTTGGCCGCCAGGTACCGCACTGGAGTCTTGTTCTCCTCCAGCACCTTGACGATCTGGTCCGACTCGCTCTTGGGCACGCGCGGATCGTTCACCCCGGCGATCACCATCATCGGCTTGGTGATTTCCTTCACGTGGTTCATGGGCGCGATGCTCTCCAGGTACGCCCGCATCTTCGGGTCGCGCTCGTCGCCATACTCCACGCGCCGGAGGTCGCGCCGATACGCCTCGGTGTGTTCCAAGAACGTCACCAGGTTCGAAATGCCGACAATGTCCACCGAACACGCGATGCGATCGTTGTAGCGGGTGGCCACGGCCAGCGTCATGTGTCCGCCGTAGCTGCCGCCAGTGACCATGATCTGCTTGGCGTCAAGGTCGGGTTGCTGGCCGATCCAGTCCAGCAGCGCGCCGATGTCCTTGTAGGTACCTTCGCGCAGGAAACCGTTGTCGAGTTGCGAGAACGTTTTCCCGTATCCCGTCGAACCGCGCACATTGGGATAAATCAGCGCCACGCCCAGTTCGTCGATGAGGTAGTTGTTGCGGCCCAAAAATCCTGGCCGCGACTGCCACTCCGGCCCACCGTGGATCACGATGGTCACGGGATACTTGCCCGAAGCCGGCTTGGTCTTCGGCGCATACAGCCAGCCGGAAATTTCTTTGCCGTCGAAGCTCTTCCAGGTCACCAGCTTCGGCTTGACGAAATTCTGCGAAGGAATGCCGCCGGTCTCGCTGAATGTCCAGCGCTCCAGCTTGCCGGTCTGCTCATCGACGGAGTACACGTCCGACGGCGACTGCGCCGAGTTCACGCTGAACCCGAGATCGCGATTGTTCTCGCTCCAGTGCAGCGCGCTGATCTGGCCCGCCGGGACCTTCGGCGCCGCGCGCAACTTGCCCGTCTTCAGCTCGAGCACATGCAGGGTGCTCAGGCCATTCTCGTTGAGCACGTAGGCCAGCAGCTCGCGGTCCTCCGACAGCGCGGCGTTCTCGACGTCCCACTTGTCGCTGTCGAGATATTTCAGCGCGCCCGTCGCGATTTCCATGTAGGCGACGCGCTGGAACTCATTGTCCTTATCGGTGGCCAGATAGATGCCCTTGCCGTCGCGGCTGAATCCGATGGCCTCGTAGGCCACCTTCTCTCCGCCCGCGGGCGTTATCATCTTCTTCGCACCGCTAGCGACGTCCACCAGCCACACGTGGCTTTCGTTGATCGAGATGCCCTCGACCGCCAGCAGCAAGCGGTCGTCGGGAGACCAGTCGCGCACCTGCCATCCGCCGCCCTGGTTTTCGGTGAGCGGCTTCCACGCTGACGGCTTGGTTGCCGGATCCATCACGTAGAAGTCGAGGTCGGCCCCGTTGCGCAGTGTGCTGGCATAGGCGATTCGGTCACCCTTGTTCGACCACACAAACTCCGTGTTGCGCGACTTGCCGTCGGTGAGCATGGTCACTTCGCCCGAGGCCACATCGAAGCGAAAGATCTGATACCACTCTCCTCCGCCGACGTCCTTACGGAACAGTGAGTAGTCGCCTCTGTGCGGCTGGTAACTGGCATCGGTCACGCGGTCGCCGAAGAACGTCAACTGCGTGCGCGCCCCGCCCGGCATGGCGACCTGATGCACCTGTACCGTGTCGGCAAAGCGCGTGCCGATCAGGATTTCGCGTTTCGTCGGATGCCAGCCATATATCGTGGCGGTGCGGAAGTCGGTATAGCGCGCCGCTCGCTCGGCAATGCTCGCCGGAATGGGCGGAATGTTCTCCAGGATCAGCGCATCATTCGGCTTGACAGTGGCCTCTTGCGCCGGCAGGGGCAAGGCAGCGACAAGAACCAGCAGAAAGGCGGCGACGTGAATCAGACTCTTGCGCGACAGCATACACACCTCACAGACAGGCCGCATGGAATCCTGTACGATAATGAAGTACCAAGGCTAGCTGGATTGCGACTGGCTGTAAAGTCAGGCAAAGAATGAGGATGCAATCGCCGGCAGGGCGATTTCAGAATCTTTTCCTGGGCTCGCGAATCTAAAACATGTTGGCAACAGGAGAGTGATGGATGGCAGGAAGTTCTCGCACAACGTTCACCAAGCGGCAGAAAGAACGTGCCCGTCAGGAACGTCAGGCAGAAAAAGCCCAAAAAAAGGCGCAGCGTAAGCAGGAACAGCCCTCCCCCACGGAAACTCCCGCCGAACTCGTGATAACACATGACGAAGAGGGTCAGCCTCTTGGCTTCGATTTTCACGATTTCGCAAACTAGAAAATTGCTTACACAGTTCCACTTTGGCGCGGTCCGGCAATATCGCCGGCGGCGCTGTGATATAGTCCCGTTAGACGCTTCTTGCCACGGTTGATGTGGTGCGATCCATCCGGTCCTTCGTTTCGATCAGATTACCCGCCTCTCTGCTTCCGTCGTTCGGTTAGCGCTTAACCCAAATTCGAGCGGCATCTGCTGTATCTTCGCGACTCGCATCTCGTATGCACATGCGCGAGTTGCCCCTCCTGAGAAAGTACAAATCGATTGACACAATTTAAGGAAATGCCCCTCTCTGCTGGGCTCCAGCAGAAACTGGCGGCAGCCCAGTTCACCACCCCTACTCCGGTTCAGGAAATGGCCATCCCGCATGCGCTGGAAGGCAAAGACGTTCTGGCGACTGCCCAGACCGGCACCGGTAAAACCCTCGCCTTCCTTCTTCCCATGATGGAGAAGCTGGGGGAGCGCCACCTGCCCGGCGTACGAGCACTGATTCTCGTCCCCACGCGCGAGCTCGCCATACAGGTCCGAGCGCAGTATGACGATCTCCGCCACGGCAGATTGCCGCGGACGGCACTGGTCATCGGCGGAATGGCCGAGCGGCCGCAGATCGAAGCCATCCGCAAAGGCGCAGGTGTGATCGTCGCCACTCCGGGCCGGCTGGAGGACTACCTCAAACGCAAACTGGTTGACCTGAGCAAGGTCGAATGGCTTGTGCTCGACGAGGCCGACCGCATGCTCGACATGGGCTTTCTGCCGGCGTTGCGGCGCATTGTGGGAGCACTGCCGCGCGACCGCCAGACACTGTGCTTCTCCGCCACGCTGGAAGCTTCGGTTGCCGGACTGGTGAACGACCACATGCGCAATCCCGTGCGGGTGGCGCTGGGTTCGACCACCAAGCCGGCGGAGAGCGTAGAACTCCAGGCTTTTGAAGTGGCGTTGGCCGACAAGTCCGACGCGCTGCGCCGTCTGTTGTGCCACGAGAAGGGACAGACGCTGGTTTTCGCGCGCACCAAGCGCGGCACCGAGCGCCTGGCCAAAAATCTGATCCGTGACGGATTCTCGGCTGCGATGATTCACGGCGACCGCTCGCAGTCGCAGCGCGTCAACGCCCTCAACGGCTTCGATGAAGGCCGCTACAAGGTGCTGGTCGCAACCGACGTGGCTTCGCGTGGTATTCACGTGGACAACGTGGCCCATGTCATCAATTACGATCTGCCTCAGGTGGCGGAGGACTTCATTCACCGCGTCGGCCGCACAGGCCGCGCCGGGTCGAAGGGTCGCGCGTCGTCTCTGGTGGCCGGAGCGGAGATCGGCGAGTTGCGCGCCATCGAGCGCACCTTGAAGCTGAAGATTGCCCGCAGGCGGGTGGATGAATTCGAGGAGGCGTCGGGCAACTACCGGCCGGTGAAGAATACGCTGCCGTCGCGGACGCTGGCTGCGCTTCCGGGTGAGGTATTCTGCTGAGTTCTTGATCCCACCCTTTCGCCAAAACAGGGCGAAAGGATGGGGCACCCAAATCTTGAGCAGCGCGAAAAGTTCTTCCCATTCGGCGCGCCGAAACTGACGCAAAGGATGGGACAAGGTCGCCCGGTCCCGTCAACCAACGAGTAAACGGGCCACCGAAACTTGGTTTGCAGCGAAGAAGCCCCGGACCTCCGGGGTTTTCGCTTGCCTGCACGGACGAGTTACTGGACCTCGATGACTAGTCCCGCCGCGGCGTTCAACTCGCTGACGCGGTCAACTGCGTGTCGCGCGAACTTGTACGGCGAGCGAGCGTGCGCCTTACTTCAACAAGCGCAGCATCGCGCCGCTGATGGCGTCGTGCCAGGCGTGAGCGATCATGCCGGGTCGGAGGCTCTTGCGCCACCAAGCCAGCAACCCGAACATCAGGCCGTACACGCCGATCAGCAACATGCGCGGGCCGCCCTCGTAGCCGTGCGCGGCACCGAAGACCGCCGCCGCCAACAACACGCCGACGAGCATGGAGCGAGTGATGGCGGCGAATTGGCGCTGCAGGTACCCGCGAAAGATGATTTCCTCGCAGATGCCTGCTGTGGTGCTGAGTAGGAACCATACCGCCAATTCGAGAGTGGTTCCGGGGACGAGAAATCCGAGTTCGCGGCGCATGCTCTCCAGCTTGCCGCCCTGGTCGAGATGCATCAATTTGGCACCGGCCCCCAGCACCGCGATCGCAGCCAGCCAGAATGCGGCAGCGATCATCAGGTCGAGCAGGAAGTCTTCGAGGTTGGCCCATCGCCCGCCGATGAGTTCGCGCAGCCTTACCCGCTTGCGGATACCCAGATAGACGAAGCCGGTGAGGAGCCACTCCCAGGACATGGTCCAGAAGTACTGCGGGAGCTTGCTGTGTCTTGCGAGGGGATGCACGCCGTGCGCGCCGCCGAGTGAGGCCCCAAGCAGCACGAACAGCACAACCGCGGTGTGCCAGAAAGGGGCGAGCAGGCGGTCTTGGCGCCTGCGAACGCTGGGCGTCTCGACGGTTGGTTGTGATTCGGGGAGCAAGGTGTCTCCATCTTATAATGAGGGGTTTGCCAATCCGGCGGGAAAGGAGCAGGGAGTATGGCTCTCATGGAAGATGTCGTTATCGTATCGGCAGTGCGTACGCCAATCGGAAAATTTCAGGGATCGTTGTCGGACTTGACTGCGCCGCAACTGGGCGCAATCGTAGTACGCGAGGCAGTGAAACGCGCTGGGGTCGATCCCGCGAGCGTTTCGGAATGCATTATGGGCAACGTGGTGGCCGCGGGGTTGGGACAGAACCCGGCGCGCCAGGCGGCGCTAGGCGGAGGGCTGCCGTCAGCCGTAGCTGCCATGACCATCAACAAGGTGTGCGGCTCGGGACTGAAGGCTGTCGCGCTGGGGCAGCAGGCGATCCAGACGGGCAACTCTGACATTGTGGTAGCCGGCGGCATGGAGAGCATGACCAACACGCCGTACCTGCTGCCCAACGCGCGCAAGGGATATCGCCTGGGAGACGGCAAGATCATTGACTCCATGGTGCATGACGGACTGTGGGACGTTTACAACCATTACCACATGGGCCACACTGCTGAAAACGTAGCCGAGAAGTACGGCATCACCCGCGAAGAGCAGGACGAGTACGCCTTGCACTCCCATCGCAAAGCCATCGCCGCTATCAAAGAATGCCGCTTCAAGGACCAGATCGTTCCCGTTGAGTTATCGTCGAAGAAGAGGGGTGCCCCGCCGCATTTCTTCACCATCGATGAATCACCGCGCGAGGACACAACCATTGAAATTCTTCGTTCGCTGAAGCCCGCCTTCAAGAAAGATGGCACGGTGACCGCAGGCAACGCGCCGGGTGTGAATGATGGCGCTTCGGCGGTGGTGCTGATGTCGGCGACGAAGGCGAAGGAGCTGGGACTGAAGCCTATGGCGCGCATCGTGGCGCAGGCCACCAGCGGTCTCGATCCGGCTTGGGTAATGATGACCCCGGTTGAGACCGTCCGCCTGCTCTGGAAGAAGACGGGATGGAAGAACGAAGAGGTGGACCTGTATGAAATCAACGAAGCGTTCTCAGTCGCCGCCATCGCGGTGACCCGCGAACTGGGTCTCGACCTGAACAAGGTCAACGTGAATGGCGGTGCGGTAGCGCTGGGACACCCCATTGGGGCCAGCGGTGCGCGCATCCTGACCACGCTGCTATATGAGATGATTCGCCGCGACGTACACAAGGGAATCGCAGCTCTGTGTCTGGGCGGCGGCAATGCCGTTGGGTTGGCGGTGGAGCGCTAGTGGTATCGCATTTAGGGTAGCGTCAGCATGAATTCTCCACAGCTGTGCCCCGTTTCCGAGCGAGTGGTTGACAAGATCGGAACTTACCAACGATATAAGCTTGCGCCCCAGGTCCAGCCTGCGCCAATGGACACGAGCAAGAGCAAATCGCCTGCATGAAGCAGACCGCGCCGGTTGACCTGGTCCAGGAGAAGCGGGACCGTGGCTCCAGCGGTGTTAGCATACAACTCCAAGTTGGTCTGAATTCGGGAATAGGGCATGTTGAGTACGTCGGCGATGCGCCTGAGGACGCCGGCAGTGGCCTGGTGCGGAACGATCATCGAGACGTCTTCGAGTCCCAGCCCATTGATGCGGAGAACCTCCCGAATACACTCGGGTACCACAGTTGTAGCCTTCGCCTTAACTTCTTTTCCGTTCATGGTGAAGTAGGCGTCACCAGGATAGACGGTGAAATGGTTCATGCCCTCGCCCTCGGCGAGGAGAATGCTGGAAAAGAGCCCGTTCTCCCGATCCTTCCTCTCCAGTACCACGGCGCCGGCACCGTCTCCGAAAACGACACTATCGCGGTGGTTCCAGTCCGTGACCTTGGAGAAGGTATCGGCGCCGATCACCAGCACACGCTCGTACGTGCCATTCTGGATGAATTGGCCGGCGATCGTGATGGCATAAACAAAACCGGCACACACCGCCGCCACGTCGAACGCGGCGCAGCGGTTGCTCATGCCCATCTTGAACTGCGCGATGCATGCCGACGAGGGCATTTTGCGATCGGGTGTCGCAGTGGAAACGATGATTAAATCAACGTCGTTTGGTTCAAGCCCAGCCGAAGCGATTGCGTCCAGTCCCGCACGGGCTGCAAGATCGGAAGTGTATTCGTCCGGTTCAGCGATGTGCCGCTCGCGGATCCCCAAAGTATCGAACACCCACTGCGAAGAGGTCGGCAAGTTTGCCACGACTTCTTCGTTGGTGAGAATCTTGCACGGAACGTACGAGCCGGTGGACTTGATACAGACACTATCAAAGTGGCTGTTCCCGTTTCCGTTTGTCATTTCCCCCTCCAGTCCCGCGAACAGAACGAGATCGCGGAGGTGAATTCACAAGGAGGCCGCCTCTCTTACGGTCAGCCTGTGTGTTTGAGGCGCGTGGGTGGGGCGCAAACCCGTGCCGTGAGAGTTGGCTAGTATCGTCTCGCTTGGCTAACAGCCTGTCCGTGCACTGAGTCACAACACCGTGTGATGTGCAGACGCGGACACACCGGTGATCGGGTGTAACGACGTATCCCGCCAGTCACTTGGCGGACAGTCGGTACTCGCGATATGAACCACTCAGGCGACTTCGGCGTTTACAAATCGTAACAAGCGAGGGGAGCAAACGTGCTCCCCTTTTCGTATGAAGACAGAGGAAGGTGATTGCGGATGCGCCGCTGGTGGGCGTCGCCGCATCCAATGGAAGAAAGATGAACCTCTCTCCAACCTCCAATCTTGCCCTCGCGGTCCGCACGGAGAACGTCACGCGTCACTATCCCATGGGCGAAAGCCTCATTCGTGCAGTGGATGGTGTGTCGATCAGCATTGAGCCGGGCGAATTCGTTGCGCTGCTGGGTCAGTCAGGCTCAGGAAAATCGACCTTGCTCAACCTGATTGCCGGGCTGGACCGGCCGACGTCCGGATCGGTAGTGGTGCACGGGAAAGATCTGGCAAAGATGTCGTCGGAGGAATTGGCGCGCTACCGGCGCAATGACGTCGGCATGGTCTTTCAGGCATTCCATCTGATCCCGTCGATGACGATCACTGAGAACGTCGAATTGCCGATGCGATTCGCCGAGGTGGATCGCGCGGAACGGGCGCAGCGCAGCCGCGAATCGCTGGAGCGCGTCGGGCTGGGCAACCGGCTCGAGCATCGCCCGTCTCAGCTTTCGGGCGGCGAACAACAGCGGGTTTCGCTGGCGCGCGCGCTAGCGAACCGGCCTTCGCTGCTGCTGGCGGATGAGCCGACCGGCAACCTGGATACCCGAACCGGCGAAGATATTCTCAACCTGATCCGCGACGTCAGTCTGTCGCTGGGGATGACAGTGGTGATGGTGACGCATGAGCGCGCGCTGGCCGAGCGCTTCGCGCAGCGCTTCATCTTTTTGGCTGACGGCAAGCTGGTGAGCGAGGAGGTGCGCGCGTGACGGGCTACGACCTGCTCGAGCTTGCGGTTCGCAACTTGCGCCAATCGAAGTTGCGCAATGGGCTGACGACGATCGGCATCTCCGTGGGCGTGGCTTCGCTGGTGGCGATGTTGTCGCTGGGCGTTGGCCTGCAGCAGATGGCCACCCGCAGGCTGGCGGGCTCGGGACTGTTCGACACCGTGTTTGTGACGTCGCGGCAGGACTTTCGCGGCTTCGACCGCGAAGATGACGCCAAGACGGCGCATCCTGAGCAATCGCCTGTTCTCGACGAAGCGGCGCGCACGAAGATCACGAAGCTGGCGATTGTCACCGAGGTCGAGCCCGAAATCCGCGTGATGGGCGAGGTCGTCTCGAATGGCGAGACGCACTTCGGGTTCGTCACCGGCCTGCCCATGTCAGCGCGCGAGAATGAGGCGTTCGACAACCTGAAGGGGAAGTTCTTTTCGGGCAACGAGGCCGATGAGGCCATCCTCCTGACGGATTTCGCCAAGGAACTCAGCCCAAAGGACCCGGCAGCGCTGATTGGTCAGGACATCACCTTGCGCTATGGGGAGCGGCAGGCGCTGCCGCAGGAGCAGTCGGACCGACCTCAAATGACAGGGGGCGACAACAACGCCAGCAACGACGCCAGTGACAGCTTCGGCTTCTCGGTGGTGCGCAAGCTGCAAACGTTGCGCGTGGTCGGCCTCATCGACGCAGAGCCGTACGGCGGCATGCGGACCGTGTCTCGTGGCCGCATCTTCCTGCCGGTGGGCACGACCGAGCGCTTGAATATGGCACAGTTTACCGACATGCGTAGCTCGCTCCGCGGGGCGAGCGGAAAATCGTACATGACGCTGACGGTACGAGTGAAAGACCCAGCCAAAGTTGCGGCGGTGCAGGACGCCATCAATCAGATGGGATTCCGCACGTTCTCCGTGCTCGACGCCACCAAGAGCTTGCGGAGGTTTTTCACCGTACTCGATCTGTTTCTGGGGATTTTCGGCTCGCTTGCTCTGGCCGTTGCGACGCTGGCGATCATCAACACGCTGGTGATGGCGGTGCTGGAGCGGCGGCGTGAGATTGGTGTGATGAAAGCCATTGGGGCCAGCGATCAGGACGTAAAGAAGCTGTTCTTCACCGAGGCGGGCGCAATGGGTTTTTTGGGGGGAGTGCTGGGCATTCTGCTGGGTCTCGCCATCGGGAAGGCGATCAACTTCGGTACAGGAATCTACCTGCATCGTCACCAGTTGCCGGCGGAGGCGGTGTGGTCCATGCCGGTCTGGCTGGTCGGCGCGGCGATTGCATTCTCCATCGTCGTGAGCCTAGTGGCCGGGCTGTATCCAGCAAGCCGTGCGGCACGGCTCGATCCGGTGCAGACGCTGAAATACGAATAATGGTGGCTTGGCATTGTGAAGCCACAAATAAGGTCTTGTACAATTAGGGCACTGTGAAGCGCAGCGAAGCCAAGCCGAAGAAAGTTCTGCCGGGGACGACGAAGCTCTCGGAAAATCGAGAAGCGAAAGTCTTGTCCGGGAGAACGAAGCTCTCGGAAATTCGGGAGGAGACAGGCAAGTTCAAGGCACAGATTCAGCGGGATGCGTTTTACTCTCCTCGCGAGGTAGAGGAAATGCTTAGCGCCTCCGGCGGTTTGAGAAAAAAGCCGAAAGCGACGAAAGTAGATCCCAACCTAACGGAATATGCAACGGTTTTGGCGCACGCAGTCGACACCTTCGGATCGCGACCGAATGCCAACGCGTGGTTGCGCCGACCCAACCGAATATTCGCCGGCCAAACTCCACTCCAGATTCTTACCGAAGACCCCGCCGCGGTTGAGGAAGAGCTGGTTCGAATCGATCACGGCATGTTCGTGTGATCGTCTACCGACTGACCCGCGCGAAGTTCGCTAGCGACCTCACTGGTACTGGTGGTCTGTACGCTGCAGGGCGTTGCAATCGTAAGGGCACCCCAGTCATCTACGCAGCCCAGCAGCCCTCGCTGGCGCTGGCTGAGGTGCTTGCTCACCTCGATTACGATCAGGTTCCGCTGGACTACGTTCTCGTGACCATCGAAATCCCGGATACCGCTCCAAGCAAGCAGGCTTCGCCAGACGAAGCGCTGACTGCATCGAGCCATCCGGACGTGCCGGTCTTTCTGGTCCCCTCCGTCATCGTTCCCCAGGAATTGAATGTCGTGATGTTTCCACAAGCGGCCGGGTTCGAGGCAAGGATCGTGAACGTTGAACCGTTCCGCATCGATGAGCGTCTATTAGGCATAGGGAAACGCCGCTAGGTTGAGCTTGTTTTGGATATCTTCGCGCTGGCAGTCGATAGCTAAAATGCTTACTGCTCTGCCTCGAATCTGTCAAAGACACGTCCGCGTATTGCCTGTACGGTGCGCACTTCACGCTCTGCAGGTATTGTTGCTGCTAACGCTGGTTTCTCCGGCCCGCGCCCAGGGCCGGGCGGAGTGCGCGACCATCAAGTCCGCGATTCTAGCTCAGCCAGTTCGCTACTGTGCGTTTCTGCCGGCGAGTTTCGATGCCGACAAGTCCCGCCACTACCCGGTGCTGTATTACCTGCACGGCCTCGGCGACAACGAGCAGTCGCTGCTTAATTCCGGCGGATGGGACCTGATCGAGGACATGCGCCGCACTGGCAAGATCGGCGAGTTCGTCGTGCTGGCGCCCAACGGGGGGCACACGTTCTTTCTCAACTCGTCGGACGGCAAGATTCGCTACGAAGATTTCCTGACCAAGGAATTCATGCCGCAGATGGAGAAGAAATATCGTGTTGATGGCAGGCGTGCGAGGCGCGGCATCACGGGTGTCTCTATGGGAGGCTTCGGGGCCCTGCGGCTGGCCTTCAAGAATCCACAACAATTTGCCGCCGTGAGCGCCCAGATGCCGGCGCTGCTGGCGGAGATTCCGGCGAACCTCGCGGCAGGCACCCCAGGCTCGCCCACTTCGGCGACGGGGGATGTCTTCGGTAATCCCGTGAATGTTGCGTACTTCCAGCGCAATAACGTCTTCTATTTCGCCAAGAACACTCCTGCGGCGGAACTCAAGCGCCTAAAGATTTACTTCAATGCAGGCAACAACGACGACTACGGCTTCGAGCAAGGAACGCAAAAGCTGCACCAGTTGCTGGATTCGCGCGGTGTCGCCAACGAGTTCCACATCTACCCCGGCCGGCACGATCCGCAGTTCGCGGTACGGCATTTTGGAGAGGTGGTGCAGTTTCAAGGGAACGCGATAGGTAAGTAGGGTTACGTGATGATGGCCGGAGTCTGCTGATTGGCCCTGTTCATGACTGTCGAAGCGGGAAACTGCTTGCAGAA
>Ga0335070_10001140_pt1 | contig 30322 bp, 25 predicted proteins | sample Lox_Sample_13_FD_206722 | JGI IMG/M metagenome (GOLD analysis project Ga0335070, IMG submission 206722) | Soil microbial communities from Loxahatchee National Wildlife Refuge, Florida, United States - Lox_Sample_1.3 | ecosystem: Environmental > Terrestrial > Soil > Wetlands | place: USA...
CAAAACGATTCAAGAGCAGGCGGAGAAATTGATCCATGTTTCAAACTTCTATTATATCGAGCCACAGATTCAACTCGCCTCTCTCCTTTGCAAACACTCCTTTGCCGATAAGGTCTTTTTCTGTAATAGTGGGGCGGAAGCCAACGAGGGAGCGCTCAAATTGGCCCGGAAATATGCAAAAGAGAAGGTTGGGAAGGACCGATATGAAATCATAACGATGGAGCGCTCCTTCCACGGGAGAACGCTGGCTACCCTGACGGCAACGGGTCAAGAAAAGTTCCACAAAGGTTATGATCCTCTGATGCCCGGGTTTAAGTATGTTCCCTTTAACGACATCGGGGCAGTGAGGCGTGCCATCGATTCCAAGACGTGTGCCGTCATGGTGGAACCCATTCAAGGAGAGGGGGGGGTGAATTGCCCCGGCGAAGGTTATCTGAAAGCCCTTCGGGAGATCTGTGACGAAGAGAAGCTCCTCCTCATGTTCGATGAAGTTCAGGTAGGAATGGGTCGGACCGGGAAGCTTTTTGCCTATGAACATGAGGGGGTTGAACCCGATGTGATGACCCTTGCAAAGTCATTGGCAGGAGGAGTCCCGATCGGAGCTTTATTGATCAAGAAAGAGGCTGCGGACAGTTTCAAGCCGGGTGATCACGCCTCCACCTTTGGGGGAAATCCTCTGGCCAGCGCAGCAGGTGTGGCGGCTCTAACAACAATATTAGAAGAGGGGATGTTGGAGAATTGCCAAAGGATGGGAGACTACTTTCTTTCTGAGCTCGGGGAGGTTAAGGGAAAATTTCCTTTCGTGAAGGAGGTTCGAGGAAAAGGTTTGATCCTGGGCATGGAGTTGAAGATAGAGGGGGGTCCGATTGTTACGGAGATGTTGAAGAAGAAGATCCTCATCAATTGCACGATGGGAAATGTGCTCCGGTTCCTTCCCCCTCTGATTGTAACGAAGGAAGAAATCGACCGGGTCGTTAGAGCATTGGAAGAAATATTTGCCGGCATGAAATGAGCAGCACAGGGTATAGAAAGAGAAAAGCACCAACTTCCAAGCAGCAAATTTCAAATAATTCCCAATTGCCGAAATTGGAAACAAAGCCTTTTGGGTCATTTGAAATTAGAATTTGGAGGGTGTTGGGGATTTGGAATTTGTGATTTTGAATTTTCGAGCTGTGGACTATACGGTTTGGGAATGAACGATAGGAAGGGGGTTTTATGAAGCATGGGGTTAAAAAGGTTGTCCTGGCTTACTCGGGCGGTTTGGACACCTCGATCATCTTAAAATGGCTGAAAAATGAGTTTGGGTGCGAGGTCATTGCTTTTACGGCCGACGTCGGACAGGCGGAAGAGATTGATCATTTAGAAGAAAAGGCCATGGCCACAGGCGCCAGTAAAGTGTATATCGAGGATCTCCGGGAGGAATTCGTCCGGGATTTTGTTTTTACTGCCATTAAGGCGAACGCCGTTTATGAAGGAACGTATCTCCTCGGCACGTCGATTGCTCGGCCTTTAATTGCCAAGAGACAGGTGGAGATTGCCCAGTTAGAGGGAGCCGATGCGGTGTCCCATGGGTCCACCGGGAAGGGAAATGACCAGGTTCGATTTGAACTAACCTACTATGCCCTGAATCCTTACATTCGGGTGATCTCTCCCTGGAGGGAATGGCAGTATAAGTCCAGGGAGGATTTAATCGCCTATGCGCGGGAGAACGGAATCCCCGTTCCGGTGACCAAGGAGAAGCCTTATTCGTCCGACCGAAATCTTTTACACATCAGCTTTGAAGGAGGAATTTTAGAGGACCCCTGGTCTGAACCCCCGGAGAATATGTTTGTTCTCTCCGTCTCTCCGGAGAAGGCCCCGGACCGTCCGACCTATATTGAAATTGATTTTAAGGACGGAGTTCCCGAACGGATTGACGGGAAGGCTTTTTCTGCTGCAGCCTTGCTCTCCCGTTTGAACGAGCTGGGGGGGCAAAATGGAATCGGCCGGGTCGATATGGTGGAGAATCGTTATGTTGGAATGAAATCAAGAGGCGTTTACGAAACTCCGGGTGGAACGATCCTTCAGGTCGCCCACCGAGCGATGGAATCGATCACCATGGACAGAGAAGTCATGCATTTTCGAGACAGCCTGATCCCGAAGATCGCGGAGCTGATCTATTATGGATATTGGTATTCCCCTGAGATGGAGATCCTGAAGAACGTGATCGATGAGACACAGAGGGACGTGACCGGGACGGTCCGCCTGAAGCTCTACAAAGGGAACTGTACGGTGATCGGGAGAAAGTCGGAAAAATCGCTCTACCATGGAGCGTTTGCCACCTTTGAGAAAGATACCGTCTATAACCAGAAGGATGCAGAGGGATTCATCCGGCTTAATGCTTTAAGACTCCGAATCCGAAGGATGATGAGGGACAAGTGAGTTCAGAGGTACGAGTTCGGAGTCGGGAGCCAAGAGGGAAAAATTAGAGAACAAGAAATTACAGCTAAGAGTTAAGGATTAAGGTTTTACTTCGAACGAAAAACACGGAAGACCCCGAACTTCGGGTGGGCAATTCAGGAGTTGCCTACGCCGAAGGTGATGATAGAGGAAGAACAAGATGGATGAGCGTTATCACCCGAAGGAAATTGAGGAAAAGTGGCAGAAGGTCTGGACAAGCCAGAGTCTTTTCAAGGTGACGGAAGATCCGAAAAAAGAGAAATATTACCTCCTCGAAATGTTTCCTTATCCCTCGGGCAAAATCCATATGGGGCATGTGAGGAACTACTCCATCGGGGATGTGGTCGCCCGGTATAAAAAGATGAAGGGGTTGAACGTCCTTCACCCGATGGGATGGGATGCCTTTGGGATGCCCGCTGAAAACGCAGCCATTGAACGTGGCGTTCATCCCGCCAAATGGACGTATGAGAATATCGATACCATGCGGAAACAATTGAAGCGGATGGGCTTCAGTTATGATTGGGACCGGGAGTTCGCGACTTGCGACGCTTCCTACTACAAATGGGAACAACTCTTCTTCCTGAAGATGTTCGAGAAGGGCCTGGCCTACAAGAGGAGGTCCTCTGTCAATTGGTGCGAGATCTGCCAAACTGTTTTGGCAAATGAGCAGGTGATGAGCGACGGGACCTGCTGGCGCGGCCATGCTGATGATCCGGGTGTTAGACAGAAGGAATTGGATCAATGGTTCTTCAAAATCACCCAGTACGCAGAAGAACTGCTAAGGGGATGCGATCAGCTCACCGGCTGGCCTGAACGGGTTCTGACCATGCAGCGCAACTGGATTGGAAAGTCGATTGGCGCTGAGATTCATTTTCCTTTGATGGATTCGAAAGAGGTCATCAAGGTTTTCACCACACGGCAGGATACTGTTTTTGGCGCGACCTTCATGAGCCTGGCACCCGAGCATCCTCTCGCGCTGAACCTGTCAAAAGGGACGCCGCAGGAGCAGGCGGTAAAGGAATTCGTCGAGCGGATGCGACGGCAGGATAAAATAAAGAGAACGGCCGAGACGACGGAAAAAGAGGGTGTTTTTACGGGCGCCTATTGCTTGAACCCAATGACCAAGGCCAAAATGCCCATCTTCGTCGCCAACTTCGTTTTGATGGAATACGGGACGGGAGCGGTTATGGCGGTGCCGACCCATGACCAGAGGGACTTTGAGTTTGCGAAGAAATTTAAACTCCCCCTGATCGTTGTGGTTCAGCCCGACGATCGTCCATTAGATATCCAGACCATGACGGAAGCCTATGAGGGAGAGGGTTCCCTGGTCAACTCTGGCCAATTTGACAGCGTCTATAGCGTCAAAGCGAGGGAACTGATCGCCCAGTATCTCGACGAAAAAGGGAAGGGTGGAAAAAGAATTAGTTACCGATTGAGGGATTGGGGCATATCGAGACAACGATATTGGGGAGCGCCCATTCCGATCATTTACTGCGACCGGTGTGGAACCGTCCCCGTTCCTGAGCAAGACCTTCCCGTTGTCCTCCCCTTCAATGTGGAGATCACAGGGATGGGCAAGTCACCTCTTTCCGGGTTGAAAGAATTTGTGGAAACCCGATGTCCTCAATGTGGGGGACCCGGGAAAAGAGAGACTGACACCATGGACACCTTCGTCGAGTCGTCATGGTATTTCGATCGGTTTGCATGCCCTGATTACGACAAGGGTCCTTTGGACAAGAAGCGAGTGGATTACTGGATGCCGGTGGATCAATATATCGGGGGGATTGAGCATGCGATCCTTCACCTTCTCTATTCCCGATTCTTCACTCGAGTTTTGAAGGAGATGGGATGGGTCAGCGTGGACGAACCGTTCACAAACCTTCTTACGCAAGGGATGGTTTGCAAAGAGGTGTACGAATGCCCTAAGGATGGTTATCTCTATCCGGAAGAGGTGGAGGAACCCGGCGAGGCGATTCGTTGCCGGAAGTGCGGCAGCCCGGTTTCTATCGGAAGAATCGAGAAGATGTCCAAGTCGAAGAAGAACGTAGTGGACCCCGAGTACTTGATCGAGAAATACGGCGCAGATACCGCCAGAATGTTTTGCCTCTTCGCCTCCCCGCCCGAAAAGGATCTGGATTGGAGCGACCAAGGGGTGGACGGATCCGCCCGTTTCCTCAATCGGGTATGGAGGCTCTTTTATGAGCAACACCCTCGTCTTCGAGAAGTAAAGCCATTTCCTTTCGGAGCCCTCCTTGAAGGAGAGCATAAGTCTTTGCGACAAAGGACCCACAAGACGATCAAAAAGGTGACCGAAGACATTGAACGGTTCCACTTCAACACCGCGATCAGTGCCATCATGGAATTGGTGAACGAGGTCTATGTCTCGGAGATCAAAGACCGGACGGACGAAATTTCGGGAAGGGTGATACGCGAGTCGCTTGAGACCGTGGTGGTTTTGCTCTCGCCCTTTGTTCCCCACTTTGCAGAAGAACTCTGGGAGGCTTTAGGGAACCGGGAATCGATCATCAAAACCCGATGGCCCGAATACGATCCGGAAGGGGTCTTGGAGGAGGAAATATTGATTGTCATTCAGGTGAACGGAAGGTTACGGGACCGGATGACCATTCCCGCTTCGTACGGAGAGGAGGAAGTAAAAACCTGGGCGCTCAAGAGTGAAAGAATTCGGAAATTAGTTGAAGGCAAGGAGATCAAACGGGTGATCCTTGTACCCAAGAAACTCGTTAATGTCGTATGTTAATGCATCCTTTTATCCCCTCCCACGCGGGGGAGGGGAGGGGCTTAGGGCTTATGATAAAAGTAAGAAAGATTCTTCCAATCATTTGCATGGTCTTGATCACAGCCTGCGGCTACCAGATGGCAGGGAAGGAAACGCATGTTCCTCCGGGTCTGAGTTCCGTGGCCATCCCGACCTTCAAAAATGGAACGCTCGAACCTGGAATCGAGATCCAGTTTACCCAGGCGTTTTTGAGAGAGTTCATCCTGGATCGAAGGGTCAAAGTTGTGGACCGGGCGCAGGCAGATTCCGTTTTAGAAGGAAGCATTACAGATTTTAGGCTCTACCCAGTCGCCTATGATCCATCGGGACTTGCCTTGGAATATCAGACGACAGTCGTGCTCAACGTGACTCTGAAACACCGGGATGGGAAGGTTCTCTGGGAGCAGAAAGATATTTCCGAGACGACCTGGTTTCGAGCTTCGTCCGGCAGCGTTCTGGTCAACGAGACCAATAAACAAGCTGCCATCCAAGCAGCAGGAAGGCTTGTGGCCGAACGGCTCCGAAATCGTTTCTTTTACAATTTTTAATGAATCAAAAGTTTCTCTCCGCCCCTGCCTCGGGCAGGCAGGCTCGCTTCCCCCGGGGGGGAGAGCAAAGGAGGAGGAAGGGACAATAATCTATGTACTCCGCTTCGGATCTAAGAAAGGGGTTGAAAGTCATCATTGATGGGGAACCCTACGTCGTAACGGCATTTGATTTTTCCAAGCCGGGAAAGGGTCAAGCCCTCTACCGGACGAAACTGAAGAATATGATCACGGGCCTGAGCATTGACCGAACTTACCGCGAGGGGGAAACCTTTGAGCCCGCTTCTCTCGAAGAACGAGCCATGCAGTTTCTCTACAAAGAGGGCGAGCACTATCATTTCATGGACAACGAGACCTACGAGCAAATCATTGTCAGCGAGGAAGGCCTAGAGGATGCCAAGAATTTTCTCATTGACAATTTGAATGTGAAAGTGCTGTTGTTCGGGGACAGGGCGATCGGCGTCGAATTGCCAAATTTCGTCAATCTCAGGGTGGTGAAGACAGATCCCTGGGTTAGAGGGGATACCTCGAAGGCGGATTTCAAACCGGCGACATTAGAGACCGGCTATGTAGTTCGGGTTCCTCCGTTTATCGAAGAGGGTGAGCTGATTACCATTGATACCCGAACCGGTGAATTTTCGAAGAGGGTCAAGGAATAAAGTCATCCCCGTTAGGAATTCCGTCGGGGTTCCAAGTCCCGCTGGAATTGTTTCACGTGTGACCCGACTGCAAAGCGGGGGAATCATTTCTGACGGGTAAACGACAATTCGGAGTACATTTTGCGGAATGGGTGGGTCGAACCCGTGGCGTGAACACGGATACGATAATCGTTTCATCCTGGCAGGGCGAAAAAAAGCTCTTGAACAACGCGCACGCTTGCTGCGGGAAATCAGACAGTTTTTTGTTGAAAAAGGTTACCTGGAAGTAGAAACCCCACACCGAATACCAACCCCCGCACCCGAATCTCATATTGATGCGGTCCCTTCCTTGACGTGGTTTCTTCATACGTCCCCCGAACTTTGCATGAAGCGAATGATGGCAGCGGGGTATGAGAAGATCTTTCAAATCTGTCGGTGCTGGAGAGAGAGGGAACGAGGGAGCCTGCACCTTCCTGAGTTCACTCTTCTGGAGTGGTATCGAGCGGGATGTGACTACCGTTCATTGATGGAAGAATGTGAAGAAATGATCCGCTTTGTCGCCCAGAGGATAGGCGTGGGGAGGATCATTCATTTCCGGGACCGCCAGATCGACCTATCCTTCCCATGGGATAGGATCTCTGTCGTTCAGGCGTTTCAGCGCTATTCTCGTGCGACTGTCGGCGAGGCATTGAAGAAGAATCTTTTTGATGAAATCATGGTTCAGGAAATTGAGCCAAATCTGGGTCTGAGAAAACCGGCGTTTCTTTATGATTACCCCGCAGAACGCGGGGCGCTGGCCCGGCTGAAAGATGGAGATCCAACGGTTGCTGAACGTTTTGAGCTCTATATGGGCGGCGTCGAATTAGCCAATGGCTTCTCGGAACTGGTAGATTCGGAGGAGCAGAGAAAACGCTTTATCATAGAAAACGAAAACCGCCAAACCCGCGGCAAACCCGTTTATTCGATGCCCGATCGTTTCTTGGCCGAGTTGGACGCGATGCCTCCATCGGGCGGCATCGCGCTAGGCGTGGATCGGCTGGTGTTGGTTTTTTCGGATGCCAAGATCATTGACGAGGTGGTGGCTTTCACTCCGGAGGAACTCTAGCGGGCTGTCTAGAAACGCCTATCTGGGGCGTTATCCGGCCGGCCCATCAAATCGCGGAAGAGGTCTGATGTCTTTTTGGACGGAAAAGAGTAGAATTGTCGTTACCTGCGCGAAGGGCGTTACGCCTTTTCTGAAACAGGAGGTTCATTCCTTAGGATTTCCGGTCCTATCGGAGGGAAGGGCGGAGGTTGAGACCGAGGGAACGATGGTGGACACGCTGAGGCTCAACCTGTTGATTCGCACGGGACAGCGAGTTCTTTTTCTCGTGGATTCATTCCACGTCGAGACCCCCGACGAACTCTACCGAAAGATCTCAAGAATCCGATGGGAAGATTATATTCCCGAGGAAGGATATTTCTCTGTAACCTCTTCTGTTCAAAACCCATCCATAAAAGATTCAAGATATCCAAATGTGAAATGCAAGGATGCGGTGGTGGACAGGATTAAAGAAAAACGGGGACGCAGGCCGGATACGGGCTCGGAAAGAGATAGAGTGGTGATTCATCTCTACTGGAGGGGAAATCTCGGTCAAGTGTATCTCGATACATCCGGAGAACCCCTTTCGAAGCGCGGATATCGAATGATCCCCCTCAAGGCCCCGATGCAAGAGACCCTTGCGGCGGCAGTGATCCTGGCAACCGGCTGGATAGGAAAGGGGAGTTTTATCAACCCGATGTGCGGGAGTGGAACGCTTGCCATCGAGGCAGCGCTGTTGGGCCTCGGCAGGGCTCCCGGTTTATTAAGAAACAATTTTGGTTTCATGCACCTGAAAGGTTTCGATGGATCTTCCTGGAAAAATCTGCGAAGAAAAGTAAGAGCAGACGCCAGGGATAGGCTCGACGGACGAATGATTGCTACGGATATCAACCAGCAGGCAGTTGAGGCGGCCAAGAAAAATGCCATGACGGCTGGAGTGGAACGATTCGTCGAGTTTGGTGTGTGTGATTTTTCGGAAACCCCTGTCCCGGATCAAGGAGGAGTGGTCGTCCTGAATCCGGAATATGGCGACCGGATGGGTGAAATAGAAGGCCTGGGAAGGACCTACCGAGGGGTTGGGGATTTTCTCAAAAAGAAATGCCATGGTTATCGAGGGTATGTGTTTACGGGTAATCTCGACCTGGCCAAGAAAGTGGGGTTGAGAACCAAGAGAAGAATCCTTTTTTACAACGGCCCGATTGAGTGTCGGCTGTTAGAGTATGATTTGTATGAGGGGAGCAAGAGGAAGGTTGATTTCAGAATGTAGATTGCGTATTGCGGATTGAATAAATCTGAAGTCAGAAAGAATGGAAGATGTCGGAAGAGGATTACAGACGAGGGATAAGGAAAATATGAAGGGTCAGCCGGATATCTACCCTGTTTATTTCCTCTATGGCCCCGAGGATTACCTGATTGAAGAGGAGATCCAGAAGCTGCTCAACCAAACCCTTTCTCTCAAGGAGAGGGGATTAAACTTCCACTTGTTCAGCGGAGAAGAACACAGCGGTCAGGAGATCGCTCGGGCTGCTCAAACGCTCCCGATGTTTTCTCGCTTCCGGTTTGTTCTCGTCCGGGAAGCCGATCGTATGGAAGAGGAGAAGGTGAAAGGGTTGACGGAATATATCGCCAAACCCTCTCCGAGCACCTGTTTGGTCCTCTATGGTCAAACCATCGGTTCCTGGAAAAAGCACCGAAAAGAGATCGAAAACGTAGGGAAAGTGGAAGAATACTCCCGGTTAAAAGGGAGAGCATTAATCTCCTGGATGAAGAACCGGATGAAGGAAAAGGGAAAAACGCTTCCGGATGAGTCTGCGGACTATTTGGTCGAGATGGTGGGGGATCATCTTTACGATCTTGACAATGTTCTGGAGAAAGTATTTTTGAGTGTTGGGGAGAAAGGGACGATCGGGCTTTCCGATCTGGAAGAGGTTACTTCAGAGGTCAAAGTCAGCACAGTCTTCGATTTAACAGATGCCATCGGCCGTCAAAACTTGGAGAAAGCCATGGAGATTTTGGGAAAGGCGATGGAGACGAAGGCTGTCGTTTTTAGAAAGGAAGAACAGGAAGCCAGGTCTGGCGACCCGATTCCTCTTCTCTTGAGTATGATGGCAAAGCAATATTGGAGTATGTTGACCATCAAAGAGATGAGTGCCCGTCGCCGGGACGCAGGAGAAGTGGCTAGGGAACTGGGAACGTCACCGTGGAACGTAAAGAAATTGATGGATCAAGGGGAAAAGTTCTCCGAGGCTTCACTCCGGGAAGGAATTCGAAGGTGTCACCAAACCGATTTGGCCATTAAGAGCACGGGGGGGCCCAAGGACCTTCTGATGGAGAAATTGGTGATCGACCTCTGCCGGCCGGACATCCACAAAAATCCGCTGTCACTCGGAAAAAAGTGATCGATGAAAGGGGGATGTACTTTACAACAAAAGATTACTTAGAAACTACCGTCAGAGCATTCACCTCTCGGGTCAAACGCGAGATTTTTCTGGCAGAGGCATTCTTATGGAAAACACTCTTGGAGCGAGCTTTCTGGATGAGAGGGATAGCCGTCAACAGAGCCTTTTTGGCCCCTTCCGCATCCTTTCCTTCGATCGCTAATCTCACTTTTTTTACCGAGGATTTCACGGTAGATCGGATTTGGAGATTCCGAAGTCTCCTTTTCTCATTCTGCCTTGCCCGCTTAACGGCCGATAAATGAGTCGCCAAGATTGATTCTCCCTTCTCTTAATAAAATAAAGCAATCCATGAACATCGCAGGACTGTGAGGCCTATATTCCTGTGTTCCTGGATTGTTCAATCTGCAAGTGATATTATTGATTTTTTTAACATTTTAGGGTAGCGTGTGTCAAGGCCTTTTAAGATGACAAATTATCCGAGCAATAACGAATCTGCCGAATTTGGGTGGATTCGTTGCATTCGCCGCCATTCGCTTCGTTCGCACCATGTCCGAAAACCATAAAATTGCCAAAGCAGCTACCACTATCGGTGTGGGAACTTTTGTCAGTCGCATCACCGGTTTTCTAAGGGATACGCGGAACGCCTCGGGCAAAGCGGCAGAAAAGGCTCTTTTCCTTGGAGTTGGGATTATGGCTGGCCTTGGAATCTACGTCGCGTGTTCTTATTGGATGAAGAATGAGGAAATCTCATTCTTCATCAGAATGGCGAAAGGGAAAAGGAGACAGGCTACTTTTTTGCCAGCGGGCTAATCGCCCGGCCCAATCGCTGGGATAGGCCACGCGGTCTTGAAAAGTAGCCAGCCTATCCCTATTCTTATCTTAATCTTAGTTATGGAAAAAACGGCAGATGTCGTCATCATCGGAGGAGGCATTGTTGGCCTGAGTATCGCCTACTACCTCGCACTGAAGAAGGCGGGAAGGATCGTTCTTCTCGAGAGGGGACAATTGGGAGAAGGCTCGACCAGTCGTTGTGCGGGAGGAATTCGAACTCAATTTTCGACGGAGATTAATATTCGTTTCTCCCTCGAATCGTTGAAAACTTTTGAGCGGTTCAAAGAGGAGTTCGGGGTTGACCCGGAATTCAAGAGGATCGGCTATCTCTTCCTGGGGACGTCGGAGGGGGAGATGGAGGTCTTCAGGGAGAATATAAGACTCCAGAAGGGCTTTGGAATTCCCGTTGAATTCCTGAATTCTGACGATATCGAATCACGGTGGCCCTACTTGAGAACGGAGGATATTCTGGGAGGAACATTTTGCGCGAGGGACGGTTATGCGGGCCCCAATGAGGTTCTTTCTGGATTTGCCGGTGGCGCGAGGAGGGAAGGAGTGAGAATCCATGAAGGAGTGGAAGTGGTGGGAATCTCACTCGCAAGCGGAAAGATCCGGGGCGTCGCGACAAAGAATGGGGAGATTTCGGCTCCTGTAGTTGTCAACGCTGGAGGTCCTTATGCCGAATCCATAGGGAGGATGGTGGGTGTTAAGATTCCTGTTAAGCCTTTGAGGAGGCAGGTTTTTATCACGACTCCTTTCCATCTAACCGACCATGCGATTCCACTGACCATCGACTTTCACAGGGGGTGGTATTTCCGCCGGGAAGGGAATGGACTGCTTCTTTCGGGCCCCTTGGATCTGGAACCGAGCTTTAATCTGAATACGGAATACGATGCCGTGGTCGAAACTTCAGAGAATGCGACGTACCGCATTCCGGTTTTGGAAAAGGCCCGCATTGCCCGGGGATGGGCAGGTCTTTATGAAATTTCTCCAGATCACCATGCGATCCTGGGAAGGGTTGCCGGAGTTGAAGGATTTATCCTCGCCAACGGCTTTAGCGGACATGGGTTTCAGCATAGCCCTGCAGTGGGAAAAGTAATCTCCGAACTGATCGTAGACGGGAACGCCGTGACGATCGATATCTCCTCCCTCTCCGTCGAACGTTTCGAAAAGGGAGAATCGGTGCGAGAGTCCATGACCGCCTTTAAAGAGTAAATCTATTGTAAACATTCCCTAGTATTTTCAAAATGTTAAGCGGAGAGAATTCGTCCAAAATCACGTTTGCACTGTGAGGATACGTCAGGAAAAGAACTGAAATCCTGAAGCATTATCGTCTCAATTCATATTTTCAAAGTTGAGCTTTTAGTGAATTGTGTCTATAATAATTAGAGATTCACGGATTGAATTTAATCGGAGAAGGCTGGGTGATCAAGGATGGAACGGAACCCGCTTGGGGTTAGTAATGAGAACAGGTTTATCGAACCATGTACGGCCAAAGACGGACCGGGGACGGTCAGATGTGGAAAGGGTTTTCTCGCAAACGAGCGGGAGGCCCCTTTTTCGAATCCATTTTTCGCGGAATTGATTCAGCAAATTAAGAGTGATCTTGGTTCCATCAAGAATTACGCCCAAACTTCCCGGGGGAAGTTTAGCGACAGAGAATTCGGTGAATATTATTACCGGACGTTAACCGGGGACATTGAGAAGATGGAGATCGTATTAAACGGTCTCATCGATTACATGAAGCTTCACCCGCCGATCAGGAAGATGAACACTGTTCATAACATCCTTGAAGAGGTTTTGACGAAGCACAGGGTCAAATTGCAAGAGAAGGGAATCAAACTGCTGAAAAGATTTGAAAAAGATCTTCCTGAAACCGTCGTCCCCGATGAGCAGTTGAAGTACGTTTTGAGTTCCGTTCTACAGTATGCGATGGTCGCAACGCCTCCCAATCGGAATATTGCCATTTCGACGAAATCCTTCTTGCCTGAAAAGGGAGCCGGGGAGGCTGAGGGCTTATTTAAGAGAGAGGGAGAGCATATTAGGATCTCAGTGATTTTCGCGGTTCATCACAGGCGAGGCGAGCCGACCCTGGGAACAGGAATTATTCAAAAAGGAGATGTTCCGGATATCCTCCTTCGCTTCGTCAGGGAAGTGGTGCTACGCAATCACGGGATCATGAAGATGGGAACTAACCCAGAGAGGACAAAAATCATTATCTCCTTGCGATTCCCCGTTGAACGGCGAAAGGTGGTTCATTATCAGTCTATGAACTAGAAGGAAAGAACAAGGCTTCTGGAACGGTCTGAAAAACTCCTCTTGCAGTTTCGGTCAAAATAGGTTAATCTACTAAAATCAAATTCTTGAGGTTCGATCATGGCAAAAGTTTGTGAAGTCTGCGGAAAAGGGCCGGTTTTTGGGCATAACGTAAGTCATGCCAACAACAAAACCCGAAGGGTCTGGTACCCCAACCTCCATAAAATAAAGGCATCGGTAAAGGGAAAGACCGCTCGAATGAGAGTCTGTTCGAGATGCCTTCGATCCGGATTGGTTACCAAAGCTGCCTGATAAGCATCAATTCCCAGGCACTAAATAACAAATAAGCTCCAATATTCAATTTTCCAAAGAAAATGGCTTTGGCCAGTCGGAATTGGAGTTTGGGAGTTGTTCGGGATTTGTTACTTGGAATTTGGGATTTGAACCTTAACCTTTGCTATCTGCAAAGGCTAAGGTCAGGATTCGGCTAGCACGTCCACTCTCACTCTTTCAACCCCATGAACCCCCTTAATCTTCTCGATTCCCCTGATTACTTTATTAAGGTGGTTTAGATCCCGGATCTCCACTTCGAACGTGCTGACAGCCTTTTTATCCTCCATCGTATCTACCCGGGCATTCCTTATATTGGCCCCATTCGAGGATATAGAATTGCTGATCTCGCCCAACAGCCCTTTCTTGTCATCGGAGTGGATCCGAACGCGCACCGGATAACTGTATTCCTTCGTAGAATCCCATTCCACTTCGACCTTCCGGTTTGGATCATCGTCTCTTGCATTTTGACAGTCGGCTGCGTGAATCGTCACTCCTCTCCCTCGGGTGATGAACCCGACCACCTTGTCTCCTGGCAAGGGGTTGCAGCATCCCGCGTAGCGGACCATCACATTATCGATCCCCTTGATCAGAAGGGCATCTTGAGGGCCACGAGTAATTTTTCTGAGAAGGCTTCTTAAACGCCCTTCATCATGCTCTTCCCGTTGTTGCTCCAACCGCTCTTGCGGGAGGATCTTTCCAATAATCTGGTTGGCAGTAACCTTTCCGTAACCTACGGCAGCGATGAGATCATCGACCCCTTGGTAGCTGAATTCGTTGGCTACCTTCGCGAGATCTCCGGTCTTGATCAATTTGGCCTGTTGGAGGTCGTATTTCCGGAATTCTTTCTCCAGGATTTCTTTTCCAAGATTGATCGATTTTTCCCTTTCTTCATTCGTAAACCATTGACGGATCTTCGTTTTTGCCCGTGCCGTCTTGACAAACTTAAGCCAGTCCTTGCTGGGCTTCTGATTGGGAGAGGTCATGATCTCAATCGTATCCCCGCTTCGGAGTTCATATCTCAGGGGAACAATCTTCCCGTTCACTTTTGCCCCCGAACAATGGTCCCCGACATCGGAGTGGATACTGTAAGCAAAATCCACGGGGGTGGCCCCGAAGGGAAACTGTTTCACCGCTCCTTTGGGAGTAAAGACATAGACCTCGTGAGGGAAGAGGTCCACCTTGACGCTCTCGATAAACTCCGCATCATCCTTCAGATCCCGTTGCCATTCCAGGAGTTGCCTCAGCCAGGTGAAACGTTTATCCTCCGCCTCTTCAACCACTTTTCCCTCTTTGTATTTCCAATGGGCGGCAATCCCTTCCTCTGCGATTTTATGCATTTCATGCGTCCGAATCTGGATCTCGATCCGCTCCCCATAGGGTCCGATCACTGTGGTATGAAGGGATTGGTACATGTTTTCCTTCGGCAGCCCGACGTAGTCTTTGAATTTTCCAGGAATGGGTTTCCAAAGAGAATGAATGATACCCAAGACGTCATAGCATTCTTTGATAGAATTGACGACGACCCGGAAAGCGGTGATGTCATAAACCTGAGCAAAGTCCAGGTTCTGCTCTTTCATTTTCAGGTAGATACTGTAAATCTGTTTTAACCGACCAGTCACTTCGCACTCAATGTGATTTTCATAGAGTTTCTTCATCAGGGTACGTTTTACTTCTTCGATGTAACGGGTTCTCTCCTTTTCCCTCTTCGCAATCTTGCGTTGGATCTCTTCGTAAATTTCGGGATGAAGGTATTGAAAAGCCAGGTCTTCCAACTCCGATTTAATCCAGTCGATTCCGAGCCGATGGGCCAGGGGGGCATAAATGTCAAGGGTTTCCTGTGCGATTTCAACCTGTTTCGCAGGATGGTGGTATTTAAGTGTTCGCATATTGTGGAGACGGTCGGCCAGTTTAATCAGGATGACCCGAATATCCTTTACCATGGCCAGGATCATCTTGCGAAAATTCTCCGCCTGGTGCTCTTCGGAGGATCGCAGAGAGATCATGCTGATTTTGGTCAGACCGTCCACCAGCCGCGCAATCTCTTCCCCGAAGTTTTCCTGGATCTCTTTGAGTGTGGTCAGCGTGTCTTCCACGGTATCGTGAAGTAATCCGGTGGCCACGCTGGCCACATCGAGTCTTAACTGGGTCAGGATTCCGGCGACCTCCAGGGGATGATTGAGGTAAGGTTCTCCGGAAAGGCGGACCTGCCCTAAATGAACTTTGGCAGTAAAGACATAAGCCTTTTTTAGAAGTTCTATGTCCGCATTGGGGTTATAGGAAGTTAACCTTTCTAGAATATCATTGAATCTTAGCATCGGATAAACCCATCTTACTCGTAAGTATAAGAAAATTCAAGGGGGTTGTCTTTCCGACTCTAGAAAAAGTTTTGACAGCGATGAAAATAGAATCTATAATAATTTCCTTTAGCTGTGAGATGAGAGGGGGGGCAGGATGAGGCGGATTTTACCGGTTGTCCTCATTGCCTTGGCGGTCGCCGCCCTTGTCTATTATCTTCTGACAAGAAATAAAGCGGAAGAGGCGACTTTTATCAAGGTGTCGGGAAACATTGAAGCCACCGAGGTCGATGTGGGGTTCAAAGTTTCAGGAAGGATTGTCAGTCGTCTCTTCGAGGAAGGGGACTGGGTCGAGCAGGGAAAGGTCCTGGCCAAATTGGATGACGAGGATCTTCGCAACCGACTTGAAGTGGCACGGGCGACCTTGGTGTCGGCACAAGCCCGATTGAGCAAACTGCTAGCGGGATCAAGGCCGGAAGAGATAAGGCAAGCGGAAGCCAGCCTCCACCAAGCTCAGTCTGATCTTGGGAATAAACAGATCCAGTACGAACGGATGAAAAGTCTCTATGAGAGAGGGGTGGTTGCTAAGGAGGCTTTTGACAATGCAGAGACGAGCTATAAGATTGCCCAGGCCGCCGTCAAGGTGGCCACGGAGAATTACCAACTGGTGAAGGAAGGGCCGAGAAAAGAAGATATCGAAGATGCGAGGGCTCAAGTGGATCAAGCCCAAGCCTCTGTGAAACTGAACGAGACACAGCTCAGTTATACCACCCTTTATTCTCCCCTCTCCGGCGTCGTTCTGGTTAAATCGGGGGAAGTCGGCGAGGTGGTCAACCCCGGGACATCCATCGTCACCATCGCTGACGTGGACAATGTTTGGTTGAAGGCCTACATTCCCGAGACCGATCTGAGCAGAGTGAAGTGGGGTCAAGACGTGGTCGTGACGACGGATCTTCGACCCCAGAAAAAGTACAATGGGAGAATCTCCTTTATCTCCTCTCAGGCCGAATTTACGCCCAAGCAAATTCAGACGGAAAAAGAGAGGGTGACGCTGGTCTATCGGATCAAGGTGGATATCTCCAATAAGGGTCATGAGCTCAAGCCGGGCATGCCAGCCGACGGACGGATCCTCCTGGAGTCGTCTCCACAGGGAAAGCCATAGTGCCGATGGTTTCATGGAAATAATAATTGTATCCTTAGATTCCAAGTCCCAAGTTGCAGATTCCAAACAAATTTCAAATTCAAATGACCTGGGCTTTTTGGTTCGAAATTTTGAATTTTGGAAACTGGAATTCATTTGATATTTGGGGTGCTCGTCATTGAGAGCTTACTCCTATGTTATCCATTCAAACCATCCATCTGACCAAGTCTTTTGAATCATCGCCCGCGGTAAAAGATCTGAACTTGGAAGTCAAAACAGGGGAGATTTTTGGCCTCGTCGGTCCGGACGCCTCCGGAAAAACGACAACGCTTCGAATGCTGTGCGGGATCCTCCCTCCAGATGGAGGAGAGGCCACGGTGGCAGGGTGTGACATTCGGAAGGAGACGGAGTCTCTAAAGGAAAAAGTCGGTTATCTTCCCCAACGATTCGGACTTTACGGGGATCTGACCGTTCTTGAAAACATCCATTTCTACGGAGATCTCTATCAAGTCCCGAAGCAGAAGAGAAGGGAACGCATCGAAAGGCTCCTTCAATTTGCCAATCTCAAACCCTTTGGAAAACGAAAGGCCCAGGATCTGTCGGGTGGGATGAAACAGAAACTGGGACTGATCTGCGCGCTCATTCATACGCCTCAAATCCTCTTCCTCGATGAACCCACCACCGGAGTCGATCCTCTCTCCCGAAGGGATTTTTGGTTCATCCTTTACGACCTATTGAAAGAAGGGGTAACGATTCTTTTCTCAACTTCCTATTTGGATGAAGCCGAGCGTTGCAGCCGCGTTGGCCTGATTTACCAGGGAGACCTGTTGATCGCCGATACTCCTTCTGCTGTCAAGGCGCGAATCGGAGGAAAGATCCTTGAATTGCGGGTCGAGAACCGCCAGAAAGGGATGAAGGTTCTTGAGGGGACCCAACTCATTCGCAGTCTGGTCTTATCCGGAGATAAAATTCACATCCTCGTCGATGACTCCGAACTAGGCGAAAAGGTGGTCCGAGAGGTCCTCAGAGCGCAAGGAATAGAGATCCTCGACCTTGTGGTGGTCCGACCTTCCCTGGAGGACGCCTTTGTCTCCATCGTCCAAGGGAAGAAACAATTATGAGTGGCGAATCAAGAATTATGAGTTAATCTCTGACCCAGAGCTCAAAACTAATTATGCCGATTTTCGTTGTCGAGGTGGAAAACCTCGTAAGAAAATTTGATAGGTTTATCGCCGTGGATCATATCCATTTTCAGGTGGAAAAGGGAGAAATCTTCGGATTCCTGGGGCCGAACGGTGCTGGCAAGTCTACGACCATTCGAATGCTATGCGGACTCTTGTTGCCCACTTCTGGAAAGGGGAAGGTTGCGGGATTCGACATCATGAAGGAGCCGGAGAAGATCAAACAGGCGATCGGGTATGTGTCGCAGAAATTTTCACTTTACGATGACTTGACGGTTGCTGAAAATCTCCGTTTTTTTGGCGGAATTTATGGCCTCTCCGGTTCATTCCAAAAGAAGAGGGAACATGAGGTCTTAGAAATGATTAGCCTTCAGGGTTTCCAAGAACGACCCACTCGAACCCTCCCTGTCGGATTGAAACAGCGTCTTGCCCTGGGGTGTGCCATCCTCCATGCACCTTCCATCCTTTTCCTGGATGAACCCACTTCGGGTGTGGATCCCATCTCACGAAGAAATTTCTGGAGTCTTATCCAGGAGATGGGAGAAAAGGGTGTGACGACCTTCGTCACAACCCACTATATGGATGAAGCAGAGTATTGCGGCCGGTTAGCCCTCATCTATCAAGGAAAGATCATTGCCCTGGGGACTCCTTCCGAATTAAAGTTGAAAACGCTCTCACAGGGAGTGTTAGAAGTGGAGTGCGATCCCCTTGTTCCTGCTCTGGATCTCTTGAAGAAAGAGTTTTGGGTTTCAGAATCCGCCGTTTTCGGAGACGGCCTACACGTGATCGGGAAGGAAGGCGTCGATTTGGACCGGGAGATCCAAATCCTATTTCAAAAGCACGGAATTCTTCTTAAAAGGGTGGGAACAATCCGACCTTCCCTAGAAGATGTTTTTGTTTCTTTAATCGAAAAAGAGGAGAAGGAGTGAAGGTTTCCCGTACCTGGGCCGTAGCGAAGAAAGAGTTTGTTCATATTTACCGGGATCCCAGGAGCCTGGCCCTGGTGATTCTGATGCCGGCGCTCTTGATGCTCCTCTTTGGATACGCCGTCACCCTCGACGTAAAGAAGGTCTCGATGGCCGTCCTTGACCGTGACAGGAGCCAGGAGAGCTTGAATTTCATCCAGCGGTTCAGTGCCTCGCCCTATTTTCGTCTCCGCCTTTGGGTCCAGGATGAGAAGGCGATGAGGCGACTCATCGACCAGGGTTCGGTGAAAATAGGGTTGATCCTTCCCTGGGATTTTTCAAAAACGATCAAGGCTGAGAAGATTGCTTCTGTCCAAGCCTTGATCGATGGGGCCGATGCGAACACAGCCAATCTTATTCTAAGTTATGCCCAGGCGATCGCGCAACAATACACCCAGGAGAAAACCCTTCTCAAGGTCTCACGGCTCGGGATGCAGAATCTGAACTTCCCCATCGAAGCGCGGCCAAGGGTCTGGTTCAATGAAGATTTGGAATCGAAGAATTATTTCGTCCCGGGGCTGGTCGCGGTGATCATCTCGATCATCGGGGTACTCCTTACCGGCCAGGTGATTGTTCGGGAATGGGAGAAGGGGACGATGGAACTTCTCATTTCCACGCCCGTCCGAAAAGGAGAGTTGATGGTGGGAAAGTTATTTCCCTATTTTTTCATAGGCCTGCTCGACTTGTCGCTTTCTGTTCTGATGGGAAAATGGTTCTTTCAAGTGCCCTTAAGGGGAAGCGTTACCCTGCTTTTTGCCCTGTCGTGTATCTATATTCTCGTCGCTCTGGCCTTGGGGTTAACCATCTCCACGTTTGCCAGGACCCAACTCCTCGCCAATCAGATGGCGATGACCATTGGATTTCTGCCCACGTTCCTCCTCTCCGGATTTACTTTTGTGATCGCCAACATGCCCACTTGGCTCCAGATGATCACTTATGCGATTGCGCCTCGGTATTATGTGACGATCGTGAAAGAGATCTTTTTGAAAGGGGCGGGCTTCTCCTTTCTCTGGCGTGAAACCCTAGTATTGATCTTTTTGGCGCTGGGAGGGCTCTGGGTGGCCACACGGAGGTTTAGAAAGGAGTTAAGGTAAGTGTTTCAAAAGGTACGATACATCTTCCTCAAGGAATTGATCCAAACTTTGAGAGATAAGCGGATGCGGGTGATCTTGGTTATCCCGCCTATTTTGCAATTGATCATTTTTGGATATGCCGCGAACCTGGATGTAAAACATATCCGCACAGCCATCCGGGATCTGGATCAAAGTGTTGAGTCAAGAGACCTGATCGGAAGATTTGGAAGTTCAAAATATTTTGATATGATCGATTTTCCCAAAACCCCAAATGAAGTCAGAGCGCTGGTTGATCAAGGGGAGGTTGCCGTTGCCATCGAGATCCCCACCGATTTTTCCAGAAACCTGAAAAAAGGGGACACGGCCACGGTTCAGATTGTCGTGGACGGGAGTGACTCCAATACGGCATTGATTGCTTTGGGCTATGCCAACCAAATTCTTTCTGCATTCTCGACGGAGATTCTTGTTAAAAGGCTGAATCGAGCCGGCATGGTGGGGTTTGAACAGGCGGGCGTGGCACTGCAGCATCGGATCTGGTTCAATTCAACTTTTGAAAGCAGACTCTTCTACGTCCCGGGCGTGATCGCCTCCATCGCCTTTCTCATCCCGATCATCTTGACCGCTCAAGCCATCGTTAGGGAGAGTGAGATTGGTACGCTTGAGCAGATCATGGTGACTCCCATTCGTCCCTGGGAATTGATGATAGGCAAGACCCTTCCTTTTGCCCTGATGGGCGTTTTCGACGTCATCATGATTGCCCTGATCGGTGTGTACTGGTTTGAAGTTCCCCTTCGAGGAAATCCGCTCGTTTTACTCTTGGGCGCCGCGCTTTTTCTGATGAGCTCAGTGGCGATCGGACTCTTTATATCCACCATCTGCTCCACTCAACAACAGGCCCAGATTTCAACTTTCTTTTTCGGCATGCCCGCCTTTATTCTATCCGGCTTTGCCTTTCCGATAGAGAGCATGCCTGAGTGGATCCAATACCTGACCTATGTCAACCCGCTCCGTTACTTTTTGGTGATCATTCGGGGTGTCTTTCTAAAGGCGATCGGCTTAGAGATCCTTTGGCCCCAGATGCTGGCCTTGGGCATATTGGGTACCTTGATGATCTTTTTGAGCTCGTTGAGATTCCAGAAGAGGCTGAAATGAGCAAATGGCAGGTTGAAGATTTTAGATCTGAAGTCTAAAATTTGAAATAGGGTGTATTTTACTAACTAAAGTTTACCTAATTTATTTGACACTTTAAATCACTTTCAACTTCTTGTTATGGCTTACTGGGAAAAAGAAATCCGGAGTCTGATGGGAAAAGCGATTCACCGTTACGGGTTAATCCAGGACGGGGATCGCATTTTAGTCGGGGTCTCCGGAGGGAAAGACAGCTTAACCCTTTTGACGCTTCTCTTGGAGCGTGCCAAACGGGTTCCGATTCACTATGACCTGCTCGCGGTCCATGTCGATCTTGGATTCGAGTCAAGCGGAGCGGACATGCTCAAAGAGTTCTTCGAAGCAAAGAAGATAGCTTATCACATCGAGCCCACCCAGATTGCAGAATTGGCCAATGGTCCTGACAACCGTGAAAATCCGTGCTTTCTCTGCTCATGGGAGAGGAGAAAGAGGATCTTCACACTGGCACAACGGTTCGGATGCAACAAGGTAGCTTTCGGGCATCACAAGGACGATATCATTGAGACTCTCCTGCTCAATATGTTCTATAGCGCGGAAATCAGCACGATGCTCCCTGTTCAACCCATGTTTGACGGAAAGATCACCCTCGTACGCCCCTTGGCCTTGTTGGAGGAGAAGAAAATTGAACGGTTTGCGAAGGAGATGGGTCTCCCTTATTTTCCGTGTGGATGCCCCGCTTCTGGAAGATCAAAGAGAAAAAAGGTAAAGGAATTGATTGGCGCGCTGGAGAGGGAGAATGGCCGGGTCAAGGGGAATATCTTCCGTGCGCTTTCCAACATTAAATTGGACTATACTTTGTCACATTGGAAAAAATCAGCACGCTAAAGGCAATTCGGGATTAAGAAATGAAGGCTGAAAGGAGGCCAAGGAAATGGGTTTGAAGAGAAGGGTATCTTTTGGAGCAATTCTATTGTGTTGTCTGATCGTCTCGACCCATGGAATCGCATCGGGCCAGCAGAAATTCAGGATTGGGTACGCTGACCCGCTGACGGGGACCTTCGGCAGAGATGGAAACCTGGTGAAGGACGCCTATAACTTCTGGGCGGAACTGATCAATGCAAAAGGAGGAATTGAGGTTAAGGGGAAAAGATATCCCGTTGAGCTGACCGTTATCGATGACAAATCGAACGCAGCGGAGAATGCCAAGTTTACGGAAAAACTGATCACCGAGGACAAGGTCGATTTGATCCTGGGTGGGTTTGGAAGTGATTCCGTCTTCGCGGGAAGCGCTGTGGCGGAGAAGTATAGATATCCTTTGATCAGCGGAGCCGCCAGCTCGAATAAACTCTTTGAACGGGGGTTCAAATATTATTTTTCCACTCTGGGAAAAGCGACCGAGGAAGTCCGAGGCTGTGTGGATATTGTTCAAATCCTTTCGCCGAAACCCAGGACGGGAGCGATCATTGGATCAGACATCCTCTTCACCTCCCTGGCCGCTGAAGGGTTTAAGAAATATGCAGCCCAAGATGGAATAGAGATTGTCCACTTCGAACTCTTTCCGATTACCCTTCAAGACTATAATTCGATACTGATCAAGGTAAAACAGAAGAATCCGGATCTTCTGTTCGTAGGATCGCATCTGATGGTAGCGATGAAGACCGTGCAAGGGATGAAGGAAATCGATTTTTCTCCTAAAATGGTTGCCTTCAGTTACGGACCCACCGTCCCGGATTTCATCAAGAATCTTGGGAAGGATTCAGAGTACGTGGTCGCCGCCTCCGAATGGGCCCCCAATTTGCCGTACCAAGATCCTTTGTTCGGAACGGCCAGACAGTTCAACGAGAACTATTTCAAGAAATACGGGCGCACCCCTGACTATGTTGAAGCCGCCTCGGCGGCGGGCGCCTATGCGATGCAGGTCGCCTTGGAAAAATTGGGCATCGCCCCTCCCGTGAAAGAAGAGGATCGGGTGAGGCTGATGGAAGAACTTCATAGGCAAAATTTGATGACCTTCTACGGAGTCGTCCAATTTGGAGCGGACGGAGCGAATGAAGCTCATCCGCCGGTAGCCGTTCAGGTTCAAAAGGGCAAGCTCGTCAATGTCTTTCCTAAAAAGGCCGCGGAGGCTGCTCCATGGTACCCTATGAAACCGTGGAAAGAGAGATAGAAGAACGAGAGGCAGGTGGGGGGCTTCGAGTCCGACCCCGTAATTTGTTTGGGTGTGCATTTTGAGGATGAAAGCTTAGAAGAAAGATGCTTCTCTTCCTGCAATCCTTGATCAACGGGATCCTCCTGGGAGGAATTTATGCTTCCTACTCGGCGGGCTTTTCGCTTATCTTTGGCGTCATGGGGGTGATCAACATCTTTCACGGCGAAATGGTGATGCTGGGTGCTTTTCTGACCTATTGGCTTTTCACGTTATTCCACATCGACCCATTTTTGACCCTCCCGCTGTCATTCTTCTTACTCTTCGTCTTTGGTTATCTGGTCCAGAGATTTGTGATTCACAGGGTGGTTGAGGCGCCGCCGATGATCTCCTACATCCTTACTTTCGGTATTCATTTAATTATCGCTTATTCGGCACTGTGGGTTTGGACCGCTGATTTTAGAGCGGTAACCACCAGCTATTCAGGGTTGAACGCAACAATAGGCGGAGTGATCATTCCCTATGCCAGGTTGGCTACTTTTGGCCTGGCCCTGATCGTCGTGGCCGGACTTTATTTTCTATTGAAAAAGACCGAAACGGGAAGAGCCATTCAGGCCGCAGCACAGGATAAGGAGATGGCCCGTCTGATGGGGGTCAACATCACTCGAACCTATGCCCTTACCTTTGGGATTGGAGCCGCTGTGACCGGAGTCGCCGGTTCCTTGATCTCTACCTACTTCATCATCTTCCCGCAGATGGGACTATCCTATACGATTATGGCCTTCTGCGTGGTGGTGTTGGGGGGAATGGGATATATCCCGGGGACGCTCTGGGGAGGGTTGATTCTGGGAGTCGTCCAATCCCTGATCGCCACCTATCTGAATGCTGGGTTATCGGGTGCCCTGACATTTATCTTGCTCTTTATCGTGCTGATCGTCAGGCCTGCGGGGATAGCAGGAAAGGGGATAGTGGATTAAGCATGCGCAAGAAGATAACCACCATGACCCTCCTCCCCATCACGATTTGCCTTCTGATTGTGCCTCTGGCCGGATTTTCAGGCTATCTGGTCCGTCTCCTGGCCATGATCTTTCTGTGGGTTGGAAAAGCAGGGTGCTGGAATATCCTCTCGGGGATGACGGGCTACATTGATTTTGGCGCCGTGGGATATTATGGCATTGGGTCTTATGCGACGGCTCTGCTCATGTCGAAGGCGCATGCCCCATTCTTGGTCTCGGTTTTAGTCAGCGGCCTCGTTTCCGCCCTGATTGCGCTACCGATTGGCTTGCCCACACTTCGACTGAGGGGAGCATACTTCGGAATTGCGACCCTTGCCTTCGCTGAGGCCATGAAGCAGATTATCCTGGAATTTGATAAAACGGCTGGGGTCCGGTTTTTTGAGGGGCCCCATGGGATCACGTTACCTATCGGTCCGGGAAACGAATTCTTTTACTATTTTGGCTTCGGCGTGATGGTTGTTGTGATCGCGATGACCTACTGGATCAGACGATCCAAGTTCGGCTATGCTCTCCGTGCGGTCCGTGAAGCGGAACAGGCCGCAGAACTGGCAGGTGTGGATACGCTCAGCGCCAAGGTAAAAGCCTACATGATTAGCGCCTTCTTCCTGGGATTGATCGGCGGGATTGAAACCTACTGGCTCACTTACATTACGCCTCATATGGTTTTTGACGTCCTCATCACGATCCAGATGGTTGTGATGTCGCTTTTGGGAGGAATGGGAACAGTGTTCGGGCCTGCGGTTGGAGCCTCCTTTCTCACCGTCCTTTATGAACTGTTTCATCGAGATTTCCCGTATACCTATACAATTCTCGTTGGGTTTATCATTGTCGTGGTGGTCCTCCTCATGCCCAAGGGAATTGTGGGAACCCTAAGAAAGAGATGAAAAAATCTAAGATTGATAAGCCGATTCTCGAAGGAAAGCATTTGACGAAGAACTTTGGCGCCCTTGTGGCGGTTCACGGCGTTGACTTCTCGGTCGAACAGGGGGAGATCTTAGGGTTGATCGGTCCCAACGGGGCTGGGAAATCCACCCTCTTTAATATCCTGATGGGGGTTTACGTTCCCGATGAAGGAGAAGTGGTTTTCAAAGGCAGAACGGTCTCAGGGTTACCCCCTCACAAAATTTGCAGGATGGGCATGGCCAAAACCTCCCAGATCGTCCAATCTTTTAAGGAGATGACCGTTCTTGAGAATGTCTTGGTGGGCGGGCTTCATGGAAAGAACCTTCGCCTTCGGGAGGCGACTCAAGAGGCTGAGGAGATTTTAGAGTTCGTCGGGCTGGGAAGGGTGAAAGGGGCTATCTCCGGTTCGATCACCGTCCCGGATCGGAGACGATTAGAACTGGCAAGGGTGCTTGCCACCGGAGCTGAAGTGATTCTTCTTGACGAGAATATGGCCGGCCTCAATCCGGCAGAGGTCGAGGAGGTTCTGAAGCTTTTGATGGAGGTCCGAAATCAGGGAAAGACCCTCGTTGTGGTCGAGCACATTATGCAGGCCGTGATGGGAATCTCAGACCGACTCATCGTCCTCAATTACGGCGAGAAGATCGCTGAAGGCACACCCGCTGAGATCGCTGATCATCGAAAGGTGATCGAAGCCTATTTAGGCGAGAAGCATGCTTCGCATCGACCAAATTGACGTCTTCTACGGAGATGTCCAGGTTCTATGGAACGTCTCTTTGGAGGTGGAGAGGAAAGAGATTGTCACCGTCTTGGGACCCAACGGCTCGGGTAAGTCAACCCTTCTCAGGACGATTGTCAATCTTATTCATCCAAAGAAGACCGAGCGATCGACGGAGGGGATTTACTACCAAGGAAGGAGGATTAGCGGCCTTTCTCCCGAGGAGACCATCAGGCTCGGGATCGCCATTGTTCCCGAAGGGGCAAGGGTTTTTCGCGAGATGAGTGTCCTCGACAATTTAAAGATGGGATCCTACATGAAGAAGGCCAGGGAGATCCGGAACGAGACGCTGAAAGAGGTTTACGCTCTTTTCCCCAGGCTTCGGGAGAGGGAGTCGCAGAAGGCGAAGACGCTGAGCGGAGGAGAGCGAAAGATGTTGGCTCTGGGAATGGCCCTGATGTCAAAACCGGACCTCCTCCTGCTGGACGAGCCCTCGTTGGGACTTCAGCCCAATTTCGTTACCCGAACGTTTGAGACGATTCAGGAAATCAATCGGAGAGGAGTTGGGGTCCTCTTCGTCGAGCAGAATGTCCATACCTCCCTTGAGATCAGCCATCGGGCTTACGTCCTGGAAAATGGGAGGATGATTTTGGAAGGGACGGGAGAGGAGCTTCTGAATCATCCAAGAATCAAGACGGCGTATCTGGCACTGTGAGAAATTCAGCAGCCCGAGGAACAAAACTCTTTTTCCAACCGTCAAACCTTTCGAATCAGGTCGCTGATCGCTGCCGAATTGAGGTTCTTGCAAAAGAGATAGATTAAGTCTGCGGTCCTTTCCACATCCGGCCATTTCACCAATTCCACGGGCGAATGGCTATAACGGCGGGGGATATAGAGCCCGCCGCACGGGATGCCCCTCCCTGAGGTATGGATGGTGGAGGCGTCCGTCCAGGTTCTGAAAATATCTTTTTGGACGGAAATTCTATTCTTGACCGCTGTTTGAATCAACCTCTGCCGAATTTTCTTTGAATAAATGGTTCCCCATCCGAGGGCGTTGACGTCCATGGACCGGATCACAGGCCCCTTGCCGCATTCGGCCGTGGCCTGCTGAGGCGGAGTAATCGGATCGGAGGCTGGGACCGTGTCGATGACCACAGCCATATCCGGCGCGAGTGCCTGGGCAGCCACTTTCGCCCCCCGCGAACCGATCTCTTCCTGTGTGGCCGCAACGAAAAAGAGCTGATAATCCAGCTTCTCGGCCTTCATCCTCCCGGCCAAATCGATCAGGATGGTGCAGCCCGCGCGATTATCAATTGCCTTGCTCATCATCGTCTCCTTCCCAATTTTTTGGAAATTAGGATGGAAGACAATCGGGTCGCCGATTTCGATACCCCATCGATTGACCTCTTCGGCACTCGCCGCACCTACGTCAATCCATAGATCTGAAATGCTGATCGGGCGTTTAAGATCTTCTGCGGTCAAAAGGTGACGATTCTTCACTCCCACCACGCCCGTAAGAATTCCCTTGTCCGTGCAAATATCCACCTTCGTGCTGAGAAGGACCCTCTCGTCAATCATGCCATTGAGATCAAAATAAATATATCCCTTCGGATCGATATATTTTATGAGCATGCCTACTTCATCGGAATGGACACAAACCATGACTGATTTTTTGCCCTTTCCGAGTTTTCCAATGACATTTCCCATGGGATCTATTGAGACATCGGGGAGTCTTGTTTTCAGCTCCGACGCGATCGCTTCGATCACCTTTTCTTCAAAGCCACTTCCACCGGGAATCCCAGTCAGTTTCTCAAAAAGGTTCAGCATTTATTTTCTCCCGCGAGATATTTTTCCTAATCTAAGGACAGCAGACATCCGTTCCTTCCATCTGTTGCATTTTATCCCCTAACGAAGGTTATTTCAATAAGGCACGTTTTTTCTTCAAAGAGAGGACTCGATTCAGGCCGAAAAGAAGGAGGGCAAAGATCAAAGAACGAGAAAGTTTAACGTCAGCGACTCGTTCTAGGGGTTGGGTGATAAATGGCTCTCCGACAGAAGGCTTAGGTCGAGCGCGATTTAGAAACCAAGTTCTTTCCCCCGGCCGGCTGCGCAAACACCTGCGCAAACGGGCATGAATGACAAGGTTCTCAATTCAAATCGGCGCTCGGTTTGATTTCATAGGAATGACCTTTAGGTTGTGCTAAGATTCATAGCATGAGGCGGATTCTTCATATCGACATGGATGCCTTCTTCTCAGCTATAGAACAGAAAAGGCGGCCTGAACTGGCGGGCAAGCCGGTGGTCGTCGGAGGAGGAGGGGATCCCACAAAAAGAGGGGTGGTCTCTACGGCCTCTTACGAGGCGAGGAAGTTTGGAATTCATTCTGCCATGCCTTTGAGGACCGCCTATAAGCTCTGTCCGGATGCCATCTTTCTTCCTGTTGATTACGAGGAATACTCGAGAATTTCAGAAGAGGTTAAGGGGATCCTGAGAGAATTCAGCCCGATCATGGAAGATGTGGGAATCGATGAGGCCTTTCTTGATATTTCGTCCATCGACAAACCCGCAGAGGAGATTGCAAAGGAGATCAAAAAGAGAATCCATAATGAGACGGGTCTGACGTGCTCGATCGGTATCGCACCGAACAAGCTTCTGGCCAAGATGGCTTCGGATATGCAGAAACCCGACGGTCTCACTCGGATTACAGAACGTGACATTCCAACCCGCATCTGGCCTTTATCGGTGAGAAAGCTCTGGGGGGTCGGACCCAAAACAGAAGCCTATCTCGGGGAGAAGGGCGTTCGGACGATAAGAGACCTTGCCTCACGCTCCCTCGACCAATTAACCGAAGAATTCGGTCAATCTTACGGAAGCTACCTCTACGAAGCATCAAGAGGGATTGATGAGAGCCCCCTCGTCACCCGTTGGGAGCCAAAGTCGATGAGCAGGGAGACGACCTTTCAAAGAGATGTAGAGGATTGGCAGGTTATTGCAAAAACTCTTGTCGATCTCACAAAGGCGGTTATCCGCAACATAAAAGAGGAAGGTTATCAGGGCCGGACCGTAACCTTGAAGATAAGGTTTAACGATTTCAAAACCTACACAAGGGCAAGAACTCTCAGCCAATACACGGATTCGGAAGAAGAGATCAGAAAGGCTGCCTTCGATTGCCTGGGGAGGGTTGAACTCAAAAAGAAGGTCCGACTCATCGGGGTGAAGGTTGGGAATTTGAACAAGACCAAGGAGGGTAAAGACTAGAAGGGAAGCGGCGGGCCTTTCGGTCGACTTCATCCACTCTTTTGGCGGATTTGTATTGAGGAAGAGGGATGAGCTTTTTCTTGGGCCGTCTGGAGGAGCACAATCGCCGCAATGACGCCGAAGCCACCCGCCACCTGGAGTGGAGATAATGTTTCTCCTAAAACAAAATAGGCGGTGACGCCTGCCACAACAGGCTCCCAGGTGGCTGTAATGCTGGCCCGGGTCGCACGAACCCGCTCAATCCCTTTGAAGTAGAGGCCGAAGGGAATCAGGGTGGAAAAGATGGCGATATAAAGAAAAGCTATCCAGATTTTGAATGAATAACCTTCCGTGATCATCTTCATCGGTGAGATAAGAATCCAGTAAAAGACCGCACCGAACCCAAAACCATAAAGAATGAGGGTCCAGGAATCATACTTTTTCAGTCCCTTTTCTCCGTAGAGGGCATAAAATGAGAAGAAGAGCGAAGAGATCAGACCGCTCACAATCCCGATCCGGTTGAGCTTAAGCACGTCCAATCGATATCCGCCCACAGTGAAATAGCATCCCAAGAGAGCCAATAGCAGGGCTGCGATTTTTGTCTTTGAGAGGGGTTCCTTCTGGAAAAGAAAAGCATAGAGCGCGACCCAGACGGGAGAGAGGTACTGAATCAAGACAGCGGGTCCGACATGGATCTTACTAATCGTGTAGTAATAGGTGAACTGGACGCCGGCAACGCCCACAAAGCCTAACACTAAGAAATAAGGAAGGTCTTTCCACGAGACGATCATCCGATTCCGGTCGAAAATGAGAAGGATCGATAGAAGCGTGAGCGTGGCGAGGGTCAGCCGAATTTGAACCAATTCAGCAGGGGGGAGTCCGATGATGAAAAGAGATTTGGCCACAACACTGGAGAAACCCCAGAGTGTCGCTCCCGTGACAATATAGAGGTACCCGCCTCTTTCGGTTTTCTTCATGGATGGGCATCATTGTTCAGATCCCGGTAAGAAATCAACCCTGCGTTTTTCCCAGGTTTAAACCGGGGGGGGACTCGGGTTTGATACCGAGCGGCCTTCTTCGCCTGTCCTAAAGAATGGGGTTTGGCGCTGGTGAAGTATCTCATCGAACCGTTCTATCTCGCCAGAGAAATAAAACCCGTCTGTCGTGAAAGCTTCCCATCTTTGACGACAAAGATCCTGGATTCCACGCTGGGACGATGATC
>Ga0335070_10001141_pt1 | contig 30315 bp, 25 predicted proteins | sample Lox_Sample_13_FD_206722 | JGI IMG/M metagenome (GOLD analysis project Ga0335070, IMG submission 206722) | Soil microbial communities from Loxahatchee National Wildlife Refuge, Florida, United States - Lox_Sample_1.3 | ecosystem: Environmental > Terrestrial > Soil > Wetlands | place: USA...
CCTCTTAGCAAGGAAGCAGTCAGGGATCAGCGGTCGGCCCTGAGCAGGAATGCCGGACTATCCCCCAAAGCTGACAGCCGATGGCTGATTGCTTGGAAGCCAAACCTATCGCACACGCTTACCTAGCATGGCTTGGCCAAAATAGGAAGGGGACCACACCGCACGAGCTACACGATTCTCACACCAGTCGGCCGTTCGATCAGTTCGACCTCATAGCCGTCCGGGGCGTCGATAAAAATGAAGCGGCTGCCGGAGGAAGTTTTCGTGGGGCCGTCGGTAATCCTGATCTGTTTCGCCTCGAGCTGCGCGATGGTGTCGTCCAGATTATCCACTTGAAAGGCGAGATGGACGAGATCCTCCTGCACCTTGACGGGTCCGCTGGGAGGAAAGCTGCAGAGTTCGATGAGCTCGTCGCTGTTGGGAACTTTTAGGAACGCGAGATGAGAGCCGCGAGGGGATGTCTTGCGCTCAATGACCTCGAGCCCGAGCACGCCGGTGTAAAATTGGATCGTCTGATCCATGTCGCTGACGCGCATTCTTGTATGGAGGAGCTTCTTGACTTTCATGGTAGGAGCTTATAGCAGATGGCCTATGGCTGATGGCAAGGGGTGAAGCGAGAGACAGCCTTTTCCCTTGATACCATACGCCATAAGCTATCAGCCATCAGCTCTTCCTTGCCGGCCCCGTCGTTTTGCGAAGCAGAATCTCGGCGCTCCCCGGGATGAGAAGGTTCGGGAGAGGACCGATTTCCTGATAACCATGCTTCTGATAGAAGGCTCGTGCTTGTGTGTTAAAGTCCGACACGCAGGCAAACAGGTTGCTTGCCCTCGCGAAGACGACGGACTCGACATGTTCGAGCAATCGTTTCCCTAGCCCCTTGCCTCTCGTCCAATCCGCCACTGCGAAGAGTTCCAGGTAGTCGCCCAACAGAAATTTCTGCCTGACGACCGCGATGGCCGCTACTCTCCCCTCGAGACCGGCCACGTAACTGTCCCGTCCCTGGGGGATCGGGGCAAAGTACAGATCCCAGTCGCCAGCCCGGTAACCAAGTTGTTTCCAAGGATCGGAGTCTTGCAGCAACGCGACGACGGCGGAACGATCTTCCGGTTCCATCGCGCGGATTGTGAGATCGGTCATGGCGACGTCTGCTTACAGTTCAACAGATCGGTAACAGTCATGGGGGTCAGCCCCCGCTGCGGCAGGAGATGCTGATCGAGGTGCTCGACGACCTCCCTCGTGTATTTGCCCTTTCCGTTGGCATGCATGACGATCACGCCCCCCTTGCGAATGAACCGCTTGAGTCGATCGTCAATTTGTGTGGCGGAGAGGGTGGGATCCGGATCGCCGGACACGATATTCCACAGAATCAACTGCAAGCCGAGGGCCTGGACGACCTCGACGGTCTCATCGTTGAATTCGCCATAGGGAGGACGGAACAACGTGGCATCATGACCGTACTTGGCCTTGAGCAGCCGGACTGGTCCCAGAATCTCCTGCATTTGCTCCTCGACCGGATGCATTGGCAAGTGGGCGTGAACATCGCCGTGGGTGCCGACCTGAAAGAAGGGAATCCTGAGGAGCGCCTTCACTTGTTCGTCGTGCTTGGTGATCCATTTGCCGGACATGAAGAAGGTGGCGGGGATTTTGTGGTCAATCAAATAATCAATGAGTGCCTGATCATATCCTGTGCCACCTCGAACTGGGCAGAGATCGAAGGTGAGTGCCACGCCGGGGCAGGCGGCGGGACCGGACTTGATCACCTGACCCTGCACCGGCACGACGGGGACCAGCGCGAGAGCCAGGACGATCACGCACAGCCAACGTGAACGACTCAAGAGCATGGTCCCTAGTATACCCGAACCTGCCAGGTGGCGCTGAGCCGACGCTCGTCATCCGGCAGAGGAGCTGGTGGGCCGAAGATTATCCGTCGGTTCGAGCGATGGAAATATTCTGGGCGATGGCCACGCGGATGAGATGGACGACGAGCAGGAAGCCATAGACGACGCAAAAGAACTTGAAGGTGACCCGGTAGAAGTCCATGAGGAGAATGGGGAGACAGAGCGCAAACAGGAGACTGGCGATCAAGGTCACGAACGTCAGCCGGCGGCAGAATTCGTACGATGCTTCCTTGCCAATGGGTTTAAGCGCGCGTGCGTATCGTTCGGCGCGCTGGAGTCGTGCCTCATGGAGCGTTGCATCCGTCGGTCCCCAATACCGCAAACCGACATAGCCCAGCAGCATAAGGAGCCAGGGTATGGACCACAGGGGCCACCACGTTTGTGCTCCGTACGTCTCGCTGCTGATCAGTACCGCGAACGACGGCGCGAACGTCAACCCCAACACCAGCGGAATGATCCGTTCGTCCCTGGGTGGTTCGCCTTCCGGCCCTCCATGGATCAATTCGCGCTCGAAGAGGGGATAGCCATACTTGAGGACGACGAGGGCAATTGCGGCGCTCATGGTCTTGTCCGGAATATACCGGACCCACGTCTGAAACCAGTTCATCACCCACCAGCTCAGACTCTCTCCATGCGCCAGACCAAACTGTGCTTCGAGGTACCCCCGGATGGTCTGTTCCCACAGGAGGACGCGGATGCTCAATGTTTCCGCCACGTCCGGGTTCAACGCAAACGTCGATCGTTCGTCCAAGGCCGCCTGGACGAATGTTCCAGGCAAGCTCATCACCAGTGCCCCCACAACTCCGAACATGTACAGGAACCAGGCATGGGACCAGACGGAGCTGCGGCCGGTTTTAAGATACTTTTGAAACCCTGCTTTGCGCCCCATCCATCCCCAGTAAAAGGCGCCGGTCATACTGACGAGCGACCAAGGGAAGATCACGACGTCGGCACCGGTTTCCGGGTAGAGCAACCAGTTCACAACTGAGTTGGACAGCAGTGCCGTGATCGCTCCCCACCAGGGGCCCATGAGGAACGCCACCAGCGCCGTTCCAGTCATGTCCAGGAAGAGAATGCTCTCCAGATGGCGGCTCAGCGTGAGTCCGACGTAGTTCAGCAACAGCCCTGCAGCGATAATCACGCTGGTTTCATTGAGGAGCAAATAGGACGATCCCCGAAGCGGTTTCGAGGAAAAGAAATCGATGCTCGGGGATGGTTCGCTCGGGGGGCGTTCAGACGGTGCCGGGGACTTCCGTTCTTTGCCTGGTCTGATGCGATCCTTTATATTGATCAACTTCTCCATCACGGAGAGTAGTGCTGCCATGAACCCTGCCAGGGTCCCGCCGAGCATCAGCATGTCCTTGCCGAAATCTTCCATGATGCAATGGCTCCCTTCGTGCCGGATGCCATTCTAGCCAGGAAGGGACTTCCCCGCCAGAAAAAGGCCGGAAGTCGACAGCCCTGGAAAACCCAAAGATGGCGGGTGGCGCTACGGCAAAGCGGGATCTGGCTGAGGAGATTTTTCGGCCGCGGCCGAAAGTGCGAGGGCACGTTGTTGCAGGTGATGGGCCACTCCGGCTCCTATCAGCAAAAGGGCTGAAGAGTAATAGACCCATAAGAGCAAGAGAATCACTTCGAAGAGCGAACCATAGAGATGGGTATAGATCGTGGCATAGGTGCCATAGGTCACGAACAGCAATTTGGCGGAAACCCAAAGCAGGCTGAACGTGAGGGCGCCGATCATGGCTTCACGCCATTCTGGTCGACGACGAGGAACGAACCGATACAACACTGTGACCGACAAAAAGGCGAGTGCAAAGGGCAGGGTATAGGTGAGGAAAAACTGGTGGGCCGCCAAAGCGATCAAGTTCAGCCCCCAGAGTTGAGGAGCATAGGCGATCATGAAGTTTACGGTTTGAGTCGCCACGTAGGACACGATCAGCAACAGGCCCGTGGCGCCCAACGAAGCCACAGCAATCATAGTCGAGATGAGCGGGTGCCGACGCCACGTACTTTCGAAGACCACGTTCAATGCGTAGTCGAGTTCATAAAACACCAATGCACCGAACCAGGCAAACGCAAGGAAGACGGCCCAACGGACAGTCTCTAGGGAGCCGACTCGATGGAGTTCTTCCGCCACATGCTCTCCCAGTGACGGAAGGAACCCCTTGAGAAAACTGAGTAAGACCTGCTCACTGATGACTTCCTGGCTCACGACAAAACTCAGCCCGTACAGCAACAAAAACACGAGTGGAAAGAGGGAGAGGAGGGAAAAAAAGGCCAGCGAGGCCGCCAGGCTTGCGCAGCCGTTGTGGAGAAACGATTTCCCGAGGTCGATGAGAAACCGCAAGGGTTGCACGAATACAGCGTAGCACGAGTCGATCGTTCGTGCACGGATTCCGGGGGAGTAGAGGGACCTTACTTGAGGGAGAGCACCGATTGGAGAGCGAGGCTGACTAAGGGATTGGGAAAGACTCCGAACACGATCACACCGGCTACGGCACAGACTAGCACGATTGAAAGAGCAGGCGAGGTGACGAGCTGTGGGGATTCGAGAATCGACACATCCGGTTCGCGCATATACATCACCATAACCACGCGCATGTAGTAGTAGGCTGACACGGCGGCGAAGACCAGGGCGACGACCGCGAGCCAGGTCATGCCGGCTTCGACTGCGGCCATGAAGACGTAGAACTTGCCGATGAATCCGGCCGTCGGAGGAATGCCGGCCAACGAGACCATGAAGACCAGCATGAGAAATGCCGCCAGCGGCTGGCGCTTGGCAAGTCCTGTGAAATCGTCGATCTCTTCCCCTTCGAGTCCGCCCTTGCGGAGCATGCTGATCACGGTGAATGCGCCCAGGGTCATGAATGCGTAGAGGGTGAGGTATAACATGACGCTTGCGAGGCCGGTCGCACTTCCCGATTCGCCGACCCCTCGGCCTGCCGCAACAACTCCGAGCAGAGCATAGCCCGCATGCGCGATGCTGGAATAGGCCAACATGCGCTTGATGTTGGTTTGGATAATGGCGACGACATTGCCCAGAACGAGGGTGACTACGCACAGCAGCATGAACAGCATCGACCAGTTGGCTTTCAGTCCGCCCAGCCCCTCCACGAAGACGCGGAGAAAGGCCGCGAAACTGGCGGCTTTGGACGCGACGGCCATGAAGGCCGTGACGCACGTGGGCGCGCCCTGGTAGACATCCGGTGTCCACATGTGAAACGGAACCACCGCAAGTTTGAACCCGAATCCAACCGTCAGCAGGATCGTGGCTATTAACAAGATTGGATCGCCGAGCCCTCTCGTGCCCACGGTGGCAGCAATATCGGCCAGCTTTGTGCTGCCGGCGATCCCGAAGAGCAGAGAAATCCCGTACAGAAGAATGCCAGACGAGAAGGCGCCCAAGACAAAATACTTCGCCGAGGCTTCGAGTGATCGGGGTTCGGACCGTTTGAGTCCGGCCATCACATAGAGGGACAGTGACATGAGCTCGGTACCAAGGTAGATCGTCAGCAAATCGACAGCGGACACCATCACCATCATGCCCGAGAGAGCGAGCAGGATGAATCCGTAGTATTCGCCCAGATTCAACCGTTCGGCTTTCAGATAGGGCATCGACATGAGGATCGTCAAACCGCTTACGACATACAGGAGCAGTTTCCAGAACCGGGCATAGGCATCGACGACGATCAGGTCGCTGAAAGCCGTGACGCGAACATTCAAAACGCTGATTTGGGCTCCCGTGAGCCCGATGCAGAGCGCCAGAGCGCCGAGACTGAGCCATGCCAACAGATCCTTGCGTGGAGATGGTGTGACGGGATCGAAGGCCAGCACGAGACAGGCGGCCGTGATGATGATCAGCTCCGGTAGAATGGCCAGGAGATCGGCGCCGGAGAAGGTCATCGTGCAGATTCCCGTGTGAGCGGCTGATGGACTGTTATAACTGCTGCAGGTAGTCCATGTCCGGCCGAGGGATGTATTGCGGGAGCGACGCGTGTCCGCGACATCAGGTCGATCGTCTTCATGACGCTCGCATGCATCCGGCTGACGAGGGGATTGGGGAAGAAGCCGATCCAGAAGACCAGTACCGCCAGCGGCACCATCATGGCCAGTTCGCGATGATTCAAATCTCTGAGCTCCGGTAGATGGTGGGGAGAAGGAACGCCGAAGGCGATCCGTTGGACCATCCAGAGCAGGTAGGTCGCTGCGAGAATCAGCCCGAGCGACGCCAGGGCCGTGGCGACTTTGCTCCAGAGAAATGTCCCGGCCAGCACGAGGAATTCTCCGACAAAACTGTTGGTGCCGGGCAGGCCGAGCGAGGAGAGAGCAAAGATGACCAAAAAGGTGGCGTACTGCGGCATGGGTTTGGTTAATCCCACGTTGTCGGCGATCAAGCGACTATGGGTGCGTTCATAGATCACGCCGACGCACAAGAACAACGCTCCCGTCGTAATGCCGTGGTTCACCATCTGGAGCACCGCACCTTCGATGCCCTGCTGATTCGAGACGAAGAGGCCGAGTGTGACGAATCCCATGTGGCTGACACTGGAGTAGGCGATCAGTTTCTTGAGATCGGCCTGGGCCAACGCCATGTAGGCTCCGTAAATGATGGCGACGATCGACAGCGCAATCATCATGGGCGTGAACGCCTGGCTTGCATCCGGCAACATCGGCAGACTGAAACGGATGAATCCGTAGGTGCCCATCTTCAACAAGACGCTGGCGAGCAACACACTCCCGGCAGTTGGCGCTTCGACATGCGCGTCCGGAAGCCATGTGTGGAAGGGGAACATCGGAACCTTCACGGCGAAGGCGGCGAACAGTGCCAAGAAGACCCACATCTGGAGCGATGTCGGGTACGACACTTGGGTCAAGGCCAGGATGTCGAATGTGTGGCCGCCGTAGAAAAACAGTACGAGGATCGCGACAAGCAGCAGAACGCTGCCGGCCAGCGTATAGAGGAAGAACTTGATGGCGGCATACAGTCGGTTGGGCCCTCCCCATACCCCGATCAGCAGGTACATCGGGATCAGCATCGCCTCCCAGAACACGTAGAAGAGCACGAAGTCCAAGGCCATAAATACGCCTAGCATCGCCGCTTCCATGATGAGCAGCATGGCCATGAAGCCGCGGATTCTCGTCGTGACGGCCTGCCACGATGCGAGTACGCAAAGCGGCAGGAGGGCCGCTGTCATCAGGACCAACGGGAGGCTGATTCCGTCGAGCCCCAGGCTGTAATGAATCGGAGGAGAGGGAATCCAGACCACATGTTCGGTGAATTGCATCTGGCTTGAACTCGGGTCGAAGAGCCACCAGAGCGGCAGAGCAACCACAAGATCGGCGATCGTTACGCCGAGGGCGAGCCAGCGCACAGCCACATCTTTCACGAACAAGAGCGCCACAGCTCCCGCCAAGGGGAGCAGGATCAGCAGTGAGAGCCATGGAAATCCGGCGGAATGCATCGGACCTCAGAAAATCAGCAAGACGGTCAAAAACACCACGGCACCGAGCGCCATGCCGAGCGCGTAATGTTGTGTTTGTCCACTCTGCACGAGACGCAGAAGCCAGCCGCTCCATGCAATTGCCCGGGCCACACCATTGACGGCCCCGTCGATGATCCTGACGTCAATCTTTGTCCAGAGTTCGTCAGCCATGGCAAAAGTCGGGCGCACAACAGTGCGGTCATAGGCTTCATCGACATACCACTTGTGGAGCGAGCCCTGATACAGAGCCTGCCACTTTCGGGCCAATTGATCCGGAAGTCCTGGCCTCGCCACGTAGAGATAGTACGCTCCGGCAATGCCGAGCAGTCCCGCGACGGTTGCCAGTAACATAATGCCAGCGGCTCCGCCGCCGTGGTGGGACGTTGTTTCGGAGCCGGTTGCGAACACCGGTTCGAGAAACGTTGGAATGCCGAGGTAGCCGGTGACGATGCTGAGTACAGCCAATACAATGAGCGGGACAGTCATGGTCTTCGAAGGTTCGTGCACGTGACTGGCATGGTGAGCATCCACGTGCGATGGCCCCCAAAATGTGACGAAGACGAGTCGAAAGCTGTAGAACGCGGTCATCAGCGCGGTCAGCAAGCCGAAGGTGGTCAAGATCTGACCGAGCGGGCCGGCGGACCAGGTCGATACGAGGAGATCGTCCTTGCTGAAAAAGCCGGCGGTCAGTGGAAATCCAGCCAGCGCGAGCGACCCGATGACGAAGGTCCAGTAGGTTACAGGCAGTTTGTCCTTGAGGCCTCCCATGTGCCGCATGTCCTGCTCATGATGCAGCGCGATGATCACGGAGCCGCAGCCTAAGAACAGCAGGGCTTTGAAGGCTCCATGGGTCAGGAGGTGATACATTCCGGCCGCATACGCACCAAGACCACAGGCCATCATCATGTAACCGAGCTGGCTCACGGTGGAGTACGCGACCACCCGTTTGATGTCGGTCTGTGTAAGGGCGATGGTGGCTCCCACGACCATCGTCAGACCGCCGATGATCGCTACAACCGACATGGCGGTGGGGGAAAGATTGTAGAGGGGAGCCAATCGGGCCACCAGAAAGACACCGGCCGTGACCATTGTCGCTGCATGGATGAGAGCGGAGATCGGAGTGGGACCTTCCATGGCATCAGGAAGCCAGACGTGTAACGGTACCTGCGCCGATTTGCCGACGGCTCCCATGAACAATAAGAGGCACACCAGCGTGACAACAGAGACCTCCCAGTGGGCGCCCAGCGGGGCGAGCAGATTCAGCGTCATGTTCACGGATTGGTGAGCTTGGGCAAAGATCTCGAGATAGGTCAGCGAGCCGAACGACGTCCAAGCCAGGAACAAACCGAGGAGAAATCCGAAATCGCCGATCCGGTTCACGATAAACGCTTTTGTCGCCGCGGAACAGGCTGATGGTCGTTCGTACCAATGGCCGATCAGGAGATACGAGCAGAGCCCGACCGCTTCCCAGAACACGAACAGCTGAAGCAGGTTGTCCGCCAGTACCAGCATGAGCATGGAGAAGGTAAAGAGGGCAATGTAGCTGAAAAACCGCGCATAACCCGCTTCCCCATGCATGTAACCGATCGTGTAGACGTGGACGAGCCCGCTCACTGTCGTCACCAATAGCAACATGACGGCCGTCAGACGATCGATCGACAATCCGATGTGAATATCGAGGGAGCCGGAGGTGAGCCACGTGTACAGAGGAACAGAGATGACCGATCCCGAGGCGACATCGACAAACGCGACGATCGAGAGGACCCATGACAAAGCGACAGCGGGGACCGCCACCAGATGCGCGCGATCCTTGATTCGCCACCCGGCCAAGCCAAGGATCAAAAATGCGGCAAATGGTAGGAGAGGGATCAAGGCGTACATGATCATCCCGGGTCTGCCTGCTGCGCGCTGCGTGCTGAGGCGATTTTCTGCTTTCGATCAGTTCTCAACATGTTCATTGTCACCACTTCAGGAGACTGAACTCGTCCACATTGATCGTGGACTTTGCTCGGTGGAGCGCGATGATGATGGCCAGGCCTACGGCCACTTCCGCCGCCGCCACCGTCAAGGCGAAAAAGACGAAGACCTGTCCCGCGACGTTATGAAAGTACTGGGAAAAGGCGACGAAATTGATGTTCGTGGCATTCAACATCAATTCCACCGAGAGCAGGATGATGATGATGTTCCGGCGGATCAACACGCCGACGAGTCCGGTCAGAAACACGATCGCGCTGAGCGTGAGATAGTAGGACATCGGAACGGTCATGACATCCTCGTGAGGCGTGAGGCGTGAGGCGTGAGGCGTCGGAAGCAGGAGCGGAGCGTTGAGTCCTTTTCGGATAACGCATGACGCTTCACGCTTCACGTCCTTCGATATCTTTTTTAGCGAGAATGATGGCGCCGATCATGGCCACGAGCAGGATCAACGACGCGACTTCGAAAGGGAACAGGTACGTCGAGTACAATACCTCGGCGATCGCTTCGGTGTTGCCGCTCTGCTCAACCACCGCTTCTACTTCTGACGTTGCCACGGCGGGCACGCGGTATCGTGCAACAGTCAAGACGAGTGCTTCCACAAGGAGCAGCCCCCCGATGAATCCTGCGATGGGCCACTGACGATGGTACCGGTCGTCTTGCTTCATGTTCAGCAGCATGACGACGAAGAGATACAACACCAGGATGGCACCGGCATACACGATGATCTGCACGGCGGCGAGGAACTCCGCATGGAGAGTGACGTACAGCCCCGCGACGTGAAAAAACATGATAAGCAGGGAGATCGCGCTATAGATGGGATTCCGGAACGCGACCACCAGGGCCGACGTAACGGTGATCACAAAGGCGAAGTAAAAGAAGAATGCCAGTTCCATCCAGATGACTCAGTCTGATTCCACCCTGTGCGCATGTTACGCGCAGCACGATATCCGGCCTCGGTGTGCTCAGACCGGCTTTTGCGGCACGTGTTTAAACGGGATATTGAAGAACGCCACGTTCGGATGCTGCAGCTCCAACCGCTTTTCCCGAACCGGGAAGGATCGATCGCCGATGGCGAGTAGTTGCTGCTTGTTCAAGTGCAGCTGGCGCTTGTCGTACACAGCCCATTCGAACTCCCGGGTCATGCCGAGCGCGTCCACCGGACAGGCGTCGACGCACATGCCGCAGAACAGGCAACGGGTCATGTCCATGTAGTATTCTTTGGAGTAGCGCTTTGTGGGTTCTCCAGGGACCTCGGCGCTGACCACACGGATCACGCGTGAGGGGCAAGCGGCCTCGCACAAGTCGCATCCCACACACTTCTCGGTGCCATCGTCATAGCGCAGGAGTGCCAGCATGCCGCGATAGTTGTCCGGCAAATTGCGTTTCTCGTGCGGGTATTGCAGCGTAATGGGTTTGTAGTGCAGCAAATGGGAGAGCGTGGCTTTCATGCCGACGAGAATTTCGTAGAACGTAATCGTTTTCAGCCATCCGCGGAAGCCGGATCGTCCTGCGGGAACCCTTTGTGAGACGTTCACGTTCATGCGCCCCTCGGGTTACTGACGAAAGAAATATGCGGCGATTGAAGTCACGATGATGTTGCCGAGCGCGATCGGCAGCATGACCTTCCACCCGAACCGCATCAGCTGGTCGTAGCGCAGTCGCGGCAAGGTTGCTCTGAGCCAAAAGAACAAGAACAGGAAGACGTAGACCTTCACGGTAAACCAGGCGACATTCTCGATCCACGCGATGCTGCCCATCCCCAGCTGAGTCAGGATCGTGCCGGGATAGGGAGCATTCCAGCCTCCAAGGAAAAGTGCCGCGGCAACGCAAGAGACGAGCACCATGTTGGCGTATTCCGCGATGAAGAAAAACGCGAAGCGCATACCGCTGTATTCCGTGAAAAAACCGGCGACGAGTTCGCTTTCTGCTTCGGGTAGGTCGAAGGGTACGCGATTGGTTTCTGCAACGGAGGAGATCACGTAGACAACGAAGGCCAGGATCTGAGGCATTGGGAGGGCAAAGAGGTACCAATGCCAGAACCCGCCTGCCTGCGCCTCCGCGATCTTCACCAGACTCAATGAGCCGGCCAGGATTAGCACGCCCACGATGGCCAGTCCCACGTTCAATTCGTAGCTGATGACCTGGGCGGCAGACCGCAATCCTCCCAAGAGTGAATACTTGCTGTTGGAGGCCCAACCGCCCAGGATGATGCCGTAGGCGCCGATTGAGGTAAACGCCAGGATGTACAGGATGCCGATGTTGATGTCGCTGATGACGAAGGGCTGGACCTTGATGCCGGAGAATTCAAAGGTCAGGCTCGGACCAAACGGAATCACGGCGAACCCGATGAGCGCCGGCACCATGGCTAAAATCGGCGCCAGGCTGAACAGAAACTTGTTCGCGCCGGCGGGAATGATGTCTTCCTTGAAGAAGAGCTTGAGGCCGTCAGCGATCGGTTGGAGAATGCCGTAGGGGCCGACTTCCATGGGGCCCATGCGATCCTGCATCCAGCCGAGGACTTTTCGTTCGGCCAGCGTCAGAATCATCACGGTCAACATGACGATGCCCATCACCGCGGCGATCTGGGCAAGTGAGATGGCGAGGCGCAAGCTGAGTTCCGTCACGGCAATACTCCCGGATAACAGATGAACGAACGTCACACTCCTTTATGCTCTATGCAACTTTCATCACCGACACGGACGCGATCCGGAACGATGGCACCTGCGTTTCTGGATCCACCGTACACTCGAAGAGTCTGGTCATCTCCTGTGCAAAATGATCGGGGAACCAGGCCAGCCCTTCCGGGACTCGGTCCCAAACCTTCACGAATGTCGTCACGTCGCCCCGCGCGTTCGAGAGACGGACTCGGTCACCGTCAACCACGGCAAACCGTGCGGCATCAGCCGGATTCATGCGCAATGAGCCGCGGCCTTCGACTTGGAGCAGGCCCTTCGATCGAGTCGAGAACTTTCCCGCATGGAACAAACTCTGAGCCAGCCCGACCTGCACGGTCCCCTCGGGCCGCCTGACTGAGGGGGTGAGAGTATAGCGGGATAAGAGGTTTTGACGATAGCCCTCTGCTAGATATCGGTCGAGCGTGGCCCGGTCCACTTTGTGAGGAATCGGAGCTGGCCCCAATTGGCTATAACCGGGGATGACGCCACGGATTTCTTTGAGCAATTCCCTGGCATCGCCGTATTCCAGCGGCATGCCCATCAGCACGGACAGAGCTGACAAAATCTCCCAATCGGGGCGGCTTTCGCCGACAGGGTCGATCGCAGGGCGAACCGCCTGCACATGTCCTTCCGTATTCGTAAAGGTACCGGCCTTTTCCACGTACGAGGCTGCCGGGAAGACGACGTGGGCGAGCCGAGCGGTCTCCGTGAGAAACAATTCTTGGCAGACGAGGAGGTCGAGCTTCGCAAACGAATCGGCGACGGCCGTCTGGGCGGGCAGCGTTCCGACCGGGTTTTCGCCGACGACGAAGAGGGCTTTGAGTGCGCCTGTCCGCGCACGCTCGACCATCTCGGTCAAAGTCGCGCCCGGTGTGGAGGGGAGTTCCTCCCGCCAAACCGCGGCAATGCGATCTCGCGCGGTGGCGTCTGCTGCAGCCTGAGCGCCCGGTAGAAATTCGGCCACGGCACCCATCTCGACGGCCCCTTGATCGTTGTTCTCTTTGGCGAGCGGCGCAAAGCCGCAGCCAGGCGCAGTCAATTTTCCCGTGAGGAGCAAACAGTCCAGGAGATTGAGGCAGATGCCAAACCCTCCAGGGTTCTGAAGGACTCCTTGACCGGCGAGGATCACCACACGCCGTCCGGTCGAGAACGTTCTCGCCATGGCAACGAAGGCGTCCTGCGAGAGTCCAGTGGCTCCTGTCAGGGTTTGCCATGGGATCTGCTGTAAGGCCTGAATGATCGCGCTTGTGTATCCCGGCGCCTGCTGAGTGAGAGCCGGATCGATCAGATTCCCTTCGACCACCGCTTTGAGGAGCCCCAGCACGGCGTTCCCGAGCTGGGTCGGTCCGACACAGAGGTGCTGATGAGCGAGTATTGCGATGTTACTGATCGTGCCGATGATCGGCTGCAGCGTGTCGATCGTCAGGAGCGTGGCGCGACCTTTCTTCACGGCCTCTTTCACTTTGAGACCGGTGATGGGATTGGTTTCCGTGATGTTGGTGCCAACCAACAGGAGCACATCCGCCTCGACGATGTCTTCGAAGCTCACCGTCCACCGATGCGTGCCCTGTACGCGGCGCATGGCCTGGATTCCGTTGAGGTGCCCGTACCGGGCGCTGCTGTCGAGGTTGTTCGTGCCGATCGTGAGCCGCATGAATTTTTGGAATAGATACAATTCTTCGTTCGTGCACCGTCCTGTGATCAACCCGCCGAATGCCTGTGCGCCATGGGCCAACTTGAGCGTGGTGGCATGCTCCGCGACATATTCCAGCGCCTCCTCCCAGGTGGTCTGAACCAAGGCGCCATTTCGTCGGATTAAAGGATGGGTCAGACGCTCCGGATGGCTTGTGGCATGAAATCCAAAGAAGCCGCGCGCACAGAGATCGCCGTTGTTGCGGCCGGCTCCGTGAGCGGACATGACTTCGATCAGCTCGTTGTCCTTTGTCTGGACCGTGATCTGGCAGCCGTCCCCGCAGAAAGCACAGACCGTATCGGCTCGCTTGAGCATCCAGGGCCGATACTCGTACATGGACAGTCGACTCGTGATGGCGCCGACCGGGCAAATCTGCACGCATCCGCCGCAGAACTCGCAGTCGAGCGCATGCGGGCCGAAATGCTTGATCTCCGTCATCGTGCCACGACCAGCCGGAGCCAAGGCCTTCACGTCCATGACCTCGTCGCAATAGCGGACGCACCGGAGACATTGCACGCAGCGGTTCATCTGCGTTTCGATGAGCGGGCTGAAGTATTCCTTCTGGAAGATTCGTTTCGTTTCGACGAACCGGCTGGCGGTTGCCGTGTATTCATGAGAAAAATCCTGGAGGTCGCAGCGGCCTCCTTGGTCGCACACGGGGCAATCCAGCGGGTGATTGGCCAAAATGAATTCGAGGACCGACTTGTGCGCGTCGTTGACGACGGTGGTTGCCGTCCGCACGGCCATTCCCTCGGCGACCGGCGTGCTGCAGGAGGTCTGCAGCTTCGGCATCTTTTCGATTTCCACCAGACACATCCGGCAGTTGGCGTCAGGCTTCAGCTTGGGGTGGTAGCAGAAATGCGGAATCATGACCCCGACGCGGCGTGCAGCCTCGATCACGAGCGTGCCTTTCGGTACCGTGACCGGCAGGCCGTCGATCGTCATGCGAACGGTTTCTGTCGTCTTCTCAGGCATGATCAGTGCCGCGCCGCAAGCCGCTCAGGGCGCAGGAGATTCGCTGCCTCAGCTTCGTGAATGAGCGACATGTATTCCTGGCGCCAATGCTTCAACGTGCTCATGATCGGGGCCACCTCGGCGTCGCCGAAGGCACAGACGGTGCGGCCCGCGATGTTCTTGCACAGATCGGTTAGGGTTTCAAGGTCCTGAATCCGGCCCTGTTTGGCGACGATCCGGCGCATCGTTTGCACCAGCCACGAGCTGCCTTCGCGGCAAGGCGTGCATTTGCCGCAGGACTCATGATAGAAAAATTCCATGAGACGGAGGGCCGCCCAGACCATGCTGGTGCCTTCTTCCATAATGGTCACGCCTCCGGATCCGAGCATCGACCCTGCCGCCGCGACCGATTCGAAGTCCATCTTTACGTCGAGATGATCCGGCGTCAGAAAGGGAGCTGAGGCGCCTCCCGGAATGAACGCCTTCAAGGGCTTGTTCATCCGCATGCCACCGGCATGCTCGTAAATCAATTCACGGAACGTAATGCCCATCGGGACTTCGTAATTTCCCGGCCGTTTCACATGGCCGCTGACGCAGAAGATTCTGGTCCCTGTACTTTTGGGTGGCGAGCCGATGGAGGCGAACCACTCTGGACCCCGATTGATAATGTGCGGGAGATTCGCCAGGGTCTCGACGTTATTGACGACCGTCGGTTTGTTGTAGAGCCCATGCGTTGCGGGGAACGGCGGCTTTACACGTGGCAGCCCCCGCTTCCCCTCGAGTGATTCCAAGAGAGCGGTTTCCTCTCCACAAATGTACGCCCCCGCGCCTCGATGCACCCAAATATCAATGGTCGTTCCGCTGCCGAGGATATTCTTGCCGATATATCCGGCCGTCCGTGCTTCGGCAATCGCGCGCTCGAGAATCGCGGCGCCCAACACAAACTCACCCCGAATATAAATGTAAGCAGCCTCCGATCCGATCGCATAACAAGCCAGCACGATCCCTTCGAGCATCTGGTGGGGATCGCGTTCAATAAGTTGACGATCCTTGAACGTTCCCGGTTCACTCTCATCGGCGTTACAGCAGAGGTAGCGTGGGCCTTGGTAATCCTTGGGGAGAAACCCCCATTTCACGCCGGTGGGAAAGCCGGCGCCGCCGCGACCGCGCAAACCGGATTTCATCACCAATTGCGTGACGTCCATTGGAGCCATTTTGCCGAGGACCTTTCGAACGGCTTGATAGCCGCCAGTTCGCTCATAGTCGGCCAGCGAGCCGGTGTAACCGGGCTGCAGCATGTTCTTCAGTAAGATCGGTTCGTATTTGGGCATAACTTTTACTTCTAGTAAGGAGCAAGGAGTAAGGAGTAAGGAGATAGGACTATGGTCACCTTACTCCTCACATTTCACTCCTCACTGCAGTCGCAGGCTCGGGCCACATGAAGGGGCCGGTCTTCAGGGAACAGGTCCCCGTCGTGCGAAGATCCGTCAAGATCCGGTCGACCCGCTCTTCCGTGAGCCGCTCGTAATAGTCGTCGTTGATCTGCATCATCGGTGCAGTCCCGCAGGCCGCCAGGCATTCCACGGTGCTGAGGGTGAACAATCCGTCGGGAGTCGTCTCCCCTGGGCCGATACCCAACTTCGTCTTCATCCATCCGATGATCGTGTCTGATCCGACCAGCGCACACATCAACGATTTGCAAACCTGGATGTGAAACTTCCCCACCTTCTTGAGATTCAACATCGTATAAAAGGTGACGGTCTCATAGACTTGCGGTGGTGTCAGGTGCAACAATGCCGCGATTTCTTTCATCGCGGCCTCCGTGATGAAGCCCTGCTCCCGTTGAGCCAGATACAACAGCGGGATCAACGCCGACCGTCTCACCGGATAGCGACTCAATAGTTCGCTTATCTCTTTTCCGTACTTTTCTTTCAGCATTCGCTTCCTCTAACAATCCCTCGTAAGGCGTTAGGCGATAGGCGATAGGTGTGAGGCGAAGGAATTCTCCCTTCGCCTCACGTTTCACGCCTCACGTCATCGGTCGCATTCCCCCATCACGATGTCGTACGTCCCGAAGATCGTGATGATGTCCGAAATCAAATAGCCGCGCGCCATATGGTCAAACGCACCCATGTGAACGAACGACGGTGAGCGAATCTTCAGCCGGTAGGGACGGGGGCTTCCGTCGCTCACGATGAAAAAGCCCAGTTCGCCTTTCGGTGCTTCCGTGCCGCAGTAGGTCTCCCCCTTCGGCGGCTTGAAGCCCTGCGTAAAAATAATAAAGTGATGAATCAGGCTTTCCATGTCTCGCATCACGTGTGGTTTCGGCGGTGGAATGTATTGGGGGACGTCGGCCATGATGGGTCCCGGCGGCATCTGGTCGAGACATTGCTTGATGATCCGCGCACTCTGGCGCATCTCTTCCATGCGGATCCAGTACCGGTCGTACGTGTCGCCGTTTTTGCCGATGGGCACTTCCCATTCGACCTTGTCGTAGGCACCGTAGGGCTCGAACTTACGGATATCATAGGCCACGCCCGATCCTCGCAAGACCGGCCCGGTGCAGCCGAAATTAATCGCGTCCTCGGCCGAAATGACCGCGACATTCTTCGTGCGACCGAGCCAAATGCGATTGGAGGCAATGAGCGAATCGTATTCGCGAACCTTCTCGTGGAACGTATCGATGAAGGCCTTGAGCAGTTGCACGAGATCGGGCGTAAAGTCGCTGTCGACTCCGCCGATGCGGTAGTAGTTCAGAGTCAGACGGGCACCGCAGAGTTTCTCGAACATGTCGAGCAACGTCTCACGCTCGCGGAACGTCCAGAAAAAGACCGTCATGGCGCCGATATCCAACGCCTGGGTTCCGAGCCAGAACAGGTGGCCGATGATGCGCTGCATTTCAGCGACGATGGTACGGATATACTCAGCCCGTTCAGGAACAGTGATGCTCAAGAGTTTTTCGACGGCCCGCACGTAGGCGTAATTGTTGGCCATGGCGCAGATGTAATCGAGACGATCCGTGTGCGGAATGATCTGCATGTAGGCCAAGCCCTCGGAGAGTTTTTCTACGCCGCGATGGAGATAGCCCAGGTCCGGCGTCGCTTTCACGATTCGCTCGCCATCCAACTCGAGCACGACGCGGAGGACTCCATGCGTGCTCGGGTGTTGTGGCCCCATATTCAGCAAAAGTTCCTCGCGGCGGCGGGAACCGGCAGATCCGTTCTCGACCAGGAAGGGTTTCTTCTGCTCTTCGGAGATTTCACCGGTGGCCATCTCGACCGGCGGCTCATCCAGCCGTGGAATGAAGTCGAACTGGCTGCGCCATCCACGGCCTTCCGCCGGAAAGTCTTTTCGGAGCGGATAGCCTTCGGCATAGTCTTCGGGCATGAGAATGCGACGGAGGTCCGGATGGCCGGTGAAGGTAATGCCCATCATGTCGTAGACTTCACGCTCGAGAAATTCGGCCCCTTTCCAAATGCCCGTAAGGGATGCGATCGAGGGCCGGTCTTCGGGTACCCGTGCCTTCACGCGAAGGCGTTGACGAAGTGGCAAAGAATGGAGATGGTACACCATCTCGAACCGTTCCTGATCTTCCGGATAGTCGACCGAGCAGATGTCGGTCAGATGGTTGAACGACGCTTCCGGGGCATCGTGGAGATACCGGGCGATGTCCAGCAAGTGCGAGGCTTGAATCGAAACAGAGACTTCGCCACGTGCAGTGTCGACCTCGAGCGCACGCACTGCGTCCGGAAACTTCTTGAGCAGGGTTTCGGCCAAAGTTTGGTTCATTACTTCACGAAGACTTTTTCGCGCTGAATCTTTTCCTGTAGCTTCAACAATCCATCCATGAGCGCTTCCGGTCGTGGCGGGCAGCCCGGCACATACACGTCCACTGGGACAATCTGATCCACACCCTGGACGACGGCATAGCTATTATAGTGATTGCCGGAGGTGGCGCAGGAGCCCATCGAGATCACATAGCGCGGTTCCGGCATTTGATCATAGATGCGGCGGATCACCGGCGCCATCTTACGCGTGACCGTGCCGGCGACAATCATGAGGTCTGACTGCCGGGGCGACGCGCGGAACACGCCGGCGCCGAACCGGTCGATGTCGTACCGCGACGAGACACTCGCGATCATCTCGATCGCGCAGCAGGCCAGGCCGAACGACATCGGCCACAAAGCCGACTTCCGAGCCCAGTTGACAACGGCATCCAGATTCGTTGTCAGGATGTTCGCCTCTAACTGCCTCTCTAGAAAGCTCACCTTGTCTTCTCCACTCTCACGAGTTGGAGGGGATAGTCGGGATGCCCTTCACTGCGCGCGTCGAACGAGGCCTTCTTAGGCGCGCGTTCCGCGAGCACGAAGGGCATCCTGACGGTCGCCTTATTCATCAATCCCATTCCAACGCCCCCTTCTTCCACGCGTACCAGAATCCCACGACCAGAATGGCGATAAACACCACCATCTCGATTAACCCTACCAACCCCAGCTTCTTGAACGCCACCGCCCAGGGGAACAGAAACACGATTTCAATGTCGAAGATGACGAACAACATCGCGATAATGTAGTAGCGCATCGGGAACTGGACGCGTGCATCCTGGAACAAAGGACTGCCGCTCTCGTAGGGAGCGAGTTTGGCTCGATAGGGACGGCTGGGCCGCACGACCCATCCGAGCAGCAGCGACACCGCCCCAAAGGCGATTGCGATGCCGATGAACACCAGAATCGGAAGATAGTTGACCGGAACTGCTTCGTTTCCCATCTCGTTTAGACTCGTAGGCTAGGGGTCAGGGGCACGTGGTTAGAGGGAGGAGTCTGACCCATCGCCTCTTGCCCTTCGTCCCATACGTGGTCCAGCGTGAGTGCCGTGCCGAAAAAAGGAGTAAACGTCAGACCAGCGAGCGATGGTCGTTCGACTGCCTTGTGCTGCACGAGAATCTTGAACGTGCGGCCCATGCCATCCGGCTTCAAAAGATGGATCGCCGCCTGGAACTCCGGGCTGTCCGGCTGCAGCTGCGCGATCATGTCTTCGATGCCGAGCCCCACCAGAAAACTCATCTGATTCGTGAAGCCGGTGACAGAAAGGCCGGCGTCCTGTCCGACTGTCGCGAGGCTGGAAAAGTCCACATGAGCGGTCATATCTTGCAGACCGATACGTTCAAACGCATTTTCCGATGTCATTTGATGGTAGTAGCAGAGGAACGTCCCGCGTGAACGATCCGGACTGTAGAGGTCTTGAGCGGTGTGGCCATAGTCGATGGTCAAGACGACCCCGCGGGCCAACGTCTGTGCCACCTGCTTCATCCACTCCAATGCGTAAAGATTAACTTCAGTCCGGTACCCTTCCGGCAAGGCCAGATTCAACCGGCGAAGATAGACTGCAAGTTCCATCGACGACAGCGGCCTCAGGACCTCCACAAATTTCCCATCGTGGTAATCGACAAAGAGTTCTCGCGCCTGCCCCTCCGCCATTTGGATGCGATGGACAGGAAAGGCATCGACAAGTTCATTGCTGAAGAAAAGGCCGGTGACACTTTGAGGAGCGAGACTGCCCAGATTCTCAACCCAGGCGACTAATCCTGGTGTGTCCAGCCAGGGAGCAAGGTGTTGTCGTTGCGATTCCCGCATAGCCGGGCTCCGCTCAACCAACACGTAGCGAAGTCGTTTGGAGAGAGAATCCTGTTGGGCGAGAATGGCGTGCAGAAAGTCGCGCGCCAGCAAGCCTTTGCCCGCACCCATTTCCACAACTGTAAAAGGGGTGGGATGGCCAAGGAGAGCGTCGATTTGCCGCGCCTGCCGCGCAAGGGCTTGCCCGAGGATCGAGTGAACATCGGAGCTGGTATAGAAATCACCGGACCAGCCGATACGTTCCGTACCTTCGTCGGGTGGCCGCATGTAATAACCGAACTGCGGGTGATAGAGGGCGAGTTCCATGAACCGGACGAACGGGATCGGGCCGGAGCGCACGATCTCAGAGGCAATGGCGGCGACGAGTTCAGGGTGGCCGGTCGTCACACACAACTCCCTTCCTCCGCTGACTATACTCATGCGGAGACACCAATAGCTAATGGGTACAGTCCACCCATTCTCTACTGGGGATCAAAAGAGCGGTAGATTAGCCTCGGGATTGCTGCTAAGTCAAGGTGGAATAAGGGGGAATGGCAGCGCTCCGTCCGCTTCCGGCCGTCACTTCGACCGTTCTAGACCTCGCCACCACTTGGCATCGAAACTGGCTCCGTTCCATGCAAGCATGAACGGAGCTGCGGACATCGATGCCACTTGCTTTCAGCAAGTCGCGGTGGTTCGGCAGAACGGTGACCCGAAGTGCCGGCAAGTCGCGAACCAGGCACTGCCATTCCACCTTTGGGGAGTGGGGGGAATTCGAAATTACAAGAGTTCCGGGCCTCCACAATTCACATATAAGGATCGACCAGCTTTCTTCCCCGAAGGAATGTGATGGGGATTGCTAAAAGGCAATCTATAGACGAGCCGCAACGGTTCTACAGAAAGGTGCTCGAATTGCTCGGCAGGTCGCTCACAAGGCGCAGCGATCCTACTTCACGCCCCGTGGCATTTCTTATATTTTTTCCCGGAGCCGCAGGGGCAGGGGTCGTTGCGGCCGACTTTGTCGGCGGTGCGCTGCACGGTTTGAGGCGGAGCCGGTTCGTCGCCGCGGTTGAGAGTGAGTCGCATCGGCGGCGGTGCGGACGTTGTTAGTGGAGGTGGCGGGGCCTCGCCTTTGGCGGCCTGGACGAGGAAGAGACGCTCGAGGGTATCGGATTTGATGCGTTCCATCATGGCGGCGAAGAGGTCGTAGCCTTCCCGCTTGTACTCGATGAGTGGATCTTTCTGACCATAGCCGCGCAGCCCGATCCCATCGCGCAGGTGATCCATTCCCAGCAGATGGTCCTTCCAATGATGATCGATGACTTGGAGCATGAACGTCTTTTCGAGGAATCGCATGAGGTCCGAGCCGAGTTCCTGTTCCTTCCGCTCGTAGGCCTCGCGCACGTACTTTTTGAGATCTTCCACGAGAGCATCTCGACCGAGATCGCGGAGCGCTTCGCCGCCGTCATTTTTGCCTTGTGTGATGTCGAGGCCGAACTGGCCCTGCATCATTTCGGTGAGGCCTTTCACATCCCATTCCTCCGGGTATTGTTCGGCCGGACAATACACATTGAGGGCTGAGTCGACGACCCCTGCCATCATGTCGTAGATGTCATCCTTGAGATTGGTCCCGCCCAAGACGGCTCGGCGATGCTGATAGATGACCTCGCGCTGCTTGTTCATGACATCGTCGTATTCGAGCAGCTGTTTGCGGATCTCAAAGTTGTGCGCCTCGACTTTCTTCTGCGCATTGGCAATCGCGCGGGTCACCATCCCATGCTCGATCGGCACGCCTTCTTCCATGCCGAGCTTGAGCATCAGCTGCGACACGCGTTCGGAGGCGAAGATGCGCATCAAGTCGTCTTCGAGCGACAAGTAGAAACGCGAGGTGCCCGGATCGCCCTGGCGGCCGGAACGGCCGCGTAACTGATTGTCGATCCGGCGGCTCTCATGCCGCTCGGTGCCGAGGATGTGCAACCCGCCGAAGTTGATGACTTCCTGTTTGTCTTTCTCACAATCGGCTTTGATCTCCTCGTAGACCGCGAGCTTGCGGTCGTCCGGCATATTCTCTTCCCGATACAACACCTGTTTGAACATGAAGTCAGGATTGCCGCCCAGGAGAATGTCGGTGCCGCGGCCGGCCATATTGGTGGCGATGGTGACGGCGCCTTTGCGTCCGGCTTGCGCGACGATTTCGGCTTCGCGTTCGTGCTGCTTGGCGTTGAGCACGTTGTGTTTGACGCCGTTCCGGCTCAACAGGCCGGCTAATCTCTCGGACTTTTCGATCGAGATCGTTCCGACGAGGACCGGCTGGCCGCGCTCGTGGCACTCTTTGATCTCTTCGACGATGGCGCTGAACTTTTCTTTTTCCGTCCGATACACAACGTCGGCGTAGTCCAGCCGAATCATCTTGCGATTGGTCGGGACCACGTTCACGTCGAGATTGTAGATCTTGGCGAACTCCGCAGCTTCGGTGTCCGCCGTACCGGTCATCCCACCGAGCTTCTTGTACATACGGAAATAATTCTGGAAGGTCACGGAGGCCAGCGTTTGATTTTCGTTGGCGATCTTCACGCCCTCCTTCGCTTCGACGGCCTGGTGGAGGCCATCGCTCCAGCGGCGGCCCGGCATGAGCCGACCGGTGAACTCATCGACAATGATGACTTCGCCGTCCTTGACGACATAGTCCACATCGCGTTTGTAAAGCGCATAGGCTTGAAGCGCCTTGACGACATGGTGGACGAGATCCATGTTCGCCGGATCGTACATGTTATCGACGCCGAGCAGCTTTTCGACGCGAACGTTCCCGTCCTCCGTGAGCGAAGCGGTCTTGGTTTTTTCTTCGATCGTATAGTCACGCTCGAGCTTGAGCTGCGGGATGATGGCATTGATCCGGTAGTAGAGGTCGGTGGTTTGGTCGGTCGGGCCGGAGATAATCAATGGAGTCCGAGCCTCGTCGATCAGAATACTGTCGACCTCGTCCACGATGGCGAAATTCAGCTCGCGTTGCACGCACTGGCTCAGGTCGCTCACGATTAGATTGTCGCGCAAATAATCGAACCCGTACTCGTTATTGGTGCCATAGGTGATGTCCGCTCGATAGGCTTCCGGTCTGGTGCAGGGGCGCAAGTGCTGCAGGCGCTTGTCGGATGCTTCGTAGGTGGGGTCGAACAGGAACGAGGCGTCGTGCTGGATGATGCCGACGGACAGTCCGAGCGCGTGATACAGGACCCCCATCCATTGCGCGTCGCGCTTGGCGAGGTAGTCGTTCACCGTGACAAGATGGACTCCCTTGCCTTCGAGGGCGTTCAGATAGAGGGGGAGAGTGGCGACGAGCGTCTTCCCTTCGCCGGTTTTCATTTCCGAGATCCGTCCTTTATGGAGGATCATGCCGCCGATGAGCTGCACGTCGAAGTGGCGCATGTTGAGTTTGCGGCGGGACATTTCGCGGCAGACGGCGAAGGCTTCCGGCAGGATGTCGTCGAGCGTCTCGCCCGCGTCGAGCCGCTTCTTGAAGTCTTGAGTCTTGTCCGCGAGTGCGTGATCGGACAGCGGTGTCACGTCAGGTTCTAGGCTGTTGATGCGCGCCACGATCGGCATCAAGGCCTTGATTTCACGGTCGTTCTTGCTGCCGAAGATGAGATTGAGGAGTTGTGTCAGCATACGTCGTCTATATATAGATGGTAGGGGGTGTACTGTCCACTATAGAAAACCTTCGTCGCAGTATACCGTAAAGTTTTCACGAATCCCATCAGGAAGGGAAAGCCTCCCGGCACCAGCTCATCTTGACTCTCGCCGCGGCCTCCATTAGCATTCAGCCAGAAGTCTGTAGTCTATATGATGCGTCGTCTGCAATACACCGTCGCTCTCCTGCTGGTCCTTTGTATTGTTGGAGTCAGCGGGATTGCTTCTGCTCAGACGGTTCTTCACGACAGTCACCACTCACATCACCAAGCTGCGACACATGGCACCGTGCTTTGTTCCTGGATGTGCGCGGCTGGGCACGTGCTGCACGGTGCTCAGGTCGTACCCCAAACGGGTTTCGATCTCCTGGCCCTCGATTTCGTCGTCGATATTCATGCCCCATTCAGCCAACCTGTCGAATCTGCGACGTCGCGCGGTCCTCCCGTTTTCTCCAACTAACTAACTCATTCCCACAAGAGCCGGGCTCAGTGTCTTAGGCGCGGTGCCCGCTCTGCATTTCTACGGAGTATGCCAGTGGTCTATTTAATGCGTTGGCGACGATCTATGAGTCGGTGTGTTGTGTTGAGTGTGAGCTGCTTGCTCGCCTTCTCCGCAGCAACCGTCTGGGCGCAGGTGAAGGCCGAGCGGTCCTTTTCGGCGGTCATTACGGATAGTCAAGGAATCGAAACCGAAGTCAAGAACCTCGTCTTTTATTGGGAAGAAAAACTCAGCGAGACCGCCTTTGTCCCTCACGAACTGCGGCATCTTCCGGTGAAGCGCGGAAGCGTAACCAACAACATTCCGTTCGATCGCATCAAACAGGTCGAAGCCAGACCATCCGGCAATGAAGGGGTCACGGTGATGGTCATGTTGGCGAACGGCAAGACGGGCGAGTTTGTGCTCACGATTCCTGGCAGTTTTCGTGGTGAATCGGATTTCGGGCAAGCCGATGTTCCGGTGAAGGCTGTCAATAAGGTCGTGTTCAAATGACGTGGACCTCGGACGACAAGCTTCAGGTCCATGCCTGGGGAATTTCTGCTGTCCTCCATGGCCTTGTCGTGAGTCTTGCCATGTTCTTCGTGGCGCAGATCCAGCCGCCCCCGCTGAAAGATGTGTTTGAGTGGGAGGTGTCGCTTGTGCAGTCCGTGGTACAGGAGGTGAAGGTTGAATCGACAAAGCCGCTGCCTTCCTCGCCTGCGCTCAGGCCTCAACCGAAAGCGATACCGCCGGTCGAGCCCGTTCCACAGATTGTGACTCGGGAGGTTCAGACAATGGACAAGCCGACGATCATCCAGCGCGACGTAGCGCGGGTCGTCGAAGCGGTGAAACCGATCGAGAATACGGCCAAACCGCTGGAGCGAACAGTGGCAGTGCAGGAACGTCAAGTGGTCACATCTGAAAAACAGGAAACGAAGCAGGCTGAGGTTGAGGAACGGTCCGTCGAGCAGGCCGTTCAGGCCGTGGTGGCCCAGGAGCCGGTGATCACGGCGACGGCCCAGCCGGTCATCACTCAAGCTCCAGTTGTGGGGAGTGTGCAGCCCATTGAAACAGCGGCAACCGCGACACCGGCTCACATACAGTCAGCGTCCCAAGTCGGAGCAGCGGTAGAGTCCTCGCACGAGATCGTTGCACAGTCATCGACAGCTGCAGCTGTGGAAGTTCCTCAGGCGTCAGAACAGCGTGCGGCATCGGTTAATCCGGCCTCGCAAGGCGCAGCGATTTCAGAAGCTCCTGTGCAGGTTGCCAAGGCGGCGCCACAGACATCGGATGTTCGAGCGGATCATCGTTGGGTGGGGGAATCGCTGTGGCGGCGAGTGGCTGAGTTAAAACGTTATCCCAGTTCCGCACGCCTGAACGGCTTGGAGGGTCGGGTGATTTTGAAAGCGGTCATTCGCGCGGACGGACATCTGGCGGAGGTGGTTGTGGTAAAAAGCTCGGGACACGCCGTGCTTGATGCAGCAGCGGTAGAAGCCGTGAAGATGGCCTGTCCGCTCCATATGAAACATCCGATTGGTCTACCGCACATCGTGGTGAGTCTTCCAATCGTATACAGCCTGGCGAACTAGAGAGGCTCCTGTGCGTTGCTCAATGCTGAAACGATGGGCCTTTGTCTTTCCGCTTCTGGCGATATCACTGTGTCCTGTCGTGATCACCTCGGCGAGGGCGGATGAGGAACGGAAGGTCATGACGGAAACGGAGCGCATGGGGAGGATACAGGAACTCCAACGCCAAAAGAGCATTCTACAGCAGGAACTCCGACAGCTTGGGGCGCGGCCAGAAGGAACGGCGCAGTCCACGGTTCCGCGGAGCGAGATGGAGAACCAACCGACCAGAAGTCAGAAAGAATCTCTGGAATCGGTTCCTGGTGTTGCGGTGCGACCTGGTGGGAATAACCGAATTCAAGAGCTCTCCATCAGGGGGACGTCACCATGAAGGCGAGGCAGAGCGTGCTGCTTGAGAGACGACCGACGCGAGGACTCGGCGGCTTGTTCCTCGTGGTCGTTTGGTCGATGGTGGCCTCACAGGCTTGGGCCGGGGCTCCTGAGTCTCAGGTGGTGTTCGGCCCAAAAGGCGTGACCGTCCATCAAGTGAAGAACCTCGTTGGCCCGTCTGTGCAGATCGACGACGAGGGTTTTGTCTCGGCTACCTGGGTAGAGGAAGAGAAAGAAACGCGCACGATCTTCTTTGCCAAATCTGAAAAGCTAGGCGGACCGCTCGGGACCCCTGTTCGCGTCAATCAGCCTTCCGAAAATCCATATTACCGACAGGAGTCACCGGCTGTGGTCATGCGCGGAGGCGATGTCTTCATCACCTGGTCGCTGACCCATCCGAAGATCACTCCCGATAAACCGTTTTCCAGCGAGTTGCGGCTCAGCCGTTCCAGCGACGGAGGGCGCATCTTTGCCCCTTCGACCTTGGTGAACGACGACGGGCAAGTGATCAACCATACGTTCGATGCGCTCCAAGTGGCTTCCGACGGCGCGGTGTACGTGGCCTGGATCGACGGCCGTGAAGGCAAGAAGGAGCCCGGGACGTTCGTCGCCAAGTCGACGGATCACGGTCGCACCATCACGAAAAATCTAAAGGTCGATGAAAACACGTGTGTGTGTTGCCGAACGGCACTGGCGACATCGATCGACGGGATTGTCTACCTGGCATGGCGAAAGATTTTTGACGGCAACATCCGCGAAACCGTGGTCTCTCGATCGACGGACGGTGGAGAGACATTTTCTTCCCCTGCCATCGTGGGGAACGATCGGTGGGTGTATCCCGCTTGTCCGCATCGGCCGGCATCGCTCGGCGTGGACCGGCAAGGGCGTCTTTATGTGGTGTGGTACACCGAGGGCAGCGACGAGACGCCCGCGATCTATCTGGCTTATTCGGATGATCAAGGCGCGACATTTTCTCAAAAACAGCAATTGAATCGCTCGAGAGGCACATTCCCGGATCATCCGCAGATGGCGGTTGATCCAGAGGGACGCGTGGTGGTGGTCTGGGAGGAACAGTCCCCGGTCCGCCGAGAAGTCGTGGTCAGTCATTCGCTTGATAGGGGTCAGTCGTTCAGCAAGCCGGCGAAACTGAATGAAAAGAACGGACAGACGCCCACGGTGGCGGTCAACAAGCAAGGAATGGTCGTGATGGGCTGGAAAGAACATGCGATGCCGGCACATCGCATCGTCGTCCAAACCATGCAATTGCCGATGGTAAAAATTGCGGCTGAAAATGTCGTGTCTCATGGGCGGTAGAGGCTTGGTTTCGTTTGGCCTGGTCGTGATTGGATGCGCATTTTTCCTCGGCGCCGGCGATCCTGTTGACAGCGCGCCTGCAGCGGGCGATCCGTTCGCCGCGCTTCGGATCAATCGAATTGCAGCCGGCGCCCCGATGGCTTCCTTCGATCTCAAGGCGCTCGACGGCGAGACTCTCCGCTCGCAAGATTTGACGGGAAAAGTAGTGCTGCTCAATTTCTGGGCGACCTGGTGCGGTCCCTGCAAGGAAGAAATGCCATCACTTGCCCGACTTCAGGCCCAGTTTGATCCTGCGCGGGTTCGCGTGGTCACGGTGACAGCGGACATGCATCCCCAAGGCATCAAGCAGTTTCTCAATCACCTGGGCATCAGTCTGCCAGTGCTCTTCGATGAGGACCAGGAACTCTCGCGCACCTTCATGGTACGGGGATTGCCGACGACGGTGCTGATTGCGCAAGACGGTCGTCCCCTGGGCCGTGCAGTCGGGCCCCGGGCATGGGACAGCGAAGAATCGGTCGCGCTGGTGCGGCAAGTTCTCGAAGGGTCCCGATGAAACGCCTCGTCGCTCCACTGGCTGTCGGGATGGCGGCGCTCTACCTGGTTCTTGCCATCTCGGCGACCTGGTGTCTGTCCCTTCATGCGACCCCGTTAACTCCTGCACATCAGCATAGTAAGTGCCACGTTACCCACTCAGGCTTATGCGCCTGGGCCTGCCAGGCCAATCCGGCGGTTACGGTTCTCTCCGTTGTCCCTTCTGCAGCTGTCCTCGAATTCGTGGCGCTGTTGCTGCTGCTTGTATTGGCTCTCGACACTCGTTTCTCTGCTGCTGGTTCTCTCTCTCGCGCTCCACCTGACTCCCCAGCGTTGTAATTTCTCACTTTCGGCCGGTGTCTCTTGTCTCACCGCAACTTTGGGCGCGGCTGAGCGATCGGCTGCCTGCTGTTCACGTTTAAGAATGTAAGGAGTGTTGGATCATGTCTGCACGCATGAATTGTTCTCGATGGCTCTGTGTAGTTGTTATCGCGATACCGGCGATGGTGATGGGATTGAGCGCGGGGCTGGGCATGGCGCAGGATACGCCTTCCGCTGATCCGACAGCTTCTCCCCGCGAGCGGGAGTTGCGCGATCAACTCAAACAGATCTTGCAGGAACTGGAAGACCTGCAACAGACGAAAGAGAGCGCTAAACCGGAAGCGGAACGTCCGCCCATTGTCAAAGAGAAAGCCGAACCAGCCGCAATGGAAGCCGCGCCGGAATCCGGACCGGAGCTTGAACTGGCCGATATGAGCATCGTGAGTAAACGATTGCAGAAGCGGCCGGAGGGAGTCTCGTTATCCGCCACGGTTCCGGCTGAAACAGACTCACAACCGACCCGGACCATGAAGGAATCGCTCGAGTCGTTGCCCGGCATCGTGCTTCGGCAGGCGAACGGGCCGCGGGACTTCAGCATCACCATTCGGGGGCAAGGCGCCAAGACGACGTTTGCGGTGCGGGACATCAAGGTGTATGAAGACGGGTTTAATCAGACCCAATCCGACGGACTGTCGCGCCTCGATATGCAGGATCCCTGGTTCATGCGGAGCACGGAGGTCACCCGCGGCGCCTCGTCCTCGCTGTACGATAACTACGCGCTCGGCGGCATGGTGCAATTCAGGACCCGACGCGGCAGCGACATCAATGGAGTTGAAACGTTTCTCTCAGGGGGATCGTTCGGCTATTTCAAGCAGGCGCTTGCCTTTGGCCAGCATACCGAGCGGCTTGATCTCGCGATGTTTGCCAGCAATGTGAGTGAGAACGGATTCATTCGGTGGAGCAATTACAATACGCAAACACTCAACTTCAATTTGCGCTTCACAGTCGACGACAAACAGAATTTTTACTTTAAAGCGATTACCAATTGGTTAAACACAAAAGTACCGACCCGGCTGACACAGGCGCAGTTCCTTGCCTATGACCGGCAGTCCGGCGGGACGCAAACCACCTGCGTCGCCGGCACCTACAACGCCGGTTGTGCCAATGCGGTCGCGCTGAATCAATCGCGAGACGACCGACGCACGATCGTCGGAGGCATGTATGAACGGCAGATTAATGCCAATACCGTCCTGACCGTGGAAGCGGATTACGATGTGAAGGATATCAATCAATACTTTTCCCAAATCACCGACAACATCAATCCGAACTACAAGACCCAAGCCGATCTACGCCATGACGGCCGCCTCGGGGAGATGCCGCTCAAAAGTTACGTTGGAGCCTTCTTGAACAACATGGAGCAGGAGGGGCAGACGTTTCAGAATCTGGCCACGGGCACCGGAACGCGCGGACCGTTGCTTCAGAACAACCGAGGAAGAATTAATAACGTCGGGGCCCGGTTCCGTGAAGAACTAGAGTTCGTCCCAAAATGGATTCTGGCCGCGGGCCTTGGCTTCGAGCAGTCGCAAGTGAGCATTAGCACGATTAATTATGACAACGCCGGTGCCGTGGCCTCGAGGCCGAGCGTAACCCGTAACTTCTCGAACTGGGCGCCGGAAATGTCGCTCACGTGGAAGCCGGCGGAGGGCTATCGGCATTGGATCCGGAGCTCGACGGGATA
>Ga0335070_10001142_pt1 | contig 30315 bp, 17 predicted proteins | sample Lox_Sample_13_FD_206722 | JGI IMG/M metagenome (GOLD analysis project Ga0335070, IMG submission 206722) | Soil microbial communities from Loxahatchee National Wildlife Refuge, Florida, United States - Lox_Sample_1.3 | ecosystem: Environmental > Terrestrial > Soil > Wetlands | place: USA...
GGTTCGCTAATCTGGCGGCTCACTCGCCCGGCTGGCCCGCAGATAGCACCCGCCTTTCGTTGCCGCACACCTCGTCCTCGCTCACGCATTCTGAGTTGTTCCGCCACGGGCTGCTAAGGCTGTCAGGCATGTAACCGGTACATTCTGTGACCACCGGGGTGGGACGAGGCCATCACACCGCCACCATGAATCTCAGTTTGCAGCTTCGACCATTGGAAGGATAACGGCATCAATCCAACTTTCGCCTTCACCATCCCGAATGTCCTTGAAGAGCCACCAATGCTCGGTGTGTTCTGCTGTGTCTCCTGGCTGCAAATTCCGAAGTGGCCCCAGGGTTTCGAGTTCGAGCGAGTGCGCGTCCGTGAATACTTCGAAATTACAGCCGAAGTCAGGGTATTTTGCATTGTTTTCAACCTGGGCTTTCTTGACGAATAAATGACCCTTGCGGAAGTAAGCGCCCCACCCGAGGGGATTGAATATCCCGATCATCTGCTCCTTAAACTTGCCCGCACAATCGCTAGCCTGGCGCAACTGAATGTAGTGTGTACCGATTTTTAACCGTGGATCTGCCAAATCCGTGTAGCACCAAAGAGCCAAAGCCCCTTCGGGCAACAACCTCTCGGTCGAGATTGGAGCCCGCGGTGGAAGTGGGAGAATGGCCGTCCCGCCAGCAGCCATCATGGAGAGTGCCCATGGAGCCATCTCGGTGGGTTCTCCTCCGAGGTTGCGGATGCGATGTGTGATCGTAACGCGTGCTCCTGTTTCCGCAAGCTTGATCTCTATCTCTTTTTGTAGGTTTGCGCCGGGAGGTGCGGTTTCTGAAGGCGCGGTAAGAACAAAAGCATCGTGCTGCCTCCGCATTCCAACAGGGGCATTGTCCGGGTAGTACGTGCGCGGGATTTCGGGTGCTACCCAGAGACGATGTCCCCCATAAACTCTGAAGGTCTGATCGCCACGTTCGCCGGCATGCTCACGGACTTCGTGGAACTCATTGTCTCCCCCCTGAAAACCGAAAAAGAGAATTCGTGGTCCGACTTCTGTCAAAACGACCAGTTGCACTGTGTCGTTGTAGATTCTGAAAGCCTTCTTCCATCTGTTGTGTTCTGTTTCTTCAGCCCTTATTCCGCCTACTGCGGCAAGCTCCTGCATGTCTTTGCGCCTCCACGCTCAATCCGTCGGACCCTATCGAGTTCAACCGTTCAAGGCGCTTGCACCAAAATTGCCTTTCCCCTGTATTCAACGGTTTTGTCAGGTTCAGTCACTGGTCCACCTCCCGAGCCATGGCCGGCGGATACCCAAACAATGTTGAACTGGATCACTGCAGGCATTTCGGGATAGCTGCCTTGGCGGTCGCCAATCGTCAGAGTCTGCGTTTGTTGCGACCAACACAGGGGAATCACAGAGTGAGCTCCGCTTTCATAGTCATAGCTATCGCCCCCGTCTTGATAGATCTCGAAGCTGCCGTCGGCTCCGCCGTAGATCCGCAGTTCGATGGGTCCCGCAGGCTTTTCCTCGGCGTACTCAATTTCCGGTCCGAGAGGGATGATCGAACCAGCGCGCACGAACAGTGGAATGCGGTCCAGCGGGGTGTTTGAGTCAATTTCACGGCCGCCTGTCTGCGACGCTCCGGTCCAAAAGTTGTACCAGCCGGGGGAATCAGGCAGATATAGAGCCCTGTGACTGGCATTGGCTTGAAGCACGGGACTAACAAGAATGGAGGGCCCAAACATAAACTGGTCGCCAATGTCGCGAACTTTTGGATCCGTGCGCCAATCCATAACGAGGGGGCGCTGAATGGTGTAGTCCCCATTCGTGACCCGCCAAGCGAGGGAATAGATATAGGGCATCAGCCGGTAGCGGAGCTTGTCGAAGTCGGTCAGGATGGGCTCCACTTTGTCGAAGGACCAGATCTCGTTTTCCGGCCTGTGCCCATGCGTGCGGAAGATTGGGCAGAAAACTCCATACTCGAACCAGCGTGCGTAGAGTTCCTGAAATTGTGGATCGTCGAGAGGCTTCTCATGAGGTGGCCAGTAACCACCAATATCAGTTGTCCAGTAGGGATATCCGGAAAGCGCAAAATTGAGTCCAGCCGCGACTTGATGCCTTAAGCCCCAATACGAGCCATAAACGTCCCCGGACCAAACCGTTGCGCCGACGCGCTGCTGACCGAGGAACGCCGATCGGGTCAACAGGAAGACTCGTTTGCGATCTGTGGCCGTCTTCCAATGCTGCTGGATCCCTATGGTGTGCATGAACGGAAATACATTCGTGTACTCTGCGCCGTTGCCGATAGCGATCTGTTTGTTCTGAAGAATCGCGTCTCCCATGTGGGGCCAATATTCTTCGGGCTCCGCGCTATCGAGCCAAAATGCATCCCAGCCCTGCGAGAACAGCTTGCTAACCAAGTTATTCCAATAAAAGTCGCGGCCCTTTGGGTTTGTGGCGTCGTAGACGTGGGCATTGGGCACCAGGAAGTGCTGGGCCTCCAGTTGCTTGTAGTTCTCTGCCTTCGTATCGAAGATTCCCCAGACTGAGAGCATGGCGTGAACGTGCTCATCGTGCAGGCGATTCAATTCGCCCGGAACATCCTTGAAATTCGAATTAAAGACCGGGTCTCCTTCTGTTTTCCACCAATACCAGTCCTGCACGATAGCATCGAGCGGGATGTGCTCCTCGCGATAGCGATCTGCAATCCCCAAGACCTCAGCCTGCGAAACGTATCGATCCTTTGACTGAAAAAATCCATAGGCCCACTTGGGAAGCAGCGGTGTGTGCCCGGTGAGGCTTCGGTATTCATGGATGATCCGGTCCAGTTCGGGACCGTAAACGAAGTAGTAGTCGATGGCATGGCCAGCTAGTGAGTCCAAGTTCAATTCAAGCGGGAAACGGTTGTCGACATAAGTCAGCGACGCGGTGTTCCACATCAACCCATAACCCTTGCTCGACAAAAGCAACGGAATCGCGACGTCGGTGTTGTTCTGCGCAAGCTCTACGGTTGCGCCACGGTAGTTGAACATTCCGTTTTGGTGTTGACCCAGTCCGTAGAGGCCCTCGTCGAAGTCTGGCGAAAACCTGTCCTTAACGTGAAGGGTCTTTTCGCCATTCACATCTGCCGGGTCGTAGGTGCGCGGGATTGAGGTTCTCTCTCGTAGCAAGCTATCGCCGGCAATAGTGCTGTACTGCAGGCTTCCCCACTTCAAGGAGAGCTCCACCTTCAGTACGTCCGTGGTGAGGAGCACCGCATCGGTTCCCTGAGTCAGCGCGAACTTCGCACCTGGGCATGAATCCTTTGCATCGAGCATCCATGGCTGGTTCGGTTTGACACTGTTGGGCGGATCGGGCGTAGCCACGAAGTGAACTACACCAGCACGGCAGACGGAAATGTGCAAATTCTCGTTACCCACTGTGGCGGTCATGCCGTCTTGAGATTGCGCATACCTGACGGGAGGCAGGGGTGGAACTTCCCACAGCTGAGCTTGTGCCCGAATGCTCGAGAGGAAAGAGCACATCGCGAGGACGGAGATCCATATATTCCACGGTTGGATGGAAGCTCCTCTCGCGGAATGGCACAAGCGGATTGGCTGAATTCTGACACGATCGCCGCCTTTGTTCGTCGATCCTTGAAGCAAGCGTGACGGCACACGAAACGACCTCGCTCTGACCATTGCTATCCTTTCCTGAAGCACTTCCGTGTCTCAGCCACACCGAATCTGGCCAATGCGACGGTTGGGGCGCGGGTGTGCATTAGCCTGGGCTGAGAACATCAGCATTTAAATTTCGTAGTTCAATCGGCCACAACCACCTGTGGCTCGGCGTCATCACTCGGAATTGCGAAGGTAACGAGCTCGCGCCTGAACCACCGCGTGTTGTACGCGCCGTAGGCCAACCCTATAACCATCCATGCGATTCCCAGCACTTTGGCGCGCCAGCTCAGACTCAGCCATAACAGCAGGCAGATCAGCGAACCTAGCGCCGGGGAGACGAAGTTAAGCCAGCGCTTGCGCGATTCCCGAAAATAGAAACGCACTAGTGCCGCGATGTTGACACCCATGAACGCAAGCAAGGCGCCGAAATTCAGCAGTTCCACGCCGCGCTCAAAACTCAGGATCATCGCGCCGACCAGTGCGACTGCCCCGACAAGTAGCACGTTATTTCGTGGAATGCGTTTCTTGGGCTCAATCGCCCCAAAAAAGCCGCGTGGCAGAGCGCCGCTCCGTCCCATGCCGTAAAGCAGTCGTGCAGCACCTAACTGCGCCCCGAGTGCAGAACCGGCCGTCGCCACCAAAAGCGTCACATTGATGACCGAAAAGAGCCAGCGCCCGCCTGCTCTTCCGGCAACAAAGACAAATGCCGTGTCTACATCAGGGAAGTTCTGTGTGCCGGGCCAGATGAGTTGGGCCGCGTAGACCTCGATAGAAGCCAACATGCCCGTAACTAAACACACCAAAACCGTGGCGAGCAGAATATTGCGGCGGGGATTCCTGGCTTCCTCGGACAGCGTTGAGATGCCGTCAAAACCGATATAAGTCAGCACAGCCAGCGAGGTCCCGCCCATGATGGCTCGGACCGAGAAGGTCTTCGGATCGAAAAACGGGCGGCTAAAGAAGCCAATTCCATCATGAGGCGCCGTATGTACGTAGCGAGCCGCGGCCGCCAAGAATAGAAGAATCACAACAGCCATGACCGCAACCAGCGTCGCGTTGATGCGCGCCGAAGTCTGAATACCTTGCATATTCAAGAACGTGAACAGAGCGACGAAGGCAACTACCCAAATCGCGTACGGAATTTCCGGAAAGAAGTTCATCGCGAACTTGCTGCAGAGAATCGTGCAGATGAGCGGATTGAGCACGTAGTCCATGGCCATGCTCCATCCGGTCAGGTAACCAAGGATCGGGTGAATTTCTCGGCCCACATAAGTGAAAGCAGAACCGGCGCTGGGATACGCAGAAGCCATTCTCCCGTAGCTGATGGCAGTAAACAGCATGGCGACCATGGCGAGCAGCACTGTGATTACGGCGTAGCCATGAGAACGCACGCTCATCACCCCGTACACTGGCATGGGTGCGGTGGGTTGAATAACAATGAGCCCGTAGAGAATCAGGTCCCACAAGCCCAGAGCCCGGCGAAGCTGCGGTGTAGCGGTTTCTGCTAGGGATGTGGACATGACCTGGGTCTCGGCTCGGGCTTATGTAACACTAGGAACACTCTCACGAAAGCTCGGTTCGCATTCATAGCAGGCAGACCGCACTGACTCGGAAATAGATGCGCCGTGCGATCTCGCGAAGGCGAACAAGTTCTCCAGTACCGCGTCAGGGTGGATCGTATGTGGCGAAGTAACACTGAAGCTGCCGTTCAGGACGCCGAGATCCAGCGCAGTCCGCAGTATCCGGCCGGAAAACGACCTGCCGTGCTCGTTCTGCCTGATGAACGGGATACCCGCTGCTAGACCACAGAGAACCCCTGCGAGGAGTGCGTCCCCGGCGCCAGCGGTAGACATTGGTTGAAGTGCTGGTGCAGGACAGAATTGCGAACTCCCGCACTCGAAGCCATAGGCTCCTTTTTGTCCGGCGCTAACAATCATGCGCAAGTTCGTGCGAGTCGCTGTTAGTTCTGCGGCGCGCTCCACCAGTAAGGCGTCGTCGAACACATGATCAGCGCTCTGCCCGAGTAAGGCCGACGCTTCCTCCTGATTCAAGGCCAAGAGATCCGCGAGAGCAACCAACCCCATTTCCCGTGCTTGTTCAATTTCCCCGAGCACGAAGGAGCATACGCGGTAATTACCGCACTCCGATGCAAATTCAAGGAAGTCCCGTCGCAATTGCAGCGGAACCTCTGGGAGGCAGAGCGCCACTCCCCGGGCTCCTGCAGCTTTCATGTAAGGCAAAGCGGCCCTTAGATCATCGACGGCCAGCGCACCAGCGGCTGAGTTACTGCTGGTAATGTTTCCACCCGAACCATCGGGATATATAAAGCAAACACTGAAAAGAGTTCTCAGCGCAGGGTGGGTCCGCACAAACCGAGTGTCCATGCCGGCAGAACTCATCTCGGTGCGGAGTTGGAGTCCCGCCGTGTCGTTACCCACAAAACCGATCGGCCAGACCCGAAACGAATCTGGCTCCCTGCGAGAGCCGCCCATAAACCGGGCAATGTAGTGGAGGGCGATATGTAACTTGCAGTAATCCCGCGAGTCAAGTAATTCGCCCAACCTGCTTTCGTTCCGGCCCAGATCATGGTTGCCCTGAAGCGCATAGACCATGCCCGCTCCAATGCCGCCAATACCGATGCCACATGTAAATCCACGTTCCGCATTTGCGCGCAATGCCAGCATAGATTTAGAACAACTCCCAGTCGGGGTTTTCGCTGATCGGATGGCGAGCCGTTTCCAGTGTTGACGTAATGATTGCGTCGGGATGCGCCTGCAGCAAAGTCATCGGGTATTCCGGCGTCGGCGTACTGAACAGAGCGACCCGTAGCGCAGTCTGCTTCCAGGCACCCGTGTCGCTATAGACGCGGACTTTCTTTGCAGAAAGGCATTCGCGGATCCCTAACGTAATCGACATGGGTGGAACAAACTGGTAAGCAGCGCCGAATGTCCGCTGCGCCAGTGCGATGATCGTGTCAATATTGTTTTCTTGAATCCTGATCGTCGAGTTTGCGATATCTTCCAAGGTCGCATGGTGGAACGGGTGTCGGCGCGCCTGGTTATAAGCAACGTGTCCATCCTGGCCCCACCCGCCTACCGTGATGTCCAGTGGTGCCTCGTTGATCGCGGCTCGCACTTGTTCCATCGTCGCTGGCAATAGCCAATAACGCTGATCGTCGGGGACTGCCAGTTCCGGGCGAATGTCTCCGTAAAAGTGGCGCTCCATAAAGTTCTTGAAGTTGTAAGGATGTCCTGCCGGGAGCGGCCTCCCCTGCCAATCCAGACATTCGTCCATGTGAAACACATGCAAGTGTTTTAGCGATACGCCACGAGTATTGACGAGAGACCGAAACGGTTCGTACCAACAAGTAGGTCCACAAGGGATAATGGCCCGTGTCGCTCGCTCTTGCTGGTTGTTTTCCTCGATAACCTCGATTAATTCCCTCGCCATTAACGCGCCCAATTCCTTCGAGTCAGCCACCTGCCGATAGCGAACACGCAACTCTGGATGCCCGAGTAAATTTGCCGCCGGGATGGCACACCAGCGCCGAAGCTCTCTGGGAGTAACGTGAAACGATGAGGCTGAACGCGATTCTTTTTCGTCCATATAGGTGAAGACTCTTGAATGTTCCTGTTCACATCATGTTGCAGAGCAGCGTCGCGTCGCAGACTTCTATTCAATGTGAGCCGACGTCGGGGGCGTATTGTATCCTTCGACCTTGATCCAACGCGCATCTGCCGGCTTCGACACGTTTGCATGAATCTCGGCCGTTTCGCCGGGATACACGGTGATGTAATTGTCGTCATACTGGATGGGGAGAATTTCGTCGGCGTTCTGGGTAGCGGTAACCGTCGTACGTTCGAAGAAGGCGATGTGTTCGGATGGATTATGAAGCCGGATAGCGATCCGCTTGTCCTTATCGTTAGCAATCTGTTGAGCACTGACCTGTAGTTGCACCTGAGGCATCGTGTTCAGCGCCGTCATATCCGCCCAACTGTCTTGCTTTAAATCGAAGGCAGAATCGTTTCTCCGGTCTCCCATGTCATCGTCCTTCTGCGACTGCCAATATGTGTTCTCCACCAGCAGCGTTCCGGCACTATCGAACAACTGGCATCGCACAAAGAACACCGGCGTACTAAGGGGGAAGCGAGGCAGAACCATGACCTGAGTTGCGCCATTGAATGGAACCTGGATGGTCTCGGCGGAGCGGTCGTCGAGAACCTTGCCATTCAGATCGTAAACGCGCACGCGGACACGCAGACCCTGCACATCACCTGGAGTCTGATTGAAAACGATGATTTTGGCCTGACTGTGATCACCGTTCGCATAGGCATTGAACACGACCGACAGCGGGCGCAGCCCTTTTTTCGCGCCGTAGTACGCGCCCCCCGGGCTGAGATAGTAATCAATGATGTGGCCGTAGAACGAAGGCCAATGGCTATTCAACATCCAATAGAGGGTCATTTTGTGGTTGGCCCAGCCATTGGCCGCAAAGTCTTCGAACTGTGCGCGCGTATTCTCGTAGTGCGCGACTTGCGCCTTGCGCACGAACTCCTCCACGCCGCTGGAAGGGCCGTAGCGCTGATTCACAGCTCGCTGCACGTTCATGAGCCTATTTGTGTTCTCGATCGCTCCGGCATGGAAAAACCACGTGTCGTTGATGGGCCAGAGCTTATCGGCAGGAATGAACTTCTTCAGGCTCTCTAATGTGGGGATACTCTCATTGTCGCCCTGCTCGGCGGAAGATCCGCGAGACGTGACGTACTTCCCGCCGAACCAGTACGTTGGTGCGCGCCAACTGTACGGGCCTTCCATGATGATGCCGTCCCAAATGCGTTCGCCTTTGTCATCCTTGGCAAATGAAGAAACCGTATCGACGATCGCGTTTGGCCACCGCAGGTCGGACAGGACTTTATGGTACTCATTGCGAACAGGCTCGGGTGGCAGGCCATCGCTTCCATTGGCCCAGATAAACACTGATGCGTGCGGTCGCAGCATCAGAATCTGCGAACGAAGACTCTGGGAAGAAACGCGATGGTCCTCTTCGCTCCACTGCTCCCATTTCTCCCACTGATTGCAGCACATCCAACCGAGCATGACAGGAATACCCTCTTCATCGGCGAGCTCGACAATGTGCTCGCTGGAGATCTTCGATTCCCAGCGCAGCATGTTGAGCCCGAGATCCTTCACATAGTGCAGGATTTCGGATTCGCGTTCAGGATCGTACCGATACAGCAAGTCCGGGGTGTAATCTGCTCCACGCACGAGAAAATCTCGTCCGTTGACTTGGAGATAGAAATTCCCGCCCTTCCCCTTATCGGGGAACTCTTCGTCCTGATCGCGGTGTTGGGTAATGCTGCGGATGCCGAAGCGAATGTGAGAGCGGTCAGAGACTTTTTGATCCTGCACAAATTCCAGATTCAGATCGTAGAGGGCCGGCCGACCCATGGTGTACGGCCACCAAAGGTCGGGATTGCTAACAACCAAGGCGGGATACTTTTCTGGGGGAAGGGCTAGTTCGCGAGTCTCGCCTGGCGTGAGAGTAACCCTTTGTTCTGCCTGAATAGAAGGCTTGCCTTGTCGCGTGATTGTTGCCTTTAGAATCCCGCTCACCGCTTGCGCGGCAAAGTTATGCACGCTTACATAAACCGTAAGCCGTGCAGTCGCTTGTGGCAGGGAAAGTTCAGAGTTGACCACCGGATTTTCGAGCGCGACCTCGCCAGTGGTCTTCAGGTAGACCGGTTTCCAGATGCCTGCATTTCTGTCCGGCACGAAGGAAGCATCGAACAAATGCTTGTTGGTGTACTGGCCTTTGTATCCCAGATATTTCCAGTTGATCCAATCGAACCAACTATCTGCCAGCTCCACACCATCGACGTCTTGAACCAGTCGCTCGGGTGTCACTTTGACAGCCAGCGCATTCGGCGCGGCTGGATTGATCCACTCGGTCACATTGAGCTGGTGAGCGGCATACATGCCGACGATTTGCTTACTGTCCGCCACCCTTTGCCCATTGATCCAGATTTCAGCGCGGTAGTTGATTCCCGGGAACTCCAGGGTGTAAGCGCTGTGACCGGCCGGTGCCGTGAACACGGTCCGATACCACCAGTCCTGCTTGTACAAATCTTGCGGAACATTCTCCAGCAAGTTCTTGCCGACATACAGGTTGGGATAGACACCATCCTCCTGCAGTATTTCGAGAACCGTCGCCGGCATGCGATGGATCGGATGCCACGCCTGATCCTGATAATCAGGTCGAGAGATCGCCGTACCGTCTCCTTCGGCGTCCTTCGCAGCGGCCAATTTCCAGTTTTCCGACAGTTCCACTTTTCCTGGAGCGCTTGCTGCGCCGAACAGAGGCACGACGGTCAAGCAGAGCGACCATATCAGCGCAGAAATCATGCGAAACATCTTCGTCCCCCTCTCCGAGCACTGTTGCATTGCTTGTCCTTTACCCGCCGCAATTTCACGACGGCGACAACACACAGAGAGCTACCGTGCACGCCTTCGCTGCTCTCTTGCTAATCGCCGGCACGGACTCTCAGGCGTCTAGCCTCAGAAATACAGCTTCAACGCGAACTGAATTTCACGCTGATCGTTCTGACCATCGCGTGTCGAAGTGATCTTTCCAAAATTGGTCGGATTGTTGTAGTTCAACGCTCCGGGCGCCGCTGGAACTCCATTCAGGGCGAATCCCGGATTCGAGAAGTTCGGATGATTGGTCAGGTTGAAGAATTCGGATCGAAACTCCATCCGAAAACGCTCGGTCAAAGGGAACTGTTTGAACAAGGAGAAGTCCATGCGGTGGAACCCAGGTCCACGGAACTGACTCGGCCCGCCGCCCAGCGGACTGTAATCTGTTTGCCCGATCGTGGTCGCAACAGGAGGCGTGGCGAACGCTGCCGGATTCATCCACTGGTCCACATTGTGCTTTCCGGCATATAGATCGACCCCGGGAACCGTCAAGGCATAGCAGCCGAAGCCCGACGTTGTCGAGATTGCGCAAGGAACTGTACCGGGTTGGCCGCCCTGCAGCGTCAGAATCCAGTTGGTATCCCAGCCGCCCACGATTGCGTTGACCACTCGGCTGCTGCTCCCCAAGAAATGGCGGCCGTGCCCGAATGGCAGTTCATACATTCCGCTCAGGTGGAACACTTTGTTGATGTCGAAATCGCAACGGGCGAAGTCCGCTTCTTTGCCAAAATTCGGCAGGAACGGAGCGCGGTAGCTTGGGCCCAACGCGGTGGGATTTAGAACGTCCACGGCATCATTGAGACAACTAGCCCAAGTGAAATTACCGAGAACGCTCAAGCCATGGCCGATTCGTCGTTCGTAGTTGGCTTGGAGAGAATTGTAGTGGCTATTGCCTGAAAACGTGGAATAGACCATGTAGGAAGAAAAATCAGGATACGGAGAATACGACAGAGCATCCAGTCCAGGTGGCAGAATCTCCTGTGGAGTATTCGGGTTGACGTACGTGCCCATATGATGGACATTATTCCCGACGTAGCCCAACTGCACTGTATCGTTGGGGGTCAACGCGTACTGTAGTGTCAGGTTGTACCCCTGGGTGTAAGGAGTTTGCATGTGATAGTCCTCACCCGTGAACGACACTCCTCCGGGTTCAACCGCGGCCGAAGTCAGAGGGATGCCGGTGAGGCCAGTCTCCAGCGTGCCAATGGAACCGTTGCCGAACGTAATCGGCGCATTCGGCACCTGATAGCTGTAGCCCAGGTTGTATTGGAAAGGAAAGTCCACGTAGGTTTCGACTACGGAGTTCTCGAAGCCGCCATAGAAAATCCCGTATCCACCTCGCGCCACCAATTTGGGAGTGAGTTGATAGGCAAATCCGACGCGCGGCGAGAAATTCTTCTTCTGCGATACGCCAAGCCCCGACTGGCTGGAACAGACCATATCAATTCCATCTGTCGCCAGCGCTGCGGTGAAATCCGCGGAGAATGGAGTATTGCAACGTCTCTGCGTTAGCAAGAATGTTGAATGCCCGTTTGCCCCTGCCTGGACGAAGTTCGGGATGAAATTCGATTGGTTGCCGTAGTTCTCTTTGATCTGTCCGAAATATTCATACCGTAACCCAAGGTTCAGTGTCAGCTTTGACGTGACTCTGAAATCATCCTGGAAATAACCCGCGTAGTATCGGTGCTGCATCGACGTGGTGGCGACGTTCGAGGCGCTAATCGAATCCGCTCCTCCCACGTAATCATCGGCGCCCGGCACCGTTCCCGGAATCGGCGTCAAAAGCATCTGGGCAAGGCCCGTGTTGCCTCCATTGGTGGTCGGGACTTCTGTATACAGACCGTTGAAAGCCCACGTTCCCCTGCCTGCGATTGGCTGCAGAATTGAGAAGCCCAGGCGCTGCCATTGGAATCCCGCTTTAAGACTATGCCGGCCAAGCGTCTTCGTCAGGTTGTCCGTAATTTGGGATGTAGTGCTCAATTCGATCGAAGGCAAGTATTGGCTGCTGCCCAGGGAGTTAAGACCTGTGAAGTAGATGGAGCCCAGCCCGCCATTCGAACCGCCTTGCGGGACGCCCTGGATGCCGAACTGCTCGGGAATCCCTTGCGTGTTGGCGTTGGGCTGAGCACGCGTGGCCCGCAAATGGTTGTATCCCAATCGGAACTCATTGACGAGCGTCGTCGAAAACTGGTGCGTTTCACTCAGCGCCGAGTTCCAGGATCTTGTGTTCTGATCCCCGGCATAGAACGCGCCGCCATCCGCGATACCGCCAAAGGGTCCGGGAATGATATTCGGATTTCTCACATAACTGAGGCGCCCAAAAGCGCTGTCTTTCGAACTGATGTTGTGATCCACGCGCACATCGAACTGATCGGTGTCGTTGTTGATGGCTGGATTGGATGAGTAGTTATTGAACAGGCCTGAGTTGTTCGGAGCTGGAAACAGATTTAAGAGCTTAATCGCATTCGCATCCAGTCGTCCTGCGGGGAGCATATTTCCGGCGAACGCCTCTCGCGCAAAACCGATCTGGCCGCCGGTTGCGGTTCCCGTGGGACAGGGCGCCGTAATTGAGGACACCGGATCTGCCACTCCGCAATAGATGGCACGCGTGGTGGATGGGTCGAAGACTTGTCCAAGCGTAAAGCCTCGCCCTAACACATCGCCGACGCAACCTGATTGGCTTGGGTCCTGCATACAACTAGTCGGATCAGGTCCCTGGGTCAGCAATTCGGAGAGGTTTGTATAACCGCTGCTGCGCTCCAATGCAGTCGGCACCGTACTGGTGTAGGGATTGGCTTGGCGAATGCGAGCGCCCTCGTAATCCATGAAGAAGAACGTCTTATTGCGGAGGATCGGGCCACCAAAGGCCGCCCCGAACTGGTTCTGGCGGAATTCGCCCTTCTTCAGCCCATGCTCAAAATAGTTGGCCGCATCGAGTTTGTCGTTGCGCAAGAATTCCCACACCGCGCCGTGGAAGGCATTAGTTCCCGACTTGAGGGTGGCATTCAGTACCGCGGCTGCCGACCGGCCAGACTCCGCGCTGTAGTTATTGGTCTCAACCTTGAACTCCTGAATCGCATCCACCGGCGGCTTGACGGCATATGCGGTACCATTGAGAAAATCTACGAGGTTCGTGTTGTTGTCGATTCCGTCGAGCAAATAGTTGTTCTGCGCGGGCCGCAATCCATTTGCAGCAAAGCTTCCGCTGGCACCCAAGCCGCGCGTATCCTGCTGGCCCTGAGTGACACCAGCCGAGAGCTGTGCGAGAAAGGTAAAATTGCGGCCATTCAGCGGCAGATTATTTATAGCCTTCTCCTCAACCACCTGACCCACGGACGCGTCCAGAGTCTGCAGCAGAGGCGGCGCCGCATCGACGACAACTGTTTCTGTCGTTTGTCCGATAGTCAGCGAGATGTCCACCTCGAGCTTCTGCTGCACGTCAAGAGTCACGTTCTTTTGCTTGACCGTCCGAAACCCACTCGCCGACGCGGAGACGGAATAACGCCCGATTCTTACCGGGGAAAAGGTATACTGGCCCTCTGATCCCGTCGTGGTTGCAAGCGTGATATTGGTGCCCTCGTTAGTTAGCACCACCTTTGCGTTGGGTATTGCTGCGCCGCTTGGATCGCGGACAGTACCGGATATCGAGCCCATGTCGACTTGGGCGATTGCGGGTACGAGAAACGCGAGGAAAAACAGTAAAGCCGCTGCTGACTTGCGCCGCCAATCATTCAGAATCCGCATGACCCTGCTCCTTCTGCGTAGATCGGGCACACCGGATCGCCAATTCCGAAAAAATCCATTGCCGAGGCACTTTGGACATCGGAGTCTGCTTGCCACGAGGTTGCGTAACCAGACGATCCCGCCCCGCCGCGCGTGCACGTGCACGAATCTTTTCGTGCACGTGCACGATGCTCCTGCTAAGGCTTCCTTGTCAAGCTTTTTTTGGCGTCAGTTGGAATTCAGGCTCGAGAAGACGAATGCCGTCGCATCGCTTTGGTGCTGGATGTCTGGAACAAGATTCCTTGCACCGGCTTGTTTGATGAATCCGGGAGGTCACGACCGGCGTGGATCGCCAGGTGGAAGCTGATAAGGCTCAAGGGCTGATGTGAATTTCTCCAGCATAGCGCGGAGGGACGAAGCATCTGGCGGGCCGGCGCGCAAGAGAGCCACTCGCCGGGTGGGCAGATCGTGCATGGGAACCAATTGGGCAGCCTCGAGAAGATTGGCCGAGACTTCGGCCAGATCCAACCCTGTTTCCCAATCTGGGTTCGGATCTGCCAGCCATCGTTTATTTTTCATGACCGCTTCGGTAACGTGGTTTTCGCGGTCGGGCACCTCTTCCACAGTGTTGCTTCTGCGATTTCGAAAAAACCCGAGCAAAGCGGCAACGATAGACGGATCGCGAACCGTGCCGTCCGGATAGAACACGCCATGCACCGTGCCCCAGTAGTCTGCAATCATGAGTTCCCAGATGTACCATCCAACATGGGCCTGCATGTGCTCCTGAAGCGCGATGTCGTAAGGATTCGCGCGGGCGACGCAGCCGATCTCAGTAGCGACCAGCGGCTTCCCGGTTTTTACCGCGTATGCTCTCGCTTTCTGGATACTGGCGCGGATCTGGGCGCGCGTGGGGCTGTAGTCATGAAACGAGAGCACGTCAACAGCATCACCCATTTTGATCATGTTTTCGGCAAACGTCGCACCTATCGTGACCGGGGTGACCGGATCGAGTTCGTGGAACACTTTGGCCATGTACATAGCGTGTTCCATGTGCAGGCGATCATCCTCCGTCGGAGGCAGGTTGCAACATTCGGGCTCGTTCTCCACGTCCCAAACTTCAACCCCGGGTTCTTTCCCGATGGTCGCAACAAGATCAGCGACAAACTCTCGGGAGTTAGGCCACGCGGCCTTGTCTTTCCATTCGCCCGACTTGTATTGCATCGTAGGCATTATGCCTATGCCGCGTTCGTGCGCGGCTCGGACGAGGTGGAGGAGGTTCTTGCGGAGCGCCTGCCTGTGTTTCCCCCAGTCGTCGTAGCGAACGAAAACCCGAGCTTGGTTCAATTGAAGCCGTTTGGCGTAATCGAAATCACGCTCCGTAACGGCAGGGTCATATTGCACCCAAAGCTGTCCTTTGACTTCGGCCGGCTCATAATTGAATCCCCTGACGCCGCTGAGATCTTCAGGTACGCGTCTCTGCGCAACGGTTGGCAATGCAAGCGTGCAGATGAGCAATACAAATGCGCAAGCGTGATTTCGCATTTATCCCCCGGGACGCTGTGGCGCGTCTCTTTCGTGACAAGTTCCGTATCAAGATCAATGAATTGAGTGATTGAGATTCGCAAATCAATGAGTTTCGATGACTCAATCTCTGCCATGGCTCAATTTGGGTTGCGTTTCAAGTCGCCGGATCCGGCAAACTCGCCTCCGGCGCGTCGGCAGGCGCTGACTCAACGACGCGTGTCTCTCGAAACAGGTGCAGATTCGATAACATTACCACCGCGGGACTAAGATGGACTGTGGGAGGGAATTTGATTTTCGAAATCAGATTGTCCGCCATCACACGCACGGCGATCTGCCCTTGTCGGTGGGGCTGGTGATAAATGGACGCAGCGATTGTGCCTTTTTTGAAATAGGGCGACATCTCCAAGAAAAGGTCGGTAGTAATCAGCTTAACTTTTCCCTCGAGGTTCGCGGTTTCCAGTGCACGGCAAACCGGCAGGCAATTCACCGTGTTGACGTAGATTCCTGCAAGCTCAGGAATACGCCGCAATAAACCGAGAGTTTTCTGGAAGCTCTCTTCTTCATCTTCGTGACCTTCGATAACGGCTGCAATTTGTCCGCCCATACAGTATTTCGGGAATGTTTCCGAAAAACCCTCCGCCTTTTTCCGATGATCTTCCGCCATCAGCATGCCGGCAACAACCGCCACTTTCGAACCCGGCGGAACAATCTTCCCAAGCAACTCGCCTGCAACGCACCCGCTGAGATAAGGCTCCACGTAAACAACACTGGAACGCCGACTTTCAGAAGCATCCGTGTCCACGCAAACGACGCGGATTCCCTTGTTTTCGGCTTTGTCGATCAATGGTTTCAAATCTTTGGGATTTCCAGCGGTGATAATAATTCCGTCAACCCCGCTGGCCATGAGTTCCCGAAAGGCTTTGGCATCTCCCTCACCCAGGTTCTGGATAGGGCGATTGATGAATTCCACACCAAACTGCGACACACGCTCTGCTTCTTCCAACACTCCGCTCCAGAGCTGGTCATAGAAGAAGTGTATCTCGCGAGGAATGCATACGCCGATCTTGGCCGTTGCCCTGTTGGCCGAAAGGGCGCGAGCCGCAAGATTGGGCTTGTACCCGATTTGCTGGGCTATTTCCAAAATTCGTTGACGGGTTGCTTGGTTAATACCGTCGCGCCCGTGCAAGGCCCGGTCGACCGTACCTCTGGACACCCGAGCAATGTCCGCGATCAGATGGGTGCCACTGCGCCTTTTTGCCATGCTCGTTCCCTATCCTATGTCCTTTTAGGGTCTGCAAGCAAAGTAAGGCAGTGCGCTTGCGGGTGCGCGTGAGCGTATTCGTCAACACAAAACCTAACCGCAGTGGCTGTGTGGAGTACCTCTACTCAATCATTGTTCCGGATGGCAAACATCAGTCACGCCCTAAAGGAGCCTCTCCAGTCGAAGTCATAGGGGCATCGTCCCCGCATTGCAATTTCCCGCTCACCGTACTAATCTCCGACCGTTAGCCACGCGCAGCCTGAAGCAACGCATGAGCAACGCAGCCGCGCACATGTGTTGTGTGACTGCGTAGCCGTTTTCTTAGTCTCAGTGCAGAGTCACGGTGCGTACTTCTATGGGAGTGAAGGAGCAATCTATCTCTCGCGCCTTTACTGGCGGTTCGGGATCGCTTGGAGATTCGTCGCGGCGCGATTTTCTGAGTGCCGCTGCAGCCCTGCTCGTCGGCATGGGTTTGCCAAGCACCGGCATGGCTGGGGGAGGACAACACGGGGCCGGAGGTTCCGGCCAGCGGGTGATTGTCGTCATTTTTGGTGGCGTGCGTCGCACGGAGACTTTCTCTCCAGAGGGCATCGAGAATATTCCTCATATGTCCAGCGATATGTTGGAGCGTGCGCTGCTGTTTGCCGATATCCGCAACGAAGGTGTCACGGCGCACTTCAACGCGATCTCCAGCATTTTGACCGGCAATTGGCAACGCGTGGACGACTGGGGCAAGTTCGCTCCTGCAACTCCAACCTTATTCGAGTTTTTTCGGAAGCAATTGCGGGCGGCGCAGAGCGATACATGGATGATCGCCAGCAACAAGGCGCTTACCAGCTTGATTGGTGCCAGTTCCGCTTCCGAGTACGGACCATCGTACGGGGCCAATGTTGTTTTTCCGAAACAACTCATGGTAGCGGCGGTCGTCAATGCCCTGCGTGCAGGACGCACACGCAATCTGGCCGATCGTGCAAGAATCGAGACGGAATTGCAAACCATGCTGGAAGCTGGGAACTACGAAGGCCTGGGCTGGAACGTGTTCGACGGAGCGAGCAACCTTGACCCACGCGTGCGTGCGACCATTGAAGCTGCCATATCCAACTTCGTTCGCAGCGGCGGTCCCACCTCGGGCGACGAGCTCACCTATTTGGTCAGCCGCGAGGTCATGCAAAAGTTCTCACCGCGGTTGCTAGTAGTTATATTTTCCGACGTGGAGGTCGCACATTTTGGCTCGTATGCGTTGCATGTAGCCGGAATTCGCACTGGAGACCGGCTCGCTTACCAGATATGGCGGGACATCGAAGCAGATCCCGAGTACAAAGGCAAAACGACCATGTTTATTCTGCCCGAGTTTGGGCGCGACCCAGACGGATCGGCCACGAATGGTTTCTTTAACCATCGCAGCGATTCTGAGTCCACCCGATCTACGTGGATGATGGCATTGGGACCCGCCGCGGAGAAGTCAGGAGTCATCGAGCGACCGGTGCGGCACGTGGACCTGTGTCCGACGCTTGCGGGCTTGCTAGGGTGTCCCCGAATGGATCTCCAGGGAATTCCGATTTCTGAATTCCGGCTTTAAGGTGTCTTCGTGTGTGAGCTGAATGCGATGAGGGGTAATTTCCGCCAAGACAACCTCGAAGCCATAGAGAAAACACAAGTGAGCAGCGACGCCCACGATAAGGTTCCCGAACAGCTTCAGAAAGCCTTGGATCAAGGGTTGCTGAAGCGGTTGCCGCCGACTTTTCTGCCGTTTACGCGGCAGCAACTGCGTGATTGGAATTATCTCTTCCCTTACGAACGGCAGTCCGTCATGCGCTTGTTTCTGTTTCTCGCCAGTCTAAGCCAAGCTGAATCAACTGCTCTTTTCCGGGAAGTTCTCCAACTGGAAGAGAAGATGGGTGTGCGCAATTGGCAGTTTTCGACCGAGGAACAGACGATTCTGAACGCTTCGCTGCTAGCCCGTTCACCCTACTACCAGGATTGGCGGAAGGCCGTGCAGAAGGTCTTTAACGCTGCAGAAGAGCACGCTGCCAGAGCAGACTTGGCGAAAGCTTCCCGACATCGGTTCATCCTGCTTATAATTCCGCAGAAGCTACCACTGGACAGCACAACAGTCTGGCGCCGCTGGCAATCGGTTGGCCGTGTAGTGAAACTGGACGGGACGGAGGCGGGTGGAGGTCAGGGTTCAGCGCAGGTACTGCTGGCCACGCCTAGGGGTGGGCCTCGCACTGGATTGCTCGACATCGTTGCGCGTCGTCCCGGGAGCACTGTCGCCGATTGCTGGATTCTCGACGCCGGGCATGAACTGGTTGAGCCTGTGCTGGCGAATGAGCCGATCGAACCTGGCGGCCATCCTGCCACTTTGCTGAGCTACGAGCGGCTGGCTGGTTTTCGAGAACAGTTCTCGCATGAAATAAACGCGATGCAAAAGGATCTTTCGGCCGCCGATGCCGTGTACGATCGGCTCCGAAAAGTGGACGTCATGCCGTGGTGCCCTGCGGAGGTCGCAGGCGTTCCGGTCATTCGTGAATACTTGCGGTCACTATACCTCAGTGGCAATGGCGCATTGATCTTCGGAAATTCGTTTGTCGAGTGGGGTGCGTCGGAGGCTTTGCGTCGGGCGCGCCCGGACTTTCTGGTAGCACGTTTTGGGGTGCGCAGCAAGCCGAAGGCGTTCACGAGCGTGGCGGTCTTCGAGAATCCAGATCAGATCAATCCACAGCCCGCGGTCGATGATTTGCAGGGAAGTGCGCTCGACGCGCAGGAGTTGGCGCTGTATGTGTGGCTCGCGGCCAGTCGCTACAACGAATATCGCACTGACACCGCTTGCGTGTGTCTGGCGGAGAGCATATCCGAAGCCTATGTGATCGCTCCGCCCGAGTTCGGCCTGTGCCGCGTGACGCAGCCAGTTCCCGTCGATCGGTTTCGTGCTGTCGTCGCGGAATGGTTATCCTGAAACTCCGCTGAGCGGGTTCGCGATTTTCTCGTGAACCGCGCTCTCTCGATCGGCGATCCGTTAGGCACCTACAAGTTCCTGTGCGTGGACTGGAACGCGCGTGAGGCACTTAACACCGCATCCCTCTTTTCCCAAGGTGTTTTCCACCACACAATAGTCGAACCCGGGTAGGATCACATCGTTCCAATGATCGCCGATTCCGCGCAGAGCTACATCCAGCATGGTTACAATCCGGTACCCGAGGGGCTCATGGCTATCCAGTGTGATGGCGCCGAAGAACTCCTGGCACTCTGTATAACCCGAGTTGTGTGTGCCCGTGTACGGCTTGAGCGAGGCGAGATCGACTCGTTTCCCAACACGAGCCGAAACCTCGTCAGCGCGTCCCGTAAAGTAATCGACCAGCGCTTGCTCCTGAAGTCGCGCCGGCGTGCCTTCAGTCGCCACCTTGCGATAAGCCTCTTCCCCGACTCGATATCCCTCTTCTACGAGGTCCCTCCAGAACTCTTGTTCCTCGGTCACTCCGGCAGGATTGTCAACCGCCACGATGGAGCGGCGGATACAGGCCGTGAGGCCGTCTCGCTGCGGGGCGACGCCAAGATGCACCCAGTCGCCCTCGCGAATCGGACGATTCAACGCAGGACCGATCAGAGTCCGATTCGCCTCGTTCGCGCCGACCATAATCTTGAATCCATCGGCTTCGGAGCCCAACATTCGGCCAACCCAGGCCCCCCAAGCGGCGACTTCGGTTTCAAGCTTTCCGGGTCGCAATACAGCAAGCATGGCTCGCATCATGCAATCGGCAATGACGGCTGCATCTGAAATCAGCCGCATCTCGATTTCACTCTTTTCGTATTTGACACGGTAATAGAGATCCTGCGCGTCGACAACGCCGTCAGGACCGAACAGGTTGACCAGGTATTGAACGATTCCGGCAGGGATCACCTGACGCGGAGTTAGCAGAGCGATATGATCCACGGGACCGCCTGCGGCGGCTTCGATCACATCTTCCAGGCGCTCGGCCTTCACCGGATATTTCTCGTCGGCCAGTTGCAGAATTTCCACCTTGTGAACCACGGCTCCAGCTCGCCCGGCCAACTGCTCGGCTACATATCCACCTTCGAGTCCCGCCGCGATATGAAAACCTTTGCTCCCGATCACACCGGCTACCTGCTCGATCGAGAGATTTGTATTACCACCCAAGTAGGGAACATCCCCCCGATAATGTTCGTCGGAGAAGATGAATGCGGCGAAATGCCCTGCCTGCCGGAGCGCCGCATTCACCCGGCGTGTCCGCTGTTCGAACTCCACACGTGGCGCCAGATACGCGCGGTCAATCGATGGAGCATCTTCAAGGATTCTGAGAACAGATTTGAAGTCGCGGGTGTGATCGAACGCCGCGATCGCAGATTTGTTTCTCACGTCAGTACCATCCGGTGCAGACAAGGGCCTGTACCTCCCGTTGGAATAGCCAACTCACTGCGACAAACTTGTTCCGATGCCGTGGCCGCACGAGGCGAAGGTCAGACAACTTCGGGTTTGGTATGCAGGATCGGAGTGCACATTCGCTGGATGAGTTCCGGATCTTCGAGCATGTTCCGAAATGCCAGTGAAGCGGCCCCCTTCAACCGAATGTCAAGTCCCAAGCCGCTGACCACAATCTTGACGACCTCCAGCGCCCTCGGCCGCGTTAGCATCCGGATCTGATCCCAGATGATGGGCAGCATCAGGTCCTCCGCAGTGATGAGGTCGCCCCCTAAGATGACGATCTCCGGATCCAGCAGGCTGATTGCTGTCGAAAGCGCAGAACCGATCGCCCTGCCCGCACGCTCAAAAATGGAAAGCGCGATGGAGTCCCCCCGCCGGGCTTTTTCGAGCACATCGACAAAACTAAGCTTGTGTAATTCCGTGCCAGTGCGCTCCGAATACTGCCGCACGATATTGACTCCGGATGCGATGGACTCAAGGCAACCTCTCTGGCCGCAGTTACAGAGATCTTCCGCACCGGGGACGAATTTGCAGTGCCCAATCTCGCCCGAAAAGCCCCGCGCTCCCATCAGGTGCTCATTGTCGGCCAAGATGCCCATACCGATGCCGCCCTCGGCAATCAGGAATAGTGCGTTCTTGCACTTCTGCGCCGCTCCGAGCCAACTCTCGGCGTGTATGCAGGTCTCCTTGTCTCGTTCCATAAAAACCGGCCAATGAAACGCTTCTTTCAGAACCGTCAAAAGGGGGACTTTCGTCCAACCGAGGTTTACGGCACTCAGGCGGCCTTCGGCATCGAGCAGGCCCGGATAGCTTACGCCTACGGCCAACACACGGCTAAACTGAGGCCGGTCCAGATCTCTCGTAACCCTCCCGATTCCCTCAACCACTTTTTCCGGCAGGAGTGGTTCACGGAATTCAAGGCACTGTTCCCAACGGCATCGGACATCCCCGAGGAAGTTCGTAAGTGCGAACCGGAGTCGGTCTCCTTCCAGATCGAGTGCAACGAAGTAGCCCGCCTCCGCGTTCAGGGTAAATAACTCACGTCGGCGGCCCGTGCCCACATCGCTTTCGCCTGATTTGTGGAGGACGCCTCGTGCACAGAGGTATCGAAGTGCGTGACTAACACTGGCCGTGTTCAGGCCAGTCGTCTCAGTAATCTCGATGCGGCTGAGGTTGCGTCGCTGATAGAGCAGACTCAGGATTTGGCGGAGCCATTCGTCGGCAATCTTGATCCGGGGCTTGCGCCCGAGCGCTACCCGATCTGCGGTCGGCATTGCTCGATCAAAGTAGCGTGCAAGAGGGCTTTTGTCAAGTTTTGCCTGCAAAATATTTATCAAACAAAACTGTTCTCCAGCCGATGAAATGACTTGCGTCTGTCATTTAACAGATCAAATATAAATAATTGATAATAATATATTTACTATTGTTATCAACATGATTGAAGATCGAACACGAAAATCTTTCATAAAGATTTGCTGCGCAAAATACAGGATAAATTTGCTTGACAAATTTATGTGGGATGATCTAGTTTTCTTTCCGCCATGAACCTGCACGGTGACTGGGTCTCACGGGCGGTAGTTGCCCCGCACTGGACTGGAGGCTCGCGGCTCACCTCCATGAATCAACCCAGTTGCCGACCAAAGCGGCGTGGCAGTTCATCGTTCTCCCAGATCGACGTGCTGACGAAGACGGCAGCCCAAGCCACGGTTTCAAGCATGCTCCCGCTGCTGGAAATGACGAACACAATAAGAGGAACATCGGTGCGGGCGCTTCGAAATTCACTGCTGATCCTTCTCGCAGGCAACCTGCTGCTGTCGTGGGCGGCGCCGCCAGCGGAGGCCAGCCCTCCCCCACTGACACTGAATCAAGGCTGGGCCATACGGTCCTCGGTCGACGTGCGCGAGAGCGGGCCTTCCATTTCCAGCGTGGGATTCAAAGTCGACGACTGGTATCCGACCACAGTCCCCTCGACTGTATTGGGGTCTCTCGCCGAAGATCGTGTCTATTCCGATCCTTACTTCGGCACAAATCTGCGCTCGATTCCCGGCACATCCTATCCGGTCTTCGATAATTTTGCGTTCTACCAGATGCCTCCGGACAGTCCATTCCGGCACTCTTGGTGGTATCGCACGGAGTTCAATTTGCCAGCCGCGTTCAAGGGCAAGACCCTCTGGCTGAACTTTGACGGCATCAACTTCCGCGCCAATGTGTGGATGAACGGCCTTTTGGTGGCCTCTTCAGAGAAGATGGCCGGCACCTGGCGATTGTTCGAATTCGACGTTACTACAGTGGCGAAGCCGGGCGAGACGAATGCACTGGCGGTCGAGGTTTTTCCGCCACAGCCACACGATCTGGCCATCACGCTGGTGGACTGGGCGCCCATGCCGCCCGATAAGGAGATGGGCATCTGGCGCCCGGTGTATATCTCCACAACCGGCCCGGTATCCATGCGATTCCCGGCTGTGCTGACCCAGCTGAATCTACCCTCCACCGATCAGGCGGAACTTACCGTGCGCGCCGAATTGACGAACGCCACTGACGGTCCTCTCGAAGGCGTGCTCAAGGGCAGGATAGAAACGATCGAGTTTTCGCAGAAGGTGAATCTGGCGGCTCACGAGACACAGGTCGCGCGTTTGACGCCGGAGAATTTCCCGCAATTGAAAGTCGTCAATCCGCGGCTGTGGTGGCCAGTGCATCTCGGAGACCAGAACCTTTATCCGCTGGATTTGGAAATATTGGTTGGTGGGCAGGTGTCCGACAAGAGCCATATCCGGTTTGGCATCCGCCAGGTTACCTCTCTCCTCGATCCGGCAAAGCACCGGATCTTCCAGATCAACGGCAAGAACATATTGATCCGCGGAGCGGCTCACAGCTTCGACATGCTGCTTCGCTCCTCGCCCGAGCAACAAGAGGCGGAACTGAAGTACGCGCGCGACATGAACCTGAACGCTATCCGCTTCGAGGGCAAGCTGGAAGACGACCATTTCTTTGATCTGATGGACGAGATGGGGATCCTCGGAATGCCGGGGTGGTGCTGTTGCGACCATTGGGAAAGATGGAAAACGTGGGCTAAAGAAGACGAGCCGATTGCGGCTGCCTCGATGCGAGACCAGATCCGCCGTTTGGAGCGGCACCCCGCGGTGTTCACGTTCCTATACGGAAGTGACTATGCGCCGCCGCCCAACGTCGAGAAGATGTACTTGCAGATTCTCAAGGAGAGCGATTGGCCGAACCCGGCCGTTGCCTCCGCGGGCGACTACACCACAACCGCAGGTCCAACCGGAGTAAAGATGCTGGCGCCCTACGAGTGGGTCGCGCCGGTCTATTGGGCAACCGACACCAAACGTGGCGGCGCGTGGGGGTTCGCTACGGAGATCAGCCCGGGGCCGGCCATTCCGCCCATCGAAAGCTTGTGGCGTATGTTGCCGGAGGACCATCTCTGGCCCATCGATTCGGTTTGGGAGTACCACGCCGGTGGCATGTCGCGCACGCTGAAGATCTTCACCGAGGCACTCGATAAGCGGTACGGGCCCTCGCACTCGATAGAGGAGTACGCCCAGAAGGCACAGATGCAGGAGCTCGAAGGTCACCGGGCAATGATGGAGACCTACGGGCGGAACAAGTACACCTCGACCGGCGTCATCCAGTGGATGCTGAATAACGCCTGGCCGAGCATGATCTGGCATATGTACGACTGGTACATGCGTCCGAGCGGTTCCTATTACGGGGTGAAGCACGCTTGTGAGCCGCTGCACGTGCAGTACTCCTACGACGACCGCTCCGTCGTGGTGGTGAACTCCTATTACCAGACGTTTCAGAAGCTGAAGGTTTCGGCCAAGGTCTACAACTTGGATATGTCGGATAGGTACGACAAGGAAACCACAGTGGACATAGGCTCCGACAGCAGCACGCGCGTCTTTACGCTGCCCGAGTTTACTGGGCAGAGCGGGATGTATTTCGTCGACCTGCGCTTGGAGAGCGAAGGTCGCCTGGCGAGCCGGAATTTCTATTGGCTGCCGGAACGTACCGAGACGGTGGACTATGAGAACGAACCTGCCGGAGGCGTCTGGACGCCGACCAAGGTATTCGCCGATTACACCGCGCTGAACAGGCTTCCGTCCGTCGATCTGGACGTGAAGGCGCAGCAGACCGCCAGCGGCGGGCAGGATGCAATGACCGTCACGCTGCACAATCCCAGCCGCGCGCTTGCTTTCGGCGTCCGGCTACAGGTGAAAAAGATCGGGCCACCCGGATCCGGAACGTGGTGGTATGAGAGCCATGTCGACACCGAGGTCCTACCGATACTGTGGGAGGACAATTATTTTGAGTTACTGCCCGGCGAGACTCGGCAGGTTACTGCGACCTACAACCTGAAGGATGTTGGAAAGTCCGCAACGAAGCTTGTGGTGAGCGGCTGGAACGTGAAGACGAAAGAGGTCCGGCCCTGATTCAATCGGGAATCTGTCACTTGTTTGTGTGACCCAAGGGTCGCATGGGGATTCCCGTCGCAGAGCATTGCTTTCCCGGCGAATGGACTCGAACGAATTACTAATTGTGACTCACTCAGAGGGCTGCTGACGGAAAAGTCCTCTCTTACTCGACCCCGACCCGTTCCGTGAACTGGAAGTTTTTGTACCGGGACAGATTCCAGTTGACGCGTCCGGGGCCGTAAACGTTTCCGGGTAGACACCTTGAACACCTGGAACCATAACCCGTGAACAGCCATTGACACGTCGATCACGAGCAGTCCTGTGGCAAATCAACGCCACTGATCCGCGTGTGTTCCAACTCGGCGCGAGGATCATGTTCTGATCGTCGTCCACACGCACGTTTGCCAGCACGATGGCGTGCGGGGCGAGACCGTTTGTTGACGGTAGCCTCGCACGCACCATCAACAGGTTCTGACAACGCGCGGCGGATTTCAGTCCGCATAGGAATCAGTTCCGAATCTCGACTCTAGCTCTGAACTTGGAAGTGACGCAAAGCCGGTCATCGAAACGCGGTAACACACCGTCGCAAAGGGGGTAGGACTCATCATGAAACACTTTCGTGTGCTGTTCGGAGTATTACTGGTATTGATGTTGGGTGTGGCCGCTTGGGCCCAGACCGGTTCCATCACCGGTACTGTGAGAGATCCTTCCGGTGCTGCAATCGCGGGAGCCACAGTGGTCGTCGCCAGCCCGGAACGCGGCATCACCCGCGAGATGCAGACCACTGAGACGGGAGACTATAACCAGTCCGGTCTGCCTCAGGGGACCTACGACATCATAGTGACTGCCACAGGCTTCAAGAAGTTCCAAGCCAGGAGTGTGGTTCTGGACGTGGCCCAGAAAGCGCGTGTCGACGTAACCCTGCAGGTTGGCAGTGCAAGCACAGAGGTAGTCGTCGAGGGTACCGCTGTCGCTCAAGTCGAGACACAATCCTCCGAATTGGCGGGCACGGTCACAGGCAAAGAGATCACACAGCTCGAATTGAATGGTCGTAACTTCGGTTCATTGGTGACCCTCGTGCCAGGTGTCAGCAACCAGACTGGACTGGATGAGGGACAAGTTGGCCTGGGCAGCAATGTGCTGTTCAGTATGAATGGTGGCCGCACGGAGTACAACAACTGGGAACTCGATGGCGGCGACAACATTGATAACGGCAGCAACAGCTTGCTGAACGTTAACCCCAGCATAGACGCCATTAGCGAGTTCAAGGTGCTTACCTCAAATTACGGCGCCCAGTACGGCCGCAATGGCTCCGGCACAGTGGAAGTTGAGACCAAGTCCGGCACGAGACAATTCCATGGCGACGCCTACGAGTTCGTTCGCAACGACGCCTTCAACGCCAATAACTACTTCAATAGTCTCTACCGCGGAGGCGACGGCACAGTACCGGCATACAAGAAAAACGATTGGGGCTACACTGTCGGCGGCCCCGTGTATATCCCGGGCGTCTACAACCAAAAGAAGGAGAGAACATTCTTCTTCTGGTCTCAGGAATGGCGCCGTGAGCGTGTTCCTCACACCTTCAACCAGCAAGTACCCTCAAATGCTGAACGAGGTGGCGACTTCAGTGACGTGTGTCCGAATCCACAATCCGGGTCCTGGCAGGACTGTCCGACCGATCCCAGGACGGGCGCTCATTACGATGGCAGTCAGGGTCCACTGCCGGTTGATCCCGCTGCCGCCGTGTTGCTCCCGTTGATTCCAAATCCCACGACAGACACGCCTGGAGCGGCCATCTTCAATCTCACGACCACACAGCCTACCTCTTGGCGTGAAGAACTCGTGCGCGTGGACCACAACCTCAATGAACACAACCGCGTCACCTTCCGTTACATCCACGACTCGTGGGAAACAGTCGATCAGACCACCATCTGGACGTCTTCCACCTTCCCCACAGCTAAAACCTATTTCAAGGGTCCTGGAGTCAGTATGGTTGCGCGTGTGACTAGCACAGTCTCTCCCAGCCTGCTCAACGAATTCGTTGCCAGCTACACCACAGACCACATCAATTTCAAGACACAGGGTTACTGGCAGCGTCCCACGAACTTCTCCAGTGTGATGGGCGGATTCCCGTCGGCAAGCAACTACGGCGGCAAAGTGCCTGCGATCTGCATTGACAACGGCGCCGCCTATGGCGGCGGTGGTTTTTGCGAAGATCCGGACGGTATGATGCCTGAGGGACCATACAATACCAACCCCACCTATACCTATCGCGACAACCTGACCAAGATTGTGGGTCGTCACAATCTACAGTTTGGCGCCTATTTTGTTGCTGCGCAGAAGAATGAACTGAGCACGCTGCAAGTGAATGGTTTCCTCCATTTCAATAACGGTTCTACCGTCACCTCGGGAAATGCCTTCGCCGACATGCTTTTGGGCCGCATTTCGAGCTACTCGCAAGGCAGCAACCAGCTGAAGTTTTACCAGCGCTACAAAATCTTCGAACCTTATTTCCAGGATGACTGGCGCGTCACGGATCGCCTCACCTTGAATCTTGGCTTGCGGGTCAGCCTTGAGGGCACCTACCGTGAGCGTTATAACAACGCTTACAACTGGGATCCGGCCGCCTACAACGCCGCCAACGCTCCTTTCATCTATGACGCCAATGGTGTGGCCCCTGCCAACGCTCCGGCTGATGCAGCAGAGACCGGCACCCCGTACTCGCTCGTTACTGACACTTCGGGCAAAGTCATCGGCGATCCATTCGTCGGCCTAGTCCACTGCGGCAGCGGAAACGTTCCGGACAGTTGTGTGCAGGGACACCTGTTCAATCCCGCTCCTCGTATCGGTTTCGCTTGGGACCCCAAAGGAAATGGCAAAACCGCTATCCGCGGTGGCTATGGCATGTTCTTTGAACATGCCAACGGAAACGAGGCCAATACAGAAGGCCTTATGGAAGGGGGCCAGTCATCGCCGCTGTTGAGCACGCAATCGCAGCACAATGTTGTCGGCTACCTGAATGTCGGAACCGGTGCGGTCGCTCCCCAATTCCCCATCCGTTTCATGTCGATACCAACCAAGCTCAAGTGGCCATACGTGCAGCAATGGCATTTGGACATTCAGCACGAACTACCCGCCCACACGGTGGCAACCGTCTCGTACGTGGGGAGCAAGGGCACGCGCCTTGGCCGCCAACGCGATCTGAACCAGTTACAGTCGATCTCGGCAGCACAAAACCCTTATCATCCCGGCCAGGCCATCACTGATGCAGACTGCAGTACTCTCACCCACATCGGGGATCCCAACGTGCAAGGTATCGTAAACGGGCAGGCCGTCACCGGGCAGGCGGCAATCAATCTACAAACCGCTTGCAATAACAACGCTGATCCTTACCGCCCCTTTTATGGCCTCACGACGATTCAGAGCTTGGAGAACAAAGCTTCCTCCAACTACAACGCTCTGCAGGTTTCACTCCGCAAGAGTGTTGGGGCATTGAACCTGACTGCGGCTTACACTTACAGCCACTCCATTGACGATACCTCCGATCGATACGATGGTGGCTTTGTCGATTCCTACAACTTGCGCCGCTCGCGCGCCAGTTCCAATTTCGACCAACGGCATTTGTTGACTGTTGCTTGGATCTACGATCTGCCGTTTTTCAAAAAATCTGGCCCGGCGCACACTCTTCTCGGTGGCTGGCAATACTCCGGCATCGAGACCTTCGCTACGGGAACGCCGGTGACGGTGTATAACGGTACCGGCTATGGCGACAACGCTGGCGTTGGCAATGGCGTTGGTAGCCATTCGTACGCAGATCTGATCGGTGATCCTGGCACCGGTATCCCAGAAACGAGTCAGCTGGCTGGAACCAACTACTCCAAATTCGTTTACAATCCCGGCGCCTACGCCCTGCCAACAGGGCTCACCTTTGGAGATTCCGGCAGAAATTCCCTGCGTAACGTACATCGCATCAACTTCGATATGGCGCTCTTCAAGCACTTCGCCATAAAAGAGAAAACAGCTTTTGAGTTCCGAGCTGAGGCCTTCAACGTGTTCAACCACACCGAGTGGGGCAGTTACTCCGGCACGATGAGTTGCACTGGCGGTGCTAACAACTCCGCCGGCGATCCCAGCTGCGTCACTCCTGGGGGCGCTAACATGTTCGAAATGAGCTCAGCTCACTTGGCTCGCGTGCTGCAAATCGGCGGCAAGTTCATTTTCTGAACCAACACCCGGAGTTGCGAACCCGGGCGCGCAAGCGTCCGGGTTTCATCCGGTTACGAGCGATTCAGCGGTTCAAAGGGGATGGACGATGACGGTTAAGGTCTTGATCTCTTGCAGGAAGACTTGGTGGGTGGTGATGGCTTCTTTGTCAGTTCTCACTTGGTTGGCTCCGGGCCAGGCGCAGACAAGGAGTCGCGTGGATCTGCGAGAGAATTGGCTGCTGCAGAGTTCATGCAAAGCGAATACACCAGCAGAAGTCCTGTCCACCGCGCAGTTCTCGCCTGACCAGTGGTACAAAACAACGGTTCCATCGACCGTGGTGGCCGCTCAGGTCGCAAATGGTGAATTCAATGACATCTATTACGCGGACAACCTGCGCAAGCTGCCCGGCATGGGATATCCAATCGGTGAGCTGTATTCAAATCTGGACGTGTCAGGTGCGAGTCCTTACGCGTGCTCCTGGTGGTATCGAACTGAATTCCAGCTGCCAGACGAATTCAGAAACCAAAGAGTGTGGCTGCATTTCAACGGGATTAACTACGCAGCGAATGTTTGGCTGAATGGGAAACAACTTGCCGCTGCAAAGGATGTCGC
>Ga0335070_10001143_pt1 | contig 30300 bp, 22 predicted proteins | sample Lox_Sample_13_FD_206722 | JGI IMG/M metagenome (GOLD analysis project Ga0335070, IMG submission 206722) | Soil microbial communities from Loxahatchee National Wildlife Refuge, Florida, United States - Lox_Sample_1.3 | ecosystem: Environmental > Terrestrial > Soil > Wetlands | place: USA...
GACCGCACGTCGGGCTCCAGCATCTCTGGCGTCAACGCGGCAAATGCCTGCACGGTCGGATATTTCTTGAATAATTCCGGCGTCACGCGATTCACATTCACGTCGGTCGACTGGGCCGACAGAATCGTCGCCACCAGCAATTCCCAAGCGCTTGAATGGGTCAGAGCGCAAGTCACAGCGGGATAGAGTTCATCCAGCCTTTTCAGAATTTCTGCCACACGCACCGGCGCTACCGGATTATAGGAACCGGAACTTTTCTTGACCGTTCGAGCGGCACTTTCACCGGATTTCGCCGCCTTGCCGGCACCGGGGCGGGCATCTGTCGGACGAGCCGGTTGTTTTGGCACCGACTTCTTGGGCGTGACCTGATGTGCGACTCGATCTTGGCGCCCAGTTCGGGCAGGCTGGCGCGGTACAACTCCTCGCGGCATGAAGTTCCTTTCTAACGCGGACGATGCCGTCATCATAGCAAGCTGAAAGTCCAGGTGTTGGGCCTTGGGTCTAGGCGGGAAAACCAAATGCCGAAAACCGAAAGCCCAAGACCCAAGGCCTAAGACCCTAAACCTAAGACCGAAAGTCCCGCCCTGTCCCTCGGTAACCTGCCTGCTCATTGACGGCCCTCGCAGCGCCCATTACTCTGAAAGCAAAGGAACAAAACATGGCAGTGAATTCCATCCAACTCGGACAAGTGTGGCGCAGCGAAAGCGATGGCCAGGACTACCTCGTCACCAAGGTGTACAACGAAGTGTTCACGCAGTATGCCATGCTGCGTCCAGCCGGAATCACCGCGCCCGAGGCCCCTACCGTTCGCATTAAGGTCACCAAGACCCCGCAAGGCGCAACGCTGCCCGGGTACGCCTTCACCCAGGAAGGCTCATTCTAAAGGCAGTTCTCAGTTCCCGGTTCTCAGTGCTCAGTACAATCGATCCATGTCCGCTTCGTCTCCGCGAAGAAGCAGTTTCCGTTAAACTGAATAGAGTCGACACTCGGGGCGTTCACGACTTGAAATTCATCTGAGAACTCACCTCAACGACTAAGGACGAACGACCAACGACTGTTTTTGCATGACTGAAAAAATCCTCGCCGTCATCTTCATCTTCATCAAATCGATCGTGGCCGCCACCGGTTACGCTGGCGTCGCCATCCTCATGGCGATCGAGTCTGCCTGCATTCCGTTGCCCTCGGAACTGATCATGCCCTTCGCCGGCTACCTGGTTTTCGAGGGCACGTTCAAACTTTTCTGGGTCGCGACCGCCGGCGCGATCGGCTGCAATCTCGGCTCTCTCGTCGCCTACGAGATCGGATACTACGGCGGCCGTCCTCTCGTCGAGCGCTGGGGGCATTGGATTCTCATGTCGCGCCGCGAGCTCGATTGGGCAGACCGCTTCTTCGCTCGTTGGGGATACCTTGCCGTCTTCATCGCCCGCTTGCTTCCGGTCGTGCGGACCTTCATTGCGTTGCCCGCCGGCATCGCTCGAATGCCCCGCGGCCGCTTCCATATCTACACGTTCTTAGGATCATGGCCCTGGTGTTTCGGCCTGGCTTGGCTCGGGATGAAGCTGGGAGAAAACTGGCGCGAACTCGGCAAATATTTCCACAAATTCGACGCCGTAATCGGAGTTTTCTTAGTCGCCGGTGCCCTGTGGTTTATCTGGAGTCACTGGCAAAATCGTATTGGTCGTCAGACCGCGAATCTGCGCGCAGAGTAGCCGCTTACTCCGCTTGCTTCGCCAACTGCGACCCGACAATCTGCCATCGCCCGTCGCGCTTCACGACAACGTCCATATACACGTATCGGGCTGGAAAGCGCTGTCCTCCCTGCTCGACCACGTCGTCCTCCGACCCGTGCACGATCGCGAAGTCTCCGAACAACCGCACCTGCCTCCCCGTCGAAGTCATCGAAACAAAACGCACCGTGCTCGACGAAAGCTTGGCGATTAGATCCCGCCGACTGGTAGCTATGCCCCCTTCGTCATATTGCACGTAGTCATCCGCATAAATGCGCCGCAATTCCTCGAGGTCGGCCGACATCAATGCCCGGTCGCCATCCCCAAACAACCGCACAATATCGGCTTCATCATTCATAAATTTGGTTTTCCCATCGTAGTTCTATCTTCGTGCTATCTTCGCGTCCTTCGCGGTTTTTCTTAGCGACCTTAGCGGTTAAGGCTTCCATCGTGTCAGTGCAATTCAGAAGTTGCCCGCGCAGTCCAAGCATCGCAGGCCTCCTCAAGCAGCTTGATCCCACTGACGGCATAGTGTAAAAGCAGAGACTCACCCCTAGGAGACTACGATGCGCAACATCCTACTCGCCATTTTAGTTGCTGTAACGCTCGCTCCATGCGCGCTGCAGGCCCAATCAGCTTCTGCCGACCATCCCTTCGTGGTCGAGTACTACTACAAAACCAGATGGGGACACGCCGACGAGTTCCTCAAGCTGTTCAAGAAGAATCACTACCCGCTCCTGAAGAAGGAAGTCGAGATGGGGCGTATGACGAGAGTCTGGATGGACCAACCCCGCTACCACACTACGGAAGACGGCCGCTGGGATTTCCGGGTGACCATCGTCTTCAAGAATGCCACTGTGGCCAACGAAGCCTTTGACGAAGACGCTCTCAAGAAGCAACTCTGGCCCGACCAGGAAACCTACACCCGCGAGGAGCAGCGCCGTTTTGAAATCCTCGATGCGCACTGGGATCTGCCGATCAAAACCGTCGACCTGGAAGGGAAGTGAACTGCGCTGCGGGGAACCGAAGCCGTTTCTCAGCGTATCTCGACATCTTCCGCGGCTAACTCGTCTCGTCAATCTTCAGGAACTTGGCAACGAGCCGCTCATGCCACGTCCAGGGCAGCAACCGCTTCATCGCTAGCTGAATCTTCGCGTCTCGGCCCACCAGGTACCGCAACTTGGGATTCGGATTCTGCGCAATCTCTACGATGGCCTTTGCCACCGCCATCGGATCGGCCTTCGGAATCTTTCCCAATTGCTCGCGCATGCGCAGGCTGCGCTGAAAATTGGGCGAAGTATCTTTGATCGCATCCTTCCCCATGACCGCGCCGCGGGTCCAGATTCCCGTATCGAATGCCCCAGGCGCTACAAGCACCACCTTGATCCCAAGCCCGCTCACTTCCATGCGCAGCGATTCGCTCCATCCTTCGAGCGCGTGTTTCGATGCCGAATAGCTGCTCACCGATACCGCCCCGCTCAGCCCGCAAATAGAAGAGACCTGAATGATATGACCGGACTTCTGCTGCCGCATCGTCGGCAGGACAGCCTTGGTCATCGCCACAGCGCCAAAGAAATTGGTTTCAAACTGCTGGCGCAACTCTTCCAGCCGGATGTCCTCCGCAAAGCCGCCGACCGCAAATCCAGCATTGTTGACCAGCACATCCACGCGGCCATAATCCCGCACAAGCGTGTGCACAAATCCGGGCAGGACGTCGAAGTTGGTCACGTCCAGCGCGCGAACGTCGATGTTAGCGGCGACCCGCGCGGCCTCGGCAGCCTGATCGAGCCCCTCCCGGCGCGACAAGTTGCGCATCGTAGCAACCACGCGAAACCCGGCCTTCGCCATTTCCACCGCGGTCAGTAGCCCAAACCCGCTCGACGTCCCTGTGATTACGGCGACTTTCTCAGCCATGGCAAAGGTGTATCACAGCCCTGGAAAAAACAGCAGCCGACATGTCCAATTAGTGGGAAAATAGAACTAATCGGGTTGCTCGGTCCTTACCGAGCGTGTGCACAAGGAGGCCGTATGCTGGCAACCAGGCACCGTCTGAACCGGAGTCCTTTTTTCCACTTCCATCCGTTTCACACCTTGTTTTCACTGATCGCGACGTTGCTCCTATTTGGCTTGATGGTGTGGTTCCTGGCCATCCCAGCGCGATAGTTCTCGCGCCAGGAGCGGTACTTTCCGCGAGCGACCGAACCTTTTCCGTCTTCGTGCGATGCTCGCCGTTGGAAAAAGATGTTAAACCTTGGTAACTCCGACCAAGGAATTCCTTTATCGCCGCCATCGAAATTTGCAATTAGACACACCATTTAACTAAATCGATAATGTAGGGCATGGATTCGTTTACTTCCGTAGAAGATTCGCATGTTGATGTATTGCACGAGATCACCGTTCGTCTCAGCTCTGCTGATGGATTTCACGATGTGCTGAACCGCGTGGTCGAGTTCGCTTCGGGCCTGGTGAAGTGCGACTCCTGCCTGATTTATGTGCTCGAGGGCGATGAACTTGTCCTGCGCGCGTCCAAGAACCCGCACGCAGAAGTAGTCGATCGTCTTAAACTGCGCGTGGGGCAGGGAATTACCGGCTGGGTCGCGGAACACCGCGAGCCCGTAGCCGTCGCCGAAAAAGCCGCACAGGATCCGCGCTTTCAGTTCTTCCATGAATTGCCGGAAGATAGCTACGAAGCCTTTTTGTCGGTGCCGATTTTGAGTCGCGGCCGCGTCGTAGGTGTGATCAATCTGCAACATCGTCAGCACCATGTTTACCGCCGGCGTGAAATCCGCATGATCTCCACCATCGGATTTCTTGTGGGCGCTGAAATTGAATTGGCACGGCTGGAGGAAGCGAACTTATCCCTGGCGGAACAATTGCAGACCCGGAAGCTGGTCGAACGCGCCAAGGGAATTCTGCAACGCGATCTAGCGCTTACTGAGGAGCAGGCCTACCTGGCTCTGCAGCGCCAGAGCCGCCAGAAGCGCAAGCCCATGAAAGAAATTGCCGAAGCCATTGTGCTGAGTGATGAAGTGCGCGGAAACTCCCACGACATTCCTTCGTAATTCCCATTTCCTAGCAAGCAAAACGGCCGATACCCATTTAGGTAACGGCCGTCTGTTATGCCGCTCTTTCTAGCGGGCTGCTGCCGAGGCGGTGGTTACCGTCCGGGCTAGTTGCTTCGCTGCCGGCACCCTGAAATTCAAGGCGATACCAAATTCCGGCAACTGCATCCGGCGGACATAGCTTCCTTCGGCGGTGCTTTCCAGCAAGAGCCGTCCGGAACCGGTGCCGCTCATTTCTTCAGTGTCACGCGCCACCAGCAGGAAGCCGGCAGATGCCCCACTGACTTTGCTGAGTACAAGCTTTCCGGCAACGCCGTCCGCTTCCCAGGAGAAGCGGTAATCTCCGGCCGGGACCAGGGCATTCTGCCAATGCACATCGTGGGTGAGGGTAAATGTGCCGCGAGCCAGTTCATCTCCCGCAACCGCCCTCGGGGTGAAGCTAACCGCAGTTAGAGCCAGCACAGCGGCATATGCGTACTTGCGAATGGATCTCATGGATTCTCCTTTGTGTCCTGCTTTCGGAGAAAGCCGGACGCGTCCGAGAGGACACGCTGCCCGCGCCAAACCAGGCAACGTGGACTCAGATTTTGGTGGAGAACAACAAGGTCAGGAATTTTGCCATGCCGCATCAAGGACGGCACGCAAACAACAGCTTCGCGGGACCAGCAGCACTGCAGGTTGCGAAGTACTTAGATTGTCATTTCAGGCGTCCGCAAAGTCCAATGCAAAGAATCAATCGATCGCATCAGTACAAGCCACTCCCCCATGCCGCAAGACGCAGCCTCACCAAGCTCTCCGGATCTGATTCTTAGAAGACCTTCATCGTCTTGCACTCACCTGCCGCGCGGAGTTGCCGATATACGTCTCAGATTATGTCCACCCCCGCACAGGCAAGGGAAGAACCTCACAGCTCGTGGCTGGCCCGTCAGCCTATTCTGACCCAAGGCGAAAAGGTAGTCGGATACGAACTGCTGTTTCGCGAAGCCGCTGCTGACACCCATTTCCACTCCGATGGTGAAAGCGCCACCTCTACGATCATCGACACCCTCAATGTCATTGGCCTCGATGCCGCATGCGATGGTCAGCGGGCCTTCATTAACTGCACGCACCAGATGTTGCTGCGGGAATACTTTCTGCTTCTTCCTCCCGAGAAGGTTGTCATCGAACTGCAGCACGATATTCCGGCCGACGACTTGGTCCTTTCAGCCTGCCAGCATCTCAAAGACAAGAAGTACAGTTTGGCGCTCGACAACTTCGCTCCCGATGATCCCCGCGAACCGCTGGCGCCCTTTGCCGATTACATTAAGGTCGACATTCGAAGATTCTCGCCAGAACAGAACATCGCCCTTGTCGCCCAACCTTCTCACAAGCATTGCTGCATGGTGGCCCAGAAGGTCGAAACGCGGTTGCAGATGCTGACTGCCGCCAAAGATGGATACACGCTCTTTCAGGGATACTTCTTCCGCCGGCCGGAGAAGATGCGGTCGCGGCACATCCCGGCCAACCAGGCCGAACATTTAAGGCTGCTCCAGGCCGTTTCCGCGCCCGTCATCGATTTTGATCAGGTGGAAAAGCTCATCAAGCACGACGCCTCCCTGTGCTATCGCCTCCTGCGATACCTGAACTCTCCCGTCCTCGGGTTAGCCTCGTCCGTGCACTCCATCCGCCATGGGATGTCTTTGCTGGGCGAACGCGAACTGGTTCGTTGGATCCGCATGGCCACGACCTTGCTCATGGGAGGAGAGAAGTGCTCAGACCTTGTTCTTGCGTCTCTCGTACGTGCTCACTTCTGTGAGTTGATCGCTCCCAAGGTTGAGCACGGCAAATCCGATCTGTTTCTAATGGGAATGCTCTCCCTCATGGACAGCATCCTGGAACTTCCTATGGGAGTCGTCGTCGAAGGATTGCCTCTCGACCCAGACACCAAGGCCGAACTTTTGCAGGCGAAGATCGGCCGCGAAACGGCGCTCACCCCAATTTACCGGCTCATGCTGGCTCGTGAAGTCGGCGATTGGGAAGATGTCACCGCCTTCGCCAAACAGTTGAACCTTTCTCTCCCCTTTGTCAATCGATCCTTCAACGAATCCATGATCTGGGCTCGCGAAATCACCGCAGCAGCGCCGTCCAGCCAACCGTAACGGGCGCCCTTCTCAACAGCCCTCTGTCGCAGCTAGGTCGTGCGCAGGGAAGCGACTCCTTCGCTTTAAATCCCGCTGCTTCCCGTTTACTGCTGGATTTCCTCATTCCACCGTCCACCATTGCCACGCTGCCATCCTCCATGAGACCATATCCAGTTTCATAGTGGTGGCAAGCCACCGCCACCAGGAAAGGGCATCATGTATCAAAAAAGACCGGGAGTATTCATGGCCGATTGGTGGGACGCGGACGGGACGCGCCACCGGAAACAGTTCAAAACCGCAGCAGCAGCCCGCGAACACGAGCATCGTGAGACCGCGTTAGCTCACGCCGAGCGCGCCAGCCGCGAGATGAAGTTGGCGGCCCGTTCCAGCAGCGTCAAGAAATCCCCGGCAAAGACCGCCACCGCCACCATCGAACCCGCCAAGGGCAAGCTCGGGGTCATGATCCCCGGGATGGGCGCCGTTGCCACCACCTTTGTCGCCGGCGTTGAGGCCGTCCGCAAGGGTATCGCCAAGCCCATCGGATCCCTCACGCAGATGGGAACCGTCCGCCTCGGTAAGCGCACCGATGCCCGCTCACCCAAAGTAAAAGAGTTCGTCCCCTTGGCCGGTCTTGACGACCTGGTCTTCACCGGTTGGGACATCTTCGAAGACAACATGTACGAGGCCGCTTCCAACGCCGGCGTACTCGACTATCGGCTGTTGGAACAGCTCAAGCCATTTCTTTCCTCCATCACTCCGCGTCCTGCCGTCTTCGATCACAATTACGTGAAGAAAATCGACGGGCCCAACGTGAAGAAAGGAAAAACGAAGATGGATCTTGCCGAGCAACTCCGGCAAGACATCCGTGACTTCCAGAAATCCAGCGGCGCCAGCCGCCTCATTACCATGTGGTGCGGGTCGACCGAATCGTACATCGAGCCCACCGAAGCGCATCAATCGGTAAAGAACTTCGAGAAGGCTCTGCGCGAGAACGACGAAATGGTCGCGCCCTCGATGATCTACGCCTACGCCTCGCTTATGGAAGGCGTTCCATTCGCCAACGGCGCTCCCAATCTCACTGTGGACTTGCCGGTCATGCTGGACCTCTCGCGCAAAAACGAAGCTCCCATCTGCGGCAAGGACTTCAAGACCGGTCAGACGCTGATGAAGACCGTCCTCGCGCCGGCATTCAAGGCTCGTCTGCTTGGCCTCAGCGGCTGGTACTCGACTAACATCCTCGGCAATCGCGACGGCGAGGTCCTCGATGATCCCGGCTCCTTCAAGACCAAGGAGGAATCCAAGCTCGGCGTGCTCGAGCACATTCTGCAGCCAGGACTCTACCCCGAACTCTACGGGAACATGTTCCACAAGGTCCGCATCAACTACTATCCGCCCCGCGGCGACAACAAGGAAGGTTGGGACAACATCGACATCTTCGGATGGCTGGGCTATCCCATGCAGATCAAAGTCGATTTCCTTTGCCGCGACTCCATCCTAGCCGCACCGATCGTGCTCGATCTCGTCCTGCTCCTCGATCTGGCAAAGCGCTGCGATGAGTTGAAAGGGTTAGGCATCCAGGAATGGCTCAGCTTCTACTTCAAGTCCCCCATGACCGTTCCCGGGCTCTACCCCGAGCACGACCTGTTCATCCAGTTGATGAAGCTGAAAAACACTCTCCGTCACCTGAAGGGAGAGGAGCTGATCACGCACCTCGGCTTGGAGTACTACGACTAGCTGATCGAAGCCCTCAGAATAGGTAGCGCGGGCGCCATCGCCCGCGCTATAGTCACTCATCAGGTTGGATCGCCCAGGAAACCGCTCCGAGGAACTCCTTGTCTGACCGTTCCCAATCACCACCGCCGAAAGGTGGGATTTCTCTTCTGCGTTCGAAGATGCCTGAGCTTGACGCTCTCCGCGGCATCGCATGTCTCATGGTTCTTTTCTTTCATGGCCTCGCCAATCGATACGTTCCCGAGCACATGAATTCGGTCGAACGGGTCTTCGTCAAACTCTGCAGCTACGGATTTACGGGCGTCAATCTATTCTTCGTACTCTCGGGCTTTCTCATCACGGGAATTCTTCTCGAAACGCGCCAGCGCACCGATTACTACAGCCGTTTCTATATTCGACGCTCCTTGCGCATTCTTCCTCTGTACTACGGAATTTTGCTCGTCGTGGTGTTGATCTGGCGGCTAGGACTGACGGACCGCCCATTTTCCTGGGGATTCCTCGGCCTTAGCGCCATCTATCTGGCGAATATGACGCCGCTATTCGGCGTTCCGATTGAGTTTGGGGTGCTTTGGTCGCTGGCTGTCGAGGAGCACTTCTACCTGCTATGGCCCACCTTTGTTCGCCGGCTTAAGTCGCGATCGCTGGTCATGCTGGCATTCGCGCTTTGCGCAATCGCACTGGCCTGCAGATTGGCGGCCTTCCATCTCGGCCACGACGTTTTCGGCTACTACACCTGGATGGTGTGCGACGGCTTGGCCATGGGATCTCTGCTGGCCATCGCGATTCGTCATTATCGGCAGGATCGCAAGGCCATGGCGAAGATTGCCGCTATCGCATTCGGATATGCCATGGTCTGCTTCGCGATCGAAAAGCGCGTCGCGCTGACGCTGACCGGGGCCGCTCTCCAGATCAGCGGCATCAATGCTTTTTTTGCGTTCGTTCTGGTCTCAGTACTACTCTTCGGCAGTCGTTACGCATGGCGCTTGCCTCTCCTCGAATTCATGGGTGATATCAGTTATGGCGTCTACCTGATGCACACGCTCGTGTTCGATGTATTCGACGCTATGGCCCGTCGCCATTTTCCCGTGCTCGCCCCCGAACACCTTACTTTCCCGCTGGCCAGCGTTCGCTTCGTCATCGTGTCCGCGATTACCATCGCCTGCGCATGGCTCTCACGCTGGTACTTCGAAGAACCATTCCTGCGATTGAAAGATCGGTTCGCTTCCGATCAAAGAAACGCTCCGTCGGAAACGGTTGCAAGCCCTGCGACCGGAATCAGCGCAGCCTAGCTTACTCGCTTTTTGTATTCGTCGAACTTCGCGAGGAACCGTTCGATATCCTTCTTTTGCAGGTAGTACGGCGTCGACAGCCGCAGTTTGTGCGGATCGCCCCCTCGAATGCGAATCTTCTGCGTCTTCCACAGCCAGTTCTCCAGATCCATCCGCGGCACCGGCGGCACGTTCACGCTGACAATCCCGCAGCGCAGCGCCGCATCCGGTGACGTCCACGACTCGGCTCCCCGCTTCTGCATCTCCGACAACATGTAGTCGGCCAGTTGCCTATGCCGCCGCTCGATTCGCTCCATACCAATGTCATTCGCGAGCTTGATGGACGCGCGCAGTCCCCACAGTGCCGGTACGTTCGAACTGCCGATCCGCTGGAAACGCTCCGCCCGCAATTTCGTATCATCCCATCCCTCTGTCGCGATGGTGCACCACAGTCGATCGATTACTTCATCCCGCACATACAGGAATCCCGAGCCCTTGGTGGCAAACAGCCATTTGTGTGGGCTCGATGAATAGGTATCGCAACCGATATCCGGAATACTGAGCCGCATCATTCCGGGCACATGCGCGCCGTCGACGGCGGAGAATATTCCCTTGCTTCGCGCCAGGGCACACAGTTCCTTCGCCGGCAGCACCACTCCCGAAAACGTCGTGATGTGGCTGAAGAACATCACCCGCGTCCGCGGCGTGATCGCATCGTTGAACAAATTCAGAACCTGCGCCGCATCCTTCACCGGCCGTGGCAGAGTCACCTTCTTCACCACAATTCCATACCGCTTCGCCTTCAAATCCCACGGGTGTTCGCCGCCCGGATGTTCCTGGTCCGTCATCAACACTTCGTCGCCGGGCTTCATGTCGATGCCATTCGCGACATAGCTGTTCGCCTCGGTGGCATTCCGCAGCAGCGCAATCTCGTCCCGCTTGCAGCCCATAAATTCCGCCAGCGGATCGCGAAACTCGTTCCACGCGGCATAGCCCCAGATCGGATAATCCTCCGGATCCTGCTGGTCCATCTTTTCAGTGGTTGTGTACCCGTCAAAGATCGCCCGCAACACCGGGGCAGGGCTCGATCCCACAGTCCCGTTGTTTAGATAAATCTCATCTTCCGGAATTACAAACTGCTTCCGCATCTCCGCCCAAAATGCGTCCTCATTCTTGTCAAACAGAGAATGATCGGGCAGCGGTGGCGCCTTTTCCAGTTGAGCCAAAAGACCTCCGCGCAACGCGATCGACGCGGCCACGCCAGTTGCCGCTTGAGACAGAAAATGCCGTCGACTGAGCATCAAACACCCTCCTCTACCGGAAGGCCGCTATAGTACGACTGCGTGCTCCGCCTCGCAACAGGCAATCGGCAAACTTTTCCTATTTGCCCGCGAGAGACCCCTCCTCCACTGGTAACTAAACTCCTGTTCGTTGACGCCGATACTCTGGACATGAACGAGAGTAGCTGCGAGCCTCGCCGGTCAATGTGGGCTGTGGCCCAAGTTTCATGGGTGGACCCGGCTGGCGTAGCTCGCTCTTGCTCTGCCACTCTCGAGGACATTTCTCCTTCCGGTGCCTGCCTCCGCGTGCAGCATTCTATTGCGCCTGGAGCGAGCGTCAACGTGAAGTGGCATCGCGAGCAATTTCAAGCCGTCGCTAAGAACTGCCGCAGCGATGGATACGAGTTCCTGCTGGGAGTGCGGCGTGAAGCTAACGTCAGCGGAGTCCAGGAGCATGACTTCCCTGAGAAGCCGCAGAAATCCAATCCGGCAGGTGCGGTCAGCCTTATCGCTGCGAACGCTAATGTCGTCAAAGAATCCGCGAAAGCCGAGAAGATCGAGTCGCCCATCGCAGCCCCGGTGGAACGGCCGACTTGCATTCAGAAGGTACAAATCGACGAAGTCCGGGTGACCTCAACGATTGGGCAACAGATCCGATTCCTGCGGCAGTACGCGGCGGGCGGCATGAACTCGATGCGTCCCGTTGTCGATCGCATCGCGCAAGGACCAAGAAATGAAATGTCTTCTGGTCGGGAGAAGAAGGTTATGGAATCCAAGAATCGCTTTCCGAAATTCTGGCGGCGGGAGCCGAATGCGAGCTCCGCGACCGAAACAACTTCAATGAAGGAGAATCCCGTGGACAATATGCACGCGCGTCCAGCAGACAGCGCAGTTGGCAGCAAGAGCAGTTTGCTTTCCTACGACGACATTTACCGCGCGGCGGGAATTCTACGCCCCGGCTCCGGCTACGACATCAACAAAGTCGTCGAAATGCTCCATTGCGAGCGCATCCGAAATCTCTCCGACGACGCCAGGCGCGCCTCCGTTCTGATGGCCATCGAAGCCGTGGGTGCCGCGCCGGACGATTTGCTGCGCGATGCGCAGCAACGCCAGCAGGCCCTCGACGCCTACGAAGCTGGACAGAAGAAGGTGTTGGAAGACTTCGAAGCACGCAGGGTAAAAGACAACGCCGAGATCGAGGCAGAACTGGCGCGCGTCAGCGCTCACTACGCCGAGCGCATCAGAGTCAATCTCGATCAGGTTGCGGCCGAGAAGGAAGCCCTGCGTAACTGGCAGATGGTCAAGCAGCACGAGAGCCAGCGCATCGCTGAAGTCATTGATCTGTGCGTGAAGCCCGCCGAGACTCAACCTGCGGCGATGGCGGCTTCCGCCAGTGTGCAGGCTACCAGCGCTGCTCCCCGCCCGACCGGACCGAGTTTGGTCCCTCCGGGCTCGCCCGCGAAATAGGTATTGATCGAGCTGCGGCAGTCTGATGCTTCACGGCTAAGGCTGCGTCGCGTACGGTCTTTTTAGGTCCGTGTCATCCACCCGGTGCCGCGATGCTGCGCGCAGCACCGGGCGGAGACATTTGTTTCTAGTTGACGGTGAAGCTTGTAGCCGTGGTTGCCGTTCCTCCCGGAGTCGTCACCGAGATCTTTCCGGTAACGGCACCGCTGGGCACGGTGGCCGTGATCTTGGTGTTGGAATTCACCGTGAAGGTGGCAGCGACCGTGCCGAATTTGACCGCCGTCGCCTGGGATAGGCTCATCCCGGTGAGGGTGACGGTCGTGCCAACGCTGCCACTCGGTGGACTGAAGGTGGTGATGCTGGGGGTGATCTTGAAGGTAAGCGGGGTGAGCAGGTTCCCGCCGGGCTCCTTCACCGTAATCGCTCCGGTAGTGGCACCGGCGACGATTTTCGCGCTGGCCAAGGTGTCGCTGGAAACGGTCAGTGTTCCCGCACCGGTACCGAACAGCACGCCCGTCGCGGTGTTGAAGCCCTGGCCGAGCAACTGGACCGATGAATTCACCCGCGCTGACTTCAGCACCACGGGCTCGACGAACGGCTTGAGCTTGTTCGTGAAGCTATAAGCGACGCCGTATGCGGTATGAGCCCCACCGTGGAATGTCAGTCCGTAGATCGTGCCGTTGGTGTGGAGCAGCGGCGTGGTGTACGGAGTATCGCCGGTGGCGATGGCAAAGTTATAGAGTACCGTGTATCCCGCTCCCGCAGTGCTTACCTTGTAGAGGACTCCCACGCCATTGGTACCGCCAGCGGAGGTGACGCCGTAGAGGTTTTTGTCGCTGCCCTGGACTACTCCCGAAAAGGGAGTTGCACCATTGGCGCCGCCGGAGACGAAGTTGACCAGCACCTTGTACACACCTGCCGTCGTGACCCTGAAAAGTGCTCCCCCGGATCCGGTGCCGCCGCTCGAGACTGTTCCATAAAGGGCGCCATCGGTGCCCTGCATCAGCGGACCGTAGGGAGTGTACTCGGTATGAAAGTTGTAGATGGTTTTGAGATTCTTAGTGGTGGGCGAGAACTGAAACACGGTTCCGCCGTTGAAGGTCCCTGCACCATATGTCATCCCGTACAGGTTGCCGTCAGTCCCGAGAATGAGAGGGGAATAGGTCTGCGATGCCAGAGTGACCATCGGTGTAAATGTGCCAGTAGTAGTCAGCTTGTACAGCACAGCGATGGTGCCGTTGCCGGTGGTACCGTAGAGATTTCCGTCCTGCGCCTGTACCGGAGGAGCTTTTGGGTAGGCCCCGTCCGTCGTATTGCTGAAGTCATACAACTCGGTATAGGAACCGCCGGGAGTAATTTTGAAGGCGACGCCGGCGCTGTGGCTTCCTCCCTGAATCGTTGTGCCGTAGAAGTTCCCGTCTGTGCCCAGGCTGAGGCCGCCGGAAGGGTATGCTCCGTGTGTGACGTCGAAATCGTAAAGGTCGGTGACGGTTCCCGACGGAGTCATCTTGAAGATGTTTCCATAGAAATGGGCGCCTCCTGAGGTCGTGGCTCCATAGATGTTGCCGTCCGGTCCCTGAGCGAGCATGCCGGGATACATGGCGCAGCATCCGTCGGTTTCGTCGAAGTCATGAAGGTCGGTGTAGGTTTGCGCCTGCAGCAGCGCCGCCGGAACCAATGCGAACACGGCGAGCAAGAGCAAACGATGCAGCTTTGGGTTTGTCATTTCTTTAAACTCCTGAGTCGAACTGATTTGGGCCTGGGAACCCTGAGCCACGTGCTGCTTGAATCGAGCGATCGCGAGGAGATAGTCCGCGCGCGGCAAATCTCGCCGTGCTTGCCCAGACCGTTTCGCGAATCACCACCGCGAGTTTCCCTAAACTCTTGGTCGGCAACTGAACGATCAACCGTTCTATTTAGTAATGTGAAATGCGTCGGGTGATTGGCTCAATGAGCCGCAGGAGATTTTGTTTTTATCACCGCACTTGCATTCTGGATTGCACTTGCGCGATGAGCTGAGTGTTCCGTCGAGCGCAGCGCCGCCTCGAGGATTCCCACTTTGCCGGCGAGGCGGACGATTTGCTTCTGTTGCTGGCGGATTTGCCGCGTCTGCTCCTCAATCTGTTGCTGCTGTTCCTTGATGGCATTCAGCATCGTCCACAAGATCGGATCGTTATTCACCAGCAGATATCCCTTGTTGTTCTCCGTCACCGCTTCCGGGATCACCTTTTGTACTTCCTGCGCCACGAATCCAACGTGCTGATCGCGATCCCGAATTCCCAATGCATTGTCATCCTTGTACCGATAGCGAATGGGCTGAAGCTTCAGGATCTCACTGAGGCCCGCAGTGAAGTCGCCATCGAGATTCTTCAGCCGGCGATCCGAGAAGGTGGCCCAGGAGCCGCCGCCGGTTTTGTCGGCGCCGCCGTTGACGGAAAGCAAGGCATCCGGAGCCGTGGTGCCTATGCCGACGAAGCCGTTGGACTGGATGCGCATGTGCTCCAGGGGGCCGGATCCGGCGCCGCCGTCCGCCATGGTGGCGAAGCTTATCCAAGCGCCGTACTGGCTGTTGCCGTCTTCGGCGACGCGAATGTAGGCATTGGGATTCCCCACGCTACTTCCGCTATCCAGAGCGAAGCGCAGATCGACCGAGTTACCTAAGGTGCCGGACTGAATTCCGGCATTGTTCTTGAGCAGGATGATGGGACCAACGAGCCCGGGCGCAGTGGCTTCGACGTCGAGGGTAGAAGCGGGAGCGGTGGTCCCGATGCCAACGTTGGTGCTAGCGGTGGCGCCATTCACCCCGTTGGTGCTTCCCAGAACCAGAGCATTACTTTCCGTCACCAACGCATAGGCACCAATCGCGGTGGCATTGGCTAGTCCGTCGACACCCACATCGCAGGCCTCACCTATGCAGGTGAGTTGGTGGCCTGTGCTGTTCGACTGGAGCGCGTAGTCGCCGATCGCCGTGTTGTAGGAGCCCGTGCCGTTATTGAAAAGCGCATAAAAACCGCTCGCCGTGTTGTAGGAGCCCGTGGTGTTGAACGGGAGCGCTAAGACACCGCTGGCCGTGTTGGCGAGGCCCGTGGTGTTGTTGACGAGCGCTTCGACGCCGCTGGCCGTGTTGTTTTGGCCCGTGGTGGTTACATTTCCAGCAAACCCAAGAAACGAGTTCCAGGAACTGGGGGAACCGAAGGCAAAAAGGCTACCACCTGCGTAATAGAGGCCGTTCGTCGCATAGACCGTTCCAGCGGAAACATTCCCTGTGGCGTTGAGGCTCCCGGTAAGGGTCAGGTTCCCGGTGGTGTTCAGGTTTCCGGAAACGCTCAGGTTCGCGCTAACGGTCTGATTTCCGGTAAACGTGTTATTAGTCGCGAGCTGCGGGATCTTTGCAGTATCAACACTCAGGGTGACACCACCGGAGCTTCCTCCTCCCGTGAGCCCTGTTCCAGCTGTCACCCCGGTGATTGTGCCCGTGCCGGGAAACGTCTGTCCCGCGGCGAAGGTGATGGGCCCGGTGAAGTTTCCACTCCCGTGTACATCGAGCGTGAAAGCGGGTGCGGAGGTGCCGATACCGACGTTCGTACCGGTCGCGCCCAACACCAGCGCGTTGCTGGCCGTGACCACGGCATTGGCTCCGATCGCCGTCGCATTGCTGAGGTTTGGGTGTGCCGAGTCTGGTCCGGCCGAATAGCCGACGGCGGTATTTCCGCTTCCCGTCGTGTTGTTGACGAGTGCCGAAAAGCCGACCCCTGTGTTGCTGCCTCCCGTGGTGTTCCCGCCCAGCGCGATGTCGCCAGTCGCTGTGTTGTCAACCCCGGTCGTGTTGGAGATCAGCGCGCCCGAGCCATCGGCCGTGTTGCTGCTGCCGGTCGAATTGCTTTCGAGGGCAGCGTTGCCGCTCGCAGTGTTGGAACTCCCTGTGGTATTGGCAGCAAGAGCGTTGATGCCACTCGCTGTGTTCGATGAACCGCTCGTGTTCGCCGTCAGCGCCCCCGCCCCGTTCGCCGCGTTATTCTTGCCAGTCGTAGTGACGTTACCGGAGAAGCCGAGGAACGCATTGCTGTTTGCGACGGAGCCAAACGCGAACAGTGTGCTGCCAATCTGGTAGCCGCTGCCCGTCACAACTCCGGTGGCGCTCAGGTTCCCGCTCACAGTCTGATTGCCCGTGAACGTGTTGGCGACGTTCAGCTGGGGAATCTTGGTGGTGTCCAGGTTCAAAGTGACGTTGCCCGTGGTGCCGCCACCGGTCAGAGCAGTACCGGCGGTGACGCCGGAAATGGTGCCCGTGCCGGGAAATGTCTGTCCCGTCGCGAACGTGAGCAGTCCGGTATTGCTGATCTTCAGACCCGTTTCTGCTGGCGCCGTTGTGCCGGAGCCGAACAGGAGATTGAGAGTGCCTGAAGGAGTCGCTGTGTTGTTGCCGACGGGTTCTGCCTGCCAGCGGAAATTCTGATTTACAGCCGCGCTGGTACCGCTATTGAACGCCGCGGCTGTCATGGCAACGGGCTGCGAGTTTGATCCCTTGGCTGCGGTGGCCACGCCGACGCTGGGCAAAGTCAGAAGGCCGCGCACTGTGCTCGTACCTTTTACGTCGAGAGTCGTTGTCGGTGTGCTGGTGTTAATACCAATCTTCGCCGTGCTACCCGAGCCGGACTGGAAGAGTACGGAGTTACCAATGTCGGCGCCGTCGGTCCACAGAGGAACGAAGTTCGCCGTGCCGGTACCGCTCACGGTGCCGGGAGGAGGAGCGATCGCGGGAGTAACGGACGACGCTGCTGGTGCAGCGGAAGGGGACGAGGCTTGTGGAGCGGCCAGCACAAACGCAGATGGCGGCAGCCCCCCAATCGTTTCGGCGTCGGCAGCCTTCAAAGCATAAGGAGCACTGACCAGTAAAACGCGCGCCAGCTCCGGTTGCCCCTCCACCTGCACGCCGAGCCAATGCGCCTCACCCGAGATGAACAAGTCCGCGGGCAGGCCTGCTGGTTTGGTCGAGCCCAGATTGACGGTATAGTGGCCAGTATCGTCGAGTTGCACGCTCTGGGTCTCGAGCCACAAGGGAGCCCCGCCCTGCTCTTCTTTATAGAGCGCAAAGGTAATGCCAACCATCCCCGTACGGGGCTTGCCCTGGGCATCGAGGGCTGTGCCGCCGAAATTCACCAGGCGGGGTACAGGGGAGGCCGTCGTCGACGACTGGCCGCGTACCGGTAGGCTAGGCTGCAAGAACAACAACGCCGCAAGCAAAGCTCTCATGCCAAAGGTGCGGCGCGCAGTTTGTTCGAATCGAGTGTGCAAGGTATTCATGACTTTCCCCCCACGTTTTATGCGACCTAGTTTCCTGGCTGGCTGGTAACGTTTCCAGGGTTCGAGGACGAGTTGTGCGTCCATCTCATCGATCGGGCGACGGCGGTTGATTCTTCCGCGTGGCCTCCCGTCCGCAAGGCCGTTTCCAGGAGTCCCACCTTGCGGTTGAGCTTCGCAATTTGCTCGCTCTGTTCCTGAATCTGGCGCTGTTGCTGTTTCATGCCTTCGATCAGGAGCGCCGTCAACCGGCTGTAGTCCACGCCCTGCGCGTCTTTTCCGTTCTCTTCGAAGCTGACAACTTCGGGAACGACTTCTCCGACCTCTTCGGCAATCACGCCGATTTCGTGCTTGCCGCTGCCTTTGAGGTCGTACGACACGCCCCGCAGTTGCTCGACCTTCGCCAGCGCGTTGGGAAGAGTCTGGATGTTCGTCTTCCAACGGCGCGAACTGTAGGTGGACCAGCCGTCGGCAAAAGCATTGCCCAGGCCTTGGCCAACCTGAAAGATGTGCGTGGGAGCCGTAACTCCGACGCCGACAAAACCGTTGGCAGCGATTCGCATGCGCTCGAGCGGACCAGAGCCAGCGCCGCCGTCCGCCATGGTGGCGAAGCTCATGAAGGCGCCGTACTGGCTGTTGCCGTCTTCGGCGGCGCGGATGTAAGCATTGGGATTCCCCACGCTGCTGCCGCCGTCGAGAGCGAAGTGGAGATCGACAGAATTGCCGAAGGTTCCGGATTGAATCGGAGCGTTGTTCTTGAGCAGGAAGATGGGCCCGACAAGAGCGGGCGCGGTGGCTTCGACGTCGAGGGTGGACGCTGGAGCAGTTGTGCCGATGCCGATGTTGGTGCTGGCCGTAGCGCCGTTCACGCCGTTGATGCTGCCCAGCACCAGAGAGTTGTTGGCGGTCACGTACGAAAATGCGCCGATCGCTGTTGCATTGCTCAGATTGCTGTTGGGCGTTCCCGCAACATACCCAACCGCGGTGTTGTAGTTTCCGTCGGTTTCCAGTGCGGCAAAGCCAACAGCCGTGTTGTAACTGCCGCCAACACTATCACCCAACGCAAATGTGCCCAGTGCGGTGTTATCGGTGCCGCTATTGTTCGCGTGCAGAGCGCTCACGCCGATCGCCGTATTGGACGAACCGGCATTGCTAGCAAGTGCTGCCGAGCCAACAGCGGTGTTGCTATAGGTGGTGAACACCGACGAGCCATTACCTGCGAAGCCGAGATAGGCGTTCTCGTGCGTGGGGTCGCCCAAGCCGAAGTTTGCGTTTTCCAGAGTGAATCCATTCGTGGCGTTGACTGATAAACCCGAGACGGTAGCTTCCCCCCAGATTGGGCCAGTGACCACAATATCTCCCTGAAACGACCCCGCATATCCTCCCCCCGAATTCGAGGCGGACAGGGCTGGGGTGCCGCTGGTAGAGGTAAGAACCGCTGTCGATCCATTGATCGAGCCATTCGCGGTAATGTTGCCAGTTGCTGTGATGTTGCCGCTTATGCTCTGGTTTCCGATGAAGGAGTTCGCCACATTGAGCAGCGGCACCTTGGTTGTGTCCAGGTTCAGTGTGATGCCGCCCGTAGTGCCTCCGCCCGTCAGTCCTGCACCAGCGGTAACACCCGTAATCGTGCCCGTGCCCGGGAAACTTTGCCCGGAGGCAAACGTGATCGGCCCGGTGAAGTTGGCGTTGCCGTGGACGTCGAGTTTGGCCGCGGGAGCCGTGGTTCCAATTCCAACGTTGGTGTCAGCGGTAGCGCCGTTCACGCCGTTGATACTTCCCAGGACCAGGGAATTGCTGGCCGTAACTTGAGAAAATGCCCCGATCGCCGTCGCATTGGTCAGGTTCACATGCGCCTGGTCGGGTCCGGCGAGGTAGCCGAGGCCGGTATTGTTCGACCCCGTGGTGTTATAGAACAGCGTCCAGTAGCCATCCCCCGTGTTATTTCCACCGGAGGTGTTCGCAATGAGTGCGCCCATGCCGTTCGCGGTATTGTTTGATCCGCTCGTGCTCGAGATCAGCGCGCCATTTCCGGAGGCCGTGTTGTTGCTTCCAGTCGAATTGCTTTCCAGCGCCGCTGACCCGCTCGCAGTGTTGCCGCCGCCCGTCGTATTTGCCGAGAGAGCTCCCTGCCCAGTCGCGGTGTTAAACGACCCACTGGTGTTCAGGGAGAGCGCGGCGTATCCGCTGGCCGCGTTCGAGCTTCCCGTCATGGTGGTGTTTCCGGAAAACCCCAGAAAGGAATTAAAGTTGGCGAGAGTTCCAAAAGCAAACAGCGCATTGCCGATCTGGAAACTGCTGCCGGTCACTGCGCCCGTCGCGCTCAGGTTCCCGCTCACGGTCTGATTTCCGTTGAACGTATTGGCCACGTTCAATTGCGGTACGTGGGTCGTATCCAGGTTGACTGTCACGTTGCCGTTCGAAGTGGTAGTGGTCAGGTCTGTGCCTGCGGTTACGCTGGTTAGCACGGTTCCGCACCCCCACGTCACCGAAGTCCACTGCAGCACTTGGCCCAAGCCGCAGGAGCCGGTCAGAGCAACAGTGACGTTGCCACTGCTTCCTCCGCCGATGAGTCCCGGCCCAACCGTCACGCCCGAGATCGTTCCGGTACCGGGAAAACTCTGACCGTTGGCAAATGTCATGAGTCCATTGCTGGCGACCTTCAATCCGGTTTCCACAGGCGCGGTCGTTCCAGAACCAAAAAGCAGATTCAATGTCCCCGACGGCGTCGCTGTGTTATTGCCCGCTGACTCGGCCTGCCAGCGGAAGCTCTGATTCACCGCGGCATTCGTGCTGCTGCTAAACGACGACGCTGTCATATTCAGCGCCTGCGAGTTGGATCCTTTCGCAGCAGTCGCCACGCCCACGCTGGGCAGGGTGAATAAGCCGCGAACCGTTCCGGTGCCTTTGACGTCGAGCGTGGTTGTCGGCGTCGTTGTGTTGATTCCAATCTTCGCCGTCGACCCAGTCCCCGATTGAAACACTACGGAGTTGCCGATATCGTCGTTATCGGTCCACAACGGGAGAAAGTTCGCCGTGCCGGTTCCGCTAACCGTTCCCGGCGGAGGTGCAAGCGACGCCGCAGTTCCGCTCGTCGCCGCAGATGCGGCGGGGCCAGTCGCCGAGGCGGGCGGCGTCGCCAGCACGAACGCCGATGGTGGCAGTCCACCGACCGTTTCCGCATCGGCAGCCTTCAATGCATACGGCACACTCAGCAACAGAATCCGCGGTTGTTCCGCCTGTCCCTCCGGTTGCACGCCGAGCCAGCGCGCTTCGGCGCTTGCGAATACATCCTTCGGCAAACCGTTCGGCGAGGTCGATCCCAGTTGGACGTTGTAATGTCCGCTGGCGTCGAGCGACACCGTTTGCGTCTCAATCCATAACGGCGCCCCGCCTTGCTGATCGCGATACAGTGCGAACGTGATGCCGATCATCTGGCTCTGCGGCCCTTGTACCGTGCCGTTGAACCGCACCATCGCCGGCACGGAGGTGGATGGAGTACTTTGTGACAGCACTAGAGAGGGCAGAAGGCATAAGACTGAGAGCAGAAAGGGAAGACGTCGTGCGCTGAAAGTAGCCACTACAGACCTCCACGATACTGAATGGGATTGTGTTTGGCGGGATGGACCGAACCCGAGTACGGCAGTCCGGAGCGGCGTTATCAGGGCAACTGGCGACCTGACTCCGCCGCTCGCGGAGATGTCGATGGCTTGGCCGCAGAGTTCCCCCCGAACTTTGCTGGCCGGCGGTTCGCACGAGTCAAACCGCTCTACCAGGTAATGTGAAAAGTGAAGCCGAATTGGCTCACGGTTCTAAAATCTTTTTATGGATCGGAAGATTCAACCGCTTAAGCCGTCTGTTTTCAAATTGTTGACACACGACCGCGGAACCGATATGCTTCGCGGCCAACGGCAGTAACTTGTTGTCAGAAATGGTCGGCAGACGTGGCTCGGGATCGATCAGACGCGGTTACGGAATTGCTCGTGCGGTGGAGGGACGGGGACCGGGAGGCGCTGGAGACGCTGATGCCTCTCGTCTACGGAGAACTTCGTCGCCTTGCGCACCACTATCTCCAGAGGGAACGCAGCGACCATACCTTGCAGAGCACCGCGTTGGTGCATGAGGCCTACATCCGGCTGGCCGGGCCGAATGCTCCGGCATGGCAAAGCCGGGCACACTTTTTCGGCATCGCCGCGCGCGTCATGCGCCAAGTTCTGGTGGAATATGCGCGGGCGCATGGGGCGGCGAAGCGCGGATCAGGAGCCGCCAAGGTCACCCTCGAGGAAGCTCTGGAAGTCGCGCCCAAGGCCGATATCGACGTAATCGCCCTCGATGGTGCGTTGACCCGGCTGACGGAACTCGATCCCCAGCAGGGAAGGATTGTCGAATTGCGCTTCTTTGCCGGGCTCAGCATCGAAGATACGTCCGAGGTTCTGGGGATATCGCCGGCGACGGTGAAGCGCGACTGGACTTCCGCACGTGCGTGGTTGCATCGCGAGATCGCGAGAGGCGCAGTGCAATGACTCCGGAACGCTGGCAGCAGATCCGGACCATATTCGATCAAGCGGTCGCTTTGCAAGGTTCCGAGCGCGAATCTTTCCTCGGCGCGCAATGCGCCGGCGATCCCGAACTGCGCCACGAAGTGGAATCCCTCCTCGTCTCCGACGCTCAGGCGGGAACAGCTTTCCTGAACACGCCCGCCGTCAACCTTGCTGCTGACACCGTGCCGCACCATGTCGGTCGCAGGATTGGCGCCTACGTCATCGTGGAGCAGATTGGCCACGGAGGGATGGGCGAGGTCTATCGCGCGGTGCGTGCCGACGGCCAGTACGAGAAGCAGGTCGCGATCAAGCTGGTGCGCGGCGGATACGACACCTCTTCAGTTCTTGAGCGTTTTCGGCACGAGCGCCAGATTCTGGCTTCACTCGACCACCCCAACATTGCGCGCCTGCTCGATGGCGGTACGACCGACGAGGGCATTCCGTACCTGGTGATGGAACTGATCGAAGGGATTCCGATCGACCAGTATTGCGAAGACAACCAACTTGGTGTCCCGGAGAGACTGCGGCTTTTTATGCAGGTCTGTTCGGCGGTGCAATACGCGCATCAGCGATTGGTCATCCATCGCGATATCAAGCCCGGGAACATTCTGGTGACCAAAGAAGGCGTGCCAAAACTGCTGGACTTCGGCATCGCCAAGATTCTGGACCCCGCCTCAAGCAGTGAGGCGACGGTCGCGAGCCCGATGACACCGGAGTTTGCCAGCCCGGAGCAGATTCGCGGCGAACCCATCACGACGGCGACCGATGTGTATTCCCTGGGAGTCGTGCTTTACCGATTGTTGGCGGGACGCTCTCCTTATCCTGCCAAAACTCGAACAGCGCACGAGTTGGCCCAGGCCATTTGCGAGTTTGAGCCGGAACGCCCGAGCGCGGCGGTGCTGAAGGCCGGGTAAAAAGGTCACCCGTGCAGATGGATGTTCTGTCGTTCGTAAAGGCGTTGTGACCCAGTTGGAACTGCAATCACTGTGCGGAAGACGTCTACAGGTCGAAGCCATCTGCGCGGGACTGATCGAGCGAAACGCCATCGTCTTCTCCGGGGCGACCTCGACAACATTGTCCTGAAGTCGCTGCACAAGCAACCCCAGCATCGATACGCATCGGCCGAGCAGATGGCGGAGGATATTCGACGCCATCTCGATGGGCTTCCGGTGCTTGCACGTCGTGATTCACTCTCCTATCGCGCGACGAAGTTCGTCATTCGCCATAAATTGGGCGTTGCTGCCAGCGCACTGGTCTTGCTCGCCGTAGCGGTTGGTGTCGCTTCGACGGTGCGGGAGGCGCGAATTGCGGCTGAGAACGGGCGGCGCGCTGAACAGCGCTTCCAGGATGTCCGCAAGCTGGCGAACTCGCTGATGTTCGAGATCCACGACGCGGTCGATGGCCTTCCCGGATCGACTGCGGCCCGCAAACTCATCGTGCAGCGCTCGCTGGAATACCTGGACCGTTTATCGCAGGAGTCGAGCGTCGATCTCTCGTTGCAGCGGGAATTGGCGGACGCGTACGAACGGATCGGCCTCGTACAAGGCGATCCCAACGGCGCCAATCTCGGCGACATCACTGGGGCCCAGGACAGCCTGGTCAAGGCGCTCACGATTCGCCAGAAAATCTCTCTGACTGGGTCGGAACCTGATGTCGCGGACTCGCTCGCCCTGGCGTCCAGTTATCGCGAGATGTGTGCCCTGAATGCGCGGTATCTCGGGCACATCGGAACAGCGTTGGAATATTGCGGTCAGGCCGTGACCAAACTGGAGGAATTGTATAAGCGCCGACCAGACGATCAGACCGTGGCGTCGGCTCTGGCGCGCGCGTATGAGACGACAGGAAAGGTCTACGGAGAGGGTAGCACCTCCGGAAATGCTGGGGATTTCTACCAGGCGCTCGACAACCACCGCAAGGCTCTCGGCTTGGTTTCGGTGCTGGCCCGCCAGCATCCTGAAGACCTTGATCTCACAAGTCGTCAGGGGGCGCTAAGCCTTTTGACCGCAGATGATCTGTTTGAGATCGGGAAGGTTTCAGAGGCTGTTCCCTTGTACCGTCAGGCCACCGAAACCATGGAGAAGCTGACTCAACAGAGCAACAAAATGACCTACAAGGACACTCTGGCATTTGCGTACCAGCGCATGGGAGACATGCAGCTGGTCGCAGGCCATTTCACAGAGGCGGTCCGGCTCTATCGAAAGCAGCTTGACGCCAGCGTCCGCCTTGCCGCTGAGGACCCTCAGAGCATGACATTTCGCACCAGTCTCGCGGCGTCGCGGGCGACATACGGCAATGCTCTATGGAGGGCGGGACAGATCGACGCAGCTCTAGCGTCCTTCCGCCTCGGTTTGGCGGAACTCGCGGAAACCAGGCAACAAGACTCGCGGGCCACGGGATTGGAGTCCGTGCTGCGTCTGTGGATGGCGGGAGCTCTGGAAAAACGCGGCGACCTCGCGGACGCGCTTCACAACTATCGCCTGACGAATGACTACTACGCTCGCATTTGCGAGTCGGAGCCGAAAGATCAGGAAGACTGCCTCTCTCTGACTGGAACGGAGGACAGAATCGGGCGCATCCTGCTAAGGCAAGGCAATGTGGATGCCGCTTCGGACCTCTATCAGAAAGCGTTGCAGATTAGCGAACCTCCATCGTTGGGGAGCAGGCCGAACCTCGAGGCTGTTTACGCGGTGATGAATGTCTATTTTGGCCTCGGCGAAGTTGACGCAGCATTGGAGAAGAGATCGAACAGTGTTGCCAAAAAGGCAGCGTTTCGAAAAGACGGTTGCGGTTGGTACCAGAAGAGTTATGCGGCATTTCAGCGCATTCCAGAATGGCTTCCCATCACTCCCAACGAGTTTGACTCACGTACTCCCGGGGAAATAGAAGCCAGGCTTGCGGCCTGTCGCGCCAGCACGGTCGACATGGCGTTCGTCGGGGATCAGGAATGACGTCGAGCCCATTGTCTGCGACCAGGAATGCGGACAACTCTCCGATGAAGTTGCGCCGTCGTCTTTCGGGAGATTTGGACAATATCGTGCTGAAGGCCCTGCGCAAGGAGCCCTCGCAGAGGTACGCGTCGGTAGAACAGTTGGCGCAAGACATCCATCGACATCTAGTCGGACTACCGGTGAGCGCGACCAAAGAGTCCTGGAGCTATCGCGCGGGGAAGTTTGTCCGGCGACACAAAGTTGGGATGGCAGCGACGGCGATTGTACTTCTGGCAGTCGCGGGTGGAGTTGCGGCGACGGTCCGGGAGGCGCGTATTGCCGACGCAAATGGACGGAGAGCGGAGCGGAGGTTCAACGATGTACGCAAGCTGGCGAACTCGCTCATGTTTGAAATCCACGATGCCATTCGCGATTTGCCAGGATCGACTCCGGCGCGCAAGTTGATCATGAGCCGCGCCTTGGAATATCTCGACAGCCTGAGTTCGCAATCGAAAGGCGATGCATCGCTGCAGAAGGAACTCGCGTCGGCGTACGAGCGAGTCGGTGATGTTCTGGGATATCCGTATGCAGCCAACCTTGGCGATAAACCGGGCGCGTTGCGGAGCTATCAGAAAGCGCTCACAATCCGGGAAGGGCTGGCTGCATCGAGTCCAAATGATAAGCAACTGCAATTGGACATAGCGAACACATATTTCAGGCTGGCCAATACGTATGAGTCGGCTGGAAATTTCGCGGATGCATTAGCGGCATTGAAAAAGGCGCAGCCCATCGGCGAACGCCTGGCCGCAGGCAGTAACGATCCGGAGGTAGTCGATCACTTTGCGGGTTCATATTACTTCACGGCATCCATCCAGGTGGAGACGGGAGATTTTGTATCCGCGCTGGCGAACTATCAACGTTCTGCGTTTATCCGGAACGAGGCGATCAAGGCGCATCCAGACGCGATGCCATTGCGCGCGCATTTGGCAGCGGATTATGCGGGAATCGCCAAGTGCTACGAGAATGAAAGGAACCTGCCGAAAGCAATCGAGGTGCAATCGAATGCGACGGCGATTCTCGACCAGATAGTAAAAGCGAACCCGCAGAGTGCGACGCTCTCCGAGTATCTGGGAGAAGGAGTGAACCGCCTGGCAACGTATCTGCTGGAGGACGGGCAAAACACAATGGCGTTAGATACGGCTCGCAGGGCGCACAAGATCTTCGCAGATCTCATGAAAGCGGATCCGAAAAACCCGCTGGCGAAATCGAATTTTGGCTTCAGTGATACCGGAATTGGGTTGAGCTTGATCGCCACGGGCAAGCACAACGCCGCGATCAAGGTGTTTCGGGAGTCGATTGGGATATTTGAAGCAATGTCGCCGAAAACTACCCCAAATCGCTATACGCGCTCGGGTCTGGCTGACGCGTATTCTGGGTTAGGCGATGCGTTCAGTGCGCTGGCTTCCGCGAAAGGCGTCGCGGCGAACCAGAGGCATGAACTCTGGAAACAGGCTCACTCTGCCTACGAGCAAAGCCTGGGGCTGTGGCAGGACAAAGAGAAGAGAGGCGAACTGGAGAGTGGGGAGCGGGAAGAGTCCGCGAAGGTGGCAGCGAGTCTGGCAACCAGCGAAGCGCAGTTGAGGAAATAGTGATTTCGAATGCGGATCACGACACCGGATGAAAACTGTCACGGCAACTCCTTTGTGGGCGGCGCTTATCTAAGGGTAGCCTCGGTCCCACGCTTCCAAGAGGACCGTGCCTCAGGAGTGGTCCATGTCCCGCTACTCGTCGGCCTTCGCTACACGCCTTGCTGCTCTCAGCCTTTTGTTTATTACGTTTAGTGCTCAGGGCGCCACACTCAAACCAGACTCCTCTTCCCTGGAAGTGGCCTACCTGCTGGACGGATCCATGGTGCAGACGTACAACGTGGAACCCGCGACGGGGAATGCTATCCAGGAAGGTTCGGAAGTGACGCTGGATGCGGCGTCAAATGTGACGCTGATTCCTTCTCCGAACGATCATTTTCTCTATGTCACCGGCAATGACAGCAGCAATGTGGAGTGGCTTTGGGTGTATGCCACGGACTCGACGGGAGCTCCGCAACTTCCTGCCGTGCAGGCGTTGAATCTGGCCGACGGTGGATTTTCGGTCTACCAGTTCGTGATCAGCCCCACGGGAACACTGGCCTACATGGCCGAATCGATGTACACCTCGCAGTACTTCGTGGTGGCGAAGATCGCTGGGTTCACCATCGATTCGAATACTGGAATCGTGACCAGGTTTCCCAAGCCGGTGGCGACGTACCATCCCAACGGCCCCTGTCTGCTGACGGCGTCGGCCTTCTTCAGTCTCTACGGAGTAGGCGCGACTGGAAAGGAACTTTACGACAAGTGGGAGTGCATCTACCCATTCGGAAACGATTCGGCGCAATATTTCTCGCGCACGATCAATCCGAGTACGGGTGCGGTCGGGCCGGACAAAACAATTCTGGATTGGGCGGACGGCAACGAAGGGTTCGATATCGTGAGTATCACAGGTAGTTCGCTGGTGTATTACAGCGATCCGAGCATTGAGAGCAACGGGCAGAATTCGTTGAATGTGTATGCGCTGAATGGGACATACCTGTTTTCGTGCACGGATTCGAACCTGGAAGCCTGCGGATACGGAATCGGAAATGTGACGGATCGCACGGGGCAGTGGGACCTGATCGCGCTGGCGCCCGATCTCAATGAGGTCTTGAGAATCGAACTGGGCCAGAAGCAAGTCGTCGATACCAAGAACTACGTGCAGGGGTATTTCCAGGCATTTGCGCCGGACGATGCCTTGATCTATACGCTGCAGCCGAATCAGAGTAATCCGTGGGTGTACCCGATCTATGTGTTCGATCCAAGTACGGGATCGGTGACCTACAACGGCGGGAACATTTGGGACTTGAACGGTCCGGGGACGGTGGTTACGGCCCTGCGGCAATGACGTTTCCAGAGCCGTCAGCCGTCTCCAAACTGCTGACATTTGAGACGGCCCACCCTATCCCGCAGAAAAGGCGGGATGAGGGTGGGCAACCACGGTCCTTGGTCAGTCGGCCGAGGGCGGCTCTCCGCAGATAAACTTCCACTCCGGATAACCTGTTGCGCCGCGGGGCGCGTCTAATGAGGTGACCTATCAAAGGGCTTGGTGTCTCCCGGGGCGGGGGTATAATCAGGCCAAGGAGTACCCAATGAAGCACAGATGGCTAGTGGGCGCGGTGGCCGTGGCGTCGTTGAGCGTGGGGCCTTGGATGGCGGCTCAGACGGCGGGACAAGATCCGACACAGACGCAACCCCAGACACAGACTCCGGCGCCGACGACTCCGACGCAGGACCCCCAGAATCCGAATAATCCGAACAATCACGACCCCAACAATCCCAATCAGACGCCGTCGTCGAAGACTCCAGGGCCGACCGATCAGGATGGTCCGAAAGCGAGCGATATTCAGAACGCGCCCAAGCAGGCGCCAGCGGCCCTGCCGACGCAGAGCGATGCCGACATCAAGCACAATGGCGGCAAGACCGACGTGGATGCCGTGGGCAACCGCAACGTAGGCTGCGGACGCGGAGTGGGGAACTGGTACACGGTTGAGGGACAGGTGGCGCGCGGCCGTGTGTACGCGCAGCAGATTGAAGCGGAAGTGAAGCTGGTGAACGATCCGGTGATCAATGAGTATGTGAACCGGGTGGGACAGAACCTGGTGCGGAATTCGGATGCGCAAGTGCCGTTCACCATCAAGGTGATCGACTCCGATGTCGTCAATGCCATGGCGTTGCCGGGCGGATTCTTCTATGTGAACTCGGGATTAATCCTGGCGGCAGACGAAGAAGCCGAGATGGCGGGCGTGATGGCGCACGAGATTGCGCACGTGGCGGCCTGCCACTATGGCCGTGAAATGACGCGGGCGAACCTGCTGCAGATGATGTCGATTCCGTTCATCTTCATGGGTGGCGCGATTGGGTACGCCGGATACGAGGCCATGGGCTTGGGCATTCCGTTAACGTTCCTGCATTTCTCGCGTGGGTTCGAGGCCGAAGCCGACTATCTGGGCATCGAATATATGTATCGGGCCGGATACGATCCGTCGGCGTTCGTTTCCTTCTTCGAAAAGATCCAGGCGATGGAAAAGAAGAAACCGGGGACGTTGTCGAAGGCCTTTGACACGCATCCGCAGACGCCCGACCGGATTGAGAAATCGCAGCAGGAGATTGCGAAGATCTTGCCCGCGAAGGCGCAGTACATCGTAACGACCTCGGAGTTTGACGAAGTCAAAGCGCGGCTGGCTGCGATCGAGAATAAGCATAAGATTCTCGACCAGAAGGACGGGAACCGTCCCAGCCTGCGGCGTACGTCGAACACTAGCGACACGTCGAACGGCGACGACAAGAAGGATGATGATCGTCCGACGCTGAAGCGGCGCGACGATTCGTCGAACTAGTCGTTAGGTAGTGTCAAGACCGGCGGCTTCGGCCGCCGGGTAATGTATCAGTTTGAATTTTGTTTTCTTCGTCGCTTCCTAGAACTGCCCACAACAATCACAATGGCCCATGTAATTAACGCGACGATTCCGGCAATCCGTGAGGATGGGAAAAAGATAGCGGCGATGCAGGCGACTAGGACTGAACCCCAAGCCATAATATTGTAAGTTTGTCGCCGGATTTTCATGCGGACTTCTTGTAAGGGCCACGCTTCGCTGGTTTCGGCATGTAAATTCTCTGCCATTGTCACGATTTCTTCAAGACTCCAACGTGATCGCTCAAGCCAGCGGCCATCGCTGGGGTGATTCGCAGAGTCTTGTGGATTCTGGTGAAATTGTAGTGTACGGCGTAGATCGCAACCATAGCGGCAT
>Ga0335070_10001144_pt1 | contig 30296 bp, 23 predicted proteins | sample Lox_Sample_13_FD_206722 | JGI IMG/M metagenome (GOLD analysis project Ga0335070, IMG submission 206722) | Soil microbial communities from Loxahatchee National Wildlife Refuge, Florida, United States - Lox_Sample_1.3 | ecosystem: Environmental > Terrestrial > Soil > Wetlands | place: USA...
CGACGAACACAGTGATGCGTCCGTCCTGGTCAATTGCGTCCACCGCTGCAATGCGCCCGCTCATGGTGGCGGAGCCGATGTTCCGCGCCGGCAAGCCCGACACACTGGCGGAGTCAAAGCGAATTTGAGCGGTGCCAGAGACAGCCCACAGCAGGATTGATGCAAGACACGCGGAGAGTCCTACTCGCTTCATAGCAGCATCCATGATTCCGAATCCTCGATGGTTCATTCTTGTATTTGCTCTGTGCGATCGACGGCTATTTCTTCTCTGTTTCGCCCTTGGCTTTCAGCGACGGAGGCACAGCGAAGTCCGCCTTGTCGAAGCTGACGTTGGGCTCGATCTTCTCGATAGTGACGGTTTGCTCCGCGGGATTCTCCTTGGACCCCTGCGACATCGAGAACGGATACATCACGCCTGCCACCGGCTTGTACGAGCCCATTTCGAGTACGCTCTCGCGCATGGCGCCGCGAATGAAGATCTGTGTCTCTCGCCGGATCTCGAGGAAGGTGTCGGGATCGAGGTAGTAATACACGATGTCGCCATTCTTCAGCGTGACCTTGAGGCGCAACGCATCGTCGCCGTCGACGGTGTCATGCCCGAGGTATTCGACGGTATTTCCTTTCTCTTTGTAATCGACCAGCGGTCCATCGAAGTCGGCGTCAATCTGCACGTCATGCAGTTGATCTCCCCCGATCAGCTCCGGATCCTTATGCCCGCCAAACGGCTGAATCTGCCAGCCGGTCGTGCCATCGTAGCCGGTGATCGCGGTCATCCCTTGCAGCGAGAAAGTCTCGCGCAGCAGGTTCGGGCGTTCGTTTTCCTGTCCAAGTGCGGCGGTAAATCCTCCTCCCGCATTCAAGCGCCCAGTCATCCGGATCGACTTGATGGCTTTGATCTTTTCCATCCCGCCCTTGGCTTCAATGTTCTTCTGTACGAGTTCTTCGGCTGTCTGTGCCATGGTAAATACACTCAGGCACGAGACGGCCGCCAGCACGATCACTGCGTGTCGCATGGAAGCGGACTCCTGTTATATGGGACTTGAGACCCAGAGAGACGACAAGTACTGTACGTCGTAGTAGACGCTCTTGCCAAGTTTTGGTTAGCCGTGTTGTGTAGCCCCGGACCCCTCGGGTCCGGGGTTGCGAAGTGAAGCGTGCAATGAAGTAATCCGACCCTTACCGCGCAGGAGCAGGCTGGGGCGCAGTCTGTGGAGCCGTCTGCGGCGCGGAAGAACTCGGGCTCGAGAAATTCACTTTGGGAACCTGCCGCGATGCCTCCGAAGCCTGGAAGTAAGCGTCGTTCGCCTTGAATCCCGCCCATCCCGCAAAAATGTTGTGCGGGAACTGCTGCACATAGGTGTTGTAATCCTGCAGCGTGTCGTTGTAGCGCTTGCGCTCTACCGCGATCCGGTTCTCGGTGCCCGCCAGTTCATCCTGCAGGCGCAGGAAGTTCTCGTTCGACTTCAGATTCGGGTAGTTTTCAACCACGAGCAGCAACCTGCCGAGTGCGCCGTCGAGCTGGTTGTTGGCAGCGATCTTTTCCTGCGGGCTGCCCGCGGAAAGCAACGCTGAGCGTGCCTTGGCGATGTCGCCAAACACAGTCTGTTCCTGCTGCGCATATCCCTTCACCGTTTCCACCAGGTTTGGGATGAGGTCAGCGCGCCGTTGCAACACGATGTCGACCTGTGACCAGGCCGCCTTCACTGCTTCGTTCTTGGTGACCAGCGTGTTGCGGGTGCTCACGTACTGGCCGAAGAAAATCAACCCGATGAAGCCGATGATGAGGACAACGACGATAACTGCGATTAGCGCTTTTCCCATAGATGCTCCTCAGAAGTTATTTCAATTCGGGTGCCGCAGAATCTAAAGCCTCATCTACCGCGGCCGCAACTTTTTCGATCGCCGCCAGGTAGCGAGTACAGAAATCCTCGACGTCAAAACTCTTGGAATTGGCTTTGCGCTCGCGAATGTCGAGTGCCTGCAACACTGCCGACGGATCAAACTGCACCTTGGCAGCAAGCTCCTGAATCCCCTCCCGGCGGCCGCCAGGCGCACGCCCGTTCAGAACGATCGATGCATGGCGAAAAAGCGTAGCAAAGGACGGCACCGAGTGCAGTACCACATCCCATAGTCGCGAAGTATTGTCACCCGCGAGAAGAATATGTTGCCGCAGCAGGATGAGCTTTTCGCGCAACTCATACTCCACCTGCACGCGGTGCAGATGTGTTGGAATGTGCAGCCCTTGCAGGATATCGTCGCCGAGCAGCACGCGATGATGTTGCGCCATGTCGAGCAATTCGATGGTAAACACGTCCGTCGATCGCTTCAGTTCATGGCGAGTCATACACAACGGCGGCGGCTGCTTCCGTCCTGTCCACCATTTGATGACTGGGACCAACTTCTGCAGAGCCGGGAACGAACTGTCGCGCAAAACGCAAAACAGATTCAGGTCCGACAATCCTTCATGAAAGTCTCCCGAAACGGCTGAGCCAAAAAGAATGATGGCTTCTAAATTCGGGCTGTCTGCCTCGCGTGCGCGCTTCACAAATTCGTTGAGCTTGTCTTCAGGAATCATTGACGATTTCCTCGCTTACCAACTACTGCTCGCCCCGCCACCGCCAGAACTGCCTCCTCCGAACCCGCCAAAACCACCGCCTCCGCCGCTTCCACCAAAACCCCCGCCACCGCCAAAGCCTCCGAATCCTCCGCCTCCGTATCCCCCACCTCGACCTCCGAAAATGTTGGAGAACAGAATCCAGAACAGCAGGGAACGCAAGGGAGTGACCAGAACAATCAGGATAATGACGATGACGACGATGATGCCGCCGAAAGAAATCCCGCCACCGTCCGGCTCCCGATCGGTTTGTGTCGGAGCGCGCGGCTGCGCGCCAGTGAGTTGAACTCCCGCATCGGAGGCGATTACTTCGGCGACTCGCGATGTGACTAGCGCCAGCGCCTGGCTGTAATTCCCGCTGCGCATCAGCGGGATCGCTTCTCGCTGAAAGCCGCCCACCTTGCCATCGGGGAGAATCGGCTCCAATCCATACCCGACTTCGATGCGGGCTTTGTGATCCTGAATGGCGTAAAGGATCAGCACGCCGCGATTCGTCGACTTCGCCCCGATCCCCCATTGCTTGAACAGATCAACCGCGTAGCTCTCGATGTCGTTGCCATCCAGCGTGTTGATCGTGACCAGCGTGATCTGCGCGTGAGCCTTGTCATCGACCTGATGACACATGTCCTCGATTTGCGCGGAGGTGCTCGCGTCAATCACGTGCGCGAAGTCGTTGACGTAGCCGGTGGGCTTGAGTTGTGAGACGGATTCCGCGAACGACGGAAGGGAAACTGCAAGAAGAACGATCAGAAGCAGTCGCGCGCGCCGGCTCACCAGAAAATTGTACAGGAGGAATCACATCGCGACGCGAAGATCAGCGCGGGATCGAGTGCAATCCGCAATAACGGAATCGCAGACGTGTAGGCCCGGAGCCTCTGGTCCGGGCTTGCGCGCAAGGAAGAGTGTGGGGGAGCAGAGAAGATTCGTGCACGGTCCCAGACGCGAGCACACCATCAGGGCAGCTACGGGACGTACTCGAAACTGCGGATGATTACGGACTGATCCGTCGCTGGCACCGCTGTATAGGCCCAAAGATTCATGCCCACGGGTAGCGGATGCTGCGGAATGTTTAAGTTATTTGATGATGTGTATGTAGCGGTTTGCAGAACATTGGCTCTGGTTCCGATCGGTTGCACCCCGCTCATCAAAGTGAAAACAACACTGGTGGAATTCCACTCCATGCGCGCCGTGGTCAGGCTCTTTCCGTTGCTCACTGTGAAATCGCGATTGTAGCTCGACCTGTACTGCCGAAACACAGCCGGGTAGACGGTGAAATCCGCATTGCACCCACAGGTATTGGCCCACTGGGAAAACTCAATGTCGATCTCGTTCGATCCATCCACGCCAATGCCATTCTCCGGGCCATAGGGGAACAGGCCAAGCACAGTGTTGGGGTCCATGTTCCATACATCTCCATCCACTACCCACTGGTAAGTGCCGAATCCCAGATTGTCGACGGTGAACAATTGGGCGGCGGTCCACTGGCCGCCATTGTCGGTGATCTTCAGATGCAAATAGCCTTTTGAGTCAATGAAGACGTTGCGCGGACTGCCTGGCGCAACCCCTGCCATCCCCCCTTTGGTGACGTTCCACGTGTGACCTTGCCAGACTGTTTGCGCTTGCGCGAAAGCAGAGGGCAGGTTGGTCAACGATGTAGCTGTCAAGATAGCGAGGATGACGATCTTCGGCTTCAAGTGTGATTGCAGCATTGAATCCTCCGCCGTTTTCCAGTCCAAGTTTACACCGCAGTTCATAGAACGTTGGACGCCGTCCGTCCGCCGAGAACACGGACAAAAGGGTCCGGCCCTACACGAAAAGCAAAAGCCGCCAGCCCGAAGGCTGACGGCTAAGGCTAAAAACTGACAGCTTAGTTCTCGTACAACAACACGCCTTCCGCCTTTTCCGCGTCGACCGGGCGGTAGAACAGCTTGTTGTCTTCGAGGAAGACCTCAATGAACGCCGGACGCGTTGTGATGGTGCCCTGAATCAACGCCTCCGACAGCGGGTCTTCAATGTATTTCTGCAACGCACGACGCAACGGGCGCGCCCCATAGCTGCGGTCGGTCAGCGTCTGGTTAAGGATCCACTTCTTGGCATCGTCCGCAACCGTAACCGTGATGGCTTTTTGCGCCAGGTTCTGGTTGAGCTGGTTGACCATGAGTTCCAAAATCTGGATCAGGTCGTTCTCGCCCAGTGCGTTGAAGATGATGATTTCATCCAGCCGGTTGAGGAATTCTGGATTGAACGTGCGCTTCACCTCGTTCTTCACCAGTTCTTCCACCTTGTCGGCGATCGCATCTTCCTTCGTTGACTGGAAGCCGAGGCCCTCGCGCTTCTGCAAGTGCCGGGCGCCAATGTTCGACGTCATGATGATGATCGTGTTCTTGAAGTCGACCGTGTTGCCCAGTCCGTCGGTCAACTGGCCGTCTTCAAAGACCTGCAGGAGGATGTTGAACACATCCGGGTGCGCCTTCTCGATTTCGTCGAGCAGGACCACGCTGTAAGGTGCACGCTTCACTCGTTCGGTGAGCTGTCCACCCTCTTCATATCCCACGTATCCCGGAGGCGAACCGATCAGCTTCGAGACCGAGTGTTTCTCCATGAACTCCGACATGTCGAAGCGAACGAGAGCTTTCTCGGTGCCGAACATGAACTGCGCCAGGGTCCGCGCGACTTCGGTCTTTCCGACGCCGGTCGGTCCTAGGAAGAGGAACGATCCAATCGGCCGATTCGGATTCTTCAACCCAGCCCGCGAGCGGCGAATGGCACGAGCCAGCGCGCTGATCGATTTGTCCTGCGAGATGATCCGCTTGTGCAGCTCTTCTTCGATGCGGAGCAGCTTCTGCGTCTCTTCTTCCTTAATCGAGGTGATGGGCACGCCGGTCCACCGCGAGACGACATCTTCGATGTCCTCGCGGTTGACCACGCCCGTCGAAGATTCGTCGAGATGATATTTCTCGCGCAGGGCGCGCAGGTTCTCGCGCTCCTTGCGTTCTTCGTCGGAGTAAAAACGTGCCTTCTCGAACTCGTGGTTCGCAATGGCATTTTCCATGCGGTGCACGATGAACTTGATCCGCTTCTGGACTTCGGTGATCTCTTCAGGCAGCGACGTCTGGCGCAGTTTCACGCGCGCACCGGCTTCATCGACTAAGTCGATCGCCTTGTCCGGAAGGAAACGGTCCGGAATGTATCGGTTCGAGTGCGAGACCGCGAAGTTGATCGCGTCGTCGGTGTAGGTGACGGCGTGGAACTTCTCGTAGCGGTCCTTGATCCCGAACAGAATCTTGATTGCGTCCGACTCATTCGGTGGCGGAACCTTCACAGCCTGGAAGCGCCGCTCAAGCGACCGATCTTTTTCGATCGACTTGCGGTACTCACCAGGAGTGGTTGCGCCGATGCACTGAATCTCGCCGCGCGACAACGCCGGCTTCAGAATGTTGGCCGCATCCAGCGATCCTTCTGCGGATCCAGCTCCTACCAGCGTGTGCAGCTCATCGATGAAGATGATGGAATTCTGCGACTCCATCAGTTCCTTCATGATGGTCTTCAACCGCTCTTCAAACTGCCCGCGATATTTGGTTCCGGCGACGATCAACGAGAGATCGAGGGCCAGAATCCGCTTGTCGGCCAGGAACGATGGAACTTCACCGTCGGCAATCCGCTGCGCCAGTCCTTCCACGATGGCCGTTTTGCCAACGCCCGGCTCGCCGATCAGCACAGGATTGTTCTTCGTACGGCGGCAGAGAATCTGGATTACACGATCCACTTCGCCTTCGCGTCCTACCAGCGGATCAAGCTGGCTATCCATGGCCGCCTGGGTCAGATCGCGGGAAAACTCAGCCAGCAGGGAAGACTCACGCTGCCGTTGTGGCTGCGCTTTCTCCTGTGTCGTGCGGGCAAGCTCTTCCCGGATGGTCGAGAGCCGCAGACCGCGCTCATGCAGAATCTCAGCCGCGAAGCACTTTTCTTCTCGCAACAAGCCCAACAACAGGTGTTCCGTCCCAATGTGCCGGTGTGAAAGGCGTTCTGCTTCTTCGGCGGCATACGCCAGAACTCGCTTGCATTCATTGCTCAGCGGCAGGTCAACCGAGGTCGACACCTTTTCCCGGATCGTGGTGTGTCCTTCGATCTGCTTGCGGATCGACTCCACAGAGGCGTGCGACCGCAGGAACCGGTTGGTCAGAGCCTTGTCTTCGCGCAGAAGTCCCAGAAGCAGGTGCTCTGTCTCGATATAGGGAGACCCGAACTGGCTGGCTTCGTAGCGCGCAAAAAAGATGACGCGCCTGGCTTTCTCCGTATAGCGTTCAAACATATTTGCCCTCTGACCTTCCCGGCCGAGGAGGATTTCCCGCCCGGCCTACCAGGAACCCACTTCCTGAGCCCATCCTTATTACATTATGCAATCAAAGGGCCGGGATTCCCAACCTGTCAAGCCTCCCTGTAATCCTTTGATCACGTTACCGAAGAAACTACTCAGCCCCCTTCGGTCTTGCCGCAAGCTACTTTCTTGCACTTTGTCTGACTAATCTTGCCCCTCCCGGGGCCAGTGCCAAATCCTAAGCCGGTAGCGACTCCGGCAAAATCTCCTCCACCCGTCCCCGCTCCAGCCGCAAGACACGATGGCAACGGCGGGCAAATGACAAATTGTGCGTAGCAATGAGGGAGGTGAGTTGGTGCTCGCGATGCAATCGAGCAATCAAGGTGAAAACTGCTTCCGCCGTTTGCCCATCCAGGTCGCCCGTGGGCTCATCGGCCAACAGCAACTTTGGTCCGGTGATGAGCGCCCGGGCTAGAGCCACCCGCTGCTGCTCGCCGCCCGAAAGTTCCCCGGAGCGGTGATGCGCGCGCTTTTCCAGTCCGACCTCACGCAACCAGCGTGAAGCGTCCGGTTCAACCTGTTGCCACGTCTTGCCCCGAAGCAACAACGGCATGGCAACATTCTCGACTGCCGTGAACTCCGGCAGCAGGTAATGAAACTGCCACACGAAGCCTGTTTCCCGATTGCGAAAGTCCGCGGCTTCGTCGTGAGTCAACGTATTCAATCGCAAGTTGGCGCAGTATACGTCACCTGCGGAAGCACGATCAAGAGCCGAGAGGATGTGCAAAAGTGTACTCTTTCCCGATCCTGACTCCCCGACGATCGCGAGCATTTCGCCTTGCTTCACCTCAAACGACAAGTTCTCAAAGAGCACCAAGTCCGATTCGCCGGACCGGAAAACCTTCTTCAGGCTGTCCACCCGAAGCATAGTCATTTCATCAATTAGATGCACCGCTCTCCTGTTTCGTTCCAGATGCCGGTTTGCCCCTCCAGTGTACGAGATTCCGTTCTACTGTTCCCGCAGTATCTGCGGCTCTAGGATTAGTGCCATTGGGGCGGCAATCGTTTCCGATCCGTCTTTGCAGAAGGCACTTGCAGAAAACTGTAACTCCCGGGAAAAGGCCCGCATGTGATTAGAATCACCACACATTTGGAGCGGCTATCTGGATGGATTCGCTTTGAAGGGGTGCGGCTTAGCCGCGGGTAGTCCGGCTATTCGTACCGCAGCGCCTCGGCCGGCAAAATCCGCGCCGCCGACCACGACGGATACAGCGTCGCCACAAATGAGACCCCAATCGCCACCGCCGCCACGAACACCCCGTCAATCCACCGCGGTGCGAATGGCACATAGTCGATCGAATACACCTCGGGCGACAACGAAATGATGTGATAGTGCCCGCCCGCATACGATAAGGCGAATCCCGCCATTAGCCCGATCACTGTCCCGACGACGCCGATCAACACGCCCTGCGCCATAAACACATTCCGGACCTGCGACCGCCGTGTCCCCAGCGACAGCAGCACGGCGATGTCCTTGGTCTTCTCCATCACCATCATAATCAGCGAGATCAGGATGTTCAGCGCCGCCACGACTACGATCAGCCCGATCGTGATGAACGTGATCAGCCGCTCCGTCTTCAGAGCCTTGAACAAGGCGCTGTTTTGCCGGAGCGTGTTCGTGGCCATGAATCCCGGTCCGGCGGCGGTTTCAATCTGCTGCGCAATCTGATCGGCGCGGTCGAGATCGTCTACCTTGAATTCGAGGACGGAAATCAGATTGCCCAACCCAAACAACCGCTGCGCATCCGCCAGCCGGGTAAATGCCCAGCTTGAGTCGTAATCGAAGAATCCAGAGTTGAAGATTCCCACCACGCGAAACCGCGTGTACTTCGGCACCATGCCAAACGGAGTCAATTCTCCTTGTGGCGAAGTCACCAGCACAACGTCCCCGACCTTGGCGCCAAGATTGTCCGCCATGTCTTGCCCCAGAACGATCGGAGGCATAGCAGCGATGCGCTGCTGCACGACGCCCAGCGAATCAGGAGATTGTGGAGCGGCGGAGTCCGTGTGGGGGCCGGTCTCGGACCCGCCCACGCCGAGTTGCGAACTGGGCTGGCTGTTGGCGCTATCCTCCAGTGCGTCGGCTGACCCTTCTTTCACCGTATTGAGCAGATCGCCGACTTTTCGTTCATAACGCGGAATCATGCCTTTCAGCACGGCTCCCCGCGCCCGAGGCCCCCGCGAAATCAGCACCTGCTCAAAGATCGCCGGCGCCGCGGCGACAACGTGTGGCTGCTTCGAAAGCCGATCCAGCAACGCGGGCCAATCCCGAATCCCATCGTCGGCAACCCGCTGCAAGCTCACGTGAGAAGTTGAGCCCAACAGCCGTTGCTGCAAGTCCTGGCGAAACCCGTTATTGATAGCAAGCGCGACGACCAGCGAGGCCACGCCAGCAGCCACGCCAGCGATCGAAATGCCAGTAATGATCCCAATGAAAGCCTGCCGCCGCTTGGCGCGCAGATATCGGGACGCGATGAAGAGTTCAAAGCGCATGCGGAGCTATCAGCTGTCAGCTTCCAGCCGAAATCGGATTATATCCGTGCATGTCCTCCCTAATTAGAATGATCTACAACTCGTCTGCCTATAGGTTTTGGGAAGGGCACGGCTTCAGCCGTGCCGCCAGGGGGACAAGAACCCAGGGCTTTAGCCCCTGAGGGCCGCCGTTCCCCGTTGGCGAAAAGAACTATGTGAGCGGCACTGTGTAGGGGGCGTAGTGAACCGTTTTCGGAATCAATCGCGGGTGAAAGAAATCAGTAGCCCAGTAGACGTTTACCGCGTCCACTCGGATCGCACCCCGAACACCGAGAAACCCGAATCGCTCCTCGCATCTTCCAGCAATGACCGCTGAAGCCAGCTGCTTAACGAGTCCAGTAATTGCCTCAAAACTCGCATCGTTAAACTCCATGGTCGTTCCAGAGCCAAAGCTAACGTCGATGCCCGGCCATTCGTTCTCAATGTGAACCCAGAACGCGGCAGCTCGAGGGTTGCAAGGCATAAGAGAGATGATGCGGTCGACATAGTTCTTGCCCCGCTTGGATTCGACTGATGCGGTTCCAGCGGGCATTCCTTCCACCAGGCCGTGAAACAAGGCAACAAGGCATGCTGTCCGCTCTTCACTCGGATTCACCATACAAGCTTACCCAAGTCTTGGCAGTATAGCGGGAACCTTGCGCGCATAATCGAGATACTCCTCTCCGAACCGCTTCTCCAACTCCGCGTCCTCCATCCGAATCATCACCGCGCCGGTCAGCACCGCGAACGCCGTTAGCACCCAGCACATCAGCAACCCCGTTCCCACGCTCCATCCCACCATCTCGCACAAATGGCCGAGGTACACCGGATGCCGCACCCGCGCCCGAATCCCTGTCGTGACCAGCCGGTCATCACGATGGTCGGTGCGCACCTCCGGCAATCCGCCCAACTGTGCCCAACTGAAGTGCGCCCCCGAGCGCGAATAGATAAAGAAGCCTACCGCGAAAAACGCGACGCCCGGGATCCAACTCCACAAGCTCGAATAAAGCTTTACTTCGCGCCACGGCCCGGTCAGCGCACCCACACCAACCCACATCACAACCCACGCCGGCACCAGCGCTCGAAATGGTGAGCCCTCCTGCTCCCTCCACCGATGGGCTCGCGGATGCACCATCAGCCAGAACAAGGGGATGGTCGAATACACCACGCAAGCCAGCCATCCCAGAGTCAGCAACCCGCCCATGCGCCGATTCTACAGGCCCGCCTGCCTCCGGCTGTATACTCGCTGCCAAATGGCCAACATCCTCTACGGAGTCAACGGAGAAGGCGCCGGGCACTCCACCCGCGCCAAAGAAGTTCTCACGCATCTCGTTGCGCAAGGACACAACGTCCACGTCGCCTCGTTTGATCGCGGCCTGCAAAACCTCAAACCCGATTTCCCGGTCACCGAGATCTACGGACTCCGCTTCGCCTACGTCAACAACCGGGTCCGCTACAAGCGCACCATCGCCAAGAATCTGATCACCGTTCCCCAGGCGGCCAAGAGCCTCTCTCACCTCAATGAGCTTGTCGACGAGCAAAACATCGGCCTGGTAATCACCGACTTCGAACCGCTTACCTGCCACGTCGGACACAAGCGCCGTCTGCCGGTCATTTCCATCGACAACCAGCACTGCCTGACCAACGCCGCCGTGTCGTATCCCAAGCAATATCGCCGCGACGCCGCTGCCGCGAAGATCGTCACCAAGCTGATGACGCCTCGCGCTAACGCCTACCTGGTCATTTCGTTTTTCCAGGCGCCGATTCGCAAGCGCAACACGTTCCTCTTTCCCCCGCTCCTCCGCCAGGAAATTCTCAACGCGAAACCGACGGAAGGCGATCATGTCGTGGTTTACGTCACCTCGCCCGCGCCGCAGCTCGGCAAACTGCTCAACTCTGTTCGCTGCCGTTTCATCGCCTATGGCTTCGGGCGTGAAGGCCAGGATGGCAATGTCCTCTACAAGAAGCCTTCGCTCGACGGATTCTTCGCCGATCTCGTCAGTGCTCGCGCCGTCGTCGCCAATTCCGGATTTTCTCTCGTCACCGAGGCTCTTCATCTGGGCAAGCCTTATCTCGGCATTCCTGTCAGCCATCAGTTCGAACAGATCTTCAACGCCTACTGGCTGGAAAAATCCGGCTTCGGCGCTTACTGGGAGGAACTGAACAAAGAGCGTGTCGAATCGTTCCTCTACAACCTGCCACACTATCGCGAAGCGTTGGCCGAGTATCCGAGGCAGGGGAACCAAGCTCTATTCGCCAAGCTCGACGACCTTATTTCCCAATACGCCAGCACTTAGAAGTAACCGGACGACTCGTACAAAGGTAATCAAGACAGCCCCGCGCCAGTCGCTACCATATTTATGCAACTCGGCCGATCCGGTTTTGAAAGGTTGTTCCATGCGGAAATTAGCAGGGCTGTTCGCCTTCGCGGTTGTGGCGATCACCGCATTCACTCTGGCCGCCCAGGCTCAGGATGAGCCTTCTCTCGGCGACGTAGCCCGCCAGGCGCGGCAGCAAAAGCAGAAAGACGCGCCTCCGGCGAAAGGCTCTTCAGCGCCTGCCAAAGACGCCGCTACCAAAGCCCCAGTCGTCGCGCAGGCTGCTCCAGATGCACCCAAGGACGCGGCGTCCCAGCCGAAGCCACAGAAGCGGGTCATTACCAACGACGAAATCCCGGAGCACATCGGGCCGACCAGCACGCTGCAGAATCCCTCAAGATCCAATTCAAACTATTCGGAGCCAACGTATCCCGCAAACAATAATCCGGGCGTCGCAGAGCAATGGAAGAGTTCGATTCTCGCGATGAAGAGCAACATAGCCAGCATGCAGAGTCAGATCAAGAGTCTCGAGGACTCGGTCCACTATGCGAGCGGGAATTGCGTTCAGGGCTGCGTGCAATGGAATGAACAGCAGCAACAGAAACAACAAGAAGTCGAGAACATGAAGCAGCAACTCGAGCAGCAACAGAAACAACTCGAAACGGCTCAGGAACAAGCACGCCGCCAGGGCTTTGGCAGCTCAGTCTACGACCCGTAAATCAGGGGGAGTCGGAATAGAGAAAATTCGAATCGGAGGCGCCCCACCCTGGTCGCGCGGTTTGCGACAGGGTGGGGCTTTTGACTTCTTGAATCATCGAACCGAAGCATTTCTAAGCAGACGCTACTGGCTCTTCTTCAGCAGCGGATTCTTCGCATACGGATTCGAATACTTCAGAACCGTCGACAAATCCGTTCCGCGAATCGCTCCCACGGAGTGATACAGCAGTCCCCACGAATCAATCGTGGAGTTGTCCGGGAAGATGCAAGCTTCCAGCAGATCATCGATTCCGCCCTGCGTCACCCACGCTCCGCCCGCCAGGTCGGTCGCGCCGATCTCTGCGCCGCCGATCTGCGTGCAGTAGCACGACGCCGGATTTCCCTCGCAGGTTCCGTTATATTGCGGCTCGGCATAGTAGGCCAGAGCAGCCAAGGTCGGCTTGGTCGTGTACAGCGTCAGCAGGGAAACGTGAATTCGCGAACCATCATCCGCCGACGTGTATTGGCAGAATCCTTCCACCGCCGAGAGCGGAAGCCAGTCTTGCGGAGGACCGTTTGTCCCATACACCGCATGCCGCGTCTCCACCAGTCCGCCCGTTGCTGTGCAGTACGCCTCTTTCGGTCCCACCGTCGGAGTATTCGCAGATTTCGTCTTCGAAGTTTGCCCCACGGCCACGATCCCCGCCGCACAAAAAATTAGAACCAACAAAGCTCTTGTCGTTGTTCGCATGGTCCCTCCCCAGCTTGTCAAAGCACGTTTGATATTGCCGCGAAAGTCTACCACGCACTTGTCCAAGATACCCGATCAAATTCGTCAAACCCGCGCCCAGAGCCGTATTTGGCGGGGCGATCTATGACCGCAGGCCACATCCAACTTAAAGGCTTTGTCTTACTGAGCGGAGAAGAAGCAGCGGGCATGCGATGTTTCCTCGGAGTCGAAGCATCCCTGCTACCGGCACTAATCTCGCGGTCTCGACGCCAGAACCCCTTTGCAATCCCACGCCACCCGTGCGAAATTATTCGACATGCCTCTGGTTGTCCGACCATCGCCCATTCACTCCGTTGGTGTCTATACCAACGCCCCGATCCGCAAGGGAACCCGCATTGTCGAATATGACGGCGTTCGCATCACCCCGGAAGAAGCCGACCGCCTCTACGAAGGCGCGACGCGCACGTACCTTTATGGGTTGGACGATGGCAAAACAGTGATCGACGGCCATGGGATCGGCGCGTATCTCAACCACTCCTGCGATCCAAATTGCGAAGTTGACGAGGTCAAAGGCCGCGTCTGGATTTTCGCCATTCGCGACATCGCTACCGGAGAAGAACTTGTCTGGGACTACAACCTCTACGACGACGAAGATCCCGCACCGTGCTACTGCGGCTCAAAGAAGTGCCGCGGAACCATGTATTCGCGCGAGTGGATGGCCAAGCTGCGCCGCAAAGAAGCCCGCAGGAAGAAGAAAGCGGCGTCCGATGAGCACAAGAGTAAAACGAAGGAAAAGGTCGAAGCGGTCGCCTAGGCTATTGCTGGCAAACCAGTAGCGGGTCGCGCCGGGAACCCGGCCACAGAGGGACGCTTGAACCGTCTACCGGTGATGCACCGGGCCTTTCCCGTGTTCGCGCCAGGCCTCAATAATCAAATACAGCACAGGAATAAAGAACAGATTCAGGACCGTCGACATAATCATCCCGCCGAAGACCGTCGTGCCCACCGAATGCCGTCCGTTTTCTCCGGCGCCGGAAGCGAACACCAGCGGCACCACGCCGAGAATGAAAGCCAGCGATGTCATCAGGATCGGCCGCAGTCGAATCGTCGCCGCCTGGATCGCCGAGTCCAGCAATGGCACACCCCGTTCCCGCAACTGCTCGGCAAATTCCACGATCAAAATCGCGTTCTTGCTCGACAATCCGACCAGCATTACCAATCCCACCTGGCAGAAGACATCGTCCTGCAGCCCGCGAATCCACTGTGCTCCCAGTGCTCCCAGCAGCGCCATCGGAACCGCCAGTAGCACAATGAACGGAAGCACAAAGCTTTCATACTGCGCCGACAAAGTCAGATAGACGACCAGCGTCCCTAATCCAAACAAAATCAGAGACGTCCCGCCGGCTTGCAATTCCTCCAGCGATAATCCGGTCCAGCTATACGAGAACCCTTGCGGTAGTTTGCGCGCCAGGTCTTCCATCGCGGCAATCGCCTGCCCGGAACTGTAGCCGGGCTTCGCCGATCCATCGACTTCCGCCGAGCGAAACAAATTGTAGTGGCTGATCACCTGCGGAGTCGTCGTCTGATCGATGGAGATCAGGTTGTCGAGCGGCACCATGGCCCCAGTGTCTGACCGTACATAAAACTGCTTCATGTCTTTTGCCGTGGCGCGGAATTGCTTGTCCGCCTGCACATACACGCGATAGGACCGGTTATTGAAGTCGAAGTCATTCACATACGCCGATCCCATATACACGCCCAGCGTATCGGTGATCTGCGAGAGCGGCACGTGCAGGCTCTTCGCCTTCTCGCGATCGATATTCACCAGGTACTGCGGATCATTCGCCGTGAACGGTGTGTACAGCCCGACCAGTTCCTTGCGCGACGCCGCATCCCGCATCAGTCCCTGCGTTGCGCCGGCCAACTCCTCGAGCTTATGCCCTCCCTGGTCCTGCACTACGAACTGGAATCCGCCGAATTGCCCCAGGCCTTGAATCGCCGGAGGCAAGGTAGCGAACACAATGGCGCCCTGGATTCCAAATAACATCGGCCGTACGCGGTTAACGATCGCCTTTGCCGAATGCTGTTCTCCCTTGCGCTGCGAATATGCTTTCAGCGGGACGAAAATCAATCCCTGATTCGACGCCGACCCAGCGAAACTGAATCCGGCCACGCTAAACGTCCCTTGCGCCTCCGACACATTCGACAACATGGCGGAGACTTGCTTCCCTATGCCCTCGGTATATTCGAGCGAAGCCCCCGACGGAGCCTGAATCACGATGATGAAATATCCCTGGTCTTCGTCAGGCACGAATCCGGTCGGGACCCGCGTGAACACCAAATACGTCAGCCCCAACCCGGCGAAGAACACGACCACCATCGACAGCTTGTATTCCAGAATGAAGTGCAGCAGGCTCTGATACCCGCGCGTGATGAATCCGACACCGTCGTCGAACTTCCGCAACCACCACCACTTCTGCCGATGCCCGCCAGCCAGAAAAATCGCCGCCAAGGCCGGCGCCAAGGTCAACGCGTTAAAGGCGGAAATCGCGATGGAAAACGCAATGGTCAAAGCGAACTGGCGAAACAGGATGCCGGTCGTTCCCGGGAAAAACGCGACCGGCACAAACACCGCAACTAGTACCAGCGAAGTAGCGATCACGGCGCTCGTAATTTCGGTAGTCGCTGCGATGGCAGCCTTCCGCGAATCGTGCTCGCCGCCGGCCATGTGGCGCTCAATGTTTTCAATGACCACGATCGCGTCATCGACCACCAGTCCGGTGGCGAGCGTAATGCCGAACAGTGTCAGCGTGTTGATCGAAAAGCCCAGCAGCTTGACGAATGCGAAAGTGCCGATCAGTGACACTGGAGTCGCGATGAAATGAATCATCGTCGTGCGCCAGTCTCCGAGAAATATGAAGATCACCAGGATGACCAGCAGGATCGCCGATCCTACCGTGAACAGCACGTCGCGAATCGACTCTCCGACCGCGTCGGTCGTGTCGAACGCAAGCTGGTAGTGCATGCCCGGGGGAAAGCTCTTGGAAAGCCGCTCCAACTCTGCCACGGCACGCCGGTCCACATCCAATGCGTTCGCAGTTGAGAGCTGCAATACCCCGATTCCGACCGCATCCTGGCCATTGAACTTCAGGTCCGACGCATATTGTTCAGCTCCCAGTTCGGCTCGGCCCACGTCTTTGAGGCGCACCAGTGTGCCATCGGCGTTCGTCTTGAGGATGATGTTCTCAAACTGAACGGGCTCGCTCAGTCGTCCAACCACGCGTACGCTGACCTGATACTGCTGCCCCGGAACCGCCGGCTGCTGCCCAACCTGTCCAGCCGCCACTTCCACGTTCTGCTCCGACAACGCGCTCACGACATCCGGCGCCGTCAACCCGCGCCCCGCCATCCGTACCGGATCCAGCCAAAGCCGCATGGAATACTTGCGTTCGCCAAATACGATGACGTCCGCAATTCCCGGAATGCGCTTCAGCGCGTCCCTGACGTACACGTCGAGGTAGTTGCTCATGAAGAGCGTTGAGTATTTATTGTTGTCGGAAATGACGGCGGCGCCGAAGACAAAGTTCTGCGAAGTCTTCTGCGTTGTGATGCCAACGTTTTTCACCGCGCTCGGCAGGCGTCCCTGCGCCGTGTTCACGCGGTTCTGGATGTCGACCGTCGCCAGGTCCGGATCGCGTGTCAGGTCGAACGTGACTGTGATGCTGCTCGTCCCATCGTTTCCGCTGGTCGACGTCATGTACTTCATCCCCTCGGCGCCGTTGATCTGCTGCTCCAGGGGGATGGTGACCGCACTCTCTACCGTCTGTGCGCTGGCGCCAATATAGAAACTCGACACGCCAACCTGCGGTGGCGCGAGACTGGGGAATTGCGCGACAGGAAGCGTCGGGATCACGGCCGCGCCTGCCAAAACAATCAGCATGGCGCAGACCGACGCAAACACTGGACGACGTATAAAAAAGTTCGCGAACATGAAGAATCAAGAAATCAACGAGCTATGAGCGGCGAGCCATGAGCGAGCAATCATCAACTGGCCATTACTCATGGCTCATACTCGCAGCTCGCCGCTTAAGCTAACTCTGCGGCGCTACCGGCGCCCCATCCCTCAGGAATTGCGTTCCCGAGATAATCACTTTGTCGCCCGGCTTAATGCCGTCCTGCACTTCGTAATCATTGCCGACCGTCTGTCCGATCTTCAGCGGCTTTTGCCGCGCCACAAACGATCCGCCGTTCTGCGGCTCCGCTACAAACGCAAAATATTGGCCCGCCAGCCGCGATACGGCGAGAATCGGCACCTCAGGATTCTGATGGGTTCCAAACACTACCCGCGCCCGAATAAATTGCGACTGCCGCAGCGCATCGTTCCCATTGGCGATCCGCGCCTTTACCAGTACGGTTTGCGTGCTGTTATCTACCTGCGGAGAAATGAAGGTGATTTGCGAACTCGCCAGCGGCTTTCCGTCGGTGCTAAGGATCTGCACTGGCAGCCCCATCTTCAACTGTGACGAATGCTCTACTGGAACATAAACGTACGCTTCAAGACTTCCCGGCTGATCCACAGTGGTGAGTTGCGTCGTGGTCGTAACTCGATCGCCAACGCGTACCGGCACGTCTCCCACGATTCCGGCCCGCGGGGCCACGACCTTGTAATAGTGAAGCTGTACTTCCTGTTCCTTGACGTTGGCTTGCAGGGCATCCAACTGCGCTTGCGCCTGATCCATCGCTGCTTTCGCCTGATCGAGATCTTGCTTGCTCATCACCCCGGCAGAGGACAGCCCCTCGGCCCGCTGATACTGCTGTTTGGTCCACTCGACGGTTGCCTTCTGCGCCGCCAGCGCTCCCTCCTGGCTCTTTACCGTCGCCTGCTGCTTCAGGGGATCAATTTCCATGAGCGGAGCCCCGGCCCCAACTTTGTCCCCGGAATGTACGTAGATCTCCGTGATCTGTCCTTCCACCTGCGGCATGATTACTGCTGAATCACGCGACTTTAACGTGGCCACGTAGTCGGTGCTGTCGCTCACCGGAACCGCTTTTGCCTCCATCACCTTAACGGGCATGGCCGGGAATCCGCCTGCTTGCTGCTTCGGGTCTGGTTTGGCTGCGCATCCCACGGTTGCGGCAATCAGCGCAAGCAGTATGTGCTTGGCAAAACGTTGCTGAAGAAATTTGCCCATAATTGAGAAACAAGATTCTACTCTGAGTGCTTCTTCTTGTGCATACAGATTGAGGTGTATACGGGCCCGGCGAAGGAGCCCGCTCGAAAGGCGTGATTTCTGAAGCCGCGGAGCCTAACCAACTCTCTACGGCGTCAGCGTCAAGAAAGCCACGCTATATCCATCCAGCGAAATTGTAATTTGCGCCGAGGGCGTCACGGTGGTCGCAGACGGTCCGTTCGCCACCGAAGTCGCCTTATCGATCGTGAGCAGACTCGCGCTGGAAAAGGTTCCCAGCGCACTTACGTCAAGGGCGACATCGCGCGCCGTCCCCGGACCGTTGTTGTCTGTGGAGGGAGTGTTCACGGCATGATTCGCCACCATGATCACCACGCTGCCGTCAGGATTCGCCACCGGCAGCGTTTCTATTTCTGCATCGTCGCTCGAAGTGAACTGCAGCAGCGTTCCGCCCGGCGGAGAAGGGAACTTCCGCGCCAGCCAGTAGTCCACCCAATAGCTCAATTGCAAGGCCGCTGTGTTCCCGTCCACCTCGCCATATTGCTGGTCCGCGGCGAAGTCCCAGTGATACAGCGCCTGCACTCCAGCCTTCCCCAATTGCGAGAAAACGTAAGGACGCCACGCCGCAAAAAATGGGCTCGACCCGCGCACATCCGTCACAAATTTCTGTCCCGGATTACACGTGCTCATTCCATTCGCGCCTTCGAAATCGGCGTTGACGTTATTTTCCGTGACCCATACCGGCACAGCCGTCAGCGCCGGATTCGTCTGTAACTGCGTGTAGATGGCGCCCACCTCCGTCGCGAAACCGGGAACGGTGCTGAAGATTTCCGTGTCGTCGTCCGATTGATTGCAGGTGGAATAAAAATGCGTGGCCAGCACATCCACATGGGCGGTCAAGCCGCTGACGAACGCCGGAAGGTATTGGTTCGCCAGCCCGGAATAGTCCCCGAGTTCGACCGCCGCATATTTGATCGACGGATCGACTGCCTGCAGCGCCGGGACCACGGCGTTATAGAGGTTCGTGTACTGCGTCGAATTCAGGTTGTTGAAGTTCGGCTCGTTATAAATTCCCCACCAGGTGATCGGCGTTCCGCTCGGCGACACGTGTGGTCCATCCGGCGCTGTAAATCCGCCCGGAAGGTTGTAGTACCGCACTAGGTTTTCCGCGTAGGTCGTGAAGTCTCCGTACGTCGTATCAAGGAAGTTGTGATTCGAGTCGTACATGAACGAAGGCGCTACCGCGATCTGAAACTCCGGGCTATGATCGCCCACGCTCAGCACCGGCTGTGTAATGGCATCAAGAACTGTGAAGTCCCACGTTGACGCGGTAGTCTGTGGCACACCCTCCGACACTCCCTGCAAACGGATATGCTGCGCATCCAGATTTCCGAGAGGGGTGGTGGCCGAAGGATTCTGCTGAAAGAACTGGTAGTCCCACTCCGCGGGCTGAAACGAAGTCGACATCGCCTCGCCAAACGGTCCGTTCGCCGTCTTGGAAATGACGACGTTCTCAGTTGGAGGCGGAGGAGGATTGTTGCCGCCACCGCCACCGCCGGATCCCATCGACCCGCCGCCGCAAGCTGAAAATAAAAGAATGAGTGAGGACAAGGCCACGAGATGAAGGCGTTTCATGCCCGCCAATTCTACTGCAAAATAACGTTTTTTCTCTGTGATCCTGTGCGCACAGTGGTTAATTCTCTTAGACCTTTCCCGATCCCGAAATCATCTTCCCAAGTAATTCCTTCAGAATCTTTGCCGCCACAGCAGCGGTCATCCCATCCACGTCCCGTACCGGATTGAACTCGACCAAGTCCGCCCCTACAATCTCTCCAGAAATCGCGTGCAGATGCGCAATCGCCTCCCGCACCGACATGCCGCCGGGCTCGCGATGCGAAATTCCCGGCGCAAACGCAGGGTCCAGCACATCCATATCGAATGTTACATATACCGGCCCCGCCGCCCGCAGCCGGTCATAAGCCGGCAGCGCGTTCATCTCCACCACCTCGACTCCAAACCGCGCCGCCTGCTCCCGCTGGTGTCGGTTGATGGTCCGAATCCCCACTTGCACCAGCCGCTTTGCCAGCCCGCTCTCCATGATCCGCGCGAACGGACACGCATGCGACCGCCGGTTGCCCTCGAATTCGTCGTACAAGTCCGGATGCGCATCGAAATGAAAAATCGTGAGATCCGAATACTTCCTCGCAAACGCCTTCACAATCGGATACGTAATCGAGTGATCGCCGCCGAGGGAAACCGGCCGCTTCCCCTCATCAATCAGTTTCACAATTCCCGATTCAATGGCGGCAAACGCCTGCGCCTCGGAGAATTTCAAATCGCCCGCATCCTCATAAATCCCCGCCTGTCCCAGATCGACGCCCAATTCCGTCCACGAGTTGGACGCGTCACAGGCCAGCGCTGCGCGAATCTTTCCCGGAGCCTCACCAGGACCCCGCATATAAGAAGTCTGCGCGTCGTAGGGAATGCCGATTAACGTTGGAGTGCCAAGATTCATTATTCTTGTCCGTCCTTCCTCAAACCATTTCCGATAACCGCTCTTCGAATACGGTGTTGCCCCTTCCGTATCCCGCGGTTTTTTTGCGGAACAGGATGGGCTTTCGACTTTAATGATCTAGAGCCATGCGCTCCCGGACACGTTTCTCTCCTTGAGCGAAGAAGAGCTAAGCCGCCGGCGAAGCACTCCGCAGTCGAACGATCCCCACCTCGGCAACACATCGAATTCCCGCCAAGGCAAACGTCCAAAGTAACCGCTCCGAATCCTCCACGCACAGCCCCGCATCCTTTATTCTAGATACCAGTCCTATGCCCACGAAATCCAAGACTCCCAGCGCAGTCCTCGACCGCGCGTCCAACAACGGCTCTAATCCCGAGCGCGAGCGTGTCTTTGCCGCGTACCGACAATGGGGATACCTCGAAGGCGACCTCGATCCCCTCGGCTTCCTCAAGCCGCGGGAAACGCCCGAACTTGAACGAGACCGCGAATTCGCTCGCGAAGCGCGCGCTATTTACTCCAGCACCATCGGCGTCGAGATCAATCACATCTACTCCCCCGAGCGCCGCCGCTGGATCTACGATCAGATGGAGTCTGAGCCTCCGCAAGAAGATCAGGCGCGCATCCTCGATTTGCTCACCCGCGCCGATATTTTCGAGCAAGTCGTGCAGCAGCGCTATCTCGGCTCGAAGCGCTTCTCGCTCGAAGGAACGACCGCGCTCATTCCGCTGGTCGACGAAGTCCTCGACACCGCTTCGCGCTCAGGCGCGGTGGAACTCGTCATGGGCATGAGTCACCGCGGGCGCCTCAACGTCATCGCCCACGTCGCGCAACGTCCGCCGGAGGAAATCTTCGCCGGCTTTGAAGACGTCGATCCGCGCAGCGTTCTTGGCTCTGGCGACGTGAAATATCACATGGGGGCGACCGGCGAATACGTCACCAGGAGTGGCGGCAAAGTTCACATCCATCTCGTCTCGAACCCGAGCCACCTGGAGGCCGTCGATCCCGTTACCGTCGGCCGCACGCGCGCCAAGCAGGATCGCACCGGCGAAGGTGGCCGCGAGAAATACATTCCGCTCCTTGTTCACGGCGACGCCGCATTCGCCGGACAAGGCATCCTTGCCGAGACCATGAACTACGCCGACCTCCCGGGATACACCGTGGGCGGCACGATTCACGTGGTCGTCAACAATTTACTGGGATTCACCACCAGCTACACCGAAGAGCACTCTACGCGTTTCGCTGCGTGCATCGCACGCCGCCAGTCGATTCCGATCTTCCACGTCAACGGCGAAGATGTCGACGCCGTTGTCCGCGTCGCGCGCCTCGCCACCGAATATCGCTACAAGTTTGGTACCGATGTCGTCATCGATCTCATCGGCTATCGCCGCCACGGCCACAGCGAAGTCGACGACCCGACCATCACCCAGCCGTTGCTCTATAAAAAGATCAAAGAGCATCCGCCGCTTTGGGAGATCTACGCCGACGACATCGGCGCCGAAGACGCGCAGGCCAAAGCCGACGCCATCAAAGCCGAATTCGAAGCCGCTCAGAAGAAAGCGTCCAGCATCAAGCAGAAGCCGCTCATGCGCGAACTGCCCAAGTATTGGGATGGCTACTTCGGTGGTCTGTATAAGCCGGAATTCGAAATCGAAACCGGGCTCTCGCCGGAAGAATTGTCTGAACTGACGGCACGCCTGACCACATATCCTTCCGACTTCAACATTCATCCAAAAGTGAAGAAGTTGCTGGAGCAGCGCGCGGAGATGGGCAACGGCAAGCGCGCCGTTGATTACGGCATGGCCGAGGCCCTCGCCTTCGCCAGCCTGGTTAAGGCTGGCACGCACGTCCGCATGTCCGGACAAGACTGCCGCCGCGGCACCTTCAACCAGCGCCACTCCGTTCTCATCGATATCGAGAACGAGAACGAATATGTGCCGCTCGAAAATATCAGCGAAGGCCAGGCTCGCTGCGAGATTTACAACTCCACGCTCTCTGAAGCCGGCGTCGTCGGTTTCGAGTACGGATACAGCCGCGACTATCCCGAATCGCTCGTCCTGTGGGAGGCGCAGTTTGGCGACTTTGTTAACGTTGCGCAGGCCATCATCGACCAGTTCGTCAGCGCCGGCGAAGCGAAATGGAATTTGTTGTCAGGCATGGTGATGCTGCTGCCGCACGGCTATGAAGGTCAGGGCCCGGAACATTCCAGCGCCCGCATCGAGCGCTTCATCCAACTTGCTGCCAAGCACAACATCCAGATCGCGCAGCCATCGAACGCCGCGCAGTATTTCCACTTGTTGCGCCGTCAGGCATTGCGTCACTGGCGCAAGCCGCTTATCGTCTTCACGCCCAAGAGCATGCTGCGCCATCCGGATGCCAGCTCACCGATCGAGGATTTCACGCACAAGAATTTCCTCAACGTGATTCCCGACACTACCGTCGAGGAAGCCGAGCGCATCCTCGTGTGCACCGGAAAAATCGGCCACGAATTGCAAAACGAGAGAAAGAAGAGGAAAGACAGCAGCACTGCGATCGTCTTCCTCGAGCAGATGTATCCCTTCCCGGAAGCCGAAGTCGTCGCCGAGTTGGACCGCCATGGCAAGCACGCCGACATCGTTTGGGTGCAGGAAGAGCCCGCCAACATGGGCGCGATGTTCAACATGCTCCCACGCCTCAAGCGAGTCGCCGGTGAACGCCCGGTACTGAGCGTGAAGCGCAGTTCCAGCCCCAGTCCGGCCACGGGAAGCTCCAAAGCGCACGAGGTCGAACAAAAAACACTTCTGACGCTCGCTTTCACAATCAAGTAAGAGACACGTGGGGGCGGACGCATTCGTCCGCCCCGAGCGACGAAGCCGCGAGCAAACTACCTTACGGCCTCTCGGTCACAGCCTTCCCACCCGATCCCGGCAATCGCCGTTTCTCCCCACCGCGCAACAGTTCTTCCAACGTTCCGTACGCGTAGATCGTGGGCGCGCGATTCGCCATCAACCCGCCCGTATCCGCCGTCGGACCATAGTTACTATGCATGTCACGCGCCAGCATCCGCAGCATCGCCGTCAACTGCCCGCGATGATGCGACGTATGCGCGATCCTCCGCACCATGACCCAGGCCCGGGACCGTCGCACCTCGAAGAATGAAGTCTCGCCTTCGAACCACGCCTCATCCCTGCTCTCAAGTGCAGTGAGCCGTTTCCCGCTGTCCTCGGCATAGCGATGGATGAACTCCATCCGGACCTCCCGCCCCGGCAACGGAGGTGCACCGACATCAATCCCCAGCATGTTGCGAAACCACAAATCCTCGCTCACGCACTGATGCACCATCTGCTCGTGCACGCTACGCCCGCGCCCATCGGTCGCATGAGGACGCACTGGCATATCCTCATCCAGAAACTCGCTCCACACACTCAGTACCTTGACTCGTTCCGTAGCGTAAGTCTCGATCAGAAAGCCGTATCGCATAGCGCCAGATATTACTCCAATAGGAAACGGAAATCCGCAGGACGAAGCCGCGTAGCGGTGAAATGTGGCCAAGTAGCCTTGGAGGACTGAGTCCCGTTGGACGGTACTCCGCGCCGTTCCTCTAACAGGGTGTTAATCTAACTTTCCAACGCCCATGCCCCGCGCCCTCCAGCCCCTCCGCATCGCCATCGACACCGGAGGCACCTTCACCGACTGCGTCTGGATCGATCCCTCTACACATCGTCAGCGCATGCTGAAAGTTTTCTCCACACCGCAAGACCCGTCCCAAGCCATTGTCGAAGCCATACAAAAAATCGCGCCTGATCAATCGTTCATCCTTCTCCACGGCACTACGGTCGGCACCAACACGCTGCTTGAGCGCAAGGGCGCACGCACTGCACTGGTCACCACCGCGGGCTTTGAAGACGCTATTGAAATCGGACGCCAGGCACGCCCCAAGCTTTACGATTTCTTCTTTGATCGCATCGAACCCCTAGTCCCGAAGAATCTGCGTTTCGGCATCAACGAACGCACCGCTGCCAACGGCGATATCCTGACCAAGCCGACGATGCAGGATTTGGGCTTCCTTGCCGGGCAACTCTCGGCCGCAAAACCGCAATCCATCGCCATCTCGCTACTGTTCTCATTTGCAAATTCCGAGAACGAACAAGACATTGCCGGAGCCCTCAAGACTCTGAACGTCCCGCTCTCCATCTCCCACCAGATCCTGCCGGAATTTCGCGAGTACGAGCGCACCTCCACGGTCGTCATCAATGCCTATCTCCAGCCGGTCATGCAGCACTACCTGGAAAACTTGGAAGCAAGATCTAGGTCCACTCCCCCAACTCGTGTGGTCGCGGGCGACTCGCCCGCGAAAGTTCGGGAAGTGCCCCGCATCTTCGTCATGCAATCTTCCGGCGGAATCACGGCGCTCAGCACCGCTGCCAGAGAACCCGTACGCACCGTGCTCTCCGGCCCTGCCGGAGGCGTCGTCGGCGCTGCCGCTACCGCCCTCGCCAGCGGCTTCGAGAACATCATCGCCTTCGACATGGGAGGCACCTCGACCGACGTCTCCCTCGTCGAAGGCGAAATCAAAACCGCCACGGACACGCAAATCGCCGGTTTCCCCATCAGCGTACCAATGCTCGACATTCACACCGTCGGCGCCGGTGGAGGCTCGGTCGCCCGCTTTGACGCCGCCGGAGTCCTTCGCGTGGGGCCCGAATCCGCAGGAGCCGATCCCGGCCCCATCTGCTACGGTCGCGGCACCAAACCCACAGTGACCGACGCCAATCTCCTCCTCGGTCGCCTCCAGCCGCAACGTTTTCTAGGCGGCGATTTCAAACTTGACCTGCAACGCACCCAAGCCATCACCAAAGAATGGCTGAAGAAAAATCGTTCGAATCTCACCCTCGCCCAATTCGCCGTCGGCGTCATTCGTGTCGTGAACGCGACCATGGAAAAAGCCATCCGAGTCGTCTCCATCGAGCGTGGACGCGATCCTCGCCACTTTGCCCTCGTCGCCTTCGGCGGCGCCGGAGGCCTGCACGCGTGCGCTCTCGCCGAAGCCCTGAGCATTCCGCACGTCATCGTCCCGGCCTTTCCTGGAGCACTCTCCGCGCTGGGCATTCTCGCCAGTGACGTCGTAAAGGATTACTCCCGCACCGTTCTCCTGCGAGCCAAAGGCGAGACTCCGCTCAAGCAGCTCAATCAAGAATTTGCCGCGTTAGAAAAAGCATCCGCCAAGGATTTTGCCGCCGAGTCCTGGCAGGGTAGACCGCGCTATGACCGCAGCGTAGACGTCCGTTACCGAGGCCAGGGATACGAACTCAACATCCCGTTCACAAAAAATCTCTTAACCGACTTCGAACAAGAACACCACAAGCGCTATGGCTACAAGCACGAGAATCGCGAAGTAGAACTAGTAACCCTCCGCCTCCGAGCAAGCCTGAGAACCACCACCGACTCGCGTAGGGACAGCCGCCCCGTGTCCAGCCGAGCAAAGTTCGGCAGGCTCTCCAGTCTCGAAGCCCAAGTCTTGTTCAAGAACAAGAAGCAAGCGACGAAAATCTACTCCAGAGAAGAACTCCAAGTGCGCAAGAACTACCAAGGCCCAGCCATCATCACTGAATACAGCGCCACAACCGTAATCCCACCCAAGAAGCGGTTCCACATAGACGAAGCCGCGAACTTAATCATCAAAGTTTGAGTGCGGAAACTCCGTGTGCCTCTGCGCCCTCTGTGGTGAATTCCCGCTCAATTGTTAAAATCCCATGAAAATCGCAGCCGGACCGCGCCAACTGACGACTCGGTACTAGGTACTCGATACTGCCTTCGTTACAATATTCCCGTGAAGCCAAGCATCTTCGTCGTTGAAGACGATCCCGATATTTCCCGTCTCGTCCGTCACCACCTCGAAAACGAAGGCTTTGTGGTTCGCGTCTATCCCACCGGCTCCAACGTTCTTTCCGACGCCGAACGCCAGCGCCCGGCCCTGTTTGTCCTCGACATCATGGTTCCCGGCAAAGACGGGCTCGAACTCTGCCGCACTATCCGTCAAACCATAGGCCTCGCCTCGGTCCCCGTGATTTTCCTGACCGCCAAGAGCAGCGAAGCCGATCGCGTGCTCGGCCTCGAACTCGGTGCTGACGACTACATCGCCAAGCCCTTCAGCCCGCGCGAACTGGTGGCCCGCGTCAAGGCCGTGCTGCGCCGCTTCGAGCGCCCGCTTCCTCCGAGCCCGATGAAAGTGGGCGAAATCGAAATCGATCCTTCCGCTATGACGCTGACCGTCCGCGGCAACGTGGTGCCGACCACCGCCACTGAATTCCGCTTGCTCGACTACTTCGCGCGCCACAAAGGGCGCGTCTTTACCCGCGACCACTTGCTCGACTCCGTCTGGCGCGACACCGCCTACGTGACGCCGCGTTCCGTCGACGTGTACGTGCGCCGCATTCGTGAAAAAATCGAGCCCGATCCAGAAAACCCGCGCTACCTGAAGACGGTTCGCGGCGCCGGTTACCGCTTCGAATCGCCGAAATAAGACCATGTTCGCGTCGCTGCAACCGGATTCGATCCGAGGGCAATGAATCTCGACCGGCCTCATCCTGAATGCAGCCGCTCTTCAGGCGGAGCGAAGGATCTCCCGCAAGAGTCTGCGGGGCGCAAGCGATACACTAGCCTGACGCTCCAACTATGAAGAACCGCATCTTCTTCAAACTCCTCGCAGTATTTCTCGTGGTCATCGCCGCGACTGCCGTCATCTTCGACGTCATGCTCGGCGGTGCCTGGCAAGCTTCGCTGCGCGCCGAAATCGAGCGCAACCTCACGCAAAAAACGCAGCTCTTCGCCCACCGCGTCGAAATTGACAAGAACACCTCTCTCACCGAAATCGCCGCCCAGGAAGGCCTCGCCGCCGGAGCCCGCGCCACCATTATCGACGCCTCCGGCAGAGTCCTCGCTGACTCCGAATCCAATCCTGCCAGCATGGAGAATCACGCCAAGCGCACCGAGTTCGTCGCCGCCCTCGCCGGGAGAACCGGATCCAACGAACGCCGTAGCGCTACCCTCGGCATCCCTTTTCTCTATGTCGCCGTTCCCATCTCCGGCGGTGCGGTCCGCCTCGCCTATCCGCTCTCGGACGTGGAAGCTGTCCAGGCGGAAGTTCGTCGCCGCCTCGTCTGGGGATCGGCCTCCGCCGCTCTCCTCGCGCTTCTCATCGCCGCCTTCGCCTCCGTCTTCACATCGCGTCGTCTGGAGCGCATCGTCGATGTCGCTGCCCGCATTGAGCGCGGCGATCTCCGCGCCCGCCTCGAAGACGACTCTCTCGACGAGATCGGCCGCGTCGCTTCCGCCATCGACAAAACTGCCGGACAAGTCGAGCGCAGCTTCGCCGCTGTCCGCTCCAGTCAGCGCCAGCTCGAAACTCTGCTCAACAGCATGCAAGACGCGGTCGTCGCCGTCAGCTCCGACGGCCTCGTCCAGTGGGCCAACCAACCGATGGATCGCCTCACCCCGCAACGCACACGCCTCAATGCACCCGTCGTCGAGACCATTCGCGACCCCGATTTCCTCGCTGCCGTTAATGCTGCCACCAAAACAAAAGAGGTAAGGACTGCCCGCGCCACTTCCATCGTTCCGGGCCGCGCCTTCGACGTTACTGCCGCTCCTCTGCCTGATGGCGGCGTCGTCGCCGTGCTCCGCGATCTCACCGAAACCGAGCGCGTGGAAAAAACGCGCCGCGATTTCATCGCCAACGTCTCCCACGAACTTCGCACCCCACTCACTTCGATTCAGGGATACTCAGAAACTCTCCTCGACACCACGCCCGAGAACGGCGCGCCCAATCGCGAGTTTCTGGAAATCATTCGCAAGAACGCCGCCCGCATGTCGCGACTTACCGAAGATCTGCTCACGCTCGCCCGCGTGGAATCTGGCGAAACGCGTTTCGAGACCGAGCACGTCCCGCCCATCGAACTGCTCCACGACGCCGAAGAAAGTTTCCGCGAGATTGCCCGTACCCAGGGCGTCGATCTGCAAATCGTCAACGCGGGGAGCGACACCGCCACACTCGAATCTCTCCCGCTAGTCCGTGCCGACCGCGAAGCCATCCACCAGGTTTTTTCCAACCTCATCGACAACGCCATGAAATATGGCCGTTCCGGTGGACGCATCCTACTGGGCGCCCGGTCCGCCGAACGCGGCATCGAATTCTACGTTCAGGATTTCGGCGCCGGCATCTCCTCCGAACATCTGCCTCGCCTCTTCGAACGCTTTTACCGCGTCGACAAAGCCCGCTCCCGGGAATCCGGAGGCACCGGCCTCGGCCTCGCCATCGCCAAGCACATCACTCGCGCCCACGGCGGCTCCATCCGCGCCGAAAGCGAACTGGGCCACGGCAGCACCTTCCTATTCACCCTGCCGCTAGCCTAAATATCCAGGGGTATTGTCATCCTGAGCAGCGGCGAAGCCGGTGCGAGGGACCATACCTCCGCAATAAGTTTCTCTGTGGTAAACGAGATCTTCGTTGGCGCCGCGCGGCATTGAGAACGAAAAATTCCCCAAATATTCACAGCTCTGTAACCCCACCACCTCGCGGACCGGATACCCTACTCACGTTGGCCACACAATCCCAGGAACGGCCGATCCCCGACGACGGCTCCCAGAAGCCCGTCCGCCGCGCGCGTTCGCGCCAGCCGGAAATCATCATGAGTAGTGCAGTTCCAATTACTTCCGCCCCCGAACCGGCCCATCATTACATCGTGCGCCGCACGGTCGAAGCCTGTCGCCTCGCCAAAGAGGCCGCCGGAGCCGCCGCCGAAGGCATCGCCACCGGTTCCACTGCGCTGCTGAACTCCCTGCGCCAGCGCGAGCGCGAACTCGACACCCTCGATATGGAAATCGACGGCGGTGTCACCACCGCGATCACCGAGGTCGGACCCGCCGAAGCCCGCGAACTGCTCGCCTGCATGAAGTTCATGATCGGCCTCGAGCGTATCGGCGATCTCCTCCTTAGCTTCGCCAACAGCGCCCAGGCCGCCGCCGGACGCATCGACACCGAAGACACTCGCGACCTCACGCAGATGGCGACCATCCTCGAGAAGATGCTCACCGATTGCGGTTCCGCCTTTTCCGATCGCCAGATCGCCAAAGCCATCGACGTTCTCCGCGCCGACGCCGAAATGGACCGTCTCCGCAATCTCATCTTTCTTCGCCACATTGAGAATCCCGAAAACATCCACCGCCAGGCCAGCCTGCAAGTCATCTTCATGACGCAGTCGCTCGAACGCGCCGGAGATCACGCCAAGAATCTCGCCGAAGAAGTCTGTCACTTCGTCAGCGGACACACCGTCCGCCACGTCCTCATGGCCTACGACAAGCCGGTCGAAC
>Ga0335070_10001145_pt1 | contig 30296 bp, 26 predicted proteins | sample Lox_Sample_13_FD_206722 | JGI IMG/M metagenome (GOLD analysis project Ga0335070, IMG submission 206722) | Soil microbial communities from Loxahatchee National Wildlife Refuge, Florida, United States - Lox_Sample_1.3 | ecosystem: Environmental > Terrestrial > Soil > Wetlands | place: USA...
CATGGACAAGCCTGACCTGGACAAGGCGCGTGCCATTTTCCACGACCGGCGCGAGATCATGATGCAGCCCAACTGCGCCATCGTATACACCGTCTCGAGCGCCCTGTTCTACAGCAAGGAGTTCGACGCCATCCGCGACCAGGCCATCTTCCTGCCCAACATCATCCTGCACCCCCTGCTCGAGCCGGAGCGCCACAACAAGGAGGGTTACGCCACCCTGCGCCGGTTCGCCGAGCTGCGCATGGATCTCGACCTGATCGAGAGCCAGGCGCTGGAGGACGCCATTACCTACAGCGGCGGCGTGTTCCGCGAGATGGCTCGCATCATGCGCACCGCCATCGGCCGGGCGCGCCGGCGCCGGGTCGAAAAGGTCGAGTGCACCGACATCGACTGGGCTACGACGGAAATCCGCAACGAGTATCGCCGCATCCTGGACAAGAACGACCTGGCCTTCCTCAAGAAGGTCCACGAGCACAACCGCCTGGAATACAACGACCGCCTGCGGCCGCTGCTGCAGCTGCTGGCGATCCTCGAGTATCGCGAGGGGGAGAACTGGTGCGACATCCACCCGGTGTTGAGGAAACTGCTCAATGAGTAACCGCTGCAAGGACGACCCCGCGGAAGTGGAACCGTTCGAGGACCGCATCGACAGCCTGTTCCGGGAGCTCGAGCTGGCGATTAAATGGCAGCGGCCGTCGATCCTCTTCGCCATCTACCGCTCCGAGCCGGTCCATGCGGAAGCCGAGATGGCCCTGGAGGGCCGCCTGATCGACCTGGGGCAGAAGGTCTTCCGCTTCCAGGTCAAGAGCGAGGCGGATGCCGACATCGCCGCCCGCCTGGCGAAGGTGGACGACCGCTCCCCGCTGGTCTTTTTCGCCGCAGGACTGCGTTCGGGGGGGAGGGGCGGGAGGGTCGCGTATGCCGCCCTCAACAAGCAGCGTGAGTTCTTCGTCGACGACAAGATCCGCATCGTCTTCTGGCTGACCGAAGCCGAAGCCGTGGACCTGGCGAATCACGCCCCCGATTTCTGGGCCTACCGCCACCGCGTGCTCGAGTTCGTGGATGCACCCCGCTCGGACCAGGCGCTCAACCGCTCCCTGGAGACTGCCTGGCAGGGCGCGGACGAGTCCGCCGAGGCGCGCCAGGACGTCGATGCACGTATCTCCCTGCGCGAGTCCCTGCTGGATGATCTACCCGAAGGAGAGGAGTCTGCCGCCGTGAACGCCAACCTGAACCTGACCCTGGGCATCCTCCACTGGCGGCGCGGCGATCAGGAGAAGGCCGCCCGCTTCCTGCGCTCGGCCCTCGAGACCGCCATCGTCAGCGAGGACAAGTGGTTCGAAGCCGAATGTCTCAACGCCATCGCCCTGGTTTACACCGACCGGGGGCAGATCGACGAGGCCATCGAGGCCTATAAACACGCCATCCGCCTGGCTCCCAACCAGATCTTCCCCTGGAACAACCTGGGCAATCTGTACTCCAAGCTGGGGCGGAACGACGAGGCCCTGGCGGCCTTCCGCAAGGCCATCGAGCACAGCCCCGAGGACGCCTTCAGCTGGAACAGCCTGGGCAACGTCTACCTCAAGACGGGCCAGAACGACAAGGCGGTCATGGCTTACACCCAGTCCATCGAGCTGGCGCCCAACTTCGTCTATCCCTGGAACGGCCTGGGCAACGCCTATGCCGGCCTGGGAAAGACCGACGAGGCAATCCTCGCCTACCAGAAAGCGATCGAGTTCAACCATCACCTCAGCAACCCCCTGATCGGCCTGGGGAACATCTACGCCGAGCAGGGTCGCAGCGAAGATGCCGTTCAGGCCTACCGCCAGGCGCTGGATGCGGAGCCCAGCCTGGCTCACGTGTGGAATGCGCTGGGAAACGTCCACTACAAGAAAGGTGCCTACGCCGAGGCCGTTGCCGCCTATGAGAAGGTCATCGAGCTGGCTCCGGAGTTGGGTTGGCCGTATGGCAACCTGGGGCTGGCCTACTGCGCCCTGGGAAAGTATGCCCGGGCGCTGCCCCTGTACAAGAAAGCCATCCAGCTGCTCGCCAGCCCCAAGGACCAGGCCATCACCTGGAACCGCCTGGGGGACGCCTACCGCACCCTGAACGACCGCAAGAATGCCATGGCGGCCTACCAGAAGGCGGTCGAGCTGGACGGTGCCCCGGCGGTTCCCGCGCAGCCGGCCGAGGCGGCCGTATCGCAAGCGGAGGCGGCGCCCGAGGCTTCCCCCGCCGCTCCCGCGCCGCAGCCGGACCTCGAGGTGGCGCCTGCCTTCCAGGCTCCGGACCTGCCCGAGGCGGAAGAGGCGCCCGAAATCGTCGAGACCCCGATGGTCTCGCTGCAGGCCGAGGCTCCTGCGGACGAGAGCGACGAGTGGGGCGGTGCTCCCGAGGCAGAGCTTTCTCAGGCCGTCGAAGAGGCGAGTCCGCTGGACGAGGCCCGGGGCGAGGATGTATCCGAAGCGCAGCCCTCCGGGCAGACAGCGGCAGCCCCGGCCGAGACCGAGTCGCAGGAAGCGGTCGAGGAGCCGCAGGCAGCCCGCCTCGAGGCGCTGTCTGCGCAGCAGGAGGCGTGCAGCGCCAACGAATGGAACGAGCTGGGTCACCGCCACCTCAATGCAGGCGCCTATGACGAGGCCATTGCCGCCTACATCAAAGCCATCGAGGCCGCCGACGAGCTGAGCTGGCCGTACATCCACAACCTGGCCATGGCCCACTATCGCAAGGGCGAGCAGCGCGGCAAGGGCTCCAAGCCCGCCGCCTCTGCCAGCCGGTCACGGGAAACGGAACTGCCGCAGCGCTATGCGGAGCCTCCCACTGAGCCCCTGCCGCTGGTCGCTTCCCCGTCCAAGGCGGAAGAGCCGGGCGAGGAGGCGGAGGCGCTGGAGGCCTACGCCGGGCATTCATTGCAGTACGATGCAGGTTCCGGGGCGGACGAAGCTCTGCCCGTGGACACTGCCGCCGGGCAGCCGGCCGGAGAGATGGGCGACTGGCTGCGCAGCCTCGAAGAGGAGCAGGCGGACACGGTCAACCGCTCCCGGGCGCTGGATGAAGAGCACCGGGCTGAGGCAGGGGACCCGGCCGCGCTCCCTGAGCAGGAGCCCTCCGGCCTGGAGGACACGGTCCAGACCCCGGCCCGCCCGTGGAAGGCGATGGACGAGTCGGCCTCGGTCCATGAGGCCGAGGAACAGGAGCAGATCGAGGCTCCCGATGCAATCCAACCGCGCGACGCCCTCGAGTGGAACGAGCAGGGCAACATCCACCTCAAGGCTGGCGCCTGCGACCGGGCGATCAGCGCCTATGTCAAGGCCATCGAGCTGCAGCCGGATTTCGGCTGGCCGTACAGCAACCTGGGTCTGGCTTACTCCCATAAGGGCAAGTACGCCGAAGCCATCCCGCTGTATCGCAAGAGCCTGGAACTGCTCAAGAGCGGCAAGGAGAAGGCCATCACCTGGAACCGCATGGGCGACGCTTACCGGCGTCTGAACGACCATGCCGACGCCGCGGCCGCCTACCAGAAGGCAACGGAGCTTGACTCGGGCGGCAACTCCCTGCTCAAACGGATGCGCCTCAGTTTGCTGGGCAATGTCCGCGTCTAGCGGCCATAACATCACACACGCGAGGCAGGCATGAGCGACCTACTTGTTTGGAATGAGCTGGGCAACATCTACTTCAGGCTGGGTGCCTATGAGGAGGCTATTGCCGTCTACGAGAAGGCCATCGAGCAGGCGCCGGACTTCGGCTGGCCGTACAGCAATCTGGGTCTGGTGCATGCCCATCGCAGGGAATACGCCCAGGCTATCCCGCTTTACCTGCGCAGCATCCAGCTGTTCAGGAAGGATAAGGACAAGGCGGTCTCGTGGAACCGGCTGGGGGATGCCTACCGGCACCTGAACGATCCCCGGGGCGCCATGGCGGCCTACCAGAAGGCGGTCGAGCTGGACGTCGGCGAGCTGGAAAAGGCCGTGCTGGCCACCTCGCAGCACGGCGGGCAGGTCGAGGCGGCCCCCGACATGGATGGGAGCGCCGGGAGCCGGCTCGACGACCTGAAAGCCGTCGAGGGAAAGCCGCAGCCGAAGCCAGCCGCGGACGGGGGCGTGTCCACCTGGCTGCACCAGCTGGCCGTTGATCAGGATGCCAATGCCGTCTCCGGTGAAGTGGACCGCGAGCTGCAGACCTGGCTGCAAAGCGCTCCCAAGCGTTCGCCCTCCACGGTCGTTCCGCAGACCGCCGGACCGGGAGAGCGGGGGGCCGGGAGCCCGTACTGGGTGCTGGACACGAACCTGCCCTCCGCGCCGCAGCCGGTCTCCGCGCCGCTGGTCAAGTGGGTCCCGGACGGTCCGGGAGGCCTGGCCGCGGCGGCTTCGGCAGCCTGCTCCCTGGAAAGCGCCCTGCTCACCCAGGTGGCCGAGCTGGAGCCGCCGGCCGGCTTTGCCGCCCTGGCGGACGGCGCTTCGGATCAGGAAAGCGCAGGGGCGGCGGCCGCGGCTCCGGTCGAGGGCGGCCAGTCCAGGGATGGGAAGAAGAGGAAGACCGGCAAGCTGGAGGACGCCGCGGCGGCCTACGCCCGCATCGCCGAATCCTCCCCCGGCAACGACCGCGCCTGGGATGCCCTGGGCAATTCCCTGCGGGCACTGGGGCGTTACGACGAGGCAGTGGAGGCCTTCAAGGAGGCCATCTCCCGGCGGCCGAACAACGAAGAGTACCACTACCACCTCGGCCTGGTGCAAACGGCCCAGAAACGCCACGCCGAGGCCGCCGAGGCCTTCCAGCAGGCCATCCGCCTGAACCCGGATTACATCCTGGCGCACTGCGCCCTGGCGGGCAGCTACCGCCGCCTGGGCCGGGAGGCCGAGGCCGAGGAGCACATCCGCATTGCCCGCCCGGCCATCCAGGCGGAAAAGGAATACAACCGGGCGTGTTTCGAGGTCATGTGCGGCAATGTGGACGCGGCCATCGAGCTGCTCAAGGCCGCCCTGGTGACCCGCCAGACACCGGTGGAATGGATGCGCTCCGACCCGGACCTGGAATGCCTGCACGACGATCCGCGCTTCCAGGCGTTGCTGTGCCAGGAGGCTTGATCGAAGCAACCGGTGCATGGACGGGCGACCGTGCGCCGTTGCGGGTTTCTCCTCTTTCCAACTTTACCGGTAGCAACGACAATTCCCCTCCTGTGAAGGGGAATTGTTGCTGGAGAAGGGGGCACAGAAGCTGGAGAGGCAAATTCTGAAGCACTAATAATAATATCAAATTACAGAACTAATGATGATTTTTTTTCATGGCCTATAAGAAGTAAGCTAATTTCCCCAGGTTTTTTTATGGTTATCAAAAATAAAAATCAAACCTGGTAGTTACAGCCCGCTTGACAATTTCAGTCATCTTTATTGTTACTATCCATTATACGGGAATATGTTTGGATCAACTAATGCTCTGTTAGAGGGGCTCTTAAATTAACTTAAAAACCTGTTGCCCTGAGCTTGTCGAAGGGCAAATTGAAGGTCGAATTTGTGTTTTGTATTGGGCTTCGACAGGCTCAGCCCGACCTATGATAAGGAAAGCGACCTTTTCAATGGAGATTAGACGTTCTGAGAGATACGCTATTTTTCCTAAAGACCGCTCTGCGCTTTCTGAAAGCTGTTCCATGGTTCCTGAACGCTGTTCTGTGGTTCCTGAAGGCAATGCTGATAATCCTTACCCCTCCCCCGTTGCCACCGGCCGCCCGGGGTCGAGGATCCAGTCGCTCCACGAGCCGGCGTACAAGCGGGCCTCGCCCAGCCCGGCGTGCGCGAGCGCCAGCACAGTATCCGCGGCAGTGACGCCCGAGCCGCAGTAGGCCACGGCCTGGTCGGCGGGGATACCGGCCAGGAGCGATTGGTACTTCGCCTCCAGCTCCTGAGGTGATTTGAACCTGCCGTCGGGACCCAGGTTATCCGGGTAGGGCGCGGAGAGGGCGCCGGGGATGTGCCCCGCCACCGGGTCGAGGGTCTCGTTCTCGCCGCGATAGCGGTCGGCGGTGCGGGCATCCAGCAGGCGGAAGTCCGCCCGGCCGAGGAGGCGCTGCACGTCCTGCGCCTCAAGCACCAGCTCCGCCCGGACCCGCGGCTGGAACTCCCGCGGCGAACGCGTTTCGACCCCGCTGCGCACCGGCCGTCCTTCCCGATGCCAGGCCAGCCAGCCGCCGTCCAACACGGCTGCTGTCTCGTGTCCCAGCCAGCGCAGCAGCCACCACAGGCGTGCCGCCGCCAGCGCACCGCCGAGGGCGTCGTAGGCGACGACCTGCACGTTTGAGTCGATCCCCCAAGCGGATAACTTCTCCGCCAGGACTTCGACCGCCGGCAGCGGGTGACGCCCGGTCTTCCCCGGCAGGATCGGGCCGGAGAGGTCGTGGTCGAGGTGGGCGTAGACGGCGCCGGGGATGTGGGATCGCTCGTAGGCACGGTGGGCAAGCTCGGGGTCTTTCAGCTGGAAGCGGCAGTCGACCACCGCCCAGGCGGGATCGTCGAGGTGCAAGGCCAGCTCGGCGGTTGAGATCAGGGTGGTGTAGGCCATGGCGATATTCTACCCCTCTCCTTCAAGTAGGTCACGCTTTAAGCGTGACCTACGGTTTGATTGAAACGCACCAGCTTCCATTCCGACCGGTCGGGCTGCCAGCTGATCTCCATCAGCCCGCAAAAGTCCACTTGGAAGTTCCAGCGCTTGTACACCGGCAGGCCGAGCAGGTGGCACGCCAGCAGGCGGATCAGGCCGTCGTGGCTGACCAGGAGCACGTCGTCCTCCGCGTGCCGCGGGCGCACCTCCTCGAGGAAGCTGGCGATGCGCCCCTGGGCCTCGGCCCCGGTTTCCCCGCCGGGAAAGCGGAAGTCGGCCGTGCGCTCCGTATAGGCCTTCCAGAGGTCCGGAAACTTTTGCCGGATCTCGGCATCGCTCAGCCCGACCAGGCCGGAGTTGTTGATCTCGTTCAAGCGTTCGTCGACCTGCGGCGTGAGGCCCAGCGCTCCGGCGACCGGCGCGACCGTATGCAGCGTGCGCTGGTAGGCACTGACGTAGATTGCCGTCACGGGCCTGCCGGTGAAAAAGGGGACCAAGCGCGCGGCATCCTGGCGCCCCTTCGGGCCGAGCGGCTCGTCGGGAAGGGGCAGGCGGGGGTTGGGAAAATCGCCGGTCGCTTTCTCGGCGTGCCGGAGGATGTACCAGGTGGTCATGTTAGTGTCAGCCTCTCGGGATTTGTTTTTTGAGTCGCGCCCCACGCACACGTTTTGCCTGAGTGCTCGGAAAACCGTAGATGGACACAGATTTCTCCTGATGAGTTTACTTTATCTGTGTTCATCTGGGTTTATCTGTGGTTAATAACCGCCGATCACCCTTCCAGCGCCGCAGCGATCGAAGCGAACACCACCTCGAGCTGTATATAGTCTGCATGCAAACGGATGACCCCGGCGTCTTTCAAGGCCTGGAGGCGGGAGCCGACGCCGACGAAGGCGAAGCCCAGCGCCCGGGAGGCCTGCAAATCCCAGAGCCCGTCCCCGATGTAGACGATGCGCTCGAACTCGGGGCAGGCGTAATGATCCCGGGCCCGCTGCAGGGCGATTTCCATGATGCGCTGGCGGTCCCGGTCGTCGTCCGAGGTGGCCATGGGAATGCCGTCCACGCGCAAGCCGCTGGCGCCCAGCTTGAACAGGGCTTCGCTGTGCCAGCATCCCGTGGCGATGGCCGTCCCCAGGCCGTCGAGCCGGCGCAGCCGCTTCAGGAAATGGTCCGCACCAGGGACCTGGCTGAAGGTCGCGGGGGATTCGGCGTACATCCTTTCGAGATGCCAGAGCACCCGGCGCTCCACCTCCTTGAGCTCCTGCTCGCCGGGAGTCCTCCCGGTAAGTTGCCGGATGGCCTCCTCCGTAACCCCGCGTGAGGAGGTATAGGCGTAATCATTCAGATTGGTGGAAATCCTTGGACGGTTGGTGACGTCGGCAATCGCCCGCGCAAAAACTTCCTGATCGTACTCGTAGGATTGTGTCAGCGTTCCATCGATGTCGAGCATGACCAGTTTCATTGCCTGTCAGCCTTTCCTGCTTCCTGCCAGCGATCCATTCTAGTGGAGTGCCGCCCATTTACCATCGGTCTTTTACGAGAGACTATTATAATGGGAAAGGAAGAAACGACGCCTTTCCCGCGCGCAGCTTTTCCGGAGGCAAATCCAGGCCCGTCTGCCTGAAACGTTCCTGCCTCCACCTGCGTATATCTGGTCAGGGAGAGTATACTGGAATTGTATTGGTGAAGATCCTTTGTCATCCAAAGAGCACATACGCTCCCGGCGGAAATCATCTGGGCAAAAATGGCCGGGGAAGCGTATCCTGTGATTGTCCATTTTTTGAGAGGAGAATACTCATGTCAAGCAATCGCAACAACACTTCGATCGTGCTCGGCTCGATCCTGCTGGTCGTCGGGATCCTGGCCCTGCTTGGCCAGCTTTTCCGCGGCTCCCATTTCTGGGGGAACTTCTGGCCGTTCATCATCATCGGCGTCGGCGCCCTGTTCTTCGTGGGCATGCTCGTCGGCGGGAAGTCGGTCGCCGGGCTGGCCATCCCGGGGAGCATCATTACCGTCAGCGGGCTGATGTTACTTTTTCAAAACCTGACCGGCTACTGGGAGAGCTGGTCCTACGGCTGGACGGTGACGCTGATCTCGGTCGGGCTGGGCATCTACATTATGGGCGCCTATAACGGCAATGCCGGCGCCCGCCGGGCAGGAGCCCGTGTGATGGAGATCGGCCTCATCCTGTTTGTGGCCTTTGGGGCTTTCTTCGAGATGATCTTCTCCGCCGGCCGGGTGCGTTCCCTGGGCAGCCTGATTTTCCCGGCGGCGCTGATCCTGCTGGGCGTCTACCTGGTGCTGGTCCGCTCCGGCCTGCTGCGCCGCGGCGGCGGGGACGACTTTCACCAGCCTCAGGGTCCCGGGCAGGGACAGTAGGGAGGAGGCCGTCATGAGACCGCGTTCCATCTTCTGGCCGCTCGTCCTGATCGCCACCGGGATCCTCTGGTTCCTGATCGACTTCGGGACGCTCCCGTCCGCCAATCTGTGGGCGCTGACCTACCTGCTGCCCTACCTGCTGATCGTCCTGGGCGTGGGCCTGATCCTGCGCTCCCGCTGGGCCTATGCGGGCATGCTCGCCTCCTCCCTGGTCGTGGCCGGGGCGCTGCTGGCGGTGGTCTTCGCCGCGCCGCTGGGCTGGGACAAGGCCCCGGGCTGGGGCTGCGTGATCGGGAACACCCCGTCCGAGGGCTGCTTCATCGACCTGAGCTTGACGGGCAGCGTGCCCGGCTCAGGCGTGGTCAAGACCGAGAGCCGCGAGGCGGCAGAGTTCACCTCCGTGTCGGTCGCCTACCCGGCCGAGGTGGTCATCCGGCAGGGGACCGACCAGGCGGTGACTGTTGAGGCGGAGAACAACCTGCTGCCCCAGCTGGCCACGCGCGTCTCCGGCGGCACGCTGTTCATCGAAAACAGCGAGGCGCTCCAGGCCAGGCGGGTCAGGCCGACCAAGCCGGTGCGCATCACCCTGACGGTCACCGACCTGCACGCCCTCGATGCCTACAGCGCCGGCAGTCTCAAACTGGATGGCCTGCAGACCGGGTCGCTGCAGGTCTCAGCCAGCGGCGCGGGGAGCGTGTCCCTGTCCAAGCTGGACGTGAGCTCGCTTTCGGTCGACCTGAGCGGCGTCGGGAGCATCGAGGCCGACGGCCGCGCCGGGACCCTCAATCTGGGGATCAGCGGCTTCGGCAGCTTCCAGGGCGGGGACCTGGCTGCCCAGAGCGTCAGCGTCGACATCAGCGGCGCGGGCAGCGCCACGCTGTGGCCGAAGAACGAGCTGACTGCCAATATCAGCGGGCTCGGCTCGGTGAACTACTACGGCTCCCCAACCGTCAGCCGGAATGTCAGCGGGTTGGGCGGGATCAACCGGCTGGGCGAAAAATAAACTGCCCTCTCAATACCAGGAGTCCCCTGCCTAGGCAGGGGATTCTTTTTAACAACCCAGCGTGACGATTTAACGTGGAAGGAAACCGCATTTTATGTGATGAATATCATCCTAACATTCAAGAAATAAGTCATCAAACGAACCAAAACAAAAAAGGTTGACATACAAAACATGCGACGTATAATAAAAAGAGATCCCAAATGAAGTTACCCTTAAAAGAAATGCGTTTGGTTAGTTGGATTGGCTGAGGCTGCTCCCATTCCTCCGGTTTTGCTTGGCATTTGAGATTGCCGCGATGACCTTCCTGGTGCGCAGCAGCCGCGTTGAAAAATAACCGGCCGGCCACCGTTTACACCCGCCTGACCTGGAGTATTCTTTACCCAGAAATTTATTCAAAGTGCTGACCGGGATGACCAGGTCAGCCTGCCCCATCCCAAAGGATCAAGCTGTGAATGAAACATCAGCTGTTGGGTTGGATTCATTAAGTCAATGAAGGAGTAAAAAAATGGCAACAACGGGTGAAGCGATCAGATTGTCGCGGCTGTTTTCGGAGGGGAAGAATGCCGTCGTGGTGGCGGTCGACCATGGCCTCTATTTTGGTCCCCTGCCGGGCATGATCAACCTGCCGGAGGTCATCGGCCGGGTGGCTGGTGCGGACGCCATCCTGATGGCGCCCGGGATGCCGGCGCACTGCCGGGAGGTTTTTTCCAAACGCGGCGCCCCGGCCTGCATCGTCCGCCTGAACTGGGGTTCCAATTACGCCGCCATGTGGCAATACAAACATTCCCACAGCGTGGCGATGATTTCCGTGGCGGATGCGGTGGCGCAGGGCGCCGACCTGGTGATCGGCAGCCTGAGCCTGAAGAACCCTGATGAAGCCGAGGACGCCCGCAATGTGGAAGTCTTTTCCAGCTGTGTGTCCCAGAAGCGCTTCCTGGGCATCCCGCTGGTTGGGGAAGTCTATCCCACGGGCGGCGATGATCATCAGCCCGAGGAGCTTCAGGAAGAGATTTTCGTCGGCTGCCGCATCATTGCCGAGCTGGGCGCCGACCTGGTCAAGACCTTCTACACCGGCAAGCGCTTCAACGAGATCGTCGCCGCCACGCCGGTGCCGGTGCTGGCCCTGGGCGCCAAAAAGCTCCCCAGGGAAAGCGATGCGCTCAAGCTGGCGGCTGCCTCGGTCGAGGCCGGAGCGCGCGGGATCGTCTTCGGGCGCAACGTGATCCAATCGCATGAACCGGAACGGCTGCTGGATGCCTTGAAAGAGGTGGTCAAGGAATTCCAGGCGCCGGACAAGGTCGCCGCCAAGTACAAACTGGGTTGAGATGGAAGCCTTCCTCGCCATCGATGCCGGGACCACCTCGGTCAAGGCCGGGCTTTTTTCGCCGGATGGCCGCTGCCTGGGCATCGGCCGCCAGGAGTACCCGCTCGAGACGCCGGCCGCCGACCGCGCCCAGCTTGACCCCGAGGTGTACTGGCAGGCCTGCCGTAAAACCGTCCGTGCCGCGCTGGCACAATCGGGCCTGAAGCCCGCACAGGTGAAGGCTTTGGCGGTTTCCAGCCAGGGCGAGACCACCATCACGCTGGACGCGCGGGGCAAAGCGATCTACCCGGCGCTGGTCTGGCTGGATAATCGCGCCGTCGCGCAGGCCGCTTTCCTGGCCGGCCGGTTTGGCGGGGAGGTCTATGCCCGCACCGGCATCCCGGAGATCGTGGCCACCTGGCCGGCGTGCAAGATCCTGTGGCTGCGCCAGAACGAGCCGGAGGTCTTCGCCCGCGCGGACAGGTTCCTGCTCGTCCAGGACTACCTGATCTACCGCCTGACCGGGCGGATCGTCACCGACGGCTCGATCTCCTGCACCACCCTGAACTACGACCTGGTGAAAAATGCCTGGTGGACGGAGGTCCAGGAAGCCATCGGAATTTCTTCCGGGCAGCTGCCCGAGATCGCCGGCCCCGGGACGGAGGTCGGCCCGCTTTCCGCAGACGCGGCCCGGGAGCTGGGACTGTCGCCGCAGACCTTTGTCGTCACCGGCGGCATGGACCAGGCGGTGGGCGCCATCGGCGCCGGGAACGTCAAGCCCGGCATCGTCTCGGAGACGACCGGCGCGGCACTGACCATCCAGGCCACCATCCCGGACCCGTCGGTCGACCGGTCGAAGGTCCTGCCCGTCTACCGCCACAGCGCGCCGGGGCTGTACCTCTTCGTCCCGGTCTGCCCGACCGCCGGCATGGCCTTCAAATGGCTGCGGGACGCCTTCTTCCAGGACGAGATGGAGCGGGCCGAGGCGGAAAAGGCGGACGCTTACGACCGGCTGACCCGCCTGGCGGAATCCATCCCGCCCGGCGCGGACGGCCTGGTCATGCTGCCCCACCTGATGGGTGCCTTCAGTCCCGAGCCGAACCTGTCGGCGCGCGGCTCCTTCACCGGATTCACCCTCCGCCATACGCGCGGCCATTTCGTGCGCGCCCTTCTGGAAGGGGTGGCTTTCCTGCTCAGGCGCAACCTGGAGTACATCGAGCGCACCGGGCTGGAGGTCGGCGAGATCCGCTCCACGGGAGGCGGGGCGCGCAGCCGCTTGTGGAACCAGATCAAGGCGGACGTCTGCAACCGCCCGGTCGTGACCCTCGAGAACGAGGAGACCGGCCTGCTGGGCGACGCCATCCTGGCCGCGGTGGCCGCCGGGATCTTCCCCTCGGTCGAGGCGGGCTGCCGGGCCATGGTGGCGGTCAAGGAACGCATTCAACCCGGAGAGGCGGCCGGGGCTTATCTCCAGCCTTACCGCAGGTACTGCGCGCTGGACGGCCAGCTCTCCGGCTATTTCAAGCAGAGTTACACGACGAACGGGTAGGACAATGCTCCGTTGAAAAGATCAATCTATATATCCAAAGTCGGGCTGAGCTTGCCGAAGCCCAATGGGAAACCACAGATTTGGTTTACATTGTGCCCTTCGACAGGCTCACACCGTCCCGGTGTCCTTCCGGGAGGGCAACTATTTTCCTTCATTTTGCGAAGGTATTTCACGGAGTAGAACAAGAAAGGATGGATGACATGGCAATCAAACCGAAAGTGGGTGTGCTGGTGATGGCGTTATTGGAAGACGATTACAACAAGACCGCGCACATCCGGCCGCTGGCGCAAAAAACCGCCGACAGGATCGGCGCGATCATTGCCCAATACGCCGAGACGGTCTGCCCCCCGCTGGTCGAGGAGGAGTACCAGGCCGAGGGTGCGGCGAAAATGTTCAACGCCGCAGGCGTCGACCTGATCGTCGCCGTGGAGGTGGCCTACACCAAGGGCGTGGTGCCGACGCGCTGCTTCCTGAACACGACTGCACCGGTCCTGGTCTGGAACACGCAGCAGATCGAGTTCCTGCCCGAGAACGCCGACTTCGACCTGATCATGGTCAACTCGGGCATGGCCGGCGTGCCGGAAATGACCTCCGCCCTGCTGCGCATGGGCCGGCCGTTCTGGATGGTCACCTCGATGACCGACGACCCGCAGGGCCAGGAGCAGCTGGCCGGGTATATTGCCGCCGCCGGCGTCATGCGCCGCCTGAAGGCCGCCCGCATCGCCATCGTCGGGCACGCCTTCGAGGGCATGACCGACCTGATGGTCGACCAGCTCAGCCTGCGCCAGTACGTCGGCCCGGTGTGCTGGCCGGTGGAGCCCGAGAAGGTGTCGGCCGCCATGGGCGAGGTACCCGAAAAGGACGTCAAGGCATTGGTCAAGAAGGAGAGCGGGCGCTACGAGATCGACATGGACGCCGCCCAGTTCGAGCGCTCCTGCCGCCTGGCGCTGGCCCTGGAAAAAATCACCCGCGACGGCAAGTTCGACGCCCTGGCCTCCTTCGACCAGGTCTGGCTGACCGACCCGCGCGTCGGCATCATCCCGGCCTACGCCACCGGGCGCCTGTGCGAGCTGGGCTTCCCCTGCTCGACCGAGGCCGACATCACCACCGTGACCGCCATGCTGATCCTGCAGGAGATCGCCGGCAAGGCCACCTTCCTGGAAAACTACGTCATCGACTTCAAGCAGGAGGCCATGATCCTGTCCCACGACGGGCACGGCAATCCCGCCCTGGCCGCCAGGCCGGCGGACGTGACCCTCAAGCACAGCCCTTACTATAAAGGGGTGAATGGCTTCGGGGCCAGCTTCGAGTACGCCTACGCCCCCGGCCCGGTGACCAACCTGTCGCTGGTCAACGTGGGCGGGCGCTGGCGCCTGAACATCGCCGAGGGCGAATCGGTCGCCATCCGGCCGCGCCCGGTGGCCGCCCCACAGATGCTGTTCAAACCCAAGAGCCTGAACATCCGGGATTGGTGCGACGCCTGGTGCAAGGCCGGCTCGCCGCACCACATGGCCCTGTCCTACGGGCACCTGTCTGCTGCGATCAGGACCTATGCTGCCATGCAGGGCCTCGACGTGGTTGAAATATAATCGACCCGAAGGTATCGGGAAGAAACCGGTTGCCCGCAGAGAAGCCCAGGCACAATCGCTGACCGTCCACTTCGGGTGAATGTCCGCAATCCTTGCGGCGGAGAGAGTCGCCATGGAAGATCTAAGTGCTGCCGAGCGGCGATCGCAGATCGCGCAGATGGTCCTGGAAAACGGGAAGGTGACCGTTTCCGCGCTGGTCGACCGGTTCCAGGTCACCGAGACGTCCATCCGGCGTGACCTGACCATCCTGGAGACCGGCGGCCGGTTGAAGCGCGTCCATGGCGGGGCGATCCCCCTCCCGGGCAGCTCGCGCACCGACTCATTTGCCGAGAAGAAGGAGCTGCACATCAAGGCCAAGGAGCGCATCGGCAAGGTGGCAGCCGAGATGATCCGCCCGCACGACATCCTGCTGCTCGATTCGGGCACCACCACCCTGCAGGTGATCCGGCACGTGCCCGCGGCTTTACGGACCAGCAACATGATCACGCTGGTCACCAACTCGCAGCCGATCGCCCAGGAGGTGCTCACCTGGCCTTCCCCCAATTTGACCATCCTGGGCGGCTTGTACCTGGCCGACTACCAGGCGACCGTGGGACCGCAGACCCTCAGACAGCTGCAGGAGCTGACCGCCGACCGGGTTTTCCTTGGGACGGACGGCCTGACCCTGAGCAGCGGCGCGACCACCGCCAACATCCTGATGGCCGAGGTCGACCGCCTGATGGTGGAACGCTCCCGGCAGACCATCCTGGTCACCGACAGCAGCAAGATCGGAAGGGTCGGCTTCGTGCCGGTCAAGCCGGTGAACGCCTTCCACATGATCATCACCGACACCAACGCCCCACCGGACACGGTCCAGGCCATCCGGGACATGGGCGTGGAGGTCCTGCTGGTCTAGCAGTTGCCGGAAAGTTGGAAGATATTCCCCCGCGGGGCGTCTCTGCTGGTGGTAAACCGCATCATTAAGTTTTACGAAGCAATGTCCGTTAGATTCTTGTCATTGCGAGCGACCGTCGGGAGCAACACCTGCACGAGCAGCCGGTGCGAGTGCAGGTGAGCAATCTCCGACTTAATCGGGAGATTGCTTCGCCCCGCTGCGCGGGGCTCGCAACGACACAAGAAATTTATATTTCAGGCACCCATGGGAGATCCTGTGCATGTACCGGGGACTTGAGATCACACCGCCGTTTTTCGAGATCGGGCCCAAGGCCTTTCTGTACGGGCCGGCGGTCCTCGACCTCGCCCGGCACGCCGACGCAGCCAGCCGGAAGTACGATGTGCGCATCATCTTCACGCCCCAGGCGGTCGACATCCGGCTGGTGGCGGAGGGGACGAAGGACCTGCTCGTCTTCGCCCAGCACATGGACTCGCTGCCCGTCGGGCGCGGGGTCGGCTCGATCCTGCCCGAGGCGGTCAAGGCCGCCGGGGCGGTTGGCGTGCTGTTGAACCACGTCGAGAAGCGCCTTTCCATGGACGAGCTCGAGCGCACCATCCGCCGCGCCGACGAGGTCGGGCTGGCCTCCATGGCCTGTGCCGACGACCTGGAGGATGCCGTGAGGATCGCCCGCATGGCTCCCAACATCCTCATCGTCGAGTCGCCCGAGCTGATCGGCGGGGGCAAGCGGGCGGCCAATGACCGCCAGGCGGTCGCCCGTATCAATGCCACCCTGTGGGGCATCAACCCCGAGATGCGCGTGCTGCACGGGGCAGGGATCAATTCCGGGCAGGACGTGTACGACATCATCGCAGCCGGGTCACAGGCTGCCGGTTCGACCAGCGGAATTATCAAGGCGGACGACCCGTTCGCCATGCTCGAAGAGATGATCCGGTCCGTGCGCCTGGCGTGGGACCAAACCCATTAATCCGGAGGTTCAGGCATGTCGGTTTATCACGCGTCTTTCAAAATCCAGTCCGACCGCAGGCCGACGTTCGACGACGTCACCGAACGGGTGCAGGCGGCCTTGAAGGAATCGGGGATCAAGGAGGGCATCCTGCTGGTCTTTTCCCAGCACACCACCTGCAGCGTCCTGATCCAGGAGGCCTCCGACGATGTCAACTACTGGGGGACGGAGCTGCTCATGCAGGACCTGGTGGACGTGCTCGAGAAGGTCATCCCCACCTGCCGGACCGAGGGCCAGTACCTGCACCCCGGCCCCAAGCACATCCAGGCGGCGGCCGGGCGGGACGAGCTGCCCTCCTGGTCGCTCAACACCGACGCCCACCTGCGCTCGGTGCTGATGGGCCGTTCGGTCTCCATCCCGGTCAATGACGGTGCGATGATCCTCGGCGAGTTCGGCAGGATCTACTTCGCCGACTTCGACCAGGTGCGCGCCCGGGAAAGGACCGTCCGGGTGCAGATCGTGGGGGAGTAAATGCGGTTGGTGGGAAACTTTTTCAGGATACGAGATTGGAAGGCAAAACTCCCCCGCCGATGGGAGAGTTTTAAACCTGTCGTGGACAGGTCAGGAAATTGCTTTCTGGTTTTTCCGCGCCCGGTCCGACATCATGGACATCATTTTTCCCATTTGGATGCGGAAATGATAGCTCATCCAGAGCATGATCCCGTTGACGAAGCCGGAGACCAGCACCGGTCTGGTCTTGCCGACCAGCTTCGCCAGCCCGCGCCCGACGATCTCGGGATCCGCCATCATTCCAGGGGGGATGCCAAACCCGGCCGCGGATCGGGTGCGCGTCAGCGGCGGGTGCATCACGTTGAAGATGATGCCTTGCGAGGCGAATTCCAGCGCTAAAGTGCGTGTTAGCGATTCGATGGCGCCTTTGGTGGAGGTGTACCCCGTCATGCCGGGCATGCCGGTGAAGCCGACGCCCGAGCTGAAATTGTGCACCACGCCGTGCCCCTGTTTTTTCATCACCGGCAGCACGGCGCGGATCAGGTTGAGATAGCCGAAGTAGTTGACCTCGAACTCGCCGCGGATATCGTCCAAGGTGCGCTCCTCGAAAGGCGTGAACAGCGCCAGGCAGGCGTCGTTGATCAGGATGTCCACCCCGCCCCAGCGGGCGACGACCTGCTCCACCACGGCCTGGACGCGCTGAGGGTCGGTCACGTCGCAGACGAAGGGCAGCAGGTCCGGGGCGCCGCCCTGAGCCAGTCGAAGGGTCGCCTGGCCGAGATTCTCCAGCGAGAGGTCGAGGGCGGCAATTCGGTCCCCTTTCTCCAGCAAGGCCTTGGTCATCGCCAGCCCGATCCCGTTGTTGGCGCCGGTAATGAGGATGGTACGGGGCATAGTTTCTCCTTTCTATGATGGTTGAAGGAACTAAAACAGGCCCCAGAGCATGTGCCAGACGATGTCCGTCCAGAAGTGAATGCCGACCGTGGCCAGGAAGCCGGATTTCTTGAAGTAGTAAGCCCCAAAGAAGGAGATCAGGCTGTTGAGCAGGAGGACTTCGAGCAGCAGCACAGGGGAGAACTTCAGCGGGTCGGTCACCCCGAAGATGATCATCAGCGCCGGCAGGTGCCCGGCGGCGAAGGCGATGGCCGAAAATGCGGAAACGACCCAGTAAACGATGTTCAGCCCGCGACCGCGCAGGATGACCTTGCCGACCAGCCAGGTCCAGAACGAGATGAAGAACAGGCGGAACAGCATCTCCTCCCCGATCCCCGCCGAGACCGAGGCCACCAGCGAGGTGGGGAAGGGCGGGTGGATCAGGCGCCCAACGCCGTTGATTCGGCTGAAGAGCAGGTCGCCGATGATCAGCACGACTCCCAGCCCCACGCCGACCAGGGCGGGAACGCCGAACCTCTGCCGGTTGCTCACCGTCTCTTCCCAGATTTCCGGGAAGCCGAGTTTGCGCCACAGGAAGAACCCTAGAAATCCCAGGGCGCCGTAGAGCACGAGGGTGATCCCGGCGCCGCCCAGCGCCAGCTGCCACTTCGGAATCTGGGAGGACTGGCTGGCCGGGATGCCGGCGATATTGCCCTGCGGCAGGATGGTGTTCAAGGCCGCCGCCAGGGCCAGGACCACCAGCAGGACGAGCAGGGTCAGGGCCGAGCGTTTTTTTGTATCCATGGTGGCTCCATCATTTAAGCGCCTCTGGCTGGGAGGTCGATCAGCCCGCCCGCAACGCCTGCACCAGTTGCTCCACTTCCTCCTTCCAGCCGTAGACATGACGCAGGTTTTCTTCCAGCTTGGCAGGGTCCTTCTCGAAGCCCTTGGCCAGCTCGGCCAGGTGGTCGTAGTAAGCGGCCAGTCGATCCAATTGTTGCTGCAGAATCGCGGCGGACCCTCTCCCGGGCCCCAGGCTGGCTTCGAGCTGCGACAGCTGGTCCAGCCACTCCTCGACCGGCATCCCGGCCGTCTTTCGGAAATCGCGGATGACCCACTGGCGCTCGAAGAGCGAGCGCTGCTTCCAGCCGGCGGATTGCTCCGCCAGCGTCGAGCGGACGCGGCGGCAGAGTTCGAGCGCCGCGGCGCGCTGCCCGGCGTCGAGTCCAGACCCCGGGCCAGCCTCCGTTTCCTCCGGCCCCCAGCCGGCCGACTTGAGCGCCTGGATGGAGGAAATTTCCTGCCCGCGGAATTGAGCCGCCAGGGCGATCGCCGCGGCGAACCCGGCGCCGGCCTCCTCGATGGACAGCACGGCGCTCTTGTTCATGGCGTAGAATTGCTCCACGGACATGCCCATCTGCGGGGCGAGCTGCTCGACCGCCCGGCTGGCCGTCTCGGTTGGCACCAGGCCGGGGCCGATGGTGAAGGCGACCACGTGCGTGCCTTCCAGCTCGGCGTCCAGCGTGTTGGCGAGGTGCACCTGGGCGGCCTTGAAGGTCTCGTAACCACCGAGGAAAGCCGTGCCGGTGGACGAGACGCACACGAAGGTGCCGTGGTCCCGCTCCAGCATGCCGGGCAGGAAGGCGCGCGCCAGCAGCACCGGCCCTCGAAGATTAACCCGGTAGCTGGCATCCCACTGCTCGATCGGCAGGTCTTTGACCATTCCCAGCACGGCGATGGTGGCATTGTTGAGCACCACGTCCACCTTGCCGAACTTGGCGACGGCCTCAACGGCGAGACGGGCGACGCTGGCCTCGTCGCCGACGTCGGTCTGGACGAAGAGGAGGCGCCCGGGTTCGAATTCCTCCCCCAGCCTTTCCGCTGCCTGCCTGCCCGTCCCGGCATTGACCTCGGCGATGACCACGTTCGACCCCAGCCAGAGCAGGGCACGCGCCGCCTCGTAACCGATCCCGCCGCCCGCGCCGGTGACGATAATCACCTCGCCGCGCAGGGTCTCAGGGGACAAATCAAGGGATGAAATGACCGGGTTCTTTTCCATGGCATGTCTCACTTTTTATTTTGAATGTGAATTTACCGGCAGCGGACTCGTATCGAGTTTATCGCGGACGCCGGGAGGAGTCGAGAGCCGAAGGCGACCACATCCCGCAGGCCGGCAACTTTACTTTTGTGGGTCAAGCAGCGCTTTGAGCACCTCCAGGGCCTCCTCCCTCGTAGCGCCATGGTTTGTCTTTATTTTCAGAATGGCATAAACATACCGGGGTGCCGCCCCTGGAATCCCATTCACCTCAGCGCAGCAGGGCAATCAGTAAGGCGATGCCGACCACGTCCGCCAGGAAGTGCGCCAGCCAGGATACGAACACGTTCTTGCTGCGGGCGAAGATCGCGCCGTAGATCACGCCGTCGATGGCGATGAAGGCCAGGTCGGTGAAGACGACCACGGCTTTGCCAGGGGTCCAGTGCATGGCTGCAAAGACGAGGGCGACCAGGATGACTGCCAGCGGCGTGCCCAGCCCCCAGGACAGGCGCTCCTGGAACAGCGCCCGAAATGCCAGCTCCTCTGCCAGGGTGCCGATCAGCAGGGAGACCAGGATGATGCCCCAACTGCTCCCGAGGTCGATCGGCAGGCGTCCCTGGATGTGGGTCAGGTACTCGGGCAGGACGCTTTTGGCGATCAGGATCGGAATCAGTTGGGTGACGACGCCGACCAGCAGGACCAGCCACCAGTTGGCAAGCAGATCCTTGAAAAAGGTCTTCGGCTTGAAGCCGATCGCGGCCCAGGTGCGGTGGCGCGGCCACCGCTCGACGAGGAAATAAATGACCACCAGGATCTCGAGCGGACCCTTGAGGCTCGGGACCAAAAAAGACAGCACGCTGGTCACAACCAGGATGGCCAGCACTTCGAAAAACACGCCGCGGTTTGACGGATTCATGCAGTCTCTCTTTACTTATTCTGGTATGATTTATCGTGCGTATGTCCGGCTTGACCAATGATACCCCGGATTTGCAAACACTCAGCATACAGGAGCATGCCCTTCTCCCCTTCCACTTTCTGGGACGCGCGGCGGGGACCTACGGCGCGTACGATGAGCTCCTGCAGTCCATACCTGTGGTAGACTGTACCTGCAAGCTCCTGCTCGGACGGCGCCCGCGAGGCGGCCAAATCAAAGCTGAGGAAGGATGCACCCCCATGACTGACAAGCTATCCCGACGGGAAAAATGGACCTACGGCTCAGGTGACCTGGCCTTCAGCCTGACCTCGACCATCATCGGGGCCTATTTCGCCATTTACCTGACCGACGTGGTGGGGGTCTCGCCGGCCGTCGCCGCCCTGGCCATCTTCGTGGGCGGCACCTGGGACTACATCAACGACCCGATCGTCGGCTACCTCTCCGACCGGACGCGCTCGCGCTGGGGGCGCCGCCGCCCGTTCCTGCTCTTCGGCGCCCTGCCGCTGGCCCTGGCTTTTACCCTGATGTGGTGGCGCCCGCCGACACTTGCACCTGCTGCAAGTGCAGGTGTCACCAGCCAGCTCATGCTTGGGATTTACTATGCATTGATCTACGCCCTGTACGACACGGTGGCCACCTTTGCCTACATGCCGTACTTCGCCCTGACCCCCGAGCTGACCTCCGACTACGACGAGCGCACCGAGCTGACCACCACGCGCATGTTCTTCTCCATCCTGGGCAGCCTGGTGGCCTTCACCGTGCCGCTTCTGATCGTCGGGGGCTTTAATCCGGACCACGCCGGGCGGGTGCTGCTGATGGGCGGGATCTTCGGGCTGGTCTCGGCCGTGCCAATCCTGCTGGTCTTCTTCGGCACGCGCGAGCGGCAGGAGTTCATGCAGCTGGAGCAGCCCGGTGTGTGGCCGTCGGTCAAGGCGGCCTGGAAGAACCGGCCCTTCGTCTTCGGCCTGGTCATCTTCCTGTTCACCTGGGTGACGATCAGCATCATCCAGCTGATCCTGCTCTACTATATCAAGTACGTGGTCAACCGGGAGGCGCAGAGCAGCTGGATCATGGCGACCATCTTCGTGGTGGCCATGTTCGCCCTGCCGCTCTGGCAGTGGATCTCAGGCCGCCTGAACAAGCGCCTGGCGTACATCGGCGGGATCGCCTTCCTGATCGCCGTGCTGCTCTGCCTGTCGTCCCTCAGTCCGGCGACCGGCATGCCGCTGCTGCTGGGGCTGTGCGTGCTGGCCGGGATCGGGGTGGCCTCCGCCCACGTCCTGCCCTGGTCGATCATCCCGGATGCCATCGAGTACGGCGAGTGGCAGACCGGCGAGCGCCACGAGGGCATGTTCTACAGCCTGATCACCCTGGCGCAGAAGGTGGCCACCTCCATTGCACTGCCGCTGGCCCTGCTGGTGCTGAACTACTCCGGCTACCTGCCCAACAGCGCGGTACAGCCGGCGAGCGCCGTGACCGGCATCCGGGTCATCGCCGGGCCGATCCCGGCCGTCCTGCTCGGGCTGGGCATCCTGTTCGCCGCCATTTATCCGCTCGGGCGGGAAAATTACAGCGAGATCGCCCGCAAGCTGGAGGAACGGCGCAAGTCCGGTGCGGCGGGATCGAAGTGAGGCTGCCATGATCGAGGTCCGTCCCGTACGTACGACCCGGCAAAAACGCCTGTTCCTGACCTTCCCCTGGCACATCTACAAGGACGACCCGCTGTGGGTCCCTCCGCTTTTGTCCGAGCGCAGGAAGATCGTCGACCCAAGGCGCGGGCTGTTCTTCAAGAACGGCTACGCCGATTTTTTCCTGGCCTGGAAGGACGGGCGGCCGGCCGGGACGATCTGCTGCGCCGAGGACACCGCCGACACGCGGGCCAGGGGTCACGGCGAGTGCATGTTCGGCTTCTTCGAGTGCGTCGAGGACTATGCCGTGGCCGAGGCTCTTTTCGCCCAGGCCGAGGCCTGGGCGCGCCGCCACCGGCTGAGCGCCATCTACGGGCCGTACAACCTGGACCGGGAGGAGGCGCGCGGCGTCCTGGTCGAGGGCCGCGACCGCCCGGCGCCGATCCTGTGCGGGCACAACCCGGCTTACTACGTGGGCTTCTTCGAGCGCTTCGGCTTCGTCAAGCGCGAGGCCGACAACCTGGCCTATGCCATCGACATCGACCTGCAGGCCGATCCCATCCGCCGCCTGGCCCGCCTGGCCGAGCGCGTGCGCCGGCGCAAGAACATCACCGTGCGCAGCGCGGACCTGGCCGACCTGGACGGCGAGATCGACCGCGTCTGGGACCTGGAGAACCGCGCCCTGGCGCACCTGCCGGGTTTCATCCCATACCCCCGGGAATCCATCGAAAGCCTGGTGCTGCCGCTCAAGGACCTGGCCGACCCCGAGCTGGTCCTGTTCGCCGAGATGGACGGCAAGACCGTCGGCTGGTTCCCGGGCATTCCCAACTTCAACGAAGTGCTGATCCACCTCAACGGCCTGCGCTACCCCTGGGATTACCTGCGGGCGCTGCGCTACCGCAACTTGAAGCCGCAGTGCCTGGCGATTAAAAGCGTGGTCGTGCCGCCCGAGTACTGGGACACCGGCGTGGCCGTCCTGCTCTTCGAAGAGATGGCGCGCCGCGCCGCCGCCAAGGGCTACCGCTGGGCCGACCTGTCCATGACCGGTGAAGACAATCCCGACACCTGGGGCCTGGCGCATCATATGGGGGCCAAGATCTACAAGCGCTACCGCTTCTACCGCAAGGAAGTATGAGCGGGTCGAACCGGAGCCGACCGCCGCTCGGATCGGCAGGATATCCGTCTCAGGGCTTTCTTAAAACCTTGGGTGTGAAAGGTCTGAAATTCCCGGCTGTCGACCATGACGTTTACCGCGAAGGCACAAAGGCACAAATAAATAATTGAAAAACTCCGTTTTCAAAGGGGATCAGTCCTCTTGAAAACTTCGTGTCTTGGTGTCTTCGTGGTGGATACGAATTTCCTAGTGGGTATGATATGCTGCGCGAGGCCGGGGGTGGGGCTAGAAAGAAGGACTTTAAGCAAGCCGTAATATTCGGTCCTCTGGCAGCTTGCAGCCGGGGACATTTTGTGCAATAATAAGCTTGCCCCGTCCAGGGTGCCCCCCTCACCCTGGACGGGGCAATTTAATTGTGAGGGGTAATCGCCGGGAGGTAAATTTCCGCCCCTGCGTTCTGCCCCGACTTATTTTCGGAAGATGACGAACTTGCTCAGGACGAAGTTCCAGGCCAGGGTGAGGCAGGTCGCCAGGCCGAGCGAGACCAGCTCGGGCAGGTGCAGGACGTTCAGGCCGAGCTGCATGGTGCCGGTGTTCATCCCCAGGCCGACCAGGTTGACCAGCACGAAGGGCAGCAGCGTCTTCCAGGCGCTGGTCTGCGAACGGAAGGTCCAGTTCCTGTTCCAGACGAAGCTGTTGAGGATTCCGGCGCCATAGGAGATGCCCTTGGCGAGCACCGGCAGGCCGGCCATTCCCAGCCAGCGGGTGAGCACGAAATACAGGCCCAGGTCGACGAGCGTGTTGAGCACGCCGACCGCCCCGAACTTGACGGCTTGCTTCAACCAGAGCCAGGACGGTTTGCCGGCGTTCTCCATGTCTCAGCCTCCACAATCGTACAGTATTGTACTCCTTCCCGTGCGCCCCGGTCCGGGTCCGGAGGTCCGGCTCTCCAACGATCGTTCAGATTTTGTTTAATAATCCCGAGAAATTGATATGGATTGGGTGGCCGGCCTGCCGCGGCGATCTCCTCTCAGGCGAAAGTCCCCGAAAGCGGGAAAGGGAAGCGAAGGGGGCAGGGTCGTTGCCCGCAGGGGGAATTTGGCCTATACTGGACAAAGGGTTCAGCGCGCGCCGCATCTGAAGATCGGGATGGAGGAAAACGTGATGGAAAAGCTGCAATGCCCAAGCTGTGGAAGCCCTGATGTCCAACAGGTGGGATACCCGGAATATAAATGCACACATTGCGGAACCCGCTTCATCCCAGACCAGGCCCCGAGCGGGTTCGTGGATGTTGTCTTGGTGGGGATTCCGCCGGGCAAGGACGAAATTGATGCGATCAAAGCGGTCAGGCAAGCGACCTACCTGGGTCTTGCTGAAGCCAAACGGGCGGTGGAAAATCTGCCGGCCGTGGTCAAGCAAAACGTGCCCGTGGCCGAGGGGGAGCGCATCAAGGCCGCCCTGGAGAAAGCCGGGGCGACGGCATCGCTGAAGCCCGCGTAACCTACGTGGGAGGCTGGCGCCGCCGATGCGCCGGTCGTGCCCGCGGACCGGATTGGGCCTATGCTGAAATCAGGGACGGATGGCCTGCGCAGCTGCCGGTAGGCTGTTAAACGTCCCGTTTACCACTGGTTGGGCGGCATCGATATTCCACGTGGAGGATGTCATGAAATCCAGAGGCGAAAACCAATTCCTCAGGTTTCCTCGCTTTGCGGCGGGGCTTTATTCCAGGCTGACCCGGACCCGCTCGTTACAACGGCAATACCAGGAGATCGCCGCCTGTCTGACGAGCCGGGTTCATGGCGGTCGCTTGCTCGACGTTGGAACAGGCCCGGGCCGGCTTCTGCTCGAAGTCCACGAGCTGAATCCCGGATTGCAGCTGTACGGCCTGGATATTTCGCAAGCGATGGTCGAACTGGCCCGGCAGAATCTGGCCGGAGTGGCGACCGACCTGAAGATGGCAAACATCTGCGAAACGGGGTATGAAGCCGACTTTTTCGACGCGGTGGTTTGTACGGGGAGCTTCTATCTGTGGGACCGTCCTGAACAAGGGCTGGAAGAGATCCACCGGATCCTCAGGCCAGGCTGCAGCGCGCACCTGTTCGAGACGAACCGGGACTATGACCGGGAGGCGTACAAAGCAGCTCTGCAGGCGAACCTGAAGCGGGAAGGGTTGGCGATGCGGCTGTTCGGACCGCTATTATTGGGAAAAGCGCTGCCGATGGCCTATCGACCTGATGAGGTAGAAGCGATCGTAAGGCGGACGAGCTTTGCAGGCGGATGCCGAATCGAGAATGTGGCGCTGGTCGGACTTCCGATATGGATGCATATCCAACTGACCAAGCGAGGCTCGCTTTGAGTTGAGCGTGCCGCCCGCCCGTGCCTGCAGCCGACGGCCGCGCGGGTGATGCCTGCCGTTAGATGTCGCGGAGGGCTTGGGAATTGTTGCGATCGATGAAAACCAATGGGCTGCAATAGAAATGGCCGAGAACGGTGATCAGGAAACATATTTCACAGTTCGTAGAAAGAGTAAAAAATGGCACCCAGAAATGAGAATCCGCTCATTGCCGCACGAAGAGATCGGACCCGATGGTTTTTGTCAGACCGCTTTGGGATGTTTATTCACTGGGGGCTGTATGCCATACCAGCCAGAGGGGAATGGATCAGGAGTATCGAGAAAATCAGTAATGAAGCCTATCAAAAATATTTTAACGAATTCAATCCAAACAACTATCACCCCGCGGTCTGGGCAAAGACAGCCAAGAATGCCGGAATGAAATATGCCGTACTCACGGCGAAGCACCATGACGGCTTTTGTCTGTTCGACAGCCAGTTGACCGACTATAAATCAACGAACACGCGGGCCAAGCGGGATTTGGTCAGGGAATATGTGGAGGCGTTCCGCGCCGCGGGATTGAAGGTGGGTCTGTATTACTCCCTGCTCGATTGGCATCATGCCCATTACCCGGCGTACGGGGACCAGTACCATCCGATGCGCGACAACGAGGCCTGCAAAGGACAGCCTCGCAATTTTGCCGAATACCTGGACTATTTTCATGGCCAGGTCGCCGAGTTGCTCACTAATTACGGCAGGCTCGATATCCTGTGGTTCGATTTTTCGTACGCGGAGCTGACGGGTGAGGCTTGGCGCGCCACCGAACTGGTGCAAAAAGTGCGCGCCCTGCAGCCGCACATCTTGATCGACAACCGCCTGGGGGCGAGTGGCGAGGGCAATCATAAGTTTGTGACCAAAAATCCTGAAATCTTTGCGGGTGATTTTGCCTGCCCGGAGCAGATCATCCCTCCGGAGGGCTTGGTCACGGAGGATCATCAAGCGGTTCCCTGGGAAGCCTGTCTGACCCTGAACAACCACTGGGGATATTGTGCCGCGGATCGGGATTATAAATCTTCCCGGCAAGTGATCCGTGCCTTGGTCGAGTGCGTCAGTAAAAACGGGAACATGCTGCTGAATGTGGGGCCTAATGCCAGGGGAGAGATCCCCGCCGCAAGCGAGCGGATTCTGGAGCAGGTCGGCGAATGGATGCGCCAGAACGGTGCCAGCATCTATGGCTGCGGGGGAGCGGAATTGTCCAAACCCGAGTGGGGGCGGTATACCCAAAAGGGGAATCGGTTGTATGCCCATATTTATGAGCGGGGGATCGGGCCGATCAACTTCCGGGGATTGAACGGCAGGATCAGGCAGGCGCGCTTGCTGGCGGATGGATCCGAACTGAAGTTGGAGAAGTCGTGGATGACGGCCGATTACGCCCCGGATGCTTTTATTGATTTTCAAACTTCCAGGCTTCCGGATGAATGCGATACGGTTGTCGAGTTGGAGTTGATGTAAGCGAGGCTGTTCGGGGATTTTGGTCAGAGAGCATGGCTGTACATTCGTGTCAGCATGGACGGGGCATTTTTTAACCGCAAGGGCGTTGCCCGTAAAAGCTCCTCATCGGGGTCTCTCCTCGTCCTGTTCCCAGTTGGATGGATTCTCTACGATATAGGTGACGATGCGTTCATATTCGGCCTGGCCCCGGATGATGTGTTCATAACAGTTTCGCTGCCAGACGTTCCCGCCAATCAATTCGATCCCGGCGCGGCGCACCACCGCGGATTTGAACGATCCGACGATGGCGCCCAATGAACCTGATTTGGGGCCATGCGGAAATTTGGGTTGTGGTAGGGGCGACGCATGCGTCGCTCCTACCAGAAATATTATGCCATGGATGTGATTCGGCATGACCACGAACGCGTCCACCTCCGCGTTGGGGAAATGCTCCGGGATGGCGTGCCAGCACTCGGCGACGATCCGGCCCAGCGCGTTCAGGCGGACCTCCCCGCCGACGATTTCCCCGAACAGGCATTCGCGCTGCAATGCGACGATGGTGATGAAATACCCTCCAGCCTGGGCGTAATCGTACCCCTGCACTCGGATGGATTTCCTGGATCGCCTGTCCCTCCTTCCCATCTTCACCCTCCCTGGTTGAAATCCTGCGAGGCGATTGTACCACCTGGACGGGGCGTTTTTTGACCGCAAGGACGTTGCCCGCGGACCGGATTCGGCCTATACTGGGGACGGTCTTCTTCAAAAACCATGCCAGGGGCTCTTGGAGAGCACCTCTCCACGCATAAGGAAAAATGACCATGACCATGTTCATCACGGGCGGGACCAGCTCGATCGGGCGCGTTCTGGTCAAGGAGTTATCCGCCCGGGGGATTCCCGCGCGCCTGCTGGTGCGCAAGAGTTCCAACCGGGCCGCGCTCGAATTGCCCGGGGTCACATTCATCGAAGGGGACGTGACCGATGCCGACGCCGTCCGTCGGGGAATGGAAGGATGTCAATCGGCGACCCATCTGGCTGCGGTCGTGGGGCACAATGTCCCGGAGGCGGAATGGTGGCGTGTCAACCGCGAGGGCAGCCGCAATGTCCTCCAAGCGGCGTACGACCTTCACCTTGATAGCCTGGTGCAGGTGAGCTCGCTCTCCGTCCTGGGCACCACCCGGCCGGGAGAAATCGCGGATGAGACCCGCCCGATCGACACGGACAGGTACATGAATTTGTATCAAAAGACGAAACATGCCGCCGACGAGATCGCCCGGGAGTACGCCGCGCAAGGCCTGCCCGTCAAGATCGTCTACCCGGCGTTTGGCTATGGCTGCTCGCAGGCCTCGAGCCATCCCAGCCTGCAGGACCAGACCCTCCTGCGCATGGCGGCGGGGAAACCGGTGGCGATTCTCGGAAGCGGCCGAAACCGGCTGTGCCTGTCGTATTACAATGACACCGCCGCCGGAATCCTTTTGGCGCATGCCAGGGGGGCGGCCGGGGAAGGGTATATCCTGGGGAATGAGAATTTGACGTTCAAAGAAATCTGGGCTGCGGTGGCCGAGGTGCTTGGCAAGGAGATGCCGCGCATGCGTGTCCCCCTGCCGATCCTGAGACTGGTCTCGTCTGCCGCGTGCCTGCTGACCGGGAGGTCCATCTTTCCACCGGAGTTCTTTGAGATGCTCGGCCTCGACTGGTGCTTCAGCAGCCGGAAGGCCAGGGAGCTTTTGGGCTGGAAGCCGCATTCCTTTCTCGACGGGTTGAGGGACACCTGGGCGGAGTATCAAAAGCAGGGCTGGAGCCCCTCCGCCGGATGACCGCTCCTGGCGGTCCGCCACCCCAAGGGAGGCATGGGCATTGCCCGCGACGGGATTTGGCCTATACTGGAATCAGGGCCGCGTGGCCTGTGCAGCCGCCGATAAGCTATTGGACTGTCCTTAGAACCACTCGTTGAGTATCCTACGAGGTAGAATCGATCAAACGCATAGGGAGTAGCCTCATGAGAAACAGCTTATCGGCCTCGAAGACGAGTAACTAATAAGGAGATCACCATGGTGTTGCGAATGTGGCATGGGCGCGTGCCCACGAGCAAGGCGCAGGCTTATCGATCATTTCTCAATCAGCGAGCCATTCCTGACTATCAATCTGTTGCCGGCAACCTCAGCGTTTATATCCTGGAACGCACAGAAGGCAAAGTTACTCACTTCGTTACGCTAACATTCTGGGAGGATATGGATGCGATCAAAGGCTTTGCAGGCGACAATGTAGAGTCGGCAAAATACTATCCTGAAGACAAAGATTTTCTGATGGAGTTTGAGCCTAACGTCCTGCATTACGAGGTTGTTGGGCACTCATAACCGTCAGTCATCAGTGTTCGTGGAGTGAATTATAAAAGGGTCGCACAACACAGGTTGCCGCCGGCTGATGCGCGTCTTTGTGCCATCTTGGGCTTGCCCCGCTCCTCCGCCCGGACGGGGCTTTTTTTGACCGAAAGGACATTGCCCCACATTTTGGTCACGACGCAGAGGGTTGCAACGACCATAATGATATTTTGGGAGATGATTTTTCCCGCCCGACGGTCAACCGTCGGGCTCAGGGCGAAAGCCCCGGCGGGGCTTGTGCCATAAGCCCGGACATTGATGTCCGGGCGCTCTCCCGGACGGGACGTTTTTTCATCGCCAGGCCGTTGCCCGCGGACCGGATTCGGCCTATACTGGAATCGGGGTCGAATGGGCTGTGCAGCCGCCAGTGAGCATCGATCCGCAAGGCTTGTTGACCTAACCGCAACACCTGTTGACCAACCCGCAAGCCTCGTTGGGTAACCCGCAAACCTTGTTGGATAAGCCGCAAGGCTTGTTGGCTAACCCGCAATGCCTGTTGGGCAATCCGCAACGCCTGTTGGCCAACCCGCAAACCTTGTTGGGTAACCTGCAAAGCTTGTTGGATAAGCCGCAACGCCTATTGACTAATCCGCAAGGCGTGTTGACTCGATTGCAGGGGGATTAAAGTAGATTTAACCGGGATGCGATTTGATCACCAGGGAATTCAAAATGAAGTTTTGGGAGATTATTTTTCCCGCCCGACGATGAATCGTCGGGCTCAGAGCGAAAGCCCCGGCGGGGCTTGTGCCATA
>Ga0335070_10001146_pt1 | contig 30280 bp, 26 predicted proteins | sample Lox_Sample_13_FD_206722 | JGI IMG/M metagenome (GOLD analysis project Ga0335070, IMG submission 206722) | Soil microbial communities from Loxahatchee National Wildlife Refuge, Florida, United States - Lox_Sample_1.3 | ecosystem: Environmental > Terrestrial > Soil > Wetlands | place: USA...
GCATCGCGGTCCTGCGCGCGCTCGGACTCGCATCGGCCTACGAGCTCGACGAGGCGGGCGTCGCCGCGGACTGGCGTCCCGCCGCGGAGCCGCGCCTGGCGGAACGCCACTTCGAGACCCTGCGAGCGCTCGCGCACGCGGGCGCGGACGTGCTCGCGGCCGCGGTGGAATGGTCGGGCGAGCCCGAGACACCCGAGGCGACGGACGACGCGTCGCCGGTCGAGTCGTTCCGCGCGGCCTTGCGGCGCGCCGAGTCGGATCTCTCCGCGCCCGTCCTGCTCGCGCTGCCCACCGAGGAGGTCGGCTCCCTGCTTCAGCTCCTCGCGAGCGTGCTGCTGGATCCGGACGGAGTCCGCGGAGACGGGCGCCGCGTGAACGCACTCTCCTCGGCGCTGACGCGGCGCCTGCGGCGGCGCCTGCGCGGCCTGCTCGAGGGCACCTCGCTGCGCACCGTGAGCACGATCGACTTCGCCGCCTGGCGTCAGGAGCTCCGTTCCCTGGCGGCCGCCCGTGTGCTCGCGGCGGGCGAGTCGGACCTGCGCACCGCGCTGACGGCGCTCGTGCACGAGGATGGAGCGGGGCCTGCGCTCGAGGCGCGGGAGGGCGACGACATCAGCGCGCGCGTGAACGCGTCGCCGCAGGCCCTCGCCCTGCTCCGCCGCATCGTCCGCGACTGGCTCGCGGCGCTCGGCGAAGCGCGGTGAGTCTGCGAGACTCGCGGCGCCGCTACCGGCGCGTGACGGTCCGGCTGCGCGCCTCCTACGAGTACGCGGGCGAGGTGCACGAAGCGATCGCCACGACGCTCGGAGCCGGCGGCCTCTTCGTCGCCACCGACGAGCCGCTCGCCCCCGGCAGTCGCCTGCACATCCGCTTCGTCGTGCCCGGCGGCGTGCGTCTCCACCGGCTCGAAGCCCGTGTCGTGTGGGCGCACCGCGCGGGTGATCCGGGCAGCCAGGGGCACGGGATGGGACTGGCGTTCACCAACCCCGCGGACTGCTCGGCGCTCGCCGTCGAGCTCGAAGCCTTCGCGAGCGCCCCCGGGCAGGGCGACGCAGCGCGCGGGGAGCCGGAAGCGAGCGGAGGATCTCGCTAGGCGCGAGCCGCCGCGAGCCGCGCGAGGCTCACGCCCCGCGCGAGGCTGCGATCCGGATCGTCGATCACCCAGGTCTCGGGTCGCTCGAGGATCGCCGCCACGAGCTGCTGGTGCAGCGCATGGCCGCCGCGCTCGACGTGGACGTGGCCGGCGATCGGCATGCCGAGCAGCGCGAGATCCCCGCACAGGTCGAGCACCTTGTGGCGCACGAACTCGTCGGGCCAGCGCAGGCCCTGCGGGTTCACCACGCGCGCCTCGTCGAGCAGGACCGTGTTGTCCAGCGATCCGCCCCGAGCCAGTCCGGCCTCCCAGAGCGCGCGCACGTCCTGCAGGAAGCCGAACGTCCGAGCCGCGGCGATCTCGCGCTCGAAGCGGGCCGGGTCGAGCGGCGAGAGGCAGATCTCCTGGCGGCGGATGGCCGGATGCTCGAAGTCCACGGCGTAGGTGACCCGGAAGTCACGCGCCGGCTCGATGCGGACGCTGCGGTCGCCGTCGCGCACCTCGAGCGGACGTCGCATGCGGAGCACGCGGCGGGGGGCGCGCTGACGGAAGACTCCGGCCGAGCGGATCAGGTAGACGAACGGCGCGGCGCTGCCGTCCATGACCGGCAGCTCGGGCCCGTCGACCTCGACGCGCACGTTGTCGATGCCGAGGCCGTAGCAGGCCGCGAGCAGGTGCTCGACGGTTCGCACGCTCGCGTCGCCACGCCCGAGCGTGGTCGCGAGCCGCGTCGACGTCACCTCGCTGGCGCGCGCCGGAGTCTCGGCCCGGGAGCCCGTGTCCGTGCGAACGAAGCTGACGCCCTCGCCCGCTCGCGCCGGGTGCAGCACCAGCTGCGTCGGCGCGCCGCTGTGCAGGCCGACCCCGGTACACGAGACCTTCTCGGCAATCGTCTGCTGGTACACCAAGCCCCTCCCCTCCGGACCCCGTCCCAGGTCCGGCATCGTCACCCCGGCGTTCCTGGCCGTTCGGGAGAGCAAGCGACGTGCCCAATCGCGCCCCTCGAGCTCCCGCAAGAATTCATTTGTATTTTCCAATAGTTGCTTCACCCGACCTGCCCTGCCTTCCGGAGTGGTTCCCCCACGGGAGCCGGTGCTTCCGTGATGATCTCGTCACATGCGTGACGAGTTCGTCACTCGCAGAGCCGCCCCGCATCTCGTTCAGGAGATGGGATCCGCGCGCAGCTCGGCCAGGATGTCTCGCGTCGAGGGGTAGCGTTCTTCCGGATCCTTGCGCATGCAGCGGTCGATGATCTGGACGATCACGTCCGGCAGATCCGGAACCGCCTCGCGAGGATCGGGCGGGGGCGTGTGGACGTGATGGTACGGCAGGTTGCCCTCGGTGAAGGGCAGTCCGCCGGTCGCCATCTCGAAGAGCGACACGCCGAGCGAGTAGATGTCGGTGCGATGGTCGACGTTCTTGCCCAGGGTCTGCTCGGGGCTCATGTAGTACGGCGTGCCCGACACCACCGTCGTGTGGTTGCGGACCTCTTCGATCACCTTGGCCAGGCCGAAGTCCATGATCTTGGCCTTGCGATCGACCGTCCACATCGCGTTCGCCGTCTTGATGTCGCGATGCACGATCTTCTTGTCGTGGGCGTACGCGAGCGCCTCGCACATCTGCGAGAGCACGTGGGCCACGCCCTTCGGCGCGATCCGGCCGCGGCGCTTGATGATCTCCTTGAGCGTGTGGCCGTCCACGTACTCCATCGCGATGTAGAAGACGCCGTCCTGCTCGCCCGCGTCGTAGACCATCACGATGTTGGGGTGGTTGAGCTGCGCGGCGCTCTTGGCCTCGCGCAGGAAGTTCTTCAGCGCCTGCGGATTCTCCCTCAAGGCGTCCGGCAGGACCTTGAAGGCCACCGTGCGGTCGAGCACCGTGTCGTCGGCCTTGTAGACGACGCCCATGCCGCCGCGGCCCAGCGTGCCGCGGATGATGTAGCGACCCGACTTGCCGCTCGCGGCGCCTCCGGCCGCGGCCTTCTCCGGCGGCGCGTTCTGCAGCTGCTCCCGCGTGCGCGCGAGGCGCGCCTCGACGTCTTCGTACTTGAAGTCGAAGGCCAGGATCTTCTCGTAGAGCCGATGCGCCTCCTGGATCTCGCCGCTCGCCTCGTACACCGTTGCGAGGCAGTAGAAGACGCGCAGGTTGTCGCGATCCAGCTCGCGCTCGCCGATCGCGTCGCGCAGCTTCGAGATCGCCACGGAGTGCATCTGCCGCTCGCGGAAGATCTCGCCGAGGAGTGCGGAGGCCGCGGCAAAATCGGGGTCGTCGGCCCCGACATTCTGCAGCGCGGCGATCGCGGCGTCGTCGCGGCCCTTCTCGCGATGCAGGCGCCCTGCGCGCAGGTTCGCGCCAGCCTTCTCGAGCATCTCCGCCTCGCGCACGTCGTCGCCCACCAGCGCGAAGCACTCCGCGGCGTCCGAATAGCGCTCGGCCCGCTCGTAGCAGGCCGCGGCCTTTGCCCGGTCGCCGGCGCCCACGTACATCTCCGCCGCCTGCGCCGGCGCGCCCGCGCGCTCGTAACAGCCCGCCGCCTCGGCGTAGCGCTCGAGCAGCCGGTACAGATCCGCCGCCTCGATCAGCTCACCGGACGCTTCGAAATGCTTCGCGGCGTCGGCGTGCTCGCCGCGGTCTCGGTGGTACTCCGCCAGCACGCGCGAGGCCGCCTCGGCGTTGCCCGCGCGCTGCAGGACCTCGGCGGCCCGCGGCGCCATGCGCGCCTTGAGGAACAGCTCGACGGCGCGCGCCGAATCTCCGCGCTTCGCGGCGAGCTCCGCGGCAGGCTCGTACAGGCCGCCCTTCATGAGCGTGTTCTCGGCCCGCTCGAGCTCTCCGGCGCGCTGGAAGAGCTGGCCGGTCATGCGCACGAGCTTCGCGTGCTCCTCGCGGGCCCGGTCGTCGCGCGAGGCTGCCGCGGCGAGCTCGACCAGCTCCCGATCGAGGCACAGCGCCGCCTTGAGCCACTGCTGGCATTTCGCGTAGGAGCGGGCCGCGTCGCGCGGAAAGTCGCTCTTCTCGTAACACTCCGCGGCGCGCCGGTGGTCCCCCGCCTTCTCGAACATCTCGGCGGCCTGGCTGATGTTCCCGCCCTCGAAATTCGCCTCGGCGGCGCGCGCGAACTCCCCCTGTCGCGCGAAGATCACCGCGGCAGAGCCGTAGCTGCCGGCCTTCACGTACAGCTCCGCGGCCTCGAGGAAGCGGTTCTGGTCGTGGCGGACTTCCGCGGCGCGGACGAACTCACCGGCGGCAATGAAATGGTCGGCCGCCTCGTCGAGCGCTCCGGCAGCGAGACAGATCTCGCCGGCTTCGTTGGGCATGCCCTTGCGCGCGATCGCCGCCGCCTCCTTGCGCGCCTTGCGAGCGAGCTTGTCGCGTCCCGGCGCCTTGCCCGACGGGGCGGACGAGGCGCCTTCGTCCGCCGCCTCCATCCGCAGACGCCGCGGCCGTGTGGCCGCCACGGCGATTGCGAGGCCGAGCGGCGCGAGCACGAAGCGCAGCGGAACGCCGGTCGCCACATCGACGATCCTGGGAGCGAGATCTTCGCCCGCGTCCCCGATGCCCGGGATCTGCGTCAGGGTCCGGCTCAACGCGCGGAGCGCGACGTCGTGCGCCGCGCCGATCGGCGCGACCTTCGAGCCGTAGGCGATGGCGAGGCCGAGCCCACCGAGACTCAGTGTGAGCCCCGCGACGATCAGCATCAGCCCTCGGACGATGGTCCGCACCCGCTCCCGTCTCCTGCCCGGGCCGCGCAGGCCCGAGGCGGCGTATCGGCCAGCCGTAGAGGGCCTTTGAGGAGCGGTCCCCGACCCTTTTGCCGCGCCTAGAGCAGCTTGCCCTGCTGGCTGGAAGGGGGGAGCGGGAGCACCACGCCGAAGTGCTCTCGGGCCCGGCGGGTCGCGACGCGACCGCGGGGCGTGCGCGCCAGGAAGCCCTGGTGGATCAGATAGGGCTCCACGACGTCCTCGAGCGTCCCCTTGTCCTCGCCCACGGCCGCCGCCAGGGTGTCGAGACCCACGGGGCCACCCTCGAATTTCTCGAGCAGCGCGGACAGCACCTGGCGATCGAGTCGATCGAAGCCCTCCGCGTCGACGTCGAGGCGCTCGAGCGCGAAGCGGGCCAGATCCGGACTCACGCCGCCCGAGGCTCCCGTCCGCTCCTCGACGGTTGCGAAATCGCGGACGCGGCGGAGCAGGCGATTGCCGACCCGGGGCGTGCCTCGCGAGCGCCGAGCGATCTCGGCCACGGCGCGGGCCTCGATCTCGACCCGCAGCACCCGCGCGGAACGCTCGATGATGCGCTCGAGGTCCGCAGGCGGGTAGTACTCGAGGCGCGCGGACCAGCCGAAGCGATCCCGCAGCGGCGAAGTCAGCAGCCCCGCGCGCGTGGTCGCGCCGATCAGCGTGAAGCGCGGCAGGTCGAGGCGCATCGAGCGGGCGCCCGGTCCCTGGCCGATCAGGATGTCGAGCTGATAGTCCTCCATCGCCGGGTAGAGGATCTCCTCCACCACCGGGGGGAGGCGATGGATCTCGTCGATGAAGAGGACGTCGCCCGGCTCGAGGTTCGAGAGCAGCGCGGCGAGATCGCCCGGCCGCTCGATGGCGGGTCCGCTGGTCGAGCGCAGCACCGCGCCCATTTCGCGAGCGACGATGCCGGCGAGCGAGGTCTTCCCGAGGCCGGGCGGCCCGTGCAGAAGCAGGTGATCGAGCGGCTCGCCGCGCTGTCGCGCGGCGCGGATGAACACCGCGAGGTTCGCACGGACATGATCCTGCCCGACCATCTCGTCGAGCGTGCGCGGACGCAGCGCCTCTTCCCAGGCCGCATCGCCGGGCAGCGCGCGCCGCGTGAGTGCTCCGCGTTCCTCGTCGATCATCGCGCCAGCCTCCGCAGGGCGCCGCGCACGAAGGCCTCGAGCCCCGCATCGGCACCGATCTCGGCCTCGACGTCGGCCAGAACGCCCTCCGCCTCGGCGCCCGCGTAGCCGAGGTTCTGCAGCGCGGACAGGGCCTGTGCGCGGGCGCCGGCGACCGGCTCGTGCTGCGCCGGCTCCCCGGCCAGCGAGAGGGCGAGCTCCTCGGCGCGATCCCTCAGCTCGACCACGATGCGCTCGGCCATCTTCGCCCCGACGCCGGGCACGCGGCGCAGCGGCGCACCGTCGCGCTCGCGGATCGCCCGCAGGAGGTCTGTCGGGCTGATCCCGGAGAGCACCGTCTGCGCCAGCTTCGGGCCCACGCGCGAAGCGCGCAGCAGCAGCTCGAAGGCCGCCTGCTCGCCCGCGCTGGCGAATCCGTACAGCTGGAGCGCCCCCTCGCGCGCATGGGTGTGGATGCGCAGGGCCACGGTCTTGCCCTCGTCGGGCAGCCGGGCGCCGGTCGAGAGAGGCACGAACACCTCGTAACCGACGCCGTGCACGTCGATCACGCAGCGCGTCGGCGTGCTCTCGCGCAGGACGCCTTCGAGACGCGCGATCACGACACGCGCCTCACGCGCACGACGGGTCCGCGGGAGCGCCGCCCGCGTCGGGACGCACGCGGCGGCTTCAGCAGCTCGAGCCGCCCCGCCTGCGCATGACACAGCGCAGCCGCGAGCGCGTCCGCGGCGTCCGCGGAGATCTCCCCGCCGAGTCCGAGCGAGCGCGCCACCACGCGCTGGACCTGGTCCTTCACGGCGCGGCCGCTTCCCGTCACGGCCTGCTTGATGCGGGCCGGCGCGTACTCGACCACACACAGTCCCCGCCCCCCGAGAGCGGCCAGCGCCGCGCCACGCGCCTGACCCAGCACCAGGGCCGAGCGAGGGCTCGCGGCGACGAAGACCTGCTCGAGGCTCGCGACGTCCGGGCGATGGCGCTCGATGATCTCGCAGAGCGCCCGGTGGAGCCGATCCAGCCGGGCGGCCATCGAGGCCGTGCGCGGCGTCCGGATCGTCCCGTGAGCCAGATGGACGACCCGCGAGCCCCGCCGCTCGACGATCCCGAATCCCGTCACCGCGCTGCCCGGGTCGATGCCGAGCACCCGCAGCGCGCCCGGATCGCTGCGCATCGGGTCGCGCGCCTCGCTGTGGTTCGCTTCCAACCCGCCCCCGGCGGCCGCGCTGGCCTCGAGGGTCTCGCGGGAGGACGCGAGACCCGGGTCACCTGGGTTCTGCACGGCCGGGGGGTGCCGCGCTGCGCGATCTTAGCTCGCGATCTTCGCCATCTCCTCCTCGGAGATGTCGAAGTTCGCGTGCACGCTCTGCACGTCGTCCAGATCCTCGAGGGCGTCCGCCACGCGGAGCATCGTCTCCGCGTCCTTGCCCTCGAGCTTCACCGTCGTCGAAGGGATCATGCCGAGCTCCGCCTGGACCGGCCGGAAGCCCCGAGCGATGAGCGCCTCCTTAACGGTCTCGAAGTCGTTCGGCGGGGTGGTGACCTCGACGCCCGTTTCGGACTCGACGGCGTCGTCGGCGCCCGCATCGAGCGCAGCCTCCAGGAGCGCATCGACGTCGAGGCCCTGGCGGTCGAACTGGAGGACACCCTTCTTGGAGAACAGGTAGGCCACGCAGCCGCTCGACCCGAGGCTGCCGCCGTACTTGGTGAGGACGTGGCGCAGCTCGCCGACCGTGCGGTTGCGGTTGTCCGTCAGGACCTCGACGTAGATGGCCGTGCCGCCCGGGCCGTAGCCCTCGTACACGACCTCCTCGAACGACTCCGTCGCGGTGGCGCCGAGCCCCTTCTTGATGGCGCGCTCGATGTTGTCCTTCGGCATGTTGGCCGCGCGCGCCTTCTCGATGGCGAGGCGCAGCCGCGGATTGGCGCCCGGGTCGCCGCCCGCCACGCGCGCGGCGGTCGCGATCTCCCGGATCAGCTTCGTGAAGATCTTGCCGCGTTTGGCATCCGCGGCGCCCTTCTTGCGCTTGATGGTGGCCCATTTGGAGTGGCCGGACATCCACAAACCCCGGAAATCGCTCGGGGTTTAGCACGCAGACCGCGCTGCTCCAAGACCGGGGCGAGCGGCGACGGGAACTCCAGCCCGAGGGGCAAGTTGCCGATAGAAGGCACGCTGCGGGCAGAGGGGGTGCTTTGGCGCAGATCGCCATCGGAATCGACCTGGGCACCAGCAACTCGTGCGTCTCGGTGTCGCGCCGCGGCCGCGTCGACGTCCTGCCCAACGCCTTCGGCGAGAGCACGACCGCCAGCGTCGTGAACATCGCGGCCGACGGCTCCATCACGGTCGGCAATGCGGCCAAGGCCAACATCATCCACGACCCGAAGCACACGATCTATTCCGCCAAGCGGCTGATCGGCCGTTATTTCTTCTCCGAGGAGGTCAAGAAGGCGCGCGCGATCTGCGCCTATGAAATCGTCGAGGGCGAGAACCAGAGCGTCCGCATCCGCGTGCGCGACGAGGTGTTCAGCCTGCCCGAGATCAGCGCGATGGTGCTGAGGGAGATGAAGTCCATCGCGGAGGCTCGCCTGGGTCAGCCCGTGTCGAAGGCGGTCGTCACGGTGCCCGCCAACTTCAACGACAACCAGAGGCAGGCTACCAAGGACGCCGCGCGCATCGCCGGCCTCGAGGTTCTGCGCATCCTGAACGAGCCGACCGCCGCGGCGCTCGCCTACGGCTTCGGCCGGGGCCTCCACCAGCGGGTGGCCGTCTACGACCTCGGCGGCGGGACCTTCGATATCTCGATCCTCGAGATCGGCGACGACGTCTTCGAGGTGCTCGCCACGTCCGGCGACACCTTCCTCGGCGGCGACGACTTCGACGATCGCGTGATCGACCTGCTCGCGGATCACTTCCTCGCCGAGCACAAGATCAACCTGCGCAACGACCGCTTCGCCCTCGAGAAGCTGAAGGTCGCGGCCGAGGATGCCAAGAAGGCCCTCTCGCTCGAGCCCAGCGTCGAGATCCGCATCCCCGACGTGCTCACCACGCCGGGCGGCGAGACGCTCTCGCTCGAGTACGCGCTCAGCGAGCGCGAGTTCGCATCCCTGGTCGCGGACCTGATGCAGCGCACGTTCAAGGTGTGCGACGAGGCGCTGCAGCAGGCCGGGATGGTGTCGCGTGACCTCGACGGCGTGATCCTCGTCGGGGGTCCGACACGCCTCGGCGTCGTGCGCCGCGGCGTGCGCGACTACTTCCAGATGGAGCCGCGCACGGACGTCGACCCCGACGAGGTGGTCGCGATGGGCGCGGCGATCCACGCCGCCTCTCTGCTCGACCAGGGCAGCGAGGCGTTCCTGCTCGACGTCACGCCCCTCTCGCTGCAGATCGGCGTCGCCGGCGGGCTCACGGAGCCCGTGATCGAGCGCAACACGCCGGTCCCGATCGAGCAGACGCGCACCTTCACCACGTTCAACGACTTCCAGCAGTCCGTCTCGATCCGCGTCTACCAGGGCGAGTCCCGCGAGGCGTCGGAGAACGAGCTGCTCGGACAGTTCGAGTTCGGCGGCTTCCGCGCGGGCCGGCGCGGCGAGGTCGAGATCGACGTCACCTTCGAGATCAACACCGACGGCATCGTCAACGTGACGGCGCGCGACCGCTCCACGGGCGAGGCCGCGTCGACGCGCATCACGCTGTCGTCCGGCCTCTCGGAGTCGGAGATCAGCTCGATCATCAACCGCGGCGTGGCGGACCGCGTGACGACCGACAACATTCCGGCGGCGAGCGCCCCGGCGCAGCCGGCGCGCGACGAGCTGGTCGCCTTGCAGAAGCCGGCGCAGAGGCCCGCTCAGAAACCTGCGCAGAAGCCCCCGAGTCGCCCGCCGGCCCCCCGGCCGGCCGCGCCCGAGCCGGAGATCGACCCGAACCTCATCACCGCCGTCGAATTCGACGGCGACGGGAGCGGTTCGAATGCGGCTTCCGAGGCGGAGCTGGAGCTGGGGGACGCCGCCGCGGGGGGCGACGAGCTCGAGCTCGCCGACATCGAGGGCCTCGGAGAGGAGCTCAGCGTCGACCGCGAGTCCGAATCGCTCTTCGAGGAGCCCGGCGTCGTCGACCTCGCCGATGACGAGGTGAGCTAGCCCGATGGCGGACACGCTCGCGCCCACGGAGATCCGGGCGCTCGCGCGCCTGCTCGGGGAGCTCGACTACTACCAGCTCCTGCACCTCCCGCGCGATGCCGGCAGCGCCGAGGTGAAGCGCGCCTACCATGCCACGACCCGGGTCTTCCATCCGGACGCCAACCGCAGCCTCGAGCCGGAGCTCCAGGATGCGGTGCGGCGCATCGCGATGCGCATCTCCGAGGCGTACTCGGTGCTGCGCGACCCGCGCAGGCGGCGCGCCTACGACACGCGCCTGACCGGGCAGGGCGGCATGCGGATCCAGCTCTCCGAGGCCAGCGCGGAGGCCGGTCGACAGGACGCGTCGGAACGGAACGGCAGGACGCCCCAGGGCCGGCGCTTCTTCAAGATGGCGCAGTCCGATCTGGCTCGGAAGCAGTTCGCCGCCGCCGCGCGCAATCTCCAGACCGCCCTGACCTTCGAGCCGGACAACGCGTTCTTCAAGGAACAGCTCGCGCTGGCCCGCTCGAGGATCGCCTAGGGCGGAGCGCGCAGAGCGCGCACCCTGCGTCCGGAGCGCCGAGCGTTTGACAGCGTCGGCGGGTCGCTGGCATGCTGCGACCTCACCGCACTGCGGTCGCGGTGCCGGCACCTCCGGTCCGGCGCCGACCCGCGAACCCCTCTCGCGAAGGACCCCCCGTCATGGCTGAAGCCGCTTCCCGGCCGCGCCCGATCGTGCCCTACCTCAAGATCCCGGCGAGCGGATCTCCCTATCTCGAGGGCCTCAAGTGCAAGGGCTGCGGCGCCATCTTCCTCGGCGAGCGCAACACCTGCTCGAAATGCGGCCGGACCGGCGCGCTGGAGCCGATCAAGCTGTCCAACCGGGGCGAGCTGTACGTCTACTCCATCATCCACCGCTCGTTCCCCGGCATCGAGGTCCCGTATGTCTCCGCGATCGTGGACCTCGAGGGCGGCGGGACGGTGAAGGGCAACCTGATCCGCGTCGACCCCGACCCCGCCAAGATCCGCATGGGCATGCCCGTCGAGGTCATCTACCAGATCGCGCCGCGCAAGGATCGCGAGGGCAACGAGTACCTCACCTACTACTTCCAGCCCCGGGCCTGAGCGCACGGGCGACGAGGAGCGGCCATGAGCGACGTCTACATCGTCGGAATCGACATGATCAAGTTCGGGCGCTTCCCGGACAAGAGCGTCCCGCAGCTCGGCGCCGAGGCGGCACAGCTCGCGCTGAAGGACGCGGGTCTGCGGATCCAGGACATGGAGGCGCTCTATTGCGGGAACCTGCTGCAGGCCGGCGCGATGGTGGGGCAGCGGATCCTCCAGGAGATCGGGCAGACGGGAATTCCGGTGACCAACACCGCGAACGCATGCGCCACCGGAGCCACCGCGCTGCGCACGGCGTGGACCGCCATCAAGGCCGGGATCTACGACCTGGTGCTGGCCGTCGGCGTCGAGCAGATGGGCAAGGCAGGTCTGCTGGGAGGCCCGGGCGGCGGCGGCGGCGGCATTCCGCGGGAGGGTCTGCTCGGATCGGGACTCATGCCCGCGGTCTTCGCGGAAGCGGGCATGGAGCACGCCCGCAAGTACGGAACGTCGTTCGCGCAGTTCGCCAAGGTCTCGGTGAAGAACCACCACCACTCGACGCGCAATTCGAAGTCCATGTACCAGATGGAGACGCCGCTCGAGATGGTGATGAACGCCGAGATGATCGCGTATCCGAACACCAAGCTGATGTGCTCGGTGAACGTGGATGGCGCGGCGGCCGCCGTGCTCGCGTCCGAGCGAAAAGCGCGCGAGCTCGGCATGCGCCGCGCGGTGCGCGTCGCCGCTTCGGTGCTGACCAGCGATCCCTACACGGATCGCGACCTCGTGATGCCCGACGTGAACACCTGCACGCGCCAGGCGGCCTCCAAGGCCTTCGAGATGGCGGGCGTCGGGCCGCAGGACCTCGACCTCGTCGAGCTGCACGACTGCTTCGCCACGGCCGAGATCCTGCACTACGAGAATCTCGGTCTGTGCGCCGAAGGCGAGGCGGGCAAGCTGATCGACGAGGGCGCCACCGCGCACGGCGGTCGCATCCCCGTGAACGTGTCGGGAGGTCTGCTCTCGAAGGGACATCCGCTGGGCGCCACGGGCATCGCCAACGTGTACGAGATCGCGACGCATCTGCGCGGCGAGGCCGGTGCGCGTCAGGTCGAAGGGGCGCGCGTCGGGCTGGCGCACGTGATCGGCCTCGGCAGCGCCTGCGGCATCCACATCCTCGACAAGACGGCCTAGCGCAGCCGCGCCTCTGCGGTCGCTCTCTTCGGCGCCCTCAGCCGCCGAAGTGGAAGAGGTTGTAGGCGCTCGCGAACGGCGCCCGGTCGAGCCACAGCTCCGACGCGGTCGCGGCCGCCGCGATCGCCAGCAGCGCGAGCGCGCGCACCCGCGTACTCGCGGTGAAGGCGAGGCTCCGATCCAGGCCGTGGACGTAGAGCAGCAGGAAGGGGATCAAGGCGCCGCCGAGCAGACGTCCCGAGGTGAAGAACGGGTGCGCGCGCGAGGGGTACACGCAGCGGCCGAAGTCGAAGCCGAGCGAGAGCACCGCCAGGAATGCAACCCCGCCGGCGAAGCACGACGCCGCGAAGAGCAGCGCGCGGCGCGGCTCGCGCGCCGCGGGCAGGCGCAGGAGAGCCACGCCGAGCAGCACCAGCGACGAGCCCGCGTAGAAGACGTCCAGCGCAGCGTGTGCGAGCCGCTCGCCGCGCCAGACGAACTCTCCGCGCCAGAAGCTCGCGAGCAGCTCCGACCCGAACGCGAACAGGCCGGCCCCCGAGAACAGCGGATGTGGCCACCACGCGCCGAGCGGCTTCCGCGTCCAGCCGAGCGCCGCGACCTTCGCCGTCGTCCCGGTCCAGTCGCCGTGGAGCAGCTGGTTCCAGACCAGCCACGCGCCGATCGGCGCGCCCGCACAGGCGACTGCGAGGGCGAGCCGCCCCCACGCCATCCGGGCGCCGCACTCCGCCGCGGCCCGGCGCGCTCGCAATCCGAGCGCCGCGGCGCCAACACCGACGAGGGGCAGGTTGCTCGCCTTGACCAGCGCCGTCGCCGCAAGCGCCAGCCCCGCCCGCGCGGCCGCCCCCCGCGTCGGCGCGCCGCCGGCGCCGAAGCGGACGATCTCGAGGAACGCCAGGCCGAAGCAGAGCGGCGACAGCGCGTCGCTGCCGATCGAGTAGAAGGCGTCCTGGGGAAACACCGCGAGCAGGAGCGGAACGCCCAGCCGCTGCAGTTTCGAGTCCGGGAACACGGCGCGCGCGATGGCATGGCCGAGATACACGAGTACCGCGGCCACCAGCGCATTCAGCGCGCGCAGCCAGTACAGGAGGGCGACTCCCGCGAGCCCGACGACCCGGCCGAGCGCGAGCCAGACGCCCCCGAGCGCATAGTAGAGCGGCGGCTCCTGGGACTCGGTATTCGCGTGCGCGGTCCACGCCGCGATCGCCCCGGGCAGCCCGGCCGCAGCAGCCTCGGGCGGAAGGGCGGCGAACGGGACCGGAAGACGGCCGCCGAATGCGGCGCGCGGCGCCAGATACTCCGGCGTGGCGTAGAGCGCGAGCATCTGCGCCGACTCGCGCCCGTAGCGCTCGAGCCCGCTCGGAGGGCGGCCGCGCGAGTACTTCACAACCACGTCGAAGTGAGCGGCCTCGTCGACGTTGTCGAAGAACGGGAACAGCGCACAGCTCGCGAGGACGCGCAGCGCGGCGAGTGCGGCGAGCCCGGAGACGACGGCGTGTTCGCGCCCGACTCGCCGGCCGGACCGTGTCTCGAGATCTTCGCGCAAGCCGACTCCGCCTCGTCGCGCGCCAGCCTACGGGGTCGCGCGTGAGCGAGCCACCGAATTGCGCCCCTGGAGACTCGCCTCGGACGCCGCCACATCCGAACGACGCCCCGCCACGTGGGCGCTGCGGCGCTATGCTGCCGCCCGTGCCGAGCCGCGGCTTCCGGACCCAGCGCGTGCGGGCGCCGCACCTCGTGCTGTGCGTCGCCGTGCTGATCGCACTGCTAGGCGGCGGCTGCGATTCGCAGAAGGCAGCACCCGAAGCGGCGAAGACCGAGACCCGTACCGACCTGAAGCCGACGTCCACGCCGGCGCCCGAGAAGAGCGCGCGCAAGGAGCGCCCCCTGCCCGCCTTCGGCGGATGGACGCTCGACGATCAGCGCCTCGAGATCTCGTCGCTCCTCGGAAAGCGCGTGATCGTCTTCTTCTTCAACCCGGAGGTCGCGTCGTCCGCGCCGGTCGCGCAGGCGCTTGCGGACATCCAGAAGTACCGGGGCGAGCAGAACTTCGAGATCGTCGGCGTCGCGGTGGGGGCGAGCCGCGAGGCCGCGCGCGCCTTCGTCGCGAAGCAGGGCCTGGCCTTCCGGGTGATCGACGACTCCAGCGCCCAGATCGCCGGCCGCTTCGGACTGCGCACCCCCCTCGCGCTGCTCGGCGTCGACGCCGAGGGCTACGTCACGTTCGGGATGGCGCAGTTCCCGAGCGACACCGACGCGCGACCTGCGGTCGAGCAGCAGCTGCGCATGGCGCTACGTCTCCCGGAGGCGAACGCCGGCACGGAGGGGAAGCCCGAGGCGCCGACCTTCGTCGCGGACGTGCTCGACGGCGAGAAGCCCTTCGATCTCGCTGCGCAGCGCGGCAAGCCGGTGATCCTGCTCTTCTTCCTTCACACGTGCCCCCATTGCCACGACTTCCTCGAGTTCATCAAGGGCGAGCTCGCGAGCATGGACGCGGCGAAGCGACCCGTCCTCGTGGGCGTGGAGCTGACCGGTCGGGCCGTCTCCGTGCGCGAGCGTCTCCGAGAAGACGGCCTGGACTTCTTCCCCGTCGTCTTCGACGAGGACGGCAAGATCCGCGCGGCCTACGGTGTCTTCGGCGCCGTCCCCGACATCGTGTTGATCGATCCGCAGGGGCGCATCGCGGCGCGCCGGCAGGGCTTCGCCCCCGACACGGACGCCCCCCTCCTGCGGATGCGCCTCGCGCGGCTGGCAGGCCTGCCCGTGCCGATGCTCCTGCGCAAGGAGGGCTACAGCGGCAACGAGGCCTGCAGCATCTGCCACGAGTCCCAGCACGACACGTGGGTGCTGACCGCGCACGCGAGCGCCTTCGACACGCTGGTCCGCCACGGGGCGGACTCGAACGCGGAGTGCGTGAGCTGTCACGTCGTCGGCTTCGGAAAGCCGGGCGGTTACGACCTGAGCAAGCGAGACGCGCAGCTCGAGGACGTGGGGTGCGAGAACTGCCACGGTCGGGGCGGCCCCCATCTGTCTCCCGAGTTCGTGAAGGGAGGCGACTACACGTCGGCCTGTGCGACCTGCCACGACCCGAAACACTCGCTCGGCTTCGAGTATGCGACGTTCCTGCCGCGCATCTCCCACGCGGCGAATCTCCGGCTGCTCGCGCTTCCGGCGAAGGAGCGCGAGCGCCTGGTCGCGGAGCGGGGCGCTGCGCGCACCGACCTGCTGCCGGTCGCGAAGCACGTCGGCTCGGAGGCCTGCAAGAGCTGCCACCCGGTCGAGTACGAGAAGTGGTCGAAGGGGCCGCACGCGGCCGCGTTCGCCACGCTGACGAAGGCGGGACGCCAGGGCGACAAGGAGTGCCAGTCCTGCCACACCACCGGCTTCGGCCGGGACGGCGGCTTCCCGCCCGGGAGCGGCGCGGACGCCCACGCGGATCTCGCGCGCGTCGGCTGCGAGTCGTGTCACGGCCCGGGCGGCAATCACGTGCCGGAGAACGCGCGCAAGCGCGACACGATCGTGTCGCTCGGCGACAAGTGCGACTCCTGCGTGATCCTGCAGATCTGCGGGTCGTGCCACGACCAGGCCAACGATCCCGGCTTCGAATTCCAGGTGGTCAAGAAGATCGATGCCATCCGCCACGGCACGATCGACGCGGGCGGCAAGCCGAAGGCCGACGGCAAATCGGCGCGCGCGCTCCCCGAGCCGAGGGAGCTGCTGTCTCGGGCGTTCGCGGTCCACGACGCCGCGCTGCCCCGGTCGGAGCCATGGACCGGCAGGTGAGCGGTGAGCTCGGGCGCGTCGTCGCCGCGGCACGCGCCTGGCTCGAGGAGCTCCATGAGGAAGGCGTCGAGACGCTGCAGGGCGGCGCGCGCGAGGGGACCATACGCACGACGGCGTCGCTCTCGCTCGAACCGCAGCGCGGGGGGCCCGCGCCTGCGGTCGACCTTCAGCTCGGCCTGCCCGGCGCGGCTCCGACCTCGCCGTGGGGAGAGCGGCCGACGCTCGAGGCGGTCCGCGAGGCCCTCGGCGAGTGCACGCGCTGCCGGCTCAGCGAGCGGCGGACGCGCATCGTCTTCGGGGACGGGAATCCGGACGCGGATCTGATGTTCGTCGGCGAGGGACCCGGTGCCGAAGAGGACCGCCGCGGCCTGCCGTTCGTCGGCCGCGCCGGCGAGCTCCTCACCAGCATGATCGAGAAGGGGATGGGGATCTCGCGCAGCGAGGTCTACATCTGCAACATCGTGAAGTGCCGCCCGCCCGAGAATCGCACCCCGCAAGCCGACGAGGCCGCGACCTGCCGGCCCTTCCTCGACGGCCAGATCGCGGCCGTCCGACCGCGGGTGATCGTCGCGCTCGGCAAGCCGGCCGCGAGCCTGCTGCTCGGTCGGGACGTCTCGATCACCCGGATCCGTGGCATCTGGCACGACTATCGCGGCATCCCGCTGATGCCGACCTTCCACCCGGCGTTCGTGCTGCGGCAATACACGCCCGAGAATCGCCGCGCGGTGTGGAGCGACCTCAAGGCGGCACTCGCACGCGCCCGCGGCCAGTGAAGGGCGACGCGGGCGCGCTCGCTCAGTAGGGCCGCTCCGGAACCGCGGCAGACTGCGCCTCGCGAAACTTCTCGAGGCGCGAGCGCACGGACGCATCGGACCGCGCCAGGATGGCCGCGGCGAAGAGACCCGCGTTCTTGGCGCCCGCCTTGCCGATCGCGAACGTGGCCACGGGGATCCCGCCGGGCATCTGCACCGTCGACAGCAGGGCATCGAGACCCTTCAGGTCCGAGCTGCCGATCGGCACGCCGAGCACCGGCAGCAGCGTGTGCGCCGCGGTGACACCCGCGAGGTGTGCGGCCGCCCCTGCGCCGGCGATGATCACCTCGATGCCGGTCTGCTCCGCCCCGGCGAGATAGCGGACCAGCCGATCCGGCGTCCGGTGGGCGGAGATCACCCGCGGATCGCTGGCGATCCCGAGCTCGTCGAGGACCTGCTCGGCCGCCTTCATCACTTCCCAGTCGCTCTGGCTCCCCATCAGAATCGCGACGCGCGCGCTGCCCTCGGCCATCCGAATCCTCCACCGGCGGTGCCGCCGATTGTAGGTGCGCAGACCCCGATCGGATAGCTTTGTCCGCTCGTTCGAGCACACGGCGCCTCGCGGAGGAAGGCTTGATCACCCGGCACACGGCGCTGTGCGGAGTCGTGCTCCACCCGGCCTCGCACACCCGCTCGCCCGCCATGCACAACTCGGCGTATGCGGCTCTCGGCGTCGACGCGGTCTATTACGCCTTCGACGTCGGCCCGGAGCAGCTCGCGGCCGCCGTCGCCGGCTGGCGCGCGCTTCTCGGCCTGCAGCTCTCGGTCTCGCTGCCGCACAAGACGGCGATCCTCGAGCACCTCGACGAGGTCGACGAGACGGCACGGCGCATCGGCGCGGTCAACACCGTGCTGCGCCGGGACGATGCCCTGGTCGGCACCAACACCGACTGGATCGGCGCAGTGCGCGCCCTCGAGCGCGAGACCTCGCTCGCCGGGATGCGCGCGGTGGTGCTCGGAGCGGGCGGTACGGCGCGCGCCGTGGTCTTTGGCCTGCTCGAACGGGGAGCGCGAGTCGCCGTGCTGAACCGCACGCCGCAGAAGGCACGGGCGCTCGCCGACGAGCTCGGCGCGCACGAGGCGGGATCGCTCGCGGATCTCCGCCGCATGCCGCACGAGATCCTCGTCAACGCCACGCGCGTCGGCCTCCGGGAGGACGTCTCCCCGGTGGAGGCCACGGACATCGCGCGCGGCGCCGTCGTGCTCGATGCGGTCTACGAGCCGCCGGAGACGCGGCTGCTGCGCGACGCACTCGGCCGGGGCGCTCGCATCGTTCCGGGCAAATGGATGCTCGTCCACCAGGCCGCCGCGCAGCTCGAGGCCTGGACGCGCCAGCGCGCTCCGCTCGAGGTGATGGCCGACGCGTTCGACGCGGCTGGCGCCGACGCGTGAGCGCGGCTCAACCCTCGAAGCCCCACTTCGCCTTGTTTTCGGCGATCTGCTCCGGCGTCGGCTTGGGCTTCTCCTCCACCTCGGGCACGGAGAAGCTGTCCTTGGCGTCCACGATGGAAGCGTTGAGCGCGATGTCGCCGTGGAAGACCTCGGGGACCTGCTCGTCCTCGAAGATCGCCTCCCAAGGACACTCGGGCTCGCAGACGCCGCAGTTGATGCATTCCTCGGGATCGATGTAGAGCTGATTCGGAAAGCTCTCCCGATCTTCCCCGTCGTATTGATAGATGCAATCGACGGGGCACACCTCGACACACGCCTGATCCAGGCAGTCGCGGCAGAGTCTCGTGATCACCCAGGCCATCTCGGGATTCCTTCCCCTCGGTTCCGCCGCGACGCCGCCGCGCCGCGCGGCACCCGGCTACTTGAGCTTCGTCTCCTTGTAGACGACGTGCTTGCGTACCACCGGGTCGTACTTCTTCAGCTCGAGCTTGCCCGGCGTGTTCTGCCGATTCTTCACGGTCGTGTAGAAGTGGCCGGTACCCGCAGACGATTCGAGCTTCACCTTCTCGCGCTTTCCCTTCTTCGCCATACGCTACCTCGTGGGGTCCGGGACCCGCGTTCCGGTCTTGGTGAAGACCCGGACGCGCCGTCCCGTCTCGTCGCGCTCCATGCGGATGCGCGCGGCTCGATGCGTGCCCGGATCCACGAGCATCACGTTCGAGACGTGGATGTGTCCCTCGCGCTCGAGGATGCCGCCCGTGCGGGCGAGCTTGCGGCCCGGCTTCAAGTGCCGCTTCTGCACGCGCACCTTCTCGACGCGGACGCGCTCGCCGCCTGCATCGATGCCGAGCACGCGGCCCTGCTTACCGCGATCGGCGCCCGAGATCACTTCAACCAGGTCGCCGACGCGAATGCGTCGATTCATCTGTCCGGACCTCCCACGAAAAGGGCGGATATGAGTGCGCCAGCGCAGCGCTTTCGTCAAGGCTCCCCAGGGGGTAACGAGCTCATCGCTGGCGGGACTCTCGCGCTCCGACGACCATTCGGCGCGATGCGCCGCACCCGGCTCGTCTCGCTCGTCCTCGCGCTGGCTCTCGTCGGAGCCTGCCGTTGGATCCTTCCCGAGCGATATGCGGTCAACGCCCCGCTCGGGCATCTGCTGCTCGGGAGGGGCGTCGAGACCCCGGCGGAGGCGACGATCGAAAACCGACTGCGCGCGCCCGACGGCCTCTCCGTCGGGCTCTTCGCGGGGAATCTGGAGAACGCTCGCATGCTGCGCGTCACCGCGGCCGGCGATCTGCTCGTCAGTACGCCCCGCAGCGGTCGCGTCGTCCTTCTCGAGCGGGACGGCGACGGTGACGGACGCTCCGACGCAGTACGAACGCTCCTCCAGGGCCTCGACCGCCCGCACGGGATCGACGTGCACGACGGCTGGTTGTACGTGGCCGAGGCCGACGGGATCGGACGCATCGAGTTCGATGCCGCGGCCGGAGCGACGCGCGGCACGTATGCGCGCGTGGTCGACGGCCTGCCCGCTGGAGGAAATCACTGGACGCGAAGCCTGCGCTTCGGTCCGGACGGCTGGATGTACGTGACCGTGGGCTCGAGCTGCAACGTCTGCGAGGAGCAGGATCCGCGGCGCGCGGTGATGCTGCGTTATCGCCCGGATGGATCGGGAGAGGAGATCGTCGCGCGCGGGCTGCGCAACGCTGTCGGCTTCGACTGGCAGCCCGGGACGAATCGACTCTATGCCACCGACAACGGTCGCGACCTGCTCGGCGACGATTTCCCTCCGTGCGAGCTGAACCTGATCGTACCTGGAGGCTTCTACGGATGGCCCTATGTCAACGGGTACGGCGTCCCCGATCCGGACTTCGGCCCCGGCAACGAGGCGCGCGCGCGCGAAGCCCGTCCGCCCGTGCACGGTTTTCGAGCGCACAATGCGCCGCTCGGCATCACCTTCCTGCGCAGCCAGGCGCTCGCGCCGGAGCTCCGGGGAGTCGCACTCGTTGCGCTGCACGGATCGTGGAACCGCACGCACAAGGACGGATACAAGGTGGTGTCCCTGCGCTGGGGACCCGACGGTGACATCACCGAGAAGGATTTCCTCACCGGATTCGAGCGCGACGAGGACGTAATCGGCAGGCCCGTCGACGTCGCGGAGGGACCCGACGGCGCGATCTACGTCTCCGACGATTACGCCGGCGCCGTCTACCGCGTGAGCCGGGGCGGCGCCTCGGCCGTCCGGCCGGGAGCGGCCGCGGCCGCTCCCGCGGCGGATCCCCTTGCGGCGCTACCGTCCGACGAGCGTGCGACACGCGGCGAACGCGGCCGAGCGCTCTATGCATCGCTCTCCTGCGCGGTGTGCCACGATCCAGAGCACGCCGCCCCGGGCGTGACACCCATCGCACTGCGCGGACTCGCGAGCCGCTACTCCGTGGAGAGCCTGGCTCAGTTTCTCGCCGCGCCGACGCCCCCGATGCCCGCGATCGAGCTCGGGAGCGACTCCCGACGCGACCTCGCCATACACTTGCTCGGGGCGCATCCCTGACCCCTTCCGGAGGAGGACCATGGAGTACCGCTACATCGAGATCAGCCAGGAGGGCGAGTTCCAGGTCGTCACCATGGCGCGCCCCGAGAAGCGCAATGCGCTCTCCGAGGAGCACCTGCGTGAGCTGATCGATGCGTTCGAGCGTATTGCCAGCAGCAGCGCCCGGGGAGCCATTCTCGCCGCGCGCGGACCCGTGTTCAGCGCGGGCCACGACTTTTCCGACATGTCCGGACGCGACGAAGCCGGAATGCTCCGGCTGCTCGGCGTCTGCGCCGATCTGATGCAGAGACTGCAGTCGATCCCGCAGCCGGTGATCGCACAGGTCGAAGGCCTCGCGACCGCCGCCGGCTGTCAGCTGGTCGCAAGCTGCGATCTCGCCGTGGCCGGTGAATCCTCCCGCTTCGCGGTGCCGGGAGGTCACGGCGGCCTGTTCTGCATCACGCCGGGCGTGGCCCTCGCGCGCGCCGTCGGTCGCAAGCGCGCCGTCGAGATGCTGCTCACTGGCGACGAGATCGACGCGAGGACGGCCGAGAGCTGGGGCCTCGTGAACCGCGTCGTGCCCGACGCGCGGGTGCCCGAGGAGACGCGCGCCTTGCTGCGCCGGGCCACCCGCGGCAGCCCGCTCTCGAAGGCACTGGGCAAGCAGTCGCTCTATCCGCAGATCGAGCTGTCGACGCACGAAGCCTACGCGTATGCGAGTCGCGCCATGGCAGCCGCGAGCCAGACGCGCCCGGCGCAGGAGGGGATGCGCGCCTTCCTCGAGAAGCGCAAACCCTGTTATCCGGAGTGACTCTTGTTATCCGGAGTGACTCTCCGGCTCGCGAGCAGGTGCGACGAGGCGGCTCGCGATGCGTTCGCGGTGGAAGGCCGCGCTTCCGAACCAGGCGTCGTCGCTGCGCGCCCGCCGCAAGTAGAGATGACAGTCGTATTCCCAGGTGAATCCCACGCCGCCGTGGATCTGCAGGTTGTCGGCCGCGGCGCGTCGGTATGCGTCGCCGGCGGTGGACTTCGCCATCGACGCAAGCACACCTGCGTCCGTCGCCCGCTCCCGCGCGGCCCACGCGGCGTAGTATGTGATGGAGCGCGCCGCCTCGACCGCGAAGAGCATATCCGCGCACTTGTGCTTGATCGCCTGATGGACTCCGATCGGCTTGCCGAACTGCACGCGCTGCTTGGCGTACTCCACCGCCGTTTCGAGGCACTTCTCGGCTCCGCCGAGCATCTCGGCGCTGATCAGCACCAGGGCGCGATCGACGACGCGCTCGAGCCCGCGCGTCGCGTCGGCGCCGTCCCCGAGCCGCGCATCCTGCGGGAGCGACACGTCGTCGAGGGAAACCTCGTAGAGCGGACGCAGAAGATCCATCGCCTGCATCGGCCGGATCCGGACTCCGCGCGTAGAGCGCGGAACCGCGAAGGCGAATTGCCGATCTGCTGATGCCGCTGGCACGATCAGCAGATGCGAGATCGTCGCGTCCGGGACGAAGCGCAGGTGTCCCTTCAGCGTGTAGCCGGTGCCCTCGCGACGCACCTCGACACTCGGCCCCTCCCCGGTTCCATCAACCGAGGACAGGGAGATCGTTCCGATCGCAGTCCCAGCTGAAAAAGGGGGCAGCAGATTCGCATGCTGCGTGCGGTTGCCGAGCTCGAGAACCGCGAGCGTCGCGATCGCGTGCGGCAGGTAGGGAGCGGGAGCGAGGCTGCGGCCCATCGCCTCCATGAGGATGCAGAGCTCGACCTCCGACAGGCCGGCTCCGCCGTAGACTTCCGGCACGCAAAGGCCCGTCCATCCCAGCTCGCCGAGGCGCGACCACAGGTCGGCTAGCTGGGTCGTGCCCCGCTCGAGCGCGCTCCTCGCGAGTGCGATCGACGCGTGCTCTTCCAGGAACGCCCGTGCCGTCTTGCGGAGCAGCTCCTGTTCCTCGGTGAAGCCAAAGTTCATGAAAATCCCCTCGAGTGGCTGGAAGAGCTGGGGTTTTTCTGGGCCCGACCGCCCGACCCTATCAGCGTGCTCAAATCGGGGCAATGCGACCACGCGCAATCGGGTAGACTGCTCCCCGGTGCCGGGCTGCGGGACCAGACTCTCTCGTCCGCTCGCCGTCCTGATCGCAGGACTGGCCTTCGGCCATGCGACGCCCGCAGACGGCGAGTCGGCGTTCGTCCTCGCGTGGCCGGCGAGCCTCGGACGCGTCCCTGCCACGACGTACGACGATCACGGTACGCCGCTCGGCGACGCGAACCTGCTGATCGAACAGCTCGATAACGGGCGCATTCGGGTCTTCTCGCAATCCGGTCAGATGCGGGGCGCCCATACCGTCGCTACCGCAGAGCTCGCGCCGGTGCAGGTCGGCAAGTCCTTGCGCCTGGTGCGGCAGGATTCCCATTCGTTCGATCCCCAGGGTCAGTCGATCGGCATGATGTCCATCGATCACGTGGAACGACGCGCACGCTGCCTCGACTCGGACGGATCGATCCAGTCTGAGCTCGAGCTGCCCGCGGAGGACCGGGTCGTCAACGTGCCGCTCAACCTGCTGTTCCTCCCGCTCGTCCGCGGCGAGGCGCGCGAGCTGAGGTTCCAGCTCTTCCTGTGTCGGACACATGCGCAGCTGCTCGATTTCGAAGCGTGGGTGGCGGGCCAGGCACACCATGGGGATCTCGAGCCGGTGGAGGTCCGCTACGCCCCGGACCTCGGCCTCCTCTCCCCGCTCGCGCGGCAGATGGTTCCGAAGCTCTCGTTCTGGTTCGACCCTCGCGCTCCCTATGGGTGGATTGCGCACCGGCTACCCCTCTACACGGGCGGGCCCGAGGTGCTGGTGGTGCGCCAGGGAGTCTCCACCGCAGCGCTCGCGAACTAGCAGCCCAGCGAGCGACGCCTCGCCGCGCGCGTGCTCGCGAGACACTCCGGGGCGCGACGGTCGTCCGGCGCGACCTGTGCCCGACGAGTTCTACTCGCTTCGCTCGGGTGCTGCCGCGGGAGTGGACGTGACGAACGGGGTCGCGTCGACGACCTGCAACGTCCGATCCCCGATCAATACCAGTTGGCGTCCACCCGCACCGAGATGCTGGCGGGCCGACACGTCGACCGACTCGACGATCCGCTGGCCCGATTCGTCCAGGATCTGCAGCCCGCGATCTCCGAGCAGGAACGTGCGACCGGAGTAGAACACCGCATCGCTCACCCGTCCGACCTGACTCATCTCGACTCGAGAAAGCGGGAGGAGACGCGCGGGATCGGAGACGTCGAAGGTCAAGAGACTCCGGGCCCCGATGACGACGCCACGCGAACCCTGCACGCGTAGCTGCTGCGCGTCGAATTCCCGTCCCAGGTGGAGCTCGGAAGCCACCCGACCCTGTGAGAGCTGAGCGGGTGTCGCCGAGTAGAGCATCGATCCATCCGTGAACAGCAGATGAGTTCGCGCGCGTGCGAGCCCGACGATCGGCCTCGAAACCACTTCGCGAGGCGCCTGCTGTTCCGCGCCGATCCACAGCAACCCCCTGGCGCCAGCCAGCGCGAGTCCCTCCCCCATCGCGACGACGGCGGCCAGCGAGCCGACCTGATCCCGCCCGAAGACCTGCTCGCGCATCGGGCCGGATTCGCCGAGCCGGACGAGCTCGAGTCCATCCGGCCCGTAGACCGCCGCGCGATCGCCGAGCAGAGCGACGCCGTCGAAACGAGACAAGTCGCGCGGTCGACGATAGTCGGCGACGACCGCCGGATGGTTCGGATCCGCCATGTCGAATAGCTTGAAGCTGCCGTCGCCGAACAGGACGATCGCACGACCGTCCAGTACGTCCACCGCATGAGCCGGCTCGCTGAGATCGCGCGCGTCGCGGGTCGCAACGTTCGTTCCCCAAGTTGCGACCGGAACGAAGAACTGGAGCCAGAAGGTGGTCGCACCCGGACCGAAGAGGACGGAATCGTCGGGGCTCCTTGCAGACAATGGCGCCCGATAGGTGAGCGTGTCGCGCCACACGGAGAGCCCATCTACAGCCTGTAGCGTCACGTCGATTTCCGCGACGACGCTGGACTCCCGCACGGTCCCCTTTTCGAACCGCGACCGCTCCACCCGCTCGCGGTGCTTGATGAGCAGCACGGCCGCAGCGCTGCGGAGGGCGGGATCCGAAGTCTGTGCAAGTTCAGTAATTCCCCGACACCCGGCTCCTTCCGGATAGTTCGTCAGGCTGCGGTTTTCACGTCTTCTTTCTGAGCTTCCGGCACGATCGGCGGAAGCTCTTCTCGACCGAGTGCTTCACGCAACGCCTGCGCCGGCGTCTTTCCGCACAGCCGGTAGCCCTGGTGGCTGCGCTCCAGGTTGTAGTGGCGGAGGAAGCGATCGAGATCGCGCTGGATCTCCGCCACCTCGACGTACCAGGTCTTGCGCCCCTCGACCCGGAAGCACTCGTCGAGGAGCGTTCGGTTCATGCGTTCGACGAAGCCATTGGTCTGCGGAGAGCGCACCCGCGTGGTGCGGTGCTCGATGCCTTCGAGCCCGAGCAGCAGCTCGTAGGGATGGCTCTCGGGCTTGCCACAAAACTCCCGGCCGTTGTCCGTGAGCACGGCACCGATCGGGACTCCGAGCTCCTCGTAGAAAGGCAGCACCCGCTCGTAGAGCACGTCGCAGGCCGTGATCGGCATCTTCGAGCTGTAGACCTTGGCGAAGGCCAGCGAGCAGAAGACGTCGACCACGACCTGGACGTAGACCTTGCCGACGCCCTTGAGCGTGCCCCAGTGGAAGGTGTCCTGGTTGAGCAGCTCGCCGGGCCGCGAGGCCTCCACGTGCCGGAGCCGGAAGTCCACGCTGTGGCGCTCGAGCAGCTCGATCTGCCGCTCGCTCATCACGTAGGTCGTGTCCCGTTGCACGTGCTGCTCGAGGCGCAGCAGTCGCTTGTAGCGCGTCTCGAGGCCATGCCGGAGCCAGACGCTCCGCACGCCGGTCGGCGAGACGTTCACGTTCTGGAGCCTCAGCTCGTTGGCCACGCGCTGCTGGCCGTGCGTCGGGTGCTCGAGCGCGTAGGCCAGGATCTTCTCCTCGACCTCGGGCTCCACGCGGTTCGGATGAGGAGACTGAGGACCTCGCTTGCTCTCGACCAGGGCGGTCACACCGCCGACCTGGAAGGCGCGGCGCACCTCGTAGAAGGTGTCGCGGTGGAAGCCCATGATGCGGCAGGCCTTGCTCACGTTGCCGAGCTCCTCGGCGAGCTGGAGCAGGCTGAGCTTGCGGCGAGTACTCTGGGACAGGGCGGTCATTGCGGTTTCTCCTTGGGTTGCTTGGTTTGGTGACACTTCCAAGCTACCCGGAGGAGCCGGGTGACCGCCTTCCTACGTCACGCGTAGGGAAAGACGGACGCTGTCGGAGAAATACGGAACTACTTCACGAAGTCCCCGCGGCGGGCACCAGATCGAGCCCTGCTGACCGATAGGCACTCACCGCGCGCTCGGCGAGCGTGCGACGGAGCCGCTCCGCACCCGGCGTGGCCGTGTCCACGTCGACGATCAGTCCGACCCTGTGGAACGCACTCTGTTCGCGCAGGCGCAGAGAAGCAACGCTGCGCTCCGCCTCCGGGGCGAAATCGCTGGCGGGATATCTGGAGGCAAATGCAGCAAGCGCCGAGGGGTCGTTCTCGAAGCCGTGATTCCTGAGATACTCGGCATTTCCCCTCGCTCGATCCGCAAATGTGCCATCGCCGAAGTCCTGCAGGAATTCCTCGTACGCGCCCGCGGTGCCGGATGCGCGAGCCTGCTCGAAGAACGAGGCTTCGACTATGGGCCGAAGCTCGACGACGAACGGGCTTCCTCGGAACTTCTCGACGAAATCACGGTAGCCGTCCCGTGTCGGGTGATTGCGAATCTGAACGAACGCGAGTCGAGCCCGAGCCTCTTCCGCATATCCGGAATCGGGATGCTCTCTGAGGAAGCGGTGATATGCGCCGGCGGAGTCCTCGTCGAGAGCACGTCGCCAATCTCGATGTGCACATCCGAGAGCGACGGCCAGCACCGCGAGGGACATGATGGACGGAGAGCTCCGCCGCAACGCCATCGCGAGGATCTCCTCGCGATTCGGATCGTCCGCCGGCGGGCATGGCTTGAGGCCGAGGACCCTCCAACGAAACGCCTCGAACGTGCGCGCAGCACCTGGTCGTGGTGCGCAGAAGACAATGACGAGGCGGCGCCGGACCGCAACGTCCGGCGCCGCCTCGATTCGAGATCCCACCGTCGAGCTACTCTCCCACCGGGTCGCCCCGGCAGTACCATCGCCGAAGCAGGGCTTAACTTCCGTGTTCGGAATGGGAACGGGTGTGGCCCCTGCTCTATGGACGGTGGGAAAGACCTCTAGTCCTGCGAGCATCCTGCTACGCCCGCAGTGCGGCCATGAACTGCCGAATCACTTTTCTGGGTCGGCGATCGGTGCGCCTCTCCGAGGTCACGGCCGTGCGACGTGGTCAAGCCTCACGGGCGATTAGTACCGGTCAGCTCCACGCATTGCTGCGCTTCCACCTCCGGCCTATCAACGTCCTCGTCTCGAACGACCCTTCAGGGGACCGAAGTCCCAGGGAGATCTCATCTTGGGGTGGGCTTCCCACTTAGATGCTTTCAGCGGTTATCCCATCCGGACTTGGCTACCCGGCCGTGCTCCTGGCGGAACAACCGGCGCACCATAGGTCCGTCCATCCCGGTCCTCTCGTACTAGGGACAGCTCCCCTCAAATCTCCTACGCCCACGGCGGATAGGGACCGAACTGTCTCACGACGTTCTAAACCCAGCTCGCGTGCCACTTTAATCGGCGAACAGCCGAACCCTTGGGAGCTGCTTCACCCCCAGGATGTGACGAGCCGACATCGAGGTGCCAAACCTCCCCGTCGATGTGAACTCTTGGGGGAGATCAGCCTGTTATCCCCGGCGTACCTTTTATCCGATGAGCGATGGCCCTTCCATGCGGAGCCACCGGATCACTAAGACCTGGTTTCCCACCTGCTCGACTTGTAGGTCTCACAGTCAAGCCCCCTTATGCCTTTGCACTCGACGGCTGGTTTCCAATCAGCCTGAGGGGACCTTTGCGCGCCTCCGTTACGCTTTGGGAGGCGACCGCCCCAGTCAAACTACCCACCACGCAGTGTCCCCGACCCGGATGACGGATCCGGGTTAGATCGGCAGCACAACAAGGGTGGTATTTCAAGGTTGGCTCCACCGAAACTAGCGTCCCGGCTTCATAGCCTCCCACCTATCCTACACATGCTGAACCGACGATCACTGCGAAGTTGTAGTAAAGGTGCACGGGGTCTTTCCGTCCTGCCGCGGGTCGCCGGCATCTTCACCGGCAATTCAATTTCACTGAGTCCCTGGTTGAGACAGTGGGGAAGTCGTTACGCCATTCGTGCAGGTCGGAACTTACCCGACAAGGAATTTCGCTACCTTAGGACCGTTATAGTTACGGCCGCCGTTTACCGGGGCTTCGGTTCACCGCTTCGCCTTGCGGCTGACGGATTCCCTTAACCTTCCGGCACCGGGCAGGCGTCAGACCCTATACGTCGTCTTGTCGACTTCGCAGAGTCCTGTGTTTTTAGTAAACAGTCGCTACCCCCTGCTCTCTGCAACCTCCGTCGGCTCCTGAAGCAAGTTCAATCACCGCCAGAGGCACACCTTCTCCCGAAGTTACGGTGTCAATTTGCCGAGTTCCTTAACCAGGGTTCTCTCAAGCGCCTTGGCATGCTCTGCCCGCCCACCTGAGTCGGTTTGCGGTACGGTCACCAGACGAACTCCCTACGAGGCTTTTCTTGGAAGCATGGGCTTACCGGCTTTACGAGCCTAGGGCTCTCGACATCACCTCTCAGCGTTTGAATTGGCGGCGCGGATTTACCTACGCCACCCGCCTACAGGCTTGAACCGGGACATCCAACACCCGGCCCGGCTACCCTTCTCCGTCCCCCCTTCGGTCGAACGTTCGCCTAGTGGTACGGGAATATTAACCCGTTTCCCATCACCTACGGCTTTCGCCCTCGGCTTAGGGACCGACTAACCCTGAGCAGATTAACTTTACTCAGGAACCCTTGGGCTTACGGCGAGTCGGTTTCTCACCGACTTTCTCGTTACTCATGTCCGCATAGGCACTTCCAGGGCCTCCACCCGTCGTCTCCGTCGGGCTTCACAGGCAACTGGAACGCTCCCCTACCGTTTCCGACACTCGCGAGTGTCGGAAACCCGCAGCTTCGGTACTGCGCTTGAGCCCCGTTACATTTTCGGCGCGGGCTCACTTGACCAGTAAGCTATTACGCACTTTTTAAAGGATGGCTGCTTCTAAGCCAACCTCCTGGTTGTCTGAGCGCTCCCACATCCTTTCCCACTTAGCGCAGATTTCGGGACCTTAGCTGGCGGTCTGGGCTGTTTCCCTCTCGACTACGAACCTTATCGCCCGCAGTCTGACTCCCGTGCTGCACTCGCCGGTATTCGGAGTTTGGTTGGGTTCGGTAATCTGGTAGGACCCCTAGCCCATCCAGTGCTCTACCCCCGGTGGTGATCACACGAGGCTATACCTCAATATATTTCGGGGAGAACCAGCTATCTCCGAGTTTGATTGGCCTTTCACCCCTAGCCACAGCTCATCCGGGCAGTTTTCAACCTGCTGCGGTTCGGGCCTCCACTCGGTCTTACCCGAGCTTCACCCTGGCCATGGCTAGATCACTCGGTTTCGGGTCTACCCCCAGCAACTTGACGCCCTATTGGGACTCGCTTTCGCTCCGGCTTCACCTGTCGGCTTAACCTTGCTGCTGAGGAGTAACTCGCGGACCCGTTAAACAAAAGGTACGCAGTCAGCCATTGCGGATCGAAATCCGCCATAGGCCTCCCACTGTATGTAGGCAAACGGTTTCAGGTCTATTTCACTCCCCTCACTGGGGTTCTTTTCACCTTTCCCTCACGGTACTGGTTCACTATCGGTCGCTAGGTAGTACTTAGCCTTGGATGATGGTCCACCCAGATTCCCACAGGGTTTCTCGTGTCCCGTGGTACTCGGGATACTTCTAGAGCTCTTCGAGGTTTCGCGTACAGGGCTATCACCCTCTTCGGCCGGCCTTTCCAGACCGTTCTGCTACCCGTCCGAGTCTCACGTCGAAGTCCCACGACCCCGGAAGGAATTTCTTCCCGCCGGTTTAGGCTCGTCCCCGTTCGCTCGCCACTACTAGGGGAGTCTCGGTTGATTTCCGTTCCTCCGGGTACTGAGATGTTTCAGTTCCCCGGGTTCGCCTCCGTCACCTATGAATTCAGTGACGGATGACCGGGCATGACCCCGGCCGGGTTTCCCCATTCGGACATCTCCGGATCAAAGCCTGGTTAGCGGCTCCCCGGAGCATTTCGCAGCTTCCCACGTCCTTCTTCGCCTCCTAGC